>Ga0137455_1000521_pt1 | contig 10536 bp, 8 predicted proteins | sample EasRivERMGT600_2_FD_102334 | JGI IMG/M metagenome (GOLD analysis project Ga0137455, IMG submission 102334) | Soil microbial communities from meander-bound floodplain in the East River, Colorado, USA - East River MetaG ERMGT600_2 | ecosystem: Environmental > Terrestrial > Soil > Floodplain ... | reverse complement strand
TGCGCACCTCGGCGCGGATGGCACTGCGGAGCGCCTCCGAATCACCAGCCGCGGCGTGCACCACGATGGCCTGTCGAGGGGGCGTGCCCTGACCATGCGACGCGTAATACGCAGGTTCCGCCGCCACACTCAGCGATCGCTGCCGCACATCGTCGACCACGCCGACCACGGTCCACGTCGTCTTCAGATCGAGAGTCGGGTAACCAGCGTTGAACTGCATGCTCAGTGGATCTCTGCCGGACAAGTAACGCGTGGCAAACGCGCGATTGACGATCGCCACACGCGGCGTATTGGGACGATCGTCGCCGTTGAAATCGCGTCCGCCGATCACCTGAATGCCCATGGCCTTGAAGAAGCCGGGGCTGACGATGCGCTGGCGGCTGTTGTAGTTATAGGACGAGTCGGCAGGGTCGGTCGTGAAGTGGACGAAGAGCGAGTTCTCGGGCCCGCCACGCAGCGGGAAGTTGAACGTCGATCCGGCCGCGACGACACCGCTCAACCCGCGCAGCCGCTCCAGCAAACCCTCGAGTGCGCCATGCACGGCGTCATTGTTGTTGAAGCTCGGACCAAAAACTCCAACGTCAAAGACCAATCGCTGAGCGGGTTGGAACCCGGAATTGGTCTGACGGAGATTCTCGAAGCTGCGAACGAGCCAGCCCGCTCCGGTGACAAGGATCACCGCAAGCGCCACTTCGGCGACGGTCAGCGCGCTCAGCCAGCGACCGGTGCCACGGCCACCGGTGTGCGAGCGGCCGCTTTCGTTGATCAACATGTTGACATCTGCCCGCACCAGTCGAATCGCCGGTGCCAAGCCGACCAGCACGCCGCTGACGAACAGTGCGACCAGCGCAAACGTCAGCACGCGCCCGTCAAAGCTCACTTCGTCGAGACGCGGCAGTTGCGACGCACCCATCGTCTGGAGCAATCGCACCAAGGCATATGCGGCGGCAACGCCGAGAACGGCCCCGGCCGCCGACAGGAGGATCGATTCCGTCAGCAGCTGCCGTACCAGCCGCGCGTGCCCCGCCCCCAGCGCCACGCGCACCGCCATTTCGCGCGCCCGGGCCGCACCGCGCGCGAGCAGCAGGTTGGTGACGTTGACACACGCGAGCACCAGTAACAATCCGGTCGCGGCGAGCACGACGATGAGAATGGGCCCGAGCTCGCCGACGATCTGCTCGACGAGCGGCCGGACGATGTAAATGCGGTTGCGCGCGCTGTCGGGGAATTCCTTCGCGAGGCCCTCCATCACGATCTGCAGCTCGCTGCGGGCGCGCTCGATCGTCGTGCCGGGCTTGACGCGCATGAAGCCTTCGAAGTTGTGCGCGACCCCATTCGGGTTTTGCGGGAACTCGACCCAGAAGTCGGCGCCATGCGGGGTGTCGAAGTCGCGCGGGGCGACCGCGCCGACGGCGGCCGTCACCTCCGCGAACCGCAGTGGCTTGCCGATCACGTCGGGATCGCCGCCATACATGTCCTGCCAGACGCGATAGGAGATCACCACCGAGGGCGGCGTGTTCGGCGACGGCGCGGTCGTGGTTTGCGTGCCGAGCGTCATTGGCAGGCCGAACAGGTCGAAGAAGCCGGAAGTGATGACGTAGCCGCGTGTTTTGATCGGCGTGCCGTCCTTCTGGATCAGCGTGAGGTCTTGTCCGTTCAATCCGGCGGCTTTGATCACCGACAGCTTCGGATCCATGAGGCGGAAGATTTCGACCGGCGCGAGATTGCCGGTGGTGACACGCCCGTCGGTCAGCGTCGTGCGGAGCGAATAGAGATCTTCCGAGTTGGGGTACGGCAGCGGCTTGAGCAGCGCGGCGTTCACCGTGCTGAAGATCGCCGTGGTGGCGGCGATACCGATCGCGAGCGTCGCGATGGCGGTCACGGGAAACGCCGGCGTGCGCCGAAACGTGCGCAGGGTAAAGCGGAGGTCTTGCAGCAGGTTTTCCATTGAGGAACCCACAAGTTTGACACTCAGTCGGCCTAGAAGTTCCGCGAGGGCTATTCTATGACCTTAACTTTCGGGAGTGGTGGTGCAATCAGAGGGCCTGCAGGAACGCGATCAAGTCTGCGATCTCGCGTTCGGTGAATCGAGCCTGGAATCGCGTGTTATAAAACTTGATCACATCCGCCAGCGTCGCCGCCGACCCGTCGTGGAAGTACGGCGGCCGCGCGGCCAGGGCGCGAAGCACGGGGCCTTTGAACTTTCCGATGTCGTCCCACTTGCCGGTCACCATCGCCCGTCCGGGATCGGTGGTCTGGACGGTTTCACCCGTCGCCCGGCGCCGCAGCGTGTGAAGCGGCAGATCGGCCGTGCGCCGCGAGGCATCGGCGACGCCGATGTTCAACGCCATCGGCACCGAGTGATTGCCGGCGTTCGGCGTGTCGTGGCAGGTCGTGCACGTGCCGTTCAGGAGGGGCCGGCGGACTGGATCCTCCAGCCGCCCATTCAGGCCGGGCACGTTGTCGATGACGAACGGGCGCGTGTTGAAGATCGCCTCGCCGCGAGCGATCGCCTGGCGCCGCTCCGAACTGTCGTCCGTCCATCCGCGAAACAACGTGAACACGAAGGGATCGAGACCGCCCGATGACGCGGCGCAAGCGCCCGGCATCGACGGCCGCATGTCGAGGGGATCGTTGATGCCAAGGCAGAACAACTCCCGCGCAAGCCGGCCGGGACCACTGCGTGCAGCACCGGTGGTGAGACTGCCTGCAGAAATGTCGGCGACCTGCGTCGCGAACAACCCGAGCTCGAAGTCGACGATCGACTGAACCTGTGCGGGCGCGGGAGGCGTGCCTTGGGCGTGCCCCGTGACCGCATCGACGACCTGATGGATAAGACCATCGCGGATCGCCTGTCCGGGCTTCGACGCCCGGCCGTCCCACATCACCGCGCTCAGGAATTTCAAATTGGCCGACGGCAGCGGCCGGCGGTACATCGACGCGGACGTCAGCGCCGCTCCGCAACGATAGGGATCGTCCACGGTCGTGATGTCGAAGTCGGCGCCGGCGGGAACATCGAGCGGGACGCGAATCAGTCCTTTCGACAGCAACAGGCTGAACGCCTGTCGGCGATTCCGGATCGTCGATACGTTCGCGGCTTCGCAATTGGAGCCGTCGTTGGTGCGGAAGATCGGATCGAGTCCGTCCGTTCGCTCGAAGCGATCGCGCAGCTCGTCGGGTGTGATGGTCCATCCCTGCGCGGGCAAGTGACACGTCGCGCAGCTGCGACCGTTGGTGCCGAGGGCTTGGAAGAACGGATTGTCCGCGGCAGTCTTGTCCAGACCCACGGTCCCGACGGCGCCGCTGGCATTTGGGAATGCCTGCATCCCAGCATGATCAGAAACGCCGGACGCGGCGTAGGTCGTCGCGATGACGGCCAGCGCCGCGGCGGCGACGAGGGCCACGCCGGTTGTCCACCGGCGCGGCCGCCCTGTCTGGTGTTGCGGTGCGCGATCCATGGCTCACCTCTTCAGATCAACGCGCATGCTCTTACTGCTGACCGGTGAACGAGTCGCACGAGATGTTCGAGTGCCAGTTCACGAATGAGCCCGTCGGGTTGGCCTTCCACGCCCACACGTGCAGCGTGTAGAACCGCGGCAAGCCGAACCGGTTCGGCGCTTCGAACTGCTGGAACTTCTGTCCCATGAGCTCGGGCGCGGACGGGTGCGTCTTGTCCCAGGCATCGGCGAGCACCAGGTAATCGGCGCCAACCAGGCGCACCTGATCGTTGCCGGCCGGCTCGTACAGAATTATCTCCGGGCGATCCGCGTTGATCTCGCCGTCCGTGACGAGCGGCATGTTGACGTAGTGGAGCCCCATCGCCCCCGTCTCCGGCCCGGACACGCAGCCGAACGCGAGCGCGTACCCTGCCGACTTGGCGACGGCGACATCCTTGTACTGTTCGGTAATCTCGCGAACCTTCTTCACCAGTCCGGTCGGTGCGGCGTGATTGTGCTGGTCGGCCGCCTTCATCGGCGTCACCAACAGGATCGCGGCGCCGAGCGCGCCGGCGATCGAAAGCGTGAACCGGATTGCGATTCCTTTATTCATCATGACGTTCTCCTGAATCCATAAATGCGCGTCGCACCGGCACACGGGTACCGGCAGGGTGTGCGACACGAAACCTCGAATAACCCCCACATGTTGGATAACGGGAACGGTTCAGGAAAGACGACATCCCCTCGCGGCCGGGGGTCGCAACGGCACCACTTTCAACCCGAAGCGACTTGAGAGTCATCGCGACCCTTCTACGGATCCGACGATTATCGTGCAGCGATCACGCCATTCGCTGTTGATCTCGCGTTTGCACAGCACTAGGTTTAGTTCGCTCAAACCCGGGCAATTTCGAAGGGAGTCTGCAGTGAATAAGACCTTCCGGAATCTCGGCGCCGCGCTCGCGTTGGCGTGGGCCGCATCGACGATCTATTCGACGAACGCCATCGGCCAGGCCGCGATCACGGAAGCACCGGCCGGCTTCGACAACCTCACTAATGGGTTCGTGGATCAGGCGACGTTCGACGACGCTCGCGCGGAATTCGAAGAGATCGAGACAGCTGCCACTGGGTTGGGCCCGGTCTTCAACGCGGATTCGTGCGTGGCGTGCCACGCGAATCCCGTCGTTGGGGCAATCAGTCAGGTCACCGAGCTCCGCGCCGGCCATTTCACCGGCTCGATTTTCGTCGACCAGGTGGGCGGCTCGCTCATCAACGATCGCGCCATCGATGCGTCCATCCAGGAGCGCGTGCTCGGCACTTCGGAGGTGCGCACATTCCGGACGTCGCTCAACGTGCTCGGCGACGGCTTCGTCGAAGCGATCGACAGCAATACGCTCCTCGCCATCTCTAACAGTCAGCCCGCGGGCCTGCGGGGCACGTTCATCCAAGTGCCGGTACTCGAGGCGAACGGCGCGCTGCGCGGCGCCCGGTTCGGATGGAAGAACCAGCATGCGAGCCTCGTGTCGTTTGCAGCCGACGCGTACTTGAACGAAATGGGCATCACGAGTGAGTTGCAGCCCAATGAAAACACGTCGAACGGTAATTCGGTCGCGGCGTTCGACAACGTTCCGGATCCAGAGGACGTTGACAACGAAGACATCGAGGAGTTCGCGACGTTCATGCGCGCGACCAAGGCGCCGCCGCGCGACGCCGCCCTGGCGGCCACGGCCGATGCCATTGCGGGCTCGAATCTCTTCGACTCCATCGGATGCGGCACATGCCACGTCCGGAACATCAACACCGCGCCGCCCGGAACGTCGATCAACGGTGGAGCGCTGATCGTGCATGCCGCCCTGGGCAACAAGCGGATCCACCCGTTCAGCGACTTCCTGCTGCATGACGTGGGCACGGGCGATGGCATCGTGCAGAACGGCGGACAGGGGACGCGGAACCAGGTGCGCACGCCCGCGCTCTGGGGACTGCGATCGAGGAACCGCTTGATGCACGACGGCGAATCGCTGACGCGCAACGAGGCGATCCTTCGTCACGGCGGTCAGGCCACGGGCGTGATCAACAATTACCGGTTCTTGAGCACGACGCAAAAGAACCAGCTGATCGCCTTCTTGAACTCGCTGTAGTTGCACAGGAAAGCGTGCCTTCCCCTATCGGGGGATTGACACCGGCGGATCGCGTGGCACAATTGGCACCGCAGTCAGGGTCGGAGGTGCCATCGGAGCTCGCAAGCGGTCCTCAGGAGATGAGGCGGCGCGCGGTTAAGGTTTCGGCTGTCGTTACCACCCCTCCGGCAGGATGTCGGGCCGACAAGGATCGAACCGGCGGGGAGAGCGGGGTTTGATGTCCGCCTCCCTCTGCCCTTTTTCTGAGAGCCTGGCCATGAGCTTGAATCGACGCGAGTTCCTTGCCGTCGGTGGCGCCGTCGCCTTGACCGCGCTGAGCGCGGGCTCCTTGGAAGGCGCCCCGGACAAGCCAAAAAAACAACAGGTGATCTACCGGTATAGCGTGCGCGGACGACGCGCGTCGCGCGCCGCAAAAGCGTTCTGCGCGAACCTGCGGTTTAGAACCACCAAAGCGGCCCAAGCCCATCCGAAGCCGTACGTGGGCTTCAACGGACGTCTGGTCGAAGTCGTTGTGACGAGTGCCGAGTATGAGTTTTTGTTCAAGTCTCGACATGCTGATGTGGCCGACCTCCGGCATCTCCAAAACATCAAGATGATCGGACTAGGCTAGCCGGGGCCTTGGCTCGGCCATAACCTTCGACGCTTTCCACCACCCCGGCCCTCTGCAACGGCCTCCCGGCCACCCTTCGGTACGTCACGGTAAGACCTTTGCATAAAGACCGTTAACTACAGGCCGAAGCCGGCGGTTTTGCAGTAAATCGCGACATCGCGACGTCGTGGTGTGTAAGAAAGGGCTGACGATGGCGTTACACCGTGTAAATACACTCAACGATCGACCAGCAGGCGAGCGCCGCACGGAGACTGCCTCTGTAGCCACTTGCCCCGTCTGCGAGGGCAAGATGAACCTCGTCTATGAGCGCAACCACCAGACGGTCTCCGTCTGCGCCAGCTGCCACACGGACGTGACCGCCTTCGGAGCGTGGACTATCGCCCGCCGCGTCCTGCTCGACGCCTGACGTCAATATCCCCGGCTCGCGCCTCCGCCGCCGGAACTGCCGCCCCCGAAGCTGCTGCCGCCCGAGCTGCCAGACGATGACGAGGAACTCGACTCGGTGATGCGAGGCAGTTCTTTGGTGTACTCGTTCGTGAAACTGCAGAACGCACATTTTTCCAGGACGCGCGCGGTGCCGCTGGAACTCGTGGTCGCGGCGTTGATGACACTTTCCGTCGACGACTTCGTGCGATTGGAACATTGCGGGCACTTCGCGTATTGGCTCAGCCACTTCGCATAGCGCAACGTAAAGCGATGCGAGCACGCCGGGCACTTCCAGACGTCGTAGTCGACGCTGCCGATGCGTTCCTCTGCGACTTGCCCTTTCTCGAGCAACTCGTCATCTTCGCTGTCGGACAGGATCGCCATCCGCGCGTGGCATTGCGGACAACTGCGCCGGCGATAGCGCCGCCATCTGCGGAACGCGGCGATGGCGCCGATGCCCACCGGAATGGAGCCGGCGAACGGCAGCCAGGAAGGCAGCCAGCCGCTGATGTCGTAGGATTCGGTGCCCATCGCCGGCAGTGCGACGGCCTCGCTTCGCGCCGCGGCCAGCACCGCATCGACGCCCGCCATGACTCCTTCGTCGAATTCTCCGCTCTTGAACCTGGGAATGACATAGGTATCGAGAATCGCGCCGGCTTTTCCATCGGGCAACACGCCTTCGAGTCCGTAGCCGACCTCAACGCGAACCTTGCGATCGCCGGTCGACCACAGGAACAGCAGTCCGTTGTCGCGATCCTTCTTGCCAATGCCCCAGAGGTTGAAAATTTTTTCGGCGGCTTCTTCGATGGAAAGCCCGTCGAGCGATCGAACGACGACGACCGCCATTTCGATACCGTGCGTGCGCTGAATATCGCCGATCGTTTGATTGAGGCGCGCCACCGTATCGGCGCGCAGGGCGCGGGGCATGTCGGTGACCCACGTGCCATCCTTCACGCGCGGGTTGGGGATGCCGGCGAGCGGCTCGGCGCCGGTGGCGCTCACATACGTTGCCGCCATAACGACGAGCAGCGTCGGCCATATGAATGACGAACGAGAAAATGCGCGCGGGCGCGAAGCCATTGCGTCGAATGCTAGCGCAAAGAGCGAGGGCATTCGTAACGGATGGCGCAACATCTGCGTCTACAAGCGTTGAGCATACCGACATCAGTGCTCAGCGGAGTGGTCTGGCGGTTGCTGATACGACGTACCGTCTCGCGCACAGCGCATCCCAGAGCGGAGATGTTCGATTAGCACTCGCGCAGCGACACACTGCCTGGACGTTAATGTGACGGTGCGGCCTCTCGGTACGGCGGCGGTGCCAGACCAAAGCTGTTGGTTGTCGTGCATGAGGACACTGAGTTCGATGCGATTCTCAATCGGACGAAATCTGAGGACGACCTGTGAGCGGTTCTTGTCTGCAACGAGCGTAAGCGGCAAAGTCTGACTTACCTCGTTGGCGAAGCACGTCGCAACCCCCGGAGCGTCACTCAGATCGTTTTCGGCCTCGATCCAGATTGAGCGCATCGCTGCTAATCGCGGGTCTGGCTGCATCCGCGCCTGCAATGCGACAGCAGTGGCGAGAATGGTGTCATTCGCTATTACCTCGGCCAGTCTCTGGCAAGGCCCTATTCCAACCATCGAATTCCTCTGCTCCATCAAGATGTGGGTTCACGCAAATCGCGACACTTTGAAGTTTATGCATTGCGCTCAGCATCGTCGTTGCGCCAGGGCAACCTCGTTGCTTCAAGGCTTCGTCGGGAACGCCAGGATCTGTTGGCAAACCCTGTGTGTGGATGAGAGTGCTAGTGGGGCAGGAGCCCGTCGGGATCGACGATGCGCACGGCGCCGCGGCTTTTCTTCACTGCGCCTTCACGTTCCCACTGCTGAAGCTGCCGGCTGGCCGTAAACGCGCTGACGTCGGCGAGCGCCGCCAGTTGCTCGTTCTTGATGCGGATATCGATGCCGTCCGCCGAGCGCGTGCCGCTTTGCAAGCCAAGGTTTGAGAGCGCGCGGGCCAGGCGCTCCGGCGCCGAGGCGTCGATGAGCGCCTCGTGGCGAGCGGCGAACTGAGCGACCATGGCGAGCGCAACCGAGAGCGCGTTCGCAGTGAGTTGCGGATGGTGGTGAGCTAAGCGCTGAACGGTCGCGCGATCCCAGACGATCGCCTCGCCGGCTTCCATTGCCTCCGCCGTGCCCATGTAACAGGCGCGCCGAGTGAGCAGGCAGACGAGGCCGAACGCGTCGCCCGGCGTGAGGACGCTGACCAGCACGTCACGCCCGCTCCGCACCGGCCGACTCAAGTGCACACGTCCTTCAAGCAGTACGTAGAGGTGCTCGGCGGGCTCGTCCATGCGATAGAGCACTTGTCCGGGCCGCAGTTTTCGGCGCCCGGCTTCGGCGATGATCGTCCGCTGGACAATCGCATCGACGCCGGCCAGGAGCCGGCCGGTCATGTCGCGTCCGCGCAAGCCGTCTGGCGCCATGTGGTGTGGAGTGATGTTACCCCGTCCACTTCATAAGACGAACCACCGGACCAAGGCGAATAGTAACCACACGAGAAAGGGCGGGATGGCGATCAACATCGCTGTCCCGATCATGCTTGTGACGATGAAGCGGCCCGTCGTGTCGCCGGTCTGCGCAAGCGGCTCGCGCAACTGCTCGGCCTGGCGCCAGACCTCACCACTGGCTGTGGGAGCACCCCGCCGTTTGTCGGCTGCCTTGGGATTGTCGGCCATAGCATCTCCTCGGACCTTGGGGATGAAGTACCAGGGGAGAGCGTATCGATTGAGATGGTCTCCGTCGTTGCGCCAGCGCAACGTCGGAGGGAAGAGGACAACCGACGCCGTTCGCGCTGGATGCGGCACTGGTTGTCAGTTTGGCGGTGGGTTGTTATAGTTAAGGTTTGCCAGTCACTGCGTAAAACGCATTAGCAGTGACCCCACCGCAATTGGGCCCGTAGCTCAACTGGCAGAGCAGCAGACTCTTAATCTGTTGGTTGAAGGTTCGATTCCTTCCGGGCTCACCAATTCTCGGCCTTCGGCCTCCAATTGGTTCGCCCGGAAGTCATCAGCCACGCGGCCCATCGGCCTTCGGCCTTGGCCTAGCGGGGTCGATTCCTTCTCGACGCTTTCGCGCTTCGCGCTCGACTGAACCAGGTCGATTCCTTCTGGGCTCACCAATAACCCCCCGCAACTCAATGACGCACTATCACCTACTAGGGTAAGACAGCCGGCCTCGAACTTCATCTAGCCACGAATCAGTTTGCCGGAGACGGTCGGCTTTAACAACGGCTGGGCCTGGGAGGCGTTAGAATTTCAGACTTGGACCAGACGATCTATCAGCGCTTTCAGGAAGTCGTCGCGCGCGACGTTAGCGCGGTCGCGGTTCGGCACCGCGGCCAGAACTGCACCTATGGTGAGCTCGATCGTCGGGCGCAGCGCGTGGCGGCGAGCCTCGGTCTGCCACCCGATGCCGAACGGCCCGTCGTGGCGGTGCTGCTGGGGAGCGATGCGGTGGCCGAGATCTCGGCCATCGTTGGCGTGATCGCTGCTGGCGCTGTCGCCCTGCCTCTCGACAGCCGTGAACCCGTGCGGCATCTGAGCCGGATCATCGATCAGAGTCGGCCGTCGACAATGCTCGCGGGTCGAGCACTGCTGTCGCTGGCTGCCGACGTGGCGCCGAGCGTGATGGCGCGCGAGATTCCCGGCGATGGCGCGCCCGAATCCTTCGCCCCGCCGCTGGTGCCTCCCAACGCGCCGGCCTACATTTGCTATACCTCGGGTTCGACAGGTGAGCCGAAGGGCATCGTGGCCACGCACCGCAGGACCGTGGTGCAGTCTCTCGCAAGCGCAGACGAGCTCGGCCAGGGACCCGCCGACCGGCACACGCTGTTGCACTCACTAGCCGGCGGTGCCGGCCGGTCCACGCT
>Ga0137455_1000518_pt1 | contig 10545 bp, 9 predicted proteins | sample EasRivERMGT600_2_FD_102334 | JGI IMG/M metagenome (GOLD analysis project Ga0137455, IMG submission 102334) | Soil microbial communities from meander-bound floodplain in the East River, Colorado, USA - East River MetaG ERMGT600_2 | ecosystem: Environmental > Terrestrial > Soil > Floodplain ... | reverse complement strand
GGCAGGCATTGCCCCGCTCGTGCGCGCCATCGAAGCGGCCGGGGGCGCGGCCTGGCGCCGTATACAACCCTATTCACGCTGGTTCCTGCCGGCCAACACGCCGGCACGCGCGTTCGGCCTGGGTCTGGTCTGGGGCTGGCTGCCCTGCGGCATGGTGTACGTTGCGCTGATCGCGGCTTTGACCACCGCCGATCCACTCCACGGCGCGCTGGTCATGGCGGCCTTCGGCCTGGGAACACTACCCAATCTGCTGGCCTTATCGGCATGGTTCCAGTACGTCGCGAATCTTGCCCGGGGCCGGCTCTTGCGCACGCTGGTCGCCGCGGCGATCGCGGGCATGGGTATTCTCGGAATCGCCAGGGCGGTTGAACCCGCGACGGAATCCGGCGACGGAGCATGGTGCCTGAGCATTCCCGGCATCGCCGCGGCGCTTGGCGGACGGCATTGACATGAGCACCGCGGGCGCTGCTGGCTGCTTTCATTGCGGCGAGCCGGTCCCGGGCGGCAGCCGCTTCGGTGCCGTCATCGACGGCGCGCCGCGGCCGATGTGCTGCGCCGGCTGCGCGGCCGTCGCCCAGACCATCTCCGACTATGGCCTCTCCGCGTATTACGCCAGTCGCAGCGAGCTGCCGCAACGGGAACTCGCGACGTCCGCTCCCCCGCGTGATCTGGCAGTGTATGACATCGACGAGGTTCAGAAGCCATTCGTGCGCACGGGAAAAGGCGGCGTCAAGCAGGCCACACTGCTTCTCGAAGGGATCACGTGCGGAGCGTGCGCCTGGCTGATCGAGCGCCGGCTGGGACGACTCGACGGCGTGCGAAGCGCCGACGTGAATCTTGCCGCGCGCCGCGTGCAGGTCGAATGGGACGACGGACGGACGCGATTGAGCTCGATCCTCCAGGCGATCGCGGCGCTCGGCTACCGCACCCAGGGGTTCGACGCCGCCGAGAGCGAATCCGCGGCGATGCGCGAGCGCCGCGCCATGCTGTGGCGGCTGTTCGTGGCCGGCCTCTCCATGATGCAGGTGATGATGTACGCGGTGCCGGTCTACCTCGCCGAAGGGGACATGACCCGCGACGTCGAGCAGCTCATGCGCTGGGCGAGCTTGACGTTGACGGTGCCGGTCATCCTGTGGTCGGCCGGGCCGTTCTTCATGAACGCATGGCGCGGGTTCTGCGCGCATCGCGTGGGCATGGACGCGCCCGTGGCGCTCGGCATCGCCATCGCCTTTGCGGCGAGCGCGTGGGCCACCGTGAGCGGGCGCGGCGAGGTTTATTTCGACTCGATTACCATGTTCGTGTTCCTGCTGCTCGGCGCCCGCTACCTCGAGGCGATGGCGCGGGCGAAGGCCGCGGAATCCCAGCAGCGGCTCGTGAGGCACACGCCCGCGGTGGCCGACCGCCTCGTCCCGGGCGCCGATCCTGCCGTCACGGAGCGCATCGCCGCGGTCCGGCTTGCGCCGGGGGACCTCGTCCAGGTCGCGCCCGGCGGCATCATCCCGGCCGATGGCACGGTGACGGCGGGGAGCAGCGCGGCCGACGAGTCCCTGCTGACCGGCGAGGCGCGCCCTGCGGTGAAACGCGCCGGCGATGCCGTGATCGGCGGCAGCGTCAATCTCGCGAGCCCGCTGACCGTGCAGGTGAAGCGCGTCGGGCCGGAAACGGTACTGGCCGGGATCGTCCGGCTGATGGACCGGGCGCAGGCCAGCAAGCCGCGCATCGCGCAAGTCGCGGATCGCGTCGCGCAGTGGTTCGTTGCGGTATTGGTCGCAGTGGCGCTGGGCACTGCTCTCGCATGGTATTGGATCGACCCGTCGCGCGCGCTGTGGGTGACGGTCGCGGTGCTGGTGGTGAGCTGCCCCTGCGCGCTGTCCCTTGCCACGCCGGCGGTGCTGGCGGCCGCGACCGGGACCCTTCACCGGCTGGGAATCCTGATCACGCGCGGCCATGCGCTGGAGACGCTTGGCCGGACCACGCACGTCGTGTTCGACAAGACCGGCACGTTGACCGAGGGCCGCCCGGCGCTGATCGGCGTCATCCCGCTCCACGGGCAGAGCCGTGACGAGTGCCTCGCGCTGGCGGCGGCGCTCGAGCGCGGCTCCGAGCATCCTGTCGCGCGCGCGCTGCTCTCCGCCGCGGCCGACCTGGCCCCTCTCGCGGCGTCGGAAATCAGCAATCAGCCGGGCCAGGGCATCGAAGCGCTCGTCAACTGCAGGCGCGTCCGCATCGGCAGCCCCGCATTCGCCTCCGGGATCGCGCGGCGGCCCCTCCCCGAGGAGCTCAAATTTACCGCCGACGAAGTCACGGTGGTGGCGCTTGCCGACGAGCAGGGCTACATCGCGCTCTTCACCCTGGGGGACGTGCTGAGGGCGGGCGCGCGCTGGCTGGTGCGCGAGCTTGAAGCGCGCGGCAAGATCGTGTGCCTGCTGTCGGGCGACCGCCGCTCGACGGTGGCGCATCTCGCGCGCGAACTGGGCATCGGCACGGCTGTAGGCGAAGCGGGACCGGAAGCAAAGCTCGCCTTCGTGCGCGGGTTGCAGGCCCGCGGAGCGGTGGTGGCGATGGTGGGCGACGGCATCAACGACGCGCCGGTGCTGGCGCAGGCCCAGGTCTCGATCGCGATGGGCGGAGGCACAGACGTCGCGCACGCCAGCGCCGACATGGTTCTCCTCGCCGACGATCTCGGCCGGCTGTCGGCCGCGTTTGATGTGGCACGCGATGCCATGCGCATCATCAGGCAGAACCTGGCGTGGGCGGCGGCCTACAACGCCGTCGCAATACCGCTCGCGGTCGCGGGCTGGATCACGCCGCTCATCGCGGGCGTCGGGATGGCGGCCTCGTCGCTCGCCGTCGTGATGAACGCGCTGCGGTTGCAGGCCGCGGGCACTCGTCACGGCTCCCGGTCGGCGCCGCGTGAAACCGGGCGCCAGCTGCTCACAGTGCGATAATAAGGGGACCCATGGAAATCCTGTATCTGCTCGTGCCTCTTTCGGTCGTGCTGATACTCGCCATCGGCGCGGTCTTCTGGTGGGCGCTTAATAGTGGCCAGTTCGAGGACCTCGAGGGACCGGCGCACCGGATACTCATGGACGATGACGACGGCCGTGATTGAGGCGCTCCCTCATGCGCCCTGCGGATAAGGCCGCGACACCTTGACCTGGATCAATTGCGGCGCGGAAGACACACCGTAGTATGTGTGGCGGTCGGGAGCTCGCGATAGCGAGTGAGGGGTTATTTCACTGAAAGGAGTTGTCTCATGAAAACAAGCTGGAAGGTTGCAGGGCTTGCTGTGTGGTTCGCTGGCGCGAGCGCCAGTGGTCTGGCTGCGGAAGCGACCTACACGAAGGACATCAAGCCCCTGGTCGAGGCGAAGTGCACCGCCTGCCACGGTGCCGCGTCACCCACCCTCGCGGAATTCTTGAAAGACGATAAGAAGTTCGCCGCGGCGATGAAGGGTCCGCGCCTCGATTCGTACGCCGACCTGCTCCAGCTGATAGGCTGGCCGGACACCGGGGCCATCATGCGCCGGCTCGACGACGGCAAGGACGCGCTGGCGGGCGGCAAGCCCGGCAACATGTACCAGTTCCTCGGCGGGACCGACGAGGAGCGGCAAAAAAATCTCCAGACCTTCAAGGATTGGGTTGGCCCGGAAGGCTGGGCCCTGAACCGCTTCAAGGCACGGGGCAAGGTTCCCGGGATCAGCAAGGAGCAGCTGGAGAAGATGCTGGTGAAGTACTAGCCAGCGCCGCACACGCAGGCTCATCCGCTCCATGGCGTGGGGCGCTGCAGCCCCCCTGCCGGGGAAGTGGCATATCGCACTCGTATTCAAGGCCCTGCCAGCCAGGGCAGGGCGGTTGATCTAGGTCAAGACGCCAAGATGGGCCCGCGCTAGCATGTACGCAGGCGGTCGCAAGGATCGCCGAAGCGGGCCGCGAGGCGCGGCCGGGTAGCGGAAATTGAAGGAGACAGTCATGGCAAACATCACACGTTACGATCCATTCAACGATCTCGACGACCTGTTCAAAGGGCTGTTTGTGCGTCCGATGCGCTTCGATCTCGATGTCGCGCCGCAGATGCGCATGAAGATCGATGTCACCAAGGCCGAAGACACTTACACCGTCAAAGCAGAGATTCCGGGCGTCAAGAAGGACGATATCCAGGTATCCATCGACGGCAACGAGGTGACAATCAGCGGCGAGATCAAGAAAGAGAGCGAGGAAAAGAAGGGCGAGGAAATGCTCCGCAGCGAGCGTTACTACGGCAAGGTATCGCGCAGCTTCACGCTGCCGCACGACGTGGACGAGGCGAAGGTGGTAGCGAAGTACGCGGACGGCGTGCTGAAGCTCACGCTCCCGATGAAGAGCAAGTCCGCGAGCAGGAAGATCACCGTCAATTGAGCGGGAGGCCGGGATGACTGCAGTCAGAGCCCGCAAGCCGGCGCGCATCCAGGCGGCCACCGCCGCGGGCGGGCCGCGCTACTGCGGATGCGGGGTGCGGGTGGACGGCGAGGAGCGCCGCCACTTGATCGACGCATGCGCCTTTTTCAAGGCCGAACACTTCCGCATGGCCGAGCCGGGAAGCATCCGCGAGCAGGACGTGCGGAAGGCGGCGGTGGATGTCGACGCGGCACTGAAAGGGCGCGCGAAGCTCAAGAAGCGGTGATGCTCCGCGTCGCCGCGATCGCGCTGTTCGCTGCAGTCAGCCTGGCGATTCCGGCGGCGGGTCGCGGTGCGGAATTGCCCGACCTCGAGCGCGGTCGGGCCCGCGGACGGCGGAGCAGTGCCTGCCGGTAGTTCGGTAGGTGCGACCCGGGAGCGGGCCAATGCGCATCGGTAAAAACGCGGGCCTACGCGCACCTTTGCGGTCGCATCCCGCAAGCGGGTCCCTGCTCCACGCTCCGGTGCGCGCTCTACGAGAACCACTGCGTCGTGTGCCACACGCCCAAGGTGCACCGGCGCGTGCCTCGTCTGCCCCTCCGCGCCGACGATCTGCGATTCATCGTTATGGTCTGGGCATCCCAGCAGGGCGTGCGCTGGAGCCCCGATGACATCGAGGACGTCGTCCATTACCTCGACCGCACGTACTACGGGTTCGAGAAATAACGCCCCGCCGTGAATCGGACGTTTCCCGGCGCGGCCGCGGGTCTCAAACTCGCCGCGACTGGAATGTCAATCGACCCGCCACCGGCCGCCGCCCTACAACGGCTGAGGGCGCCATCGCAGACGTCTGAACGGACCAATTGAGTCTTTTTCTGCAGCACTGCGCGGCCAGTGCCGTTCCAACTTGTTTCGTCAAGTATGATCCGTTCGTCTGCCAGTGCCGTTCCAACTATCTCTCGCTAAGTGCAGGGGTCCTAACGATGCTTGACCTACGGCCTGCCGAGTTCCTTGCCGAGAGGCACAACAAGTTGGAACGGCACCAGCGACACCAGGGCCAGCAGGACTAAATGGATGGTTCCCGAAAAGTTGGAACGGCACTAGACTGACAACCGATGTCTGCCGATCCCTCCATGCGCCATTATTTCGCGCCGCTGTTCGAGCCGGCCGCCGTCGCGATCGTCGGGGCGAGCGAGCGCAAGGGCTCGGTCGGCTCGGTGCTGATCGAGAACATGCTCGCCGCGGGCTACCGTGGCCAGTTCTACGCGGTGAACCCGAAGCACCGCGAGGTGCACGGCGTGCCCTGTTTTCCGACGATCGGGGAAGTGCCGCGGCGGGTGGATCTCGCCGTGATCGCCACGCCGGCTGCCACCGTGCCCGGGATCATCGAGCAGTGCGGCGCGGCGGGAGTGCGCGCGGCGGTGGTGATCAGCGCCGGCTTCTCCGAATCCGGTCCTGCGGGGGCGAAGCTCGAGCGCGCGCTGCTCGAGAATGCGCGCCGTCACCGGTTGCGCGTGCTCGGCCCCAATTGCCTCGGCATCATGCGGCCCGATATCGGGCTCAACGCCACTTTCGCGCGCGGGCACGCGCGACCGGGATCGCTCGGGCTGATCTCCCAATCGGGTGCGGTCTGCACGGCGATGCTCGATTGGGCGGCGGCGCACGAGGTGGGCTTTTCCAGCGTGGTGTCGCTCGGGGGCTCGACCGACGTGGACTTCGGCGAACTCGTGGACTACCTCGTCAGCGACCCGAAGACCGCGCACATCCTGCTCTACATCGAGGGCGTGCGCGACGCGCGGCGTTTCATGAGCGCGCTGCGCGCCGCGGCACGGACGAAACCGGTGATCCTGATGAAAGTCGGGCGCCATCCGGCCGGCTCGCGCGCGGCGGTGTCGCATACCGGGGCGATGGTGGGCGCCGATGACGTGTTCGAGGCGGCGGTGCGCCGGGCGGGCGTCGTGCGCGTGCGCACCATCGGCCAGCTCGTCGCCGCTGCCCAGGCGCTCTCCTCGAACGTGCGGCCGCGCGGCGACCGGCTCGCGGTCATCACCAATGGCGGGGGCCCCGGCGTGATGGCGGCCGACCGCGCCAGCGATCTCGACATCCCGCTCGCGGAGCTTTCGAGTACCACGGCCGAGGCGTTGAAGCGGGCGCTGCCTTCCAACTGGTCGCAGGGCAATCCCATAGACCTGGTCGGTGACGCGGACGCGGAACGCTACCGGGCGGCGCTTGCCGCCTGCCTTGCCGACCCGGGCGTGGATGGCGTGCTGGTGATTCTCGCGCCGCAGGCGATGACCGCGCCGCAGGAGGTGGCGCGCGCGGTCATCGAGTGCGCAAAGACGAGTGACAAACCGCTGCTCACCTCCTGGATGGGCGAAGAGCAGGTCGCGCCAGCCCGGCGGCTGCTCGCGGCGCAGGGTATTCCCACCTTTCGCACGCCCGACCCTGCGATTGAAATGTTCGCGCACGTTTCGGCGTTCTACCGCAACCAGAGGATGCTGCTGCAGACGCCCGGACCGCTGTCGCACCACGCCGAGCCGGACGCCGCCGGCGCGCGGCTGGTGATCGACGCCGCGCTCGCGGAGCGCCGCACGGTGCTCTCCGAGATGGAGTCCAAGGCGGTGCTCGCCGCGTTCCACGTGCCCATCGCGAAGGCGGTGCGCGTGCATTCGGCGAACGAGGCGATGCTCATCGCCCAGGAGACGGGATTCCCGGTGGTGATGAAGATCGACTCGCCCGACATCACGCACAAGTCCGACGTCGGCGGGGTACGGCTCAACATTGCGAACGCGCAGGCCGCGCAGGATGCGTACCGCGAGATGACCGATGGCCTGAAGCGGCTGCGGCCGGACGCGCGCCTGAGCGGCGTCATCGTCGAGCCCATGGTCGCGCGTCCGAACGGGCGCGAGCTGATGATCGGTGTCGTACACGACCCGGTCTTCGGCCCGGCCATCACTTTCGGCACCGGCGGCACCGCGGTCGAAGTACACGCCGACCGCGCGGTCGCCCTGCCGCCGCTGAACGGCATGCTGATCGAGGAACTGATCCGCGGCACCCGCGCGAGCCGGCTGCTCGGCAGCTTCCGCCAGATGCCAGCTGTGAAGCGCGACGCGCTCGAGACAGTGCTGCTGCGCGTCTCGGAGATGGTGTGCGAGCTGCCCGCGATCCGCGAAATGGACGTGAATCCCCTGCTGGCGGACGAAGCGGGGGCGATCGCGCTTGACGCGCGCATCGTGGTCGGGCACCCGGGCGCGGCCCTGCCGCGCTACGGGCACATGGCCATCCATCCGTATCCGGCGCACCTCGTGTCGGAGTGGACGGCGCCAAACGGCGGGCGCGTCACGGTCCGCCCGATCCGTCCGGAAGACGCCGAGATCGAGCGGCAGTTCGTGAAACAGCTGTCGCCTGAGGCGAAGTACTTCCGCTTCATGGGCACGGTCCGGGAACTCTCGTCACAGATGCTGGCGCGCTTCACGCAGATCGACTACGACCGCGAGATGGCGCTGATTGCGGTGGCCACGAAGGACGGGCACGATGAGGAAGTCGGGATTACGCGCTACATCACCAATCCCGACGGCTCGTCCTGCGAATTCGCGATCGTGGTGGACGATGAATGGCAGATGCATGGCCTCGGGCGCTACCTGATGACGCAGTTGATCGAGATCGCGCGTTCGAGAAGGCTGGCGACGATGAGCGGCGACATCCTCATGGCCAATCAGCCGATGCTCGCGCTGGCTGCGAGCCTGGGTTTCGTGATCGGCGAGGTGCCCGGCGAAGCGGGGCTCAGGCGCGCGGTGCTCGCGCTCGAGCGCAACTGACCGGAGGCGATGATGCGTCACGAGACTGTTGGCGGGCACCTCGTCGCGTCGGTCGGACGCGGCCGCGGCGATGAGACGGTCGCCGGGACTCTGACTCGCCTTGCCGTTGAAAAGCCGGCCAGCGTCGAGCTGATCTGCGTGGTTGATGACACGGGACGGCTCCTCGGGGCGTTTCCCGGGGGACGCCTGTTCACGCTGGAGGGCGCTGTCACGTTGCGCGAGGCCATGGATCCCGCCTTTCCGCGCACCGGCGCCGATGACGATCAGGAGAACGCAGCCTCGCTCGCGCTGCACCACGGTGTGGATGCGCTGCCGGTGGTGGACCGCGAGGGCAGGCTGCTGGGCGTGATGCCCTCGCAGGCGCTGCTGCAGGTGCTGCGCAGCGAGCACGTGGAGGACCTGCACCGGCTGGCGGGCATCCGGCGCGAAACGGCGCAGGCGCGCCACGCGATCGAAGATCCGCCCATGCGAGGCGCCCGCCACCGCCTGCCGTGGCTGCTCGTCGGCCTCGTCGGCGGCGCGGTCGCCACTGCGGCGATGGCGGGATTCGAGGCGACACTCGAGAAGATGGTCGCAGTTGCGTTTTTCGTGCCGGGCCTGGTCTACCTCGCGGATGCGATCGGAACGCAAAGCGAGGCCATCGCGGTGAGGGGGCTGTCGCTCACGCGGACCGGCATCGGCCACCTCCTGTTCCGGGAGCTGCGAACCGGCATGCTGATCGGCGCCGCCTTGGGGTCTCTGACCTTTGTTCCGATCCTGCTTGCGTTCGGGGACGCGCGGCTCGCGGGAGCGGTCTCGATCTCGATCCTCGTCGCGGGCAGCATCGCCAGCGCGATCGGGATCGGCTTGCCCTGGTTGTTCGCGCGCCTGGGTCTCGACCCGGCGTATGGCAGCGGGCCGGTGGCGACCGTGATTCAGGATATTCTGAGCATCGTGGTGTATTTTGCGGTGCTGCACGCCTTCGGAATCTGAAGTGCGTCGCGATGCAGGCAAAGACCCGGAGCCGCCGATGAACGCCGACACAAACCTTCGACGCAAAGGCGCAAAGCCGCAAAGGGAAGCAAGAATGAAAGCCCGGATACGATGAGAACAAGTCGAATCACGAATCACGGATTCCCGGGTCGAATGAGGAGGAAATGATGGAGGTCTTCGGCTTCGACGCGTTCTCGCCCAAAGAGATCGCCGGGCGCGTCAACGACTTCTGCGTCGTCAAGGCGCGCATGCCGCTGCTTACCATGTGGATGCTCGGCATGCTCGCGGGCGCCTTCATCGGCCTGGGCTCGCTCTACTTCACGCTGGTGGTGAGCGACGCCTCGCTCGGCTTCGCCGCCGCCCGCGTGACCGGCGGCGTGGTCTTCTCGCTGGGGCTGCTCCTCGTGGTGGTGGCGGGCGCGGAGCTCTTCACCGGCAACAACTTCCTCGCCATGGGCTGGGCCGACGGCTGCGTGAGCTGGCGCGAGGTCCTGCGCAACTGGGTCGTGGTGTGCGCGTCGAACTTCGTCGGCGCGGCCGGGCTGGCGCTGCTGGTCTACCTCTCGGGCCACTGGGAGATGAACGGAGGCGCCGTGGGCGCGACCTACCTCAAGATCGCCGCGGCCAAGGCCGCGCTCCCGGCGTGGAGCGCGTTCTTCCTCGGAATGCTGTGCAACATCCTGGTGTGCATGGCGGTGTGGATGGCGCTGGCCGGGCGCAGCGTCGTGGACAAGTTCGTCGCCATCCTGTTCCCGATCTCCGCCTTCGTCGCCGCCGGCTTCGAGCATTCGATCGCCAACATGTATTTCTTCCCGCTGGCGCTGTTGCTGAAGTGGCACGGCCTGGCGCTGCCGCCCGGCGGCGACGCCATCACTGTCGCGGGCATGCTGGGCAACCTCGGTCCGGTGATCGCCGGCAACATCGTCGGCGGGAGCGTCCTGGTGGCGCTGGTCTACTGGGTGATCTACCTGCGCGGACGGTCGCCAGGCGCGGCGGGCGCGGGGCCAGAGTAATTCTTTCATGGGGCAGCAAGGGAATCCGGCAGACGACGCCGGAAAGGTCGCTGTGCCCCCGTCAGGCACCCCGTCAGGCCTCAGCAGCGAGGAGGCGAAGCGGCGGCTGGCCGCCGAGGGGAGAAACACGCTGCCGGGCGCCGGCCAGCGCAGCGCGCTCGCCATCGCGCTCGAAGTCTTGCGCGAGCCGATGTTCCTGCTGCTCGTCGCCGGCGCCCTGATCTACCTCCTGCTCGGAGACGTGCGTGAGGCCCTGGTCCTCGCCGCTTCGATCGTGGTGGTCATGGCGATCACCGTGGTGCAGGAGCGCAAGTCCGAACGCGCGCTCGAGGCATTGCGCGACCTCTCCAGCCCGCGCGCGCTGGT
>Ga0137455_1000516_pt1 | contig 10547 bp, 6 predicted proteins | sample EasRivERMGT600_2_FD_102334 | JGI IMG/M metagenome (GOLD analysis project Ga0137455, IMG submission 102334) | Soil microbial communities from meander-bound floodplain in the East River, Colorado, USA - East River MetaG ERMGT600_2 | ecosystem: Environmental > Terrestrial > Soil > Floodplain ... | reverse complement strand
CGGGGCCCCGGCCGGGGCGTAGAAGTCGGTGAGCAGGGCCTTCTGCCCCTGGCAGATCTTGTTCTGCAGCGCGGCGTCGTAGGGCTTCAACGTGGGATCCATCTGGCGCGCGAACACGATAAGGTCCCAGTTCAGCATCAGCTTGGCCTGGAAGTCGGCGGGGGAGGCCGCGACGACGACGTTGTTGATCGTGCCGGCGGCGAGCTCGCGCTGGAGCGCGTCGCGATACGCCGAGCGGCCGGTCACCGATCCATCCTCGTAGTACAGGGCCGAATTGCATCCGGCCGGGAAGAGGCGGTGAATCTCGCGGCGGACGAGACGGATGCCTTGCTCGTGATCGACGCACGCATCGGTCGTGAACCCATGAGTGTAGGTGCGCTGGGGCCGCACGATGTAGGCGGTCCAGAAGCCCGGCAGCTCGCCGTGATAGGGGACGGTCACGCGCTCGAAGTCGTAGCCGGTCTTGCCGCCGCGCTCGACCGCCGGATCGGTCGGGTCGACCAGAGCCCCGGTCGGCGTCTCGAGGATGATGGCGAGGCTGCAGGGGGCGAGCGCGCCGCCCCACTCGCGGCCGACGATCGCGCTCAACGTCACCTCGCTGCCGCAGAGGGAGATCGGGATCGCGGGCGACGACACCTGCCCGGCCGGCATCTGGACGACCGGATCCTCGATTCGCGCCTCGCAGGCCAGCTCGCTGAAGCAATCGATGAAGTACTTGGTCAGCGTCACGCCGCCGACGCCGTCTTCCAGCAGATCGTCGTCGGCGATCAGGATGCCGCCGTGCTGCTCGCAGAGGAGGCGCAGGTCGTCCTCGTCGTCCTCGAACAGGACGCCGTAGCCGATGGCGCAGACCTGGACCTCGAGCGGGATGTCCCCGCTGACCTCGTCGATCAGCATGGGCTCGTTCTCCATGCCGTCGGTGAGCAGCAGGATCGCCTTGTGCTCGGCGGGGCTGCCGGCCAGGACTTCGAGTGCCTTGTCGATCCCGTCGCCGATCGAGGTCTGGCATCGCGAGGGCAACGGGAAGCAGTCGATGTCGATGTCGTCGATCGCGGTCTGGATGATGCCGACGCCGCCTCCGTCCACGGAGGTGAGTCCGAGATTCGTCCCGGCATCCGTGCCGAAGGACACGACCGCGATGCGGTGCCCGCCGCCGTTCGGTATGAAGTCGGCCAGGGCCTTGGCGGCGGTCCGGGCATCGTTGAGCTTGCACGGAGACTCGCCGGGGTCGGGCTGGCCGGGATCGGAGTCGCCGTCCGGATCGGTCGTGCAGTTGTCGTTCATGCTTCCCGAGCGATCGATGACGATGACGAAGTCCGTGGGCTGGCAGCTCTGCCAGAGCCGGGCGACTTCATCGAGCTGCTTGTGCGCCATCCAGAACGCGGGGTCGCGCGGCGAGGTGCGGGGCGGACCAATGTCGTTGCAGCCGGGGCTGTTGTCTCCGATGTCGCCATGGAAGCGCCCGTGCCAGTCGTCGCCCCAGGCGCCAGCCCAGTCGAGCTCGTGGCCCAGCTCGGCCAGGCTCGGAATGGCGGCCAGCGCCTCGCCGCGGAACGCCGCCGGCAGCTCGTAGCAGCCCACGCAATCCTGGGCCGCCGGCCGCCCGACGGCACAATCGCCGCCTCGGTCGTAGCCATCGACCGTGTCCTCCTCGTTCCCCGGGATCGGGTTGCCGGGCATCGGGTCATAGGGCTCGACGCGCTCACCCACCGGGCCGTCGATGGTCTCGCACGGGCTGACTTCGCCAGGCGACGTGTCGCCGCAGATTCGCCACAGGTCGAAGTCGAGGAAGAGCTGGCGATGAAAGCCCAGGAACTGCAGGCCGGTGGCGGCATCCGAGCTGGCGGTGCCGTGCGTGTCGTGCCAGTTGCAGTGGTAGTGGAGAAACGTCCACGTGTCCTGATCGTTGGGGTCGAAGCCTCCGCCCGGATCGGGAACGGCGCCACAGATGAACTGACCGTCAGCTCCGCCCTCCCAGGGCTCGGAGAAGGTGAAGCGGTTGACCTGACTGGCGTACCACCAGCACAGGTGGGCCGCGGCGGGGGCCGCGAGGAAGGAGAGGCAGAACAGCGCGGCGCCGAGAGTCCGCGCGACACGAGCAAGGAACGGGGCACTCATGACGGCCTCCATTTCGTCGCCCGCGAGACGAGTGCGGCCGGAGAACAGGGGCTCGGCGGTGAACCGGTGGACGGCACGGGACCCGGGGCAGGACAGCGGGAATCGATCGGGTGGTCGGGGTTCGAGATCCTCCTGGGGTCGAGGATGTCGTCCAGCTCGATGACTGAGAAACGCCGGTCGAGCCGGGGATCGCACAGCCGGGAGCCGGACGAGAAGCCGATCGGGCGCGGGGGGCGGCCGCCGCGGAGTCTAGGCCCGGCGGACCCGGGGGAACAGCTCAAACGCCGTTCGATCGCCGCCGTTCACGCACGACCTCGTGCCTGGGCCGCAAGCGAAAGCCGTCGCGCGAGTTCGAGTCCGCCCCGGAGCGCGAAGTGGAAGCGAAAACGGGTGTCGCGCGAACCTGCGACGCCCGTTCACCGCCGGGATGCGAGTCGCTTAGCCTCCGAGAACGAAGCGGATGCCGACGGCCGCGGCCCAATAGAAGTCCGTCTCGTCGACGACCTGAAGGCCCGGAGCGAGCTCGCCGAAGGTCTCGATCTTCGGCGTGGCCATGAACTGCAGGCCGATCGGTGCGCGAACCGCGAAGAAGAACTCCTCGGCGTCGTCCAGCGGAATGCCGAAATCGGCGCCGGGCCCAAAGTACCAGGAGAGTCGGCCCTCGCCGCCCTCCAGCGGCTTCTTGATCATCCAGCGATCGATCGTGGCGTGGACGAAGTCGTCGCTCCAGGCCACGCCGATGGGCGTACGGTCGAAGCGCAGCGACAGCCCGACGTTGCCGGGATGCCCGAACACAGCGCCGATCGCCGTCTCGGCACGCGATGTGCCATGTGCCGCCAGCGTCAACATCACCACAGCCAGAATTGCGACGGCCTTCTCATCACGCAAACCTCCTCGTTGGACGACGGTGCACCTGGCCGCCACGTCCATTGCGGCAGCGCTACGGTCCCGAGCCGAGGATGGACTTGCGATGTCTGCCCGGGGGGTGAAGCAGCGACGCAGTTGATACCGGAGTGGCTCCGCCCCGTCAATGCATCCGGGGTTCGTGGCTCGCGCACCGCGCCTCGGCGCGCGGCACAACCAATTCGTTTTGGGGCAGCCGATTTCCGTGCGGCAGCCTCGCAGCCGACGGTACGACAGTGAGATGGGGCCCCCGGTGAAGATTGGACTCCAGCGGGCCGATCACCACGCCGGCGGGGGTGCCCGGTCGCGGCGCCGCCGTCCCCGGCGGGGGGAAGACGCGAATTCCAGGGCCAGGGAGGTCGCCATGAGGCGGTTCGTCATCGCGGTGCTGCTGGGCGTGCTCGCCACCCAGGCGGTGGCGGCGGCGCTCGCGGCGAAGACCGTCGTCCAGAGCAGCCCTTCGAAGACCGCCGTCCTCACGGCGTCGGGAGGGAAGCGGACGCGGGTCGTGGTCCATCGCTCGTTCCCCATCCGTCGCACCTGGCCGGTGGTCGTCGTCCGGCCGACGCGAGTCGCCATCGTGCGTCCGGCCGTGTTCATCGCGCCGGTGCTGTGGCGGCCGGTCGTAGTCGGCGTGCCGTCGTACAAGCAGGTCGTGTGGGTGCGCTCCGAGACGCTGCGACGTGCCGAGAGCTGGACCGAGTTCAAGGTGCCCTGCGGCCGGCGCGGCGACTCGATGTTCATGATGATCGACGGCAAGGCCCAGTTCGAGTTCGCCGAGATCGTGTTCGGCAACGGCGATGCGCAGGTCGTCGACTTCAAGACCTCCGCCTTCGGCTCCGGCCACTATGCCCTGGTCACCTTCCAGGACGGGCGCAAGGTCGACCACGTGCGCGTCGTGGCGCGCTCGCAGGCCCCGGTCACGACCATCACCTTCAAGGTGGTCACCTAGCCGCGGCCATCGCCCCGGCTGGAACGCCGCGCGTGCTAGCATGCGCGGCCGATGGAAGCTCCCTTCCTCGACGCCGTGCGGGCCGCGTTCCCGGCCCGCGAGCGCGCGCTCACCCTCGGCGCGCCGCTGCGCGGTGGCACGTGCCACCCCGAGCCGCTGATCCGCGCCCCGCTCGCGATGCTCAACCGCCACGGCCTGATCGCCGGGGCGACCGGCACCGGCAAGACGCGGACGCTCCAATTGATGGCCGAGCAGCTCTCCGCCGCGGGCGTGCCGGTGTTCCTCTCGGACGTCAAGGGCGACGTGTCCGGGCTGGGCGCGCCGGGGGAGAGCAACGAGCGCCTCGCCCAACGGGTGAAGGACACCGGCGCGACCTGGAAGCCCGCCGCTTTTCCGGTGGAGTTCCTGAGCCTCACCGGGCAGCGCGGCGCCCAGCTCCGGGCCACCGTCTCGTCCTTCGGGCCGCTGCTGCTCGCCAAGGTGCTCGGGCTCAACGAGACCCAGACCAGCGTGCTGGCGATGGTGTTCAAGTTCGCCGACGACCGGAAGCTGCCGCTGCTCGACTTCGCCGACCTCCGCGCCGTGCTCCAGCACCTCACCGGCGACGGCGCCTCCGAGCTGGCGAGCTACGGCGGCATGTCGAAGGCGACGGTCGGGGTGCTGCTGCGCGAGATGGTCGAGCTGGAGCAGCAGGGCGCCCAGGCGTTCTTCGGCGAGCCCCAGTTCGACCTCGACGACCTGATGCGCAAGGAGTCCGACGGCCGTGGGCTGATCAGCGTGCTCGCGCTGTCCGACGTCCAGGACAAGCCGGCGCTGTCCTCGACCTTCATGATGTGGATGCTGGCGCGCCTCTATCACGAGCTGCCCGAGGTCGGCGACCTCGACCAGCCCAAGCTGGTGTTCTTCTTCGACGAGGCCCATCTGCTCTTCAAGGAGGCGAGCGCGGCCTTCCTCCAGCAGGTCGAGCAGGTGGTGCGGCTGATCCGCTCGAAGGGGGTGGGGGTGTTCTTCGTCACCCAGAGTCCGAAGGACGTCCCGGCCAGCGTGCTCGGCCAGCTCGGCCACCGCGTCCAGCACGCGCTGCGCGCCTTCACGGCCGACGACGAGAAGGCGCTCAAGGCCGCGGCCCGCACCTTCCCCAAGACCGAGTTCTACGATCTCGAGGAGATCCTGACGACGCTCGGCACCGGCGAGGCCCTGGTCACCGTGCTGCGATCCAACGGCGTGCCGACGCCGCCGTTCGCCACCCGGCTGATCCCGCCGGCCGCACGCATGGCGCCGCTGACGGAGTCCGAGTACCAGGCGCGACTCGCCGGCTCGGAGCAGGTGCGCGAGTACGCGCAGGCGGTCGACCGCGAGAGCGCGCGCGAGCTGCTGGCGGCACGGATGGCGGCGACGCCGGGTGACGACGTCGCGACGGCGCCCACGCCCGCTCGGCGCACGGCCCAGGAACCGCCGAGCACGATCGAGCAGATCCTGAAGTCGCCGATGGCCCGCTCGGTCGCGACCCAGATCACCCGGGGCCTGATGGGCGCGCTGCTCGGGACGCCGCCGCGGCGAAGGCGGCGCAGCCTCTTCTAACGCCCGAAGCCGATCTGCTCCGCCGCCGGCAACGGCCGGCCGCTGCGCATGAGCACGCCGTGCTCGCGGAGGGTCTCCGACTTTGCGGTCCAAGCGCCGAGGTCGTGGTCGAACTGGGCCAGGATGTTGGCGAGCCAGTAGGGCCGGCTCTCGGCCAGCCAGAGGCGCTCGTACTCGGCGCGCAGGACCGCGGCGGCCTCGCGTCCCTGGCTCATCGCGCCGATCATGGCCTGGAGCGCGGCCACCGCCTCGGACGCCCGCTCCGGCGCCTGGTTCTCGAGCGCGACCTTGTAGAGGTCGGTGAGACGGCGCGCGAGCTGGGCGCGGGTGCCGATCGAGTGGATGCGCCGCGCGGCGAACTCGAGGTAGTCGAGCTGGTCGACGTTGCGTCCGGCCCGCGGCCGGGCCCGCGCGATCAGGGTGATCGCCTCCTCCTGCGCGAGACGCAGCGGCGCAGCCACCGGCTCGAGCATGAGCAGCAGGCGGCGGTCGAGGTCGGTGCGCGCCGGGTTGAGCCAGGAGAGCTCGATGGTGACGTCGGTCGGGCGCACCTTGCCGACCATCGCGTGCGCGGTGTTGAGCTTGTCGATCGCTTCGACGATCTCCTGACCCGGATGACGGAAGAACGCCCAGTCGAACGCGCGCCGGAAGCGGGCGGGGTCCGCGCCGCCCGGCTGCCAGGCCGCGGCGGCGCCGAAGAGCACCGGATACCAGCCGAGACCGAAGAGCGCGTCGCCGTTGTCGTCCCAGGTGCAGACCAGCGAGCCGATGGCGCCGAGACGCTGTCCGTCGCGCGCCATGCCGCGCAGGTTGGGCAGCGCCTGGTCGAGGTTCGGGAACACGCGATTCCAGTTGTGGACGCCGGAGCAGACGAAGAGATCGAGCCCGGCGTCGCGGAACGGCTTGATCGCGTCGTCGTAGCTCGGCCGCACGTGGTAGTCCCAGGTCGCGACCACCAACTCGCGCGGCAGCTGCTTGATCAGCTCGCGATGCTCGAGCAGGGCGTCGCCCCACACCATCGGCCGCTTGCCCAGCGGCTGCACCAGGTCGCGCATGCGGCGGAGGTGGGCGAGGTAGGTGGGTCCGAGACCGTTCTTGTCCACCAGCGACTTCGACTGCCCGCGCCCCAACTCGGCGATCTCGTCGCCGCCGACGTGCAGGAACGGCGAATCAGTGAGCGGCGCCAGCTCGCGCAGCATCGAGTCGACGAAGACGTAGCTCCTGGGATTCGCGGGGGAGAGCATGCCGCCGGTGGGCAGCTCGCCGAGCGCGCGGTAGCTCTCCAGCCCGACGACCCGCTCGAGGTGACCAAAGGTCTGCTGCTCGAGCAGCAGCGTGACGTGATACCGGCGCGCATAGTCGGCCAGCTCGCGCACCTGCGCCGCGGTCAGCTCGCCGCCCGGCGGCGCGAGCAGCGGCTGGCTGCGGTAGGCGAACGCGGTCTCGAGGTAGAGCGCGAACAGGTTGAGCTTGTACTCCGCGGCGGTGCGGATGCGGCGCTTGAGCGCATCCATCGTCGGCATCGGCCCACGGCTAACGTCGTCGTGCAGCCCGCGCCAGCGCAGCGCCGGGCTGTCGACGATGGTGGCGGCGTCGATGCCCTCGGGTCGGATCATCTGGCGCAGCGTCTGGACGCCGTAGAAGACGCCGGCCGCGGTGCGGCCCGAGAGCTTCACGCCCTTGGGGCCGGCCTCCAGCCGGTAGCCCTCGTCGCCAACCGCGGCCGGGGCGCTGCGGTCGATCACGATGTCGCCGGACGTGCCGTCGGTCACCCGGGCGTCGACCCCGGAGGCGGTCGCCTCGATCTCCTCCTCGAGCAGACCGGCGGCGAAGCGATCCTCGTCGTTACGCGAGGCGACGGCGATCGTGACCGTGCGGCCGAAGGCGAACCGGCCGGTGCCGGGCGTGACTTCGCGCGGCTCCGGGATCAGGAGGAGCTCGGCGCGGGCGGGGACGGCGGCAAAGAGCAGCAGGAAAAGGCCGGGCCACAGGGTTCGGAGCATGGAGGCCGACGATCCTAGCATCGGGCTCGCGAGCGAAACGAACCCCGGTGCGGGGGAGTCGGGACCATCCGCGCTAGCGCGGATGAACGGATCGTCCCGAACATCCCCGGGCGATCGGCTGGCCCCGGGGCCAGTTGGAGGCTCAACTCGCCCCGGGGCGAGTTGCTCGACGATCTCGGGGGATGTTGCTCCGGCCGTCGGCTTGACCGTCTTCGGGCCCTCCGTTATAACCTCGCTCCCCGCTTGCCGCGCCGACATGCCTTGCGTGGGGCTGTAGCTCAGTTGGGAGAGCGCCTGACTGGCAGTCAGGAGGTCGACGGTTCGATCCCGTTCAGCTCCACCACCTTCAGGATCTGCCCGGCGGCCACCCGCCGCCGGGCCGTGAGCCCCGGGACGGGCGAGACGAGGCTGCATGGGTGAGACCCGCGTCGATCTGCTCCACCTCCTCGAAGACCTGCGGGACGCCTACAGCGGCGCCCTCGAGGAGACGGTGCTCACCGAGATCGTCGCCAACGCCCTCGATTCGGGCGCGCGACGCATCCGCGTCGAGTGCGATCCGACGCTCGCGACCCTCAGCGTAATCGACGACGGCTCCGGCATGCAGCGCAGGGATCTGGCGCGCTACCACGACATCGCGTCGAGCACGAAGGTGCGAGGCCAGGGCATCGGCTTCGCCGGGGTCGGCATCAAGCTCGGTCTGCTGTTGAGTGAAGAAGTCGTGACCGAGACCCGCCGCAGCAAGACTCATGTCGCCAGCCGTTGGCACCTCGCCTCCCGTCACCGGGCGCCATGGAAATGGGTGCCGCCGCCCGGTCGTGTCGCCGAGCGTGGCACCGCTGTGACGCTCAAGCTCACGAACGCGTTGTCACCATTGCTGGACCCGGGATTCGTCGAGGGCACGCTGGTGCGTCACTACCAGCCGCTCTTCGAGTCGTCCTTCGCGGGGATTCTGGAGGAACGCTACTCCGCCGGCGTCCACTTCGAGGTCAACGGCCGCGCGGTGCCGCGCGATTCCACGCCGAGCGAGGAGATCGGGACGATCCAGGTCAGGCTCGGCCGGAAACGGAAGCCCGCGGTGGTGGGTTATCTCCTGCGCGAGCGGCTGCCGCTCCCCGACGAGCGTCGCGGGCTGGCGATCTGCACGCTCGGCAAGGTCATCAAGCGCGGATGGGACTGGATCGGCCTGGCGCCGACGTCGCTCGAACGCATCGCGGGGATCCTCGAGGCGCCGGCCCTGGCCGAGTGTCTGACGCTCAACAAGGCGGACTTCATCCGGACGGGACCACGCGGCATGACCTATCTCGCTCTCCGCAAGGCCGTCCAAGAGGCGGTCTCCCGGCAGCTCGAGGCGTGGGGTGATGCCCGCGACACCGTCGAGGAGTCACGGCGGCGCGTGGCACGCCCGGTCGAGCGCGACCTCGAACGCGTTCTAATCGAGATGGCGGATGACTTCCCGCTGCTCGGGACGCTCGTCGAGCGCCGCGAGGGTGGGCAGCGGCGGTTGCCGATCGGGCGGGTCTTCGAGGCCACGGCCGGGCACGCTCTCGTGGCCGCCTCGGTGATCGGCTCCACGGAGTCGGCGGCAGACCGGGAACGGCCGCTCGCGACCCTCGATGAGCCCGAAACGAGAGTCGGGAGCGAGAACGCTCCGGCGCAGACCGCCGCCGCTCGCGACATGGTTCCGGGCTCTCCCGCGTCGTCGCGCCCGACACGATACGGGCTAACCATCCAGTACGAGACCCGGCCGGATTTCGCGGGGCTGGGTCGCCTGCTCGAGTCAACGGTCTGGGTCAACGATGCCCATCCGGCCTACCGGCGGTCGGTCGCGTCGCGATCGGAGGGCTACCATCTCGCTCTCACCGTCGCGATGGCGCTGGCACTCCTCGCGGTCGAATCGGGTCATGAACACGGATTCGTGACCCAGTTCCTGCGGCGGTGGGGAGAAGCGCTGGAGGCGCGACCGGGTCGAGATCGACGCCGCTAGCCAGCGGAACCTCACCCGCCGAGTCGGGCGGCGGTGGCCGGGCGATCAAAGCGGAGCGCGGCGCTATGACGTCCGTTGAGCCGCGCACGGCCCAGCAGCGAAGGTTGGGACCCTTAAGGGTAGGCGTCGATCACCAGCGACGGGCTGGGAGCCCAGCGTGGAGGCAATGGTCTCGCGGGTCCAGGTGGCGCGAACGACGGATCGGCCGACAGCGCGCCGAGCGTGGCGGCGGCGAAGGCGGTCCGACGCAGGAAGCGCATCGAGGCGGACATGGAACCTCCAGCGCTGGTCGAACCGGGGAGGCCGACGGTCTCGCGCCCCAAGGCTCGAATCGCTGGAGAGTCTAGCCGACCTGCGGCGCGCTGTCAGTGGCCGACATCGCTCCCGCGGCCACCTCCCCGACGGAAGATGGCCGCGGTCGTTGTTGACCGACGAAGCTACCGCCTCACCGATACAGCGACTTCACACGGCCCCAGGACGTGGCCACCGCGTTGGTCGCGATGTCGAAGGGCCCTTCCCGGAACCACAGGTCGGCCTCCGGAAACGGAGCGCCCTGGAAGTATGCGGTGCCGCCGGGATAGCTGTCGTTGGTCAGGCCAGTGACGAAGACCCCCATGCTGCCGCTCACGGCGACCACCTCGATGACGTAGAGCAGCCCCGGGGTCAGCGGGCCGGCGGCCGGGAAATCGAAGTGCATCAGGGTCAGCGGAAACACCACGGCGGGGACCACCTCGGTCCCGCTGACGCCGACGATCGGTCCCGCGATGCCGGCCGAGCGGATCCGCACGAAGGCCGTGCCCCCGGCGCCGACGATCTGGCTGTTCATCTGGAGCTCGAGCGCATCCACGGCCGGCATCGTCGGCGTGAAGCCCTGGCCGACGGCGCCGAAGCCGGGAATGACGAATCCCTGGAACGCATCGATCGCGTCATTGTGCTGATCGACGACGAAGGGATGCGCCGAGACTCCGCTCGCGATCGACAGCAGTAGGCAGGCTCCGAGAACGAT
>Ga0137455_1000515_pt1 | contig 10556 bp, 7 predicted proteins | sample EasRivERMGT600_2_FD_102334 | JGI IMG/M metagenome (GOLD analysis project Ga0137455, IMG submission 102334) | Soil microbial communities from meander-bound floodplain in the East River, Colorado, USA - East River MetaG ERMGT600_2 | ecosystem: Environmental > Terrestrial > Soil > Floodplain ... | reverse complement strand
GGGGCGATCCGAGACGTCTCGGTGGGACACATGAAGGGCGACGGGTACAACGACTGGGCAATCGTGACGTACGACGAGGGCGGCACAAGCCGGGTCGCCGGCTTCAAGGATGGGAAGGGATTGGGCAGTGGGCCGAATACGCTCGCTATCCATGACGCGGTCCACCGGGCGGTTTCCCAGGCCGCGCCCGGCCACGAAGCGGGAGTGGCATCGGAAGTCGCGAAGCAGAGCCCGTCGCCGGGCGGAGTCGAGCGCTTCACATGGAATGAGTTCAATCAACAACTCGAGCAGGGATTCCCACCCGCTCCGACCGTCCTGGTGACGGACCCGAACAGCATGGGTCTGCTCGTGATCGACGGCGACTTGAAGTCAGGTCTCTACGGCTTCGATATGGATGGCATCGGGCTAGTGCGCCCCGGCGAGGAAGGCGTTTTTCGGGCCGGGTCGGCCGGGCTCCTCGGCGGCTGTGTGCTCTTTACGGGCTTCGAGCCCGGCGAGTACGTGGTCAAGATGGCGCGAGGCTCGAGCGGGCAGGGGTGGGCTGCGCTCGAGGCACCCGATAGTCCCGACGTCGCGATCCGGATCGACGCTGGCAAAGTCCACTACCTGGGGCAGTTGCACATGAAAGCGAAGAGCGTCGAGAAGAAGGAGGACCCCATGCGCGAGTCGAAGGTCTGGACCCGATTCGCGAAGAAGTACGCGGGTACTCCATGGGCCGCGCTTGCCGAGGAACGTGCCCGAACGCTTCAAGGTCAGTGACGATCGGGGACTACGGAGCCGAGTTGGCGTACCCAACGGGATTCGAACCCGTGTTGCCGCCTCCGACGGAGCCGATTCGATCGCCGTCGTGAACGCGCCGACGCGTTAAGATAGGATGGTGCTCGACCGACGCGGCGGGCGTACGATCGCTGCACGCGCTGCGGGAGGCCGCCGGTCGCGCACCCCCCTGCGCACACTCTCCTTCCAATCCAAAGCGGACCACGGGCCAGCGCGACCGCCGCCTCGAGACATGCCATGGGCCGCTCCCTTCCCAAACACATCCGGATCTTCGCGCTGATCGCCGCGCTGGCGCTCGTTCATGGTTGCAAGGAGAGGGAGCAGCTCGAGAAGGAGGCGCCCACGCTCGCCCGCGCCGACCTCAGGGTCGATCGCCTCGCCGTCGCGGGCGTCGTTTCCGATGTCGCCGCGCTCGGTGACTCCGCCGAGTGTCGGGAGCGCTGGTCCTTGCTGATCGGGAATCACCTCGGCCGGCACAGGTTCGGCAAGCTCCCGATCGTATCGTCCTACGAGGTGCGGGCGATCCTCGGGCAAGACGACTACGGCGTGATGCTCGATCGCTACAAGGATGAGGGCGGCTGTGACCCCGTGATCCTGGCCGATCTCCACACGGTGCTCGAGGGCAAGGCGCGTTTCATCGTATTCGGAAGTATTCAAGAAGACCGCACCGAATGGTCCGAGACCGAGGTCGAGAACGAGGAACTGAAAACCAAGACCAAGACCAAGACGACGTCACGGATTGCAGAGGTGCGCCTTCGTTTCTACGACCTGACCGATCAGCAACTCGCGTGGGATCACGTCGCGGTCGGTCAATCGTCCACGAGCAAGGAACACGACATGTCCGACGTCATCGAGCACGGTCCGGACGAGGGGTTCCTCGGCGGCCTCATCACGTCGCTCGCGAACTCGGTCATCAAGCCGGATCCCAAGTACCCGCCCAAGCCTGAATTCGAAACGAGCCTCGCGAACGCGTTCGACAGCGTCGGCGAGTATCTCAAGCATAAAAAGGAGAAGAAGAAATAGGCAGCCAGTCGGACGTTTCCGCCGCGCCGATTCCACGGCGCACTCCTACGATGCCGCGCGGAGCGCGCCTCGCCTTCTGAGCGACCGTACGAATCCGTAGGTCGCGATGGCCAGAACCAGCGCCGGTACCAGAGCGGCGCGGCTCGCGGCCCAGGATCCCATCCCGAGCGGTGCGACCTCGAGCGCGGCGTGCACCAGCATGCCGACCACGGTGGGCAGCAGGCCGAAGCGCAGCAGGGCGAACAGCAGGATCACCGTCGAGCAGGTGGCGAGCGCGACGTTCAACCCCATGAACTCGCCACGCGGCAACGCGAGCGGCACGAAGATCGCTCCGGCGGCGACGACCGCGGCGGCCGGGTGGCGGAGCGCGAGGCGCGCGATCACGAGGATCACCAGGAATCCCATCGCCGTCACCAGGCGTGAGCGGAACGTTCCGAGCAGCGCGGCGAGCTGGTGCCTGAGGCCGAGCAGCGCGGCGAGCTGGTCCTGGACGTAGCCCACGTTGTCGGGCCGGCCGGGGGGACCGCCGAGCAGCGCGGGGGCGGCCTGGTGGGCGGCGACGGCCAGGGCGATCGCCACGCCGACCAGGCAACCGATGAGCAGGTCGCGGCCTACGCGGGGGTCGGTGTGCTGTCCGTCGAACAGGCGCACCCAGGTGATGAGCATCCGCGGCCAGTAGCGCCGAACGTACGGCTCGATGGCCACGTACGAGACCCAGCCGTAGGCGAAGTCGTAGAGCCCCCAGGCGAGCGCCGACATGAGTTGTTCTGTGATCGAGCCGGGGGTGTAGTGGCTGCCGAGCGCCCAGCCGACGACGCGGAACGCCATCATGGCACCGGCCACCCGTAGCGCCCGCGGCACATCGCCGCGACCCGCGCGAAGGTTGCGGCGCGCGAGCCAGGCGCCGATGAACATGGCGCCGAGGAAGAGGATCGGCCGCACGACACCGCGGATCACGGTGATCGCACGCCCGGAAGGATCGGAGGCCGGCGTGGCGTTGGGACGGGGCAGCGGCAGGGGCCGCACCACGAACGACTGCGGTCGACCGCCCGAGGTCGCCAGCTCGACCTGGAGGGCGCGCGGCGGAGTCTCGCGATCGTGGCCGACGAAGATCCGTCGCTGGGCTTCGACCCTGGACTCCGGGCCGGTTTCAGCGGCTCGGAAGTCGGCGATGTCCAGTCCGGCGGCTCGGAAGAACGCGGCCGGGTCGGCAGGGTTGGCGGGCGGGGCCGAATCGGCCGGCGATTGGGCGTCGAGCCGCAGCAGGCGGCCGTAACCATCGAGCTTGACCCCCGCCATGCCCTCGAGCGCGGAAGGCGGGTCCGTGTAGCTGACGCGATATCGAGGCGGGGCCGGCAGCAGATCGGTGGGACTCTCGCGGTACCAGAAGGCGATCACCGGCGGCCGGTGGGTGGCGAGCCTTCGCCACCGCGCGCGCGAGTGGTCCTCGGCCACGATGCGCTCCATGGCCGATTCGTCGTATTCGTAGCCGTAGGCGCGATCCACCGCGGCCGCCGGCACGCCGAGCTCGTGCAACAGAGCGCGGGCCCGGCCGGCCATCACCTCGGGCGGCTCGGGGAATGGCAGCGCAGGGACCAGGCGGGTGCGCGGCGCGACCGCGCCGAGCAGGGCGAGCCCGAGAACCAGCGCCGCAAGACACGACCACGCCACCGCCGGCCGGAGTCCCTCGTCGGTGCCGCGGGCCGCGGCCACCATTTCGGGCGATGGCGTCTCTCCGGCGGCGACCGCGGCGGCGAGCGGGTCGCGGGCGGGCAGCGCCGCCGCCACCGCGATGGCGGAGGTCGGGCGCCGAGCCGGATCACGCTCGAGGCAGAGCAGCGTCGCCCGCTCGATCCGCGGATCGAAGTCGCGCACCAGCGCCGAGGGGCGTGGCGGCGCGCCCGCGTCGCGCAGGCGGTTCATCTCCAGCATCGTCGCGGCGCCGAAGGGATGCTTGCCCGTGAACAGCTCGTACAGCACCAGCCCGAGGCTATAGACGTCGCGCTGGATGGTGGGGGGCCCGCCGGCGAAGCTCTCGGGCGCCATGTAGGCCGGAGTGCCCACGATCATCTCGGGGTCGGCCGAAGCGCTCTGCAGCTCGGCCAGCCCGAAGTCGGTGATACGAGCGTGGCCGCGCCCGTCGATCATCACGTTCGCCGGCTTGAGATCGCGGTGCAGCACGCCGCGCTCGTGGATTGCGGCCAGGCCGACGCAGATCTCGCGGGCGATCTCGACCGCCTTGTCGACCGGCAGCCGGCCGATGCGTCGCAGCAGCGAAGCCAGGTCCTCGCCGTCCACGAACTCCATCGAGAGGAAGTACGTGCCGTCGCTCTCTTCGATGTCGTGCACGCGGCATACGTTGGGGTGGGTCACCTGGCGCGCGACCCGCACCTCGGCGAGCATGCCCTCGAGCCGCTCCGGGTCGCGCACCAGCTCGGGCGGAAGGAACTTGAGCGCGACGATCTGCCCGAGCTTGAGATCGCGTGCGCGGTACACCTCACCCATGCCTCCGGCGCCGACCCGTTCGATCACGCGATAGCGGTCGGCGAGGACCTGGCCGGGAAGGAAGCGTTCGGCCGGCGGCGGCAGCGTGGTGATCATCGGACCCTAGGCCTTCGCCAGCCCGTACTGCCGGAGCTTCTTGTAGAGCCCGGACTCGCTGATCTTGAGCCGTGCCGCCAGCTCGGCGCGGGTCAGCTCGGGGTAGAGTCGAAGCGCCTGCTCGAGCCAGCTCTTCTCCGCGTCCTCGAGCAGTGACGGCAGCCCCGAGGACAGATCGAGCCGGGCGTGAGGGGCCAGGGGCTCGCCGCCCACCGGGCCGAGTCGGGCGAGGATCTCGTCGGGAGTCACCGGGGCCGTGGCCCCACTCATCGAGAGCCGGGCGGCGAGCTGCTCCAGGTGCCGCATGTTGCCGGGCCACGCGAAGTCCAGCTCGCGCAGGCATCGCCCGGCATCGCTCGAGATCTCGATCCAGCGGCCGGTCTCGATCTGGTCGAGCGCGTGGCGGAGCAGCAGCGGAATGTCATCCACCCGCTCGCGCAGCGGCGGCACCCGGACAGGGACGTAGTTGAGCCGCTCGAACAGGTCGCGGCGAAAGCGGCCCTCGGTCACCTCGCGCTCGAGGTCACGGTTGGTCGCGGCGATGACTCGCAGGTCGGCCACGCGCTCCCTGGAGTCGCCGACCGGCTCGTAGGTCTTCTCCTGCAACAACCGCAGGAGCTTGGGCTGGATCTCCAACGGCAGCTCGCCGATCTCGTCGAGGAACAGCGTCCCACGGTCGGCCGCGTGGACCTTGCCCATCCGGTCCGTCGTAGCCCCGGTGAAGGCGCCGCGGCGGTGGCCGAACAGCTCGGCCTCGACCATGCCCTTTTCCAGTGAGGGGCAGAACACCGTGACGAAGGGCTGCTCGGAGCGCGGGCCGCCGTAGTGGATCACCCGGGCCAGGATGCTCTTGCCGGTGCCGGTCTCGCCGATCAGCAGCACCGGGAAGCTGGTGGCGGCGACCTGCCGCACCGTGGCTTCGAGCGCACGCACGGCAGGCGCGCGTCCGACGAAGCGCCCGAACGACCAGTCCGACGCCAGCTGCTTGCGATTCTCCTCGGCCTCGGAGCGGAGCCGAGTCTCGGAATCGCGCAGGCGGTCGCGCTCGCCGATCACCCTGCGTCCCGCCTGGAGCGTTCCGAGCACCGGCCCCGCCAGGTCGAGCAGCGAGCGGAGCTGCTCGCGGTGCTGCTCGGTGAAGTGGCCGGCCGCGCGATGCTCGAGATGAACCAGCGCGGCGACCTTACCCTCGCCGTTCAGGATCGGCAGGCACAGGATCGCCGATACGCGCAGGTCGCGCACCGACGGGGCGGCGGCGAAACGCGGATCGTCGGTGACGCGATCGAGGAGCACGCCCTGTGCGCTCTCGACCACACGCTCGAACAGACTTCGACTGTAGCGCCCCGCGTCGCCCTCGAGCTGCCTGGAGGCGAACCCGTGGAGGACACGGTATTCGAGCGTGCCGCCCTCGGCCACCTCGACGAACAACCCCCGCTCGGCGCCGGTGCGCGCGACCGCCTGCTCGAGGACGATCTTCAGCACTTGGGTAGGCTCCGCCACCTGGCGGAGCACACCGTGCAGTGCCTCGATCAGCTCGGTCGTGGGCTGGGGTTCGACCATCGGGCCGGGAGTATACGCGGGGGCGATCGCGGCGCTCATCGGCTCGCGTCGTCCGAGCATCGCCACCGGAAGCGGCGCGGCGACTCCACGTTCGTGGAGCCGACTTCTCCACCGGGCAGTCGCTCCGGCCCGCGCGGGGCGCGGCTGCGCGCGCCAACTCGAGGTTTCCCGCGCCGGTGAGCTCCGGCATGGGCCGTGCGGTAGAGGCCGAGCGACGGGCGCGACGAGCGCTCCGAGCCCGGGGACACGCCCCGCTCCGGCTTGCCCGGCCCCGTCGAGGAGACCCCACATGAAATCGCGAATCGGATTCTGGCGCGCGGCGGCGGTCGTCGCGCTCACGACTTGGGCTCGCCTTGCCTCGGCGCAGGCCACGGACTCGGCCGCGTCGGCGACGTTGCCCGCCGAAGAGCAGGTCTACCGCTTCGACCTGAGCGGACCGCGGCTCGGCGGCACCTTCGCTCCGGATGGCGACTTCATGAGCCAGTTCGGCTGGCACAACGAGCATCAAGCCGCGCCGAGCCCACACGGTCCCTGGTTCATCGTCGAGACGGTGTTCCTCGTCGCCGGCGTGGATCAGAACCTCTTCGTCCCGAACGGAACGCTGATCCTCGGAATGCGGCTGCCCAACAGCTTCGAATTCGGCCTCGGCCCGAGCGTCACGCTCGGGGGCGCATCCTTCCTGCGCAGCGGTCTGGTCCTGGCCGTCGGCCATTCGTTTCGCCTCGGCGGTATCCGCGTGCCGGTGAACGTCGCGTTTGCGCCGGGACGCAATGGGGACCACCGCTTCTCCGTGCTCACCGGCTGGGCGATCCGGGACAAGGTCGGCGATCAGTGATCGCGCCCCAAACTCGGCAATTGGCCTGCGACGGGGGGGCAGGACGATACTCGCCGCATGACCGCCTCACGATGGACCGCGGTGGCGGCGGCCCTGGTGGTTGCCTTGGTTGCAACGCCTCGAGCCGGTTCGGCCGAGCAGACCACAGGGACGACCAGCATCGACACCGCTCCAACCCGAACCAAGGCGCCGGTCGACACGGCCACCCGTGCAATGCGACGGCGTTTTCTCGAGATGTTTGGTCGTGCTTACGTCCCCGGGCGGACCGGCCAACTCCTCCTGGTCCCGCGCCAAGGCCACTTCATCACGCGACCCGACCCGTACGTGATCCAGATGCACGGCTCGCCCTGGCCCTATGACGTCGACATTCCCCTGATGTTCACGGGGCCTGCGGTGAAGGCGGGTCGGTACTCGATGGCCGCGGCGCAGCAAGACATCGCACCGACGCTCGCCGCCGCGCTGGGTGTCCAGTTGCCGCCGACCGCGACCGGGCATGTGCTGCCTGTGCTGCGGAAGGGCTTCGGTCGACCGCGGGTGATCATGCTGCTGGTTCTGGACGGCATGCGTCGCGACTATTTCGACCGCCACGCCGGGTCCATGCCGACCCTGACCGCCCTGCGCCGGCGCAGCGCGTGGTTTACTCAGGCACAGGTCAACGTCCTCCCCAGCAACACGGCCGTCGGACACTCGACGATCGCGACGGGAGCCGATCCCAGGGTGCACGGAATCACCGGCGTCAGCACGTACGATTGGGAGGGCCGCCGCCGCCACGACATGTTTGCCGGGTGCGATCCGCAGGATCTGTTGACCCTGACGATCGCAGACGTGTGGCAGCGTGCGACCGCCGGGCGAGCGGTCATCCTGGCGCAGGGAAGCATCGACCGAGCGGCGACGCCGCTCGCGGGGCATGGTGCGTGCATGCAAGACGGATCCGCGATCGTGCTGGCGAGCTACGATCCACAGTCGGGCGCCTGGCACTCGAACCCAACCTGCTTCCGGCTGCCTGTGTATCTGAAGGATCTGAACGCCAGCACGCTATGGAAGGCCAGCCCCGAATGGATGGGACATGGGATCGACTCGACCACCGCCGTGCGCTATTCGGCGCTGTTTCCGGCGTTCGAATCCAACGCGACGATCGCCATGATCGAGCACGAGCCTTTGGGTGAAGACAGCGTCGCCGACCTCATTCTGCTGAACTACAAGTGCGCGGACTTCGTGGGCCACAAGTACGGCCCGGAATCGGCGGAACTCCGAGTCACGCTCGCCGAGATCGACCGTCAAGTGGCGCGGGTCCTGAGTGCGCTCGAGGCCAAAGTGGGGAAGGACTATCTGCTGGCGGTGAGCGCCGATCACGGCATGCCGTCGCTGCCGCCATCGCCCGACCACCGGCATTTCGTGACCACGATCGCCGACCTGTTGCACGAGAAGTTCGATCCGGAACGGAGGCTGGTGACGTCGTTCGAATCGGAGAACTGCCAGATCTACATCGACGAAGCTCGGCTTTCGGAGCTGGGTCTGACGCTGCGCGACCTGGCCCAGTTCCTCGAATCGCAGCCCTATATGTTCGCGGTGTTCACGAACGACGAGGTGGCGCGTGAGGCGGGCGTGAAGAGGCCATGATCACATTCAGTCCGTTGCCTCGCCCGAACTGAACGCTCGAGGCTCCCTCATGGCCCTCGGCGCCACGATCCACCAGTTTGCAGTCCAGCTCTCCCACGTCGATCGCGGCGTCTACGATGCCCTGGATCTGCGCGTCGCGCGGCACCCCTCCGAGAGCGAGGAGTTCATGTGTGCCCGCGTGCTGGCCTTCTGTCTCGAACAGCAGGACGGGCTGGCGTTCTCGAAGGGACTGGCCGAGCCCGACCAGCCGGCACTCGAGGTGCGCGACCTGACCGGGGTGATGCGGGCGTGGATCGAGATCGGTGCTCCCGACGCCGCTCGGCTCCATCGCGCCGGCAAGGCGGCGCCGCGCGTGGTCGTGTACACGCACACCGATGCGGAGCGCTACTGGACCTCGCTGGTCGGGGAGCGCATCCACCGCGCGGAGTCACTCGAGCTGTACGGGCTCGATCGCGACCTGGTGGCCGCTCTCGTGGCCCGGCTCGACCGGCGCATGACCTTCGACTTGTCGGTATCCGACGGCTCGCTCTACCTGACGCTAGGAAAGGAGTTGCTCACGGGCGCCGTGACCGCTCACCGGCTGTCGATCTAGGAGCGTTTCGTAACCGCAGAGCTACGGGAATGCTCGTTGTTCCCCGCAAAAGGACGGGTCCGCCCTTCCTGCGTCACTTCCTCGTCCAGGCCCCAATCTCCGAACGCCCCACGATTACGCTGCCGATCGAGCTCACTTCCTCGATCATCCGCGCCGCCAGTGTTTCGTAGCCGACTTCGGCTGCCGTCGCGATGCCGTGGCGTTCTAGGTCGCCGACGACAGACCCGATGAGTTCCGCGATTCCACGAACGTATTCAGCGCACGTCTCACCGCCGCCGATGATTGCCTCGAGTCGCATGGATGGGGGAGGCAGGCCTGCCGCGAGGAATACCGCATGCAGCTTGATGCCGATGCGGGGATCAGCACCGGTCATAGGCAATAATCGGCTCCACCACTCCGCGCATCGATCGTGGATGGGTGCGGGAGGGTAGGACCTCTCTGCTGAGAAATCGAGTTCGTGAAACGCGATGACACCTCCCGGTCGTACTTGGCTTGCGAGCCGTCGGAGCATCGCGGCGGGGTCCCGCTGGAATTCCAGGACGTAGCGACCGACGATCGCGTCGAATGGTCTTTCGAACGACATCTCGGATGGGTCACCTTCGCGGAAGGTGACATGGTGAAGCGATCGATCGTGCGCGCGGGTCGTCGCGGTCGCGACGGCTGAAGGCGACCGGTCGACGCCCACAACTTCACCCGACTCTCCGACGAGCTCGCCAACGAGAAACGCAACGTCTCCCGCTCCACTGCCGACATCGAGCACACGTATGCCGGACTCGATCCCCGCTTCATTGAAGAACCGTCGAGTGATGGGAGCGAGCATCTGAGCTTGGGCGCTCAGGCGTAAAAGCTCTTGCTCCGAATGACCCAGGACGTAGCCGGTCGCACTTCGTGGGTCGGTCATGGCGATCATCTTTCCAAATCGCAGACTGGTATGCCACTCGGGTGCTGGCGTCCCGAACAGGCCCCGCGGGACAGCGGCCGTCGCTCACGTTCCCCGCGGCTATCCCGCGCTCCCCGGGTATGCTGTATCGAAGTGGGTGTACGCGGTTTGACCAGGGCGCGGTTGCGCTCGACCTGGGCAAGGACAATTATTCGGGTCGACTCCGTGCATGCGGGAGTCCCGGAGGACATCGCCGATGGAGGAGAGACGGCGAGACTGGTATCGAACCCGCCGAAGAAATGAGGGGCGAGACATGTGGCATCGAAGCCGCCTCGATAGTCTCGTGCGACTCGCATTCCTAATCGTCGCCTGCGGAACGGTTTTCTCCCCGAGGCTCGCCCTTGCCGGGGTCTGCGACGGAGGAACGTGGGTGGGGTACGCACCGATGCCCTTGGCCCGGCAGGAGGCCGGCGCTGCCCGGATCGGCGGCAGGGTCTATGTGGCCGGCGGGTTGATCAACGCGGACGAGCTCCAGGCCACGAACACGGTCGATGCCTACGACATCGCGCTCGATCAGTGGAGCGCGGCGCCGCCGATGCCGGTCGCGCTCGACCACATGGGTGTCGCGGCGCTCGACGGCAAGCTCTATGTGGTGGGCGGCTACTCCG
>Ga0137455_1000513_pt1 | contig 10563 bp, 10 predicted proteins | sample EasRivERMGT600_2_FD_102334 | JGI IMG/M metagenome (GOLD analysis project Ga0137455, IMG submission 102334) | Soil microbial communities from meander-bound floodplain in the East River, Colorado, USA - East River MetaG ERMGT600_2 | ecosystem: Environmental > Terrestrial > Soil > Floodplain ... | reverse complement strand
GTCCCGGCGAATTCCGCCTGCCGCACTCCATCCAGATCGGCGGCGTAGATGATGGCGCGTGCGTCGATCTGGATGGAGGGCGGCAGGCGGAATTCGCCGGGGCCAGAGCCGGCGCGACCCCAGTCGCTGACGTTCTTGCCGTCGGCGGTGTACTCGAGAATTCGCGCATTGCGATAGCCGTCGGCAATGAACAGACGCCCGTCTGCTGCAAACGCAATGTCCGTGGTGCTGCAAAAGTTGTTGCTGCACGCCGCCGGCTGGCCGCCGATCTCGATCTTCATCAGCAGCGTGCCGTCCGGCTTGAACTTGTAGACCATCGAGCTCGAGGCGTCGGTCGTCCAGACGTTGCCTTGAGGATCGACGCGGATCGCGTGCGGCATCGTGTACAGGCCCTTGCCCCACGACCGAACGATCTTCCCATCGCGATCGATCGCGATCACGGGATCCGCTTTGTCACCGCGCTGCAGCAGGTAGATCAATCCGTCAGGCCCCGCCGCCACCCACGACACCATCCCCATCGCCCAGCCATCGGCCGCCGGCGACTTGACGGTGAGCGCGGCCGGCGCCAGTGGTAGCTTCAGCGCGGGCAGCAGCATCGCCTTGAGCGCGGTGTTCTGCTGATCCATCCGCGCCTGCTCTTGCGGGGTCGGCCCTCCGGCCTGTTCCGCCCGCGCCGGCGACAGCGCGACAGACAGCAATAACGCACCAACCAGGATTCGGCTCAACATGGCCGCAGAGCGTACTACACGTTATTCCTCGCGCAAGGCCGCCGGCGCCGAGAGCGCGAAGGCGGATCACGATAAAATCGCGTCATGCCGGTTATCGACTCCCCTCAAGCCACCTTGCGGCAGATGGCCGCGACCCTCGCGTATCGCGCGGCCAAGGTCCTGCGCGACGCGCCGCCGGAGTTCGGCCATCATGCGTTCGGTGATGCCACTCGCCAGCCGGTGAAGATCGTCGCCCACATGGGAGATTTGATGACGTGGGGCGTCTCGATCGCCGGGGGTGGTTACGAGTGGAAACCGGGCGGGGGCGACGACTGGCAGGCGGAAGTCGATCGTTTCTTCAACGGGCTCGCGGCGCTCGATGCCGCGATCGCCGCTCCCGGCTTTCACGGGTCGATCGAGAAACTGATCCAGGGGCCCCTTGCCGATGCGCTGACGCACGTCGGCCAACTGGCGATGTTGCGCGGCATGATGGGGAAGCCGGTGCGGCCGGAGAGTTATGCGAAGGCGGTCATCACCGCTGGACGGGTTGGCCTGGACCAGGAAGCACCGAAGGCTGAGTTCGACGGTGATGCCAGCAACCGCCGCAAATGACGACGAGAGGCGATCATGATTCTTGAGTTGTTGATTCGCGCGTCACTCGTTCTGGCGCTGGCCATGCAATCCCAGGCCCCACCCCAGCGATTGATCGATCCGACGCTGACCAACCCGAATCCGGGTGACGTCCGCATGAACCAGTTCGACGATCCCAAGGGCGCCAGCTGGCGCGTGTTTGCCGTCGACGCCTTTCCCGGGGGGCCGATTGCGATCACGGCGGTTGAGGAAGTCCGCCAACAGAATCCGCCGAGCCGGTACGCGGTGTATGCCGGGAATCGGGGGCTGATGCCTGTCGCCTCATTCACGCTCGCCGCGGCCGTCGTTGATGTGAATGGCAAGGTCAAGGCAACCCAGCGCCTCGGCGAAATCAAGAATGTACAGCCACAGCAGGTGCAGCGTCGGGAAATCCCCATCCGCATCACCATCGTGGCTCCGACCGATCGGATCGTGTTCTACGTGAAAGAGGTCAAGAGCGAGGTCGGCGATTTCAGATCGGTCGACGCCACTGTCGCAGAGTTGATCATGACAGTGGCGCAACGGCTGCGGGTGCCCTAGGTCGCCGTGCCAATTCTGCGAGCGCTTGCTGTCACCGCTATTGCCGCATTCGTCGCCCAGTCGCCGGGCTGGCGTCCGTCGTTCGAGCTGGTCCAGCCCGATCTCTTCGGCGCCGCCGGCGGTCAGGCCAACGCCTGGGCGGATGTTGACGGCGACAACGACCTCGATTACTACGTCGCGTTCCGCGGCCGCCCGAATCGTTTCTACCGCAACGACAAGAACACCTTCCGCGACGTCGCTTCGGAAGTCGGCTTGGCTGCGCCCGTGTCTGCGCTTTCTGCGCCTTCTGTGGCCGACAGCATCGAAACGAGAGCGGCGGCCTGGGGCGACTTCGATGCAGATGGCGATCCCGATCTCTATATCGGCTTCGCCGACCCGAAGATCCCCGCGAAGGTCTATCGCAACGACGCGAAGGGAACGAAGTTCGTCGACGTCGCGAAGGACGTCGGTATCAACCTGGCGGGCGTGGCGCGGCAGCCGGCGTGGATCGACTACGACGGCGACGGCGATCTGGATCTGTTCGCGGCATTCCGCGATGTGCCGAATCGATTGTTGCGTAACGATCACGGAAAGTTTGTCGACGTCACCGCGGCGTCAGGCATCGGCGATCCGCGCAAGACCGTCAGCGCGGTGTGGTGGGACTTCGATCGTGATGGCGATCTCGATCTCTTCACGGCCAACCAGGAAGGCGAGCCAAACGGCCTCTACCGCCAGGACCAGGGTCGTTTCGAAGACGTCGCCGCTGCCCTGGGTGTGAGCGGCATGCCGCGGCCTCCTGCGGATGGTGGCGTCGGTGCCAGCGTGGCGGATTTCGATCTCGACGGCGATTTCGATCTGTTCGTCGCCAACTACGGTCACAGCGAGCTCTATCGCAACGACGGCGGGCTGAAATTCACGGAAGTCTCGCGCGCCCGTGGCATCGATCTGAACGGCCACGGCGTGACGTCGGGATGGGGCGATCTCGACAACGACGGGCTGCCGGATCTCTACGTCGCCAATTTCATCGCCGGCCAGCCGCTGTATCGCGACGCGTTGTTCGTGAACGGCGCGACGGCGTTCGTCGAATCACTGCCGGACGTTATCCTCAAGCACGATGCGACGCACGGGGTGCAGTTCGTCGACTTCGATCAGGACGGCCGGCTCGATCTCGCCTTGACCAACAACGATCCCGACGGCGGCGGCCATCCGCTTCTGAAAAACACCTCGAAGATGCGTGGGCGATCGATTGCGGTGGAAGTCACCGATCCGAATGCGCGCCGCTCGCGCGCCGGTAGCGAGGTGCGGGCCTATCGCGCGGGCACGCGCCAGATGCTGTCGTCAGCGATCGTCGATTCGGGAAGCGGCTACTGCTCGCAGGGCGAGATGCCGGTGTATCTCGGCATCTCGGACGATTGGCGTGGGCGCGTGGATATCGAGGTGATCACGATCGCCGGCGGCACCCGGCATGCGAGCATCGTCCGCGACGTCAATCCTGATGACTATCGCGGCCGATCGCTGCGCATCATTACGACTCGCTAGGGTTTCTTGCGCAGGTGTCCGTACAACAGCTCTTCGGTGAACGGAACACACTTGTATTCCATCAGCTGCATGTTCGGCTCGCGGCGGCGATACAGCGGCATCTTGATCTTCCACGGCTTCGAGAACACCTGCGGATCTTCGATCGTCGCTTCGTAATCGAGCGTGTTGGCGTCGATCGCCGTGTAGCGTTCCGTCACCTTCAACGCGTCGCTGTGGTAATTGCCGGCACGATCGAACCACGTGTCCGCCATGTGATCGGTCACCTCGATCACGAGCGACTCGCCATCCCACTTACCGATGTTCCATCCCATCCACGCCGGCGCGGGACTCTTTTCCTGCGAGTTCATGCGCACGACGCGGCTCGCGCTCGTGTACTCATACGTGAAGAGCACGTTGTCTTTCGACTGCACGATCTGAAACGGATACGGCATGTAGGTCGCCCGCGGTATGCCGGGCATGTAGCACTTGATCTCCGGATCGAGCTTGATCCAGTCGGCGCGATTCTTGTTGCGTTGCTCGAGCGCCGCCGGCAGATATGGAATCTCATCGCCTTCGACGACGCCGAGGCCGCCTGGAATGCTGAACGCCGCGGCGAGCGCCACGACCGGACCCATCCGCGCTTCGTGCGGCTCGAGGTCCCAGTTCGCCGTGTTGTTCGCCTGCCAGATGCCGCTGATATTCGGCACGCCGTCGGGCGTGCGCGGCGCGCGAAACACCTGATCCTGCCCGCTGCCAACCGCGAGACCGTCGCACCCCGCCGTCGTGATGACGACGAGCGCCAGACCTGCCACACCGAGTCGCATCATCACTGACCTTTCGGCTTGGGTTTCTCGTTCGGATCCTTGCCGTCGCGCGGCGCGCCGGTGCCCGACGAGCCCATGAACAGCGTGCGGCCGTCGGGGAAGGTAATGTCGCGGCCGTTGGCGCGCATGCGGCCGTCCTTCGCGCGATACCCCGACACCACGATCACCGTGCCGACCTTGATCGAATCGCGCGCGATGCCATTGCGTTGCAGCGTGTTCGGTGTGCCGCCTTCGACCATCCAGATCTCGCTCTTCCCGTCGGCCGCCTTGTTTTCCATGTGGATCCACGCGTGCGGGTTGATCCACTCGATCTTCGTGACGGGACCGCGCAGCGTCACCGGCGCCTTCGCGTCGAACTCAGCGGAGAAGGCGTGGTGGGCGAGGACGGGTACAGTCGCCGCGACGGCAATAATGCCGGCCCCCAGGATCCAACCTTTGTAGGACATTCCGGAACTCTCCTGTGGGCAGGAGGATAACCCAGCAAGGCTTCGCAATGTTAACGGCCGCTTCGCCTCGCTGGGGGCAGCGTTGCTTTGCCCGCTCTACCGTAGCGATGCAGTGCCACTGGACGCCGGCCGGCAGTTGAGCGAAACTACGCCGCATGAGAAACCTGCACCCGGTTCTCGTTGCGTTCTCGTTCGCCGCGAGCGTGGCCGCCGTCGCCACGCTCGGCGCGCAATCAGCGAGCAAGTATTCGACCGATCCGCCGGCCGGCTGGACGGTGCCGCGCACCGCGGACGGCAAGCCCGATCTGCAGGGCGTGTGGGGCAACAACAGCGTGACCCCGATGACCCGCCCGACGCAGTGGAAGGACAAGACGACGATTACCGACGCCGAAGTCGACGAGCTCAAGGGCTTTCTCGGCAAGTACGTCGATCAGGGCGGCGACGCGATCTTCGGCAACCTGATTCAGATCGTGCTGAATGCCAAAGACAAGGGCGAGTTCAAGCAGACGTCGTACGACCCGACGACCGGCAACTACAACCAGTTCTGGATGGCCGATCGCGAGTGGGACAACCGCACGTCGCTCATCATCGATCCGCCGGATGGCCAGTTCCCGCCGCTCACCGCCGAAGCGCAGGCCCGCCGCACAGCGGCCGCCGCGCGCCCGCGCACGCGCGGTCCCGCGGATGGACCCGAAGATCGCCCGCTGTCCGAGCGCTGCATTTCGTACGGCGCGCCGCGCACTGCTGCGAATTACAACAGCTATACGCAAATCATCCAGTCGCCCGAAACCGTCGTCCTGCTGCAGGAAATGATTCACGACGCCCGAGTCGTGCCGATGAGCACCAAGCCTCATCTGCCGAAGAAGATCAGGCAGCTGCACGGCGATCCGCGCGGCCGTTGGGATGGCGACACGCTCGTCGTCGAGACCACGAATTACATCAACGGATTCCAGGGATCGACGCCGGACGTGAAGATCACCGAGCGCTACACGCGCGTCAGCCCCGACTTCATCAACTGGCAGCTCACCGTCGACGATCCGGCCACGTGGACGAAGCCCTATACGTTCATGGTGCGACTGAAGAAGACCGAAGGGCAGATCTACGAGTATGCGTGCCACGAGGGCAACTACGCGATGGAAGGCATCCTCGGCGGCGCGCGCGCCGAGGAAGCAAAGGCAAAAACTAAGCGGCACTAACTGGCAACTACCAGTTACGGCCACACTTGCTCCCATCGATCGGCGCTCTTCGTGGCGCCGATCGCGCCTCCGATCAATCCTCCGAACAGTCCACCCGAGAACGCGCCGAGCGCGACGGCCTCGCCGACGCTCGATCCGTCTTCGCCGACCGTGTCGTGCTGAAGGCCGAGCGAGACGGCGCCGATCGCTGCCGAAATGATCGCGCCGCGAATCGCGTATTTCTTTGCCTTCGATCCCTGGCTCCGGCTGATCTCGACCCTCGTTATGTTCTTCGTGGCGATGTCGTGATCATCGTCCGCCAGGCGGACGCTCTGGGCCGTCGCGGAAACGACGCGGCCGACGCGAGTGGAATCCCCCGCGATCGTGAGCCGCACGCGCTGATCGACGCTAATCGGTAGCGCGGCTTGCGCGGACGAGTTGGCGGAAAGGCCGAAAATCGCGACGACGAAAAGGACGAGATTCCGTGTCATTTCTCACTCCTTATCCCGAAATGTGCACGCGGGAGACGTTTCGGCTCACGTACGAAGTTGTTACACCACTATGAAAAAACCGCCCGGCTCCCGAGTCCGTTCGTCGTTTCGGCACTGTCAACGCGCCTCTTCAGCTTCAATATCGTCTTTAACCTACGAAAACTGACGTCAAAACCGGCCTGAAATTGCAGATTTGCGATAAACGGCCATGGAACGCCGATTGCTCTCCTTAACACGTCGCCCATTTCCCCCCGGTTACGGCTGACAGGAGATGCGATGACTACCCTCAAGGTCACTTGGTCGCTGGTAATTGCTGGTTCGCTTATTACCGCTGCGTGCGGCGATTCGAAATCGTCGATGAACCCGGTCGCGCCGTCCGCGGTCGTGATCGGTGCGCAGAGCGAGGAGGCCGGCGACGGCGTATCGGGTCCGACCGCCAAAGGCGGCATCCCCGGACCGCCCGACAAGGGCGACAAAGGCAAGAAGCCCGAGACGCCTGGAAAGGCGCCGACCAACACGTCGCCGGGCGCGCCGGTGGTGAAGAAAGTCGAGATCGAAGGCTTGATCTCCGCCAAGGGCGGCGACTCGATTACGGTCAACGCCATGAAAGTCGTGGTGCCGGCGACATGCCCGATCCGCCACGGCCAGACGCCATTCACGTTTGCCGATTTGCGTATCGGCGATCGCGTCCACGTGCGGGCCAATCGCACGAGTAGCGAAGGCGTCGCCGCGACGACGACCATCGAAGCGACGGAAGTCATCCTGCAGAATCCGGGCGACGGGATAGGCAGCGGCGGCGACACGCCGACCGATCTCGTGTCGGTGACGGCGAGCGACGCGTTCGCCTCGGAAATCGCCGGCAATACCGGAACGTTCCGCCTGACTCGCGCCGGCAGCGCGACGTTGCTGGCGTCATCGCTGACGGTGACCTTCACGCTGGGCGGCACCGCGGTGAACGGCACTGACTACACGAACCTGCCGTTGACGGCGACGTTCCCCGCCGGACAGCCGAGCGTTGACGTCGTCGTGACGCCGTCGGTCGATGCGACGGTCGAAGGCGCGGAGAGCGTGATCCTGACGCTGACGAGCGCCGCGCCGTACGATCTCGGTGTGGAGTTCGCCACGATCACGATTACGGATACCAACACGCCGCTCGTGAGCGTGACGGCGTTCGACTCGACCGCCGCGGAGACCGGCAACAATCGCGGCACGTTCCGCTTCTCGCGCACCGGCAGCACGGCGGCGTCGCTGACCGTGACGTTCACCGTGACCGGTACCGCGACCAACGGCACGGACTACCAGTCCTTGCCGGTGACCGTGACGTTCGGTGTGGGCAAGGCCGATGTTGATCTCTCGGTGGTGCCGACGCAGGATGGCGTCGCGGAAGGATCGGAGACGGTGATTGTCACCGTCACCGACGGCGCAACGTATGACGTCGGCGCGCCGGCCTCCGCGACCGTGACGATCGCCGGCTGACCTTCGCCTTCAGCCACACCGGCGCGGCTCAGGGAGTCGCGCCGGTCTCTCCAACTCCTACGCGGTCGCGCGCGAGGCGGCGGCTTTCTCCTGCGCCGCCGACATCAGCATGCGGATCGCCGTGTAGAGAACCACGACCAGCACCAAGATTCGCAACTGGAACAGCGGGATCTTGTCCACCAGCGGCGCGGCAATCAGCACCGCGAGCGGACCCGCGATCAGGAACGCGATTGCGGTCCGCAGATCGTAACTCCCTTTGCGAATGAACTGGATGCTGCCCGACGGCATCAGGAATGCGCACGCGCCCATCATGATCGGGTAAGAGACGCGGGGATCCATGCCGAGCAGGCTGATCATGATCAAGCATGGCCCGTAGAAGCCGATGCCCAGCATCATCAGCGCGCCGAGCACCATCGAGATTCCGACAGCGATGCCGAGCTTGGCTCCCGTCAGGCCGAGCGCCTCGCCGGGCGGCGGTCCCTGGCCCGACAGCGACAGCACCATCAGCCCGGAAGCGACCAACAACGCCGAGCCCATCCCGATCTGCACCTGGCGTCGGTTGAAACCCGACACCACGCCGGCGCCCAGAAACGCGCCGACGACCGCGGCGCCGATGATGCTGACGAGCGTGACGAAGTCCACCTCGATGATCGTCATGAAGATCACCGCCTGGACGACGGTGGCCATCACGTAGCCGACGTTCAGCGTGCCGGGAATTTTCTCGTCCGGCATTACTTTCCACAGTTTCGACATCGACGTCGTCGTCGCAAACGATCCAATGCCGAGCGTGTCGAAGAAGTTCGCCACAAACGCGATGCCGAGCGCGGTCCCGGTCGGCTTGAGCGTGCCTTGTTGCGGATGGCGACGCCGGCGTTCGGTGAGGTACCAGAACGCGTGGAACACGACGCCGATCACAAGCAGCAGGGCGATCAGAATGTTTTTAGGTTCCATCTGTGCGGGATTCTAGCTTGGATTTATCCACGGATTACACGGATTACACGGATGGCAGGTCGGCCGTCACTGAGATCGGACCCGCGCCGGCCCTTCGGGCCGGCGGCGAGGTCGAGCGCCGAGATCAAGAGAGCTCGGGCTCGGCGATGACTCTCTTGATCTCGACGCTCGATCTCGCCGACATCGCCGGGCGAAGCCCGGGGTCGCGGGTCCGATCGCGATCCGTGAAATCCGTGAAATCTGTGGATGAAAAAAATCAGCCGACGAACTTATAACCGGAGCCGTGAATCGTCAGGATGTGTTCGGGCGCGTGGGGTGAACGCTCGATCTTCTGACGCAGCTTGGCGACGAAGTTGTCGATCGTGCGCGTCGTTGGGAATTCCTCGTAGCCCCAGACCTCGTTGAGGATCTGTTCGCGGGTCACGACCTGGCCGGTGTGCTGGACGAAGTAGCGCAGGAGGTCGAACTCGCGGGCGGTGAACTCGATGCGGGTCTTGCCGCGTCGTGCCTGGTGCAGCTTGAAGTCGATCTCGATGTCGCCAATCTTGATTGCGTCCGCAGTCGGCTTCTGCTGGCCGGTGCGGCGCAGTACCGCGCGTACGCGGGCGAGCAGCTCCGTGATCGAGAACGGCTTGGTGACGTAATCGTCGGCGCCGAGCTCGAGGCCGAGGACCTTGTCGGTCTCGGCGGAGCGCGCCGTCAGCATCACGATCGGCGTCGAGATCGATCGCGAGCGCAGGTCGCGGCACACGTCGAAGCCGTTCTTCTTCGGCAGCATCACGTCGAGGATCACCAGGTCCGGCGTGAAGCTGTTCGCCTTCTGGAGCCCTTCGTCGCCGTCCGCCGCCGTTTCGACTTCGTAGCCTTCGAGCTCGAGGTTGTCGCGAAGACCCAGCCTCATTTGCGGCTCGTCCTCGATAACTAAGATCCGTTTCATTGATCTGTGCCTTCTGCGCCTTCTGTGGCCCTGGTGTGACTACCGGCCTTCTGTGGCCAGCGTTCCCTGGAACGCATTTTCACTGGGGATCGGGAAGTGCAGCGAGAACGTGCTGCCGCGCTCGGGCTCGCTCTCGACCTGCACGAAGCCGCCGTGGCCGCGCATCGTGTGATCGACGATCGCCAGGCCGAGGCCGGTGCCCTGCGGCCCCCCGCCGAGCTCGCGCTGCACGCGATAGAACTTGCGGAAGATGCGGCCCTGCTCGCGCCGCGAGATGCCGATGCCGTGATCGGTCACGCTGACGACGATGTGGCCGTTGACGCGCCTGGCCTCGATCTCGATGCTCTTCGCATCGCCCGAGTATTTCATCGCGTTGGCAAGCAGGTTCTCGATCGCCTGTTCCGCGGCGCCCTCGTCGGCCAGGATGCGCGGCAGGTCCGGCTGGATCTTCGGCGTGATCGTGAAGTTGCCCTGCGAGAACTGCGTCTCCATCCGCGCCAACACCTTGTTCAGCGATTCCGACAGGTCGGCGGGCTCCATGCGATACGGGCGCAGGCCGGCTTCCATGCGCGAGAAATCGAGGATGTTCTCGATCAGCCGCGTCAGCTTCTTCGATTCGCCGTTGATGATCCGGTAGTACTCCTGCGCGCGATCCGGCGTGCGCACGCGCCCGAGCTCGAGCGTCTCGGCAAACAGCTGGATCAACGCCAGCGGGGTCTTGAGATCGTGCGACACCGACGCGACGAAATTCGACTTGAGCTCGGCCAGGCGCACTTCGCGCGCCGCCGCACCGGCGACAAGGAACACGCCGAGGCCCATCGCCACGGCCAGGACGATCATCAGGGCGAGCTGCGGCCGCGTGCTCGCGCTGACGATTTCATTGATCGGC
>Ga0137455_1000512_pt1 | contig 10586 bp, 9 predicted proteins | sample EasRivERMGT600_2_FD_102334 | JGI IMG/M metagenome (GOLD analysis project Ga0137455, IMG submission 102334) | Soil microbial communities from meander-bound floodplain in the East River, Colorado, USA - East River MetaG ERMGT600_2 | ecosystem: Environmental > Terrestrial > Soil > Floodplain ... | reverse complement strand
GTTCGATCTCGCCTCGCACCTGGGCCACAAGGTGCTGCACGAAGGCGATGGACTCAAGTCCGCGCATGCCACCGGCGGGGAAATGGGCGGCAGTCCGGAAGGCGGCGCGGAATTCACCGCCGGTATGAACGCGCAAGACGTGCTGCACGCCTGGCGCGATTTCGAGTGCAGTTTCTTTGCCGGCGCGCTGCTCTGTCCCAAGGTTCCGTTCCGGCGCCTCCTGACGCGCGAGTCGTATCGGGTCGAAGCCGGGGAAAAACTCGAGCTCACGCCGGCCGTGATGATGCGGCGCATGACCAAGGTCTCGCCGTATCCCTACTGGCATTTCTTCGACGCCTATCCGCCCGGATACTTGCGCGCGGTGTATCGCGGCAACGGCATCCCGCTGCCCTGGGGCAACATGGCGCAGGTCACCGACCCTTGTCCGCAGTGGGCCGTCTTTCGCATGCTCAACGAGAATCGCGGTCCCGATCGCGGCTCGCAGATTTCAGTGCTGCGCGACGGCGATCAGTCCCTGCTGTATTGCTGTCACTCGCGGCGTACCAACGACATGGCGGGCAATCCCCATGTGTTGTCGGTGGGGATCGATCTGGTGCCGGCGCTGCGTTCGCACAGTGTCGATGCGGAAAATATCGTCGCGAGCATCACCGATGAATGCCTGCATCATCACGGCGAAGCAAGAATTCCCAGAGCCGCCGTCGAGGCGATCAAGGGAGCGGCCAAAGTACTGAACATTGCCTGGGTCGAGGATGCGCTATCGAACCCCGCACGCATCATCTGTCCGCGCAGCACGCATTGTCCGCGAACGGAGCATTGCGACGGCGCCGGCGCGTCGCGCGCCCGCGAGATTACCGATGTGCGCGCTGAGATCATCAGCAAGGTCAAGCGGGGACGCTAGAGCGCGGCGGCCCGCCGAAAACCGGGGACAGACCACGGTTTGACCACGGGTCGTCCCCGCAAACCGCGGTCTGTCCCGGTCTTACCGCAAACCGTGGTCTGTCCCGGTCTTACTGCAAACCGTGGTCTGTCCCCGGTTTTACTAGGCTTCTGTCCCCGGTTTTGCTAGGCTTTGAGCAGTTTCTGGTCGAAAGGCAGAGCCCGGAGGCGCTTGCCGGTCAGCACGAACACCGCGTTCGCCACCGCGGGCGGTATGGTCGTGAGTCCCACCTCGCCGATGCCGCCCGGATAGTTGTCGGTCGGGATCACCTTGGTATGGACGATCGGCGCCTCGTTCATGCGCAGCACCGGATAGTCGTGGAAGTTCGACTGCACCACCGCCCCGTCCTTGAAAGTGATGCGCTCCATGAGCACGTGAGAGAGGCCGTACATCGTTCCGGATTCGATCTGCGCCTCGATGTTCTGGGGCTGTATCGCGACGCCGGGATCGACCGCGCCCCAGACTTCGTGCACGCGGATCTTGCCCGTCTTGCGGTCGACCGAAGCCTCGACGATGGTCGCAAGGTGCACGTTCCACATGTCGGAGTAGGCCAGGCCGAGCGCGCGGCCGGCCGGGCGCTTCTTCTTCCACTCGGCCATCTTCGCCACTTCCTCGAGCACGCGCCGGGCGCGCGGCTCCTTCTCGAGCAGCCCCAGGCGGTAGTCGAGCGGGTCCTGTTTCGCCGCGCGCGCGCATTCGTCGATCACGGTCTCGAGAGCGAACTTGGTGTAGCCGCCGCCCACCGCGCGCCAGAAGCCCACGTCCACGCCGCGCTGCTCGCGCAGGAACTCGACCAGGTGATTGGGCACGTGGTACTTGATCTCGGAGCCCTCGCAGAACGGCTGGTCCTTGCCGCCCGCCTGCTGGAAAATCGCGGGCGCCGCGCGCGCATAGATCGATTCGCCGACCATGCGATGCCGCAGCGCGATGAGCTTGCCGTTCGCGTCGAGCCCTGCCGAGACGTGCTGCGCCGTGAGCGGGCGGTACTTGTCGCTCTGGACGTCGTCCTCGCGGCTCCACACCACCTTTACCGGCTTGCCTTCAACCGCCTTGGCGAGCAGAGCGGCGTCCGTGACGTAGTCGGCCTCCACGCGCCGGCCGAACCCGCCGCCGAGCAGCGTGACGTGGCTGGTGACGTTCTCCGGCTTGTAGCCCAGGCGCACGCTGGTCGCGAGGAAAATGAAGAACGGCGACTGGCTCGGCGCCCACACCTCGATCTTGTCGCCCGTGACGAGTGCGGTCGCGTTCATCGGCTCCATGCACATGTGCGCGACGTGCTCGCTGGTGAATTCGGCGCTGATGATCTTCGCCGCGCTCCCCATCGCGCCCTTCGCGTCGCCTTCTTTGATGAAATCCACGCCGCTGGAGTCGTTCAGGTTCCGCGCGCGCGCCGCGTACTCGGCGATGATCTTGTCGGAACTGTAGGCGCGCGCCTTGGCCGCCTTCGACCACTCGACCTTGAGCAAGCCCTTGGCCTTCTTCGCGGCGGGATAATCGTCCGCGACCACGCCGACGCCGTAGGGCAGGGTCACGATCTTCAATACCCCCGGCACCTTCAGGGCCGCGCTGTCGTCGATCTTCTCGGGTTTCTCGCCCTGCACCGGAGCGCGCAGCACTGCGCCGTAGAGTATCCCCGGCATACGCACGTCGATGCCGTAGATCGCCTGGCCGACTACCTTGCTCGGCACGTCCACCCGGCCGACGTCCTTGCCGATGAGGCGATGCTGGCTCATCGGCTTCAGCTGCGACTTGTCCACTTTCGGCGACTCGGCCGGTACCTTCGCGAAGGATGCGATCTCGCCGTAGCCCATGCGGCGGCCCGAGGCGCGGTGCACGGCGAAGTGCGGCTCGGTGCTCACTTCGGACGCCGGGACTCCCCACTTCTCGGCCGCGGCCTGAACCATGATCAGGCGCCCCTGCAGGCCGGCCAGGCGTATCACGTCGTAATAGCCCTGCGTGGTGCGGCTCGCGCCCGTGGTCATGCCGCCGCCGAAACGCGGGTTGCCGAATACCTTCGGCATGTACGGGGCCTGCTCGACCTTGACTCTGCTCCAGTCGAGGTCCATTTCCTCGGCAAGCAGGAGCGGCATCGAGGTCATCACGCCCTGCCCCATCTCCGAGGCCGGCGAAAAAATCGTCACGGTGCCGTCGGTGGCGACGCGCACCCAGCCATTCGGCGCGAATTGACCCGACTGCGCGAACGCTTCGGACATCCCCGCGAGCGTTCCGCCGAAAGCGACGCCGAAGGCGACTCCGGCGCCCGACAGCAGGAAAGCGCGGCGCGACACGCCCTGATAGGAAATCCCCTCGAAACCGAGGACCCATTCGTTTTGCATTGCAGTTTGGCTCATGGGATCCTCCTCATGCTTCCTTCGCCGCGGGAGTCAACGCTCCCCCCTCACCCCGGCCCTCTCCCGCCAGGGGAGAGGGAGTCGAAGTTAGCGCTTCGCGGGATGCGCGTTGTATAGCGGCGACGATCTTGTTGTAGGTGCCGCAGCGGCAGATGTTGCCCGACATGTGGGCCACGATCTGCGCGCGCGTCGGCTTCTTGTTCTTGGCAAGCAGTGCAGCGGCCGACATGATCTGGCCGGACTGGCAGTAGCCGCACTGCGGGGTCTGCTCGGCGATCCAGGCCTTCTGCAGCGGGTGGTCGCCGTTCGGCGACAGGCCTTCGATGGTGGTGATCTTCTTTCCCGCGACCGCCGAGATCGGCGTGACGCAGGAACGCGCGGGATTGCCGTTGACGTGCACGGTGCAGGCACCGCATTGCGCCATGCCGCATCCGAACTTGGTCCCGGTGAGGCCCAGGTGATCGCGCAGGGCCCACAGCAACGGGGTATCGGGCGGCATGTCGACCGAAGCTTCTTTGCCGTTGACGACGAAGGAAACCATGAAAACCCTCCTTGGGTGGACGACTGAATGAGCTTTTTTGTCAGCGAAGCATCTTATTCCCGCCCCCGGAGGAAGTCCATACGGAAGCGCCGCCGTCCGAAAGCCCGAACATGCATTATCTTGCGTGGTCTGCATGCGCCGTGCGCGCCGCCGCTCCGTCTTTGCCAAACCGGGGATATTGGCCGATCGAACGCCGGCCCACGGGAATCAGTTCCCCGCGATGGTCATTCCGTCGATGAGGATCGAGCCGCAGGTGCGCGAGCCGCGCGTGAGCTTGTCGGCTCCGATCGCCGCGACCGAGCGGAACATGTCGCGCAGGTTGCCCGCGATGGTGATTTCCTCCACAGGGTACCGGACCTCGCCGCCCTCCACCCAGTAGCCCGCCGCGCCGCGCGAGTAGTCGCCGGTGACCAGATTCACCCCGAACCCGATCAGCTCGGTAACGAGCAATCCGCGACCCATCGTCCGGACGAGCCCGGGAAGATCGAGCTCACCGCTCTCCAGGATCAGATTGTGGTTGCCTCCGGCGCTGCCGGTGGTCTTCATGCCGAGCTTGCGCGCGGAATAGCTGCCGAGAAAATAGCCGCGCAGCACGCCCTCCTTCACCACGTCGCGGTCGCGCGTGGCGACGCCTTCGTCGTCGTACCAGGAGCTCGCCGCTGCGCGCGGCAGGTGCGGCCGCTCGATGAGGGTGACCCGCGGCGAGAAAACTTCCTTGCCCAGACTGTCGAGCAGAAACGAAGCCTTGCGGTAGAGGCTTCCCCCGCTCACCGCCGAGACGAAGGTCGCGAGCAAGTCGTTCGCCACGGGCGCCTCGAACAGCACCGGCGCCTGGACCGTTCCGATCTTGCGGCTCCTCAAGCGCGCGAGGGCGCGCCTCCCGGCGTAGTCGCCGACGGCTTCGGGCCGGGCGAGATCCTGCGGCGAGCGCTGCGACACGTACCAGTCGTCGCGCTGCATACGGCCGTTCTCGGCGGCGATCACCGCGCAGGAAATCGTGTGACGCGAGGTGGGAAAACCTTCGATGAAGCCATGGCTGTTGGCGAGGGCAAAATGCCATTGCTGACAGGAGACGCTGGCGCCCTCGGAGTTCACCACGCGCTTGTCCAGGCGGAACGCGGCGGCCTCGCAGGCCTTCGCGATCTCGATCGCCCGCTCGACGGGCAGATCCCAGGGATGGAAGAGGTCGAGGTCCTGCGGCTCTCGCGCCAACTCCTCCGGATCGGCGAGCCCCGCGCACTCGTCCTCGGCGGTGAAGCGCGCGATCGTCAGGGCCGCCTCCACCGTATCGCGCATCGCGCGCGGGGCGAAGTCGGCGGTGCTCGCGTGGCCTTTGCGCTTGCCGACGTAAACAGTCACCGCGAGGCTCTTGTCGCGGTTGTATTCGATGGTCTCGACTTCGCCCTTGCGCACCGTCACAGTCTGACCGTAGCCGTCGGAGCTTTCGGTTTCACAGGCGCTCGCGCCTTTTTTCATGGCATACGCCAGGGCATCCGAGGCGAGGGTCTTCAACGCGTCGGGACCGTGGGAGAAGCGGGTTGGAGCCATGCGGGGACGCAGCGGGAAAGACGCTATGATATCAGCTCATCACTGCCTATCCGGAACGTGCAGGCCGAGGAAAAACCCAGCAAGACCCAGCGCAAGCGCGTCATGCACGAGCTGCAGGAACTCGGCGAGCGCCTGATCGCGCTCAACCCGGAACAGCTCGCGGCGATCACGTTGCCGGAAAACCTGCACGATGCGGTCGAGCAGGCGCGGCGCATCACCCGGCACGAGGCGCGGCGGCGCCAGCTGCAATACATCGGCAGGCTCATGCGCGCGGTCGACCCGGAGCCGATCCGCGAGAAGCTCAAGATCTGGGACGGGGTTTCGACCGAGGAAACTGCCCGCGTCCACCGGATCGAGCGCTGGCGCGAGGAATTGGTAGAAGACGACGGCGCGTTCGGCGCGCTGGCCCGTGCCCATCCCGGTATCGACACCCAGCGCGTGCGCGCGCTCGTGCGCAACGCGCGCGAGGAGCGCAACGCGGGCCGGCCGCCGCGAGCCTACCGCGAGCTGTTCCGGGCGCTGCGCGATATCATCCCGGATCCGCAACCGGTTCCCGAACATGACGGCGAATGAAGAGCTGCTGATCGGGCTCGTTTCGATCAGCGACCGCGCCTCGAGCGGGGTCTACAAGGATGAAGGCGTTCCGGCGCTCGAGGAATGGTTCTCGCGCGCGCTCGCGACTCCCTGGCGAACGGAAACGCGGCTCATTCCCGACGAGCGGCCCGTGATCGAAGCGACGCTGATCGAGCTCGTGGACCGGCGCGGCTGCCACCTGGTGCTGACCACCGGCGGCACCGGTCCCGCTCCGCGGGACGTCACCCCCGAGGCCACGCTCGCGATAGCCGACAAGACCATGCCGGGGTTCGGCGAGCAGATGCGCAGGATCAGCCTCGAGTTCGTTCCCACCGCGATTCTCTCGCGGCAGGTCGCGGTCGTGCGCAAGCGCTCGCTCGTCATCAACCTGCCCGGCCAGCCCAAATCGATCCGCGAAACGCTCGAAGGCCTGAAAGACAAGGACGGACGGCAGATCGTCCCAGGTATTTTCGCCGCCGTTCCCTACTGCATCGACCTCATCGGCGGGCCCTACATCGAGACGCACGAGGAAGTCGTGAAGGCCTTCCGGCCCAAGTCGGCGATCCGCCCGAAAGCGAGTTGAACCATGCCCGAGCCGCTGGCCGCAATCGAAATCGAAACCGGAAAGAACCCGGCGGCGAGCATCATCTGGCTGCACGGGCTGGGCGCGGACGGCAACGACTTCGCGCCGATCGTGCCAGAGCTTCGGCTGCCCAAGACGGCGATCCGCTTCGTTTTTCCGCATGCGCCGGTGCAACCGGTGACGATCAACGGCGGCATGCGCATGCGTGCCTGGTACGACATCTCGGACGGGGCGAACCGGCGCGAGGACGAGCGCGGCGTGCGCGCCTCGCAGGTCCTGATCGAAACCTTGATCGGCCGGGAAAAGGAGCGCGGCACCAAGGCAGAGCGGCTGGTGCTGGCAGGTTTCTCGCAGGGCGGGGCGATCGCGCTGCAGACCGGCCTGCGCCATCCCGAGCGCATCGCCGGAATCATGGCCCTGTCGGCTTACGTGCCGGTCGGGGAAACACTCACCGCCGAGGCGAGCGCGGCCAACCGCGATGTCCCGATCTTCATGGCGCACGGCAGCTACGACCCGGTCATCCCGCTCGGCCGGGCCGAACAGTCCCGCGGGCTCCTGCAATCGCTCGGCTACCCGGTCGAGTGGCGCGAGTACGGCATGCCTCACTCGGTGTGCCCCGAAGAGCTCGCCGATATCGGCGTCTGGCTGGGAAAGGTGCTCGGCCCCGGAGCCTGAAGGGCAGCCCGCTACTCGCCGATTTCGCGGATCATCCGGCGGCAGCGGACCAACTCGTAGTCGTCGCCGCGCTCCATATCACCCGTAGGCAGCAGCAGGTAGGCCTTCCCGTTTCGCTCGAGCCCCAGATTCTGGCCGGCAACGAGGACATTGGCGCGCAGCAACAGCTGCGCCTCGGGAGCGGAATCGAGCGGACTGAGCAGGATCGCCGTCTGCGCGTCCCGGGTGGTTCCCATCTGCCCGTTCTGCAGGCTCACCTGCACGCGCAGCGCGGCCCGACCCAGCGTCTGGATTCCGACCGCCCCCTGCTGCACGGATTCGCGCTGGAAACGGCGGATCACGCCGACCACCCAGTTCGACCCGCCTTCGGGCTGCAGCCCGAGGAGGCAGCCGATTTTCAGCCACTCCCCCTTGATTTGCGGCACGCTCGCTCCGAATCCTCCTGCACTGACGTTCTCGACGATCCAGCTTTCGACCTTGCTTGCATCGAACTGCACCTCGCCGGCGGGATCGAGCGCGGCGAGCACCCCTTCGAAGCCGTAGGTCACCGTCAGCCGCGACTTGACCCTGTGACGAGGCGCTTTCCTCTCCGGCTGCCGGGGGGACCAGTAAAGCGCGAGGTGATTGAGAACGTCGAGCACGACTTCGGGCTCGTAGCTGCCGCCCAAGTCGACGCTCGAAGGCACCGCACCGCTGGATTTCACCGCCTGAGCGAGCTTCTCGATCTCCTTCACGGCGCCGCCTGCGGCAAAGAACCTGAGCGTCGGCGCGCGGTGCGGCAGATGTGCGGCACGCACCGGAGGCTCGTAATTTGCCAGATCGAAGCAGTAGACGATATCGGGCTGGAAGCTGGGTGTGAGCCTGAACGAGCCGGCAAGATGCGCGATCAGCCGCTCGACCAGCTCGATCTCGACCGGCAGCAGGCTGTCGGGCGACGATGCCGCAAGCATCACCGTTTTGAGAAATTCCTGCTCGGGCGAAGTCTCCCCGGGGAAACCTGCGTAGGCGATCACCCTGGACTGGGCGTACTTGCGGTTTTCCGCGAGCGCGTAGATCTTTGCGACCAATCCCCACAGGGAATTGTCCGGAGGACCGTAGCGTATGTGCTGCCACTTCATCTGCGCGGCGAGCGCCCGCAGCGCCCGCACGGTGAGCAACGGCATGCCCTGTTTCAGGTCCTCCCAGCCCTTCTGGCCGGTCGCGTAGGCGTCGATGCAGATCGCCAACGCGAAAGCAGATTGCCGATACCACTCGCGAATCGCCGCCCACAGCCGGTTTTCCTGGAACTTGGACAGGCGCGGCGAGGAGAGATAGTCCCGCTGCAGTCTGCGAAGGTGGACCTGCGCAGCCTCGTCCACCCTCTGCACGATCTGCGCGCGGTGCTGGGGACTGAAGCCCTGCCACGCGCGCACCGATTCCAGCCAGTGATTCAGGTCTTCGAGCGCCTTGAACGGATCGCCCGTGGGAATGGCGTCGAGAATCGCCCGGGCCTCCTTCACCTCGGCCATGGGATGATCGGACTTGCCTGCCCCGAACAGCTTCATCATGCCCCTCCCCATCTCGTGCGCTGCCGGACGAAGAATCCGCGCAGGCCGGTTCGCAGCCCTCGGATGGTGCTGGCGAGTGGACTCGAACCACCGACCTACTGATTACGAATCAGTTGCTCTACCAGCTGAGCTACGCCAGCCTCGCGTCCCGCGCACGAAGGGTGAACGCGCATTATATCAGCGGCAAAATCGGGGACAGACCACCATTTAAATCGGGAACAGACCGCCATTTTTTTCCTTCGCGGCAAAGCCCCAGGACTTCAGCTGCCGAAAATGGTGGTCTGTCCCCGGTTTCGCTAGGACTGCGGGCGCGTGCGGATGATGATGTCCACGCCGTCGGCGACCGTGCCCTGCGGCAAAGGCGGCAGGCCGACGACGCGGAGTTTGTCGGCGGGAATGTCGGTGAGCCGTCCGGTCACGACATCGTAGAGGTGATGGTGCGGTTCGGTGTTCGGGTCGTAGACGATTTTGGCCGGATCCACGACCAGTTCCCGGATCAGCTTCTTTTCCAGGAACAGCTTCAGCGTGTTGTAGACCGTCGCCTTCGATGTTTCAGCGTAGCGGGAATTGACCCACTTCAGGATCTGATCCGCCGAGAGGTGTTCGCGCCGCGTGAACAGCACGTGGGCGATTTCCATGCGCTGGTGCGTCGGCGTGATACCGTGCCGGCGCAGCAACTGGGCGATATTTTCGCGGTTTCGGCTCTGCGGTTTTCTCACGAAAACCATTCTAGACGAGCATCTGGACCCTGTCTAACTCGGATGGCTGGCCATGAAGTACCTTGCGCAGCCACACTCCGGGAACGTGAACTAATTCCGCTAGAATTCCCGCGCGGCCGCCGTACGTACGCGGGTTTCGGCCACTCGTCGGGAAGGTTTGCGGCAGGCTCCCGGGTTCCCTATCATTCAACAGCACAGAAAAGGGGTTTCCATGCAACGCCAATCGGGTTTCACCTTGATCGAGTTGATGGTCACGGTCGCGATCGTCGCGATCCTGGCCGCGGTCGCCATCCCCAATTATTCGGACTACGTGAGGCGCAGCCAGATCCAGGAAGCGACCTCCAATCTGCTCGCCATGCGGACCAAGATGGAACTGTATTTCCAGGATAACCGCAAGTACACCGGCGCGTGCGCACCCGGGACCGTGGCTCCCTTGCCGGGAACTCCTCCAGGAACTCTGACAAACTTTACGATCTCCTGCGCGTTGTCTGACGGCCCCCCTATGACCTATGCCATCCAGGCCGACGGCACCAACAACCTGGCGGGCATCACATTCACGATCAACGAAGCCAACGTTCGCACGACCACGGTCGCCGCAGGCTCGTCGATGGCCAAAGCCGGATTTGGTCCCAATGCGACCTGCTGGACCAGCAAAAAGGCCGGCCAGTGCTGAAAATGCGCACCTCGCAGCGCGGCTTCAACCTCATCGAGGTCATGATCTCGCTGACCGTGCTCGGTATTCTGATCTCGCTCGGCGCGCCGGCCTTCTCCGAGTGGCTGCAAAGCCAGCAAATCCGCGCTGCGGCGGAAGCGATCCTGAACGGGATGCAGGTCGCGCGCGGGGAAGCGATCAAGCGCAACTTGGCCGTGCAGCTAACGCTCGAACCTCCCACCTCGGGCTGGACGGTGTGCGAGGCTGCAGCGCAACCCTGCGACCCGGCCATTTTTGCCAACCCCGACCCCTTGATCGCCAACCTCGGGATCCAGAACCGAGCCCACCAGGAGGGCACGATCAACGCCAGCATCAAGACCTCGCCCGAGGGCGCGATCGCGGTCACGTTCTCGCCGCTTGGAAGCGTAGTCCCCAACTCCGACGCCCCCCTTACCCCTCC
>Ga0137455_1000511_pt1 | contig 10589 bp, 4 predicted proteins | sample EasRivERMGT600_2_FD_102334 | JGI IMG/M metagenome (GOLD analysis project Ga0137455, IMG submission 102334) | Soil microbial communities from meander-bound floodplain in the East River, Colorado, USA - East River MetaG ERMGT600_2 | ecosystem: Environmental > Terrestrial > Soil > Floodplain ... | reverse complement strand
TGGCCAACAGCGTGTCGAACATGAAGTCGCGTGGATTCGTCACCGGCTTGATCGGCACCGGCGCGACTTTCAGTTTGCCGCGGTTACGTTCGAACAGCTCGGCTTCCCACCGCGAGTGCAGCCCTGTTTGGTTCGTCAGCTGGCCGTTGTAGTTCACGACGGCATGAAGCGGCACGTGACCATCGGACACGTAATGCGTGAGCACGGCCGCGTAGAGCACGATGTTGTCGGGCGCGTATCCGGGGATCTCCTTCTGCTTGAGCGATTCGAACTCGCGCTGCAGCCGGCCGTAGAACGCCTGCGCGCGCCACGGCAACAACCCCTGCGTGTGGATCACGTCCTTGCCGAACTTCTGCACGGCCTTGTCGTAGTCGCGCGGCAGTGCCTCGAACGGATAAGGTCCGAAGGCGGCAAAATCCATATCGAGGAAGTGATTCGGCGGCTCTTCTTCCCAACCAACGGTGCGCCAGATGTCGGGATCGATCGCGCGCTCGACGATGAAATCACGGCGCTTCTCGAAGAGCGGCTTCAACTCCGCCGGCAGCAGCGCGATCATCCGATCGGCGATGAACTTGTGGGCTTCGAAGCCCCACGCGGACACCGAAGACGGCAGGACGACGAAGGCGGCCAGCACCGCGGCGGCTAAACGCATGTAGCTATCTTACTGAAGCTTGACCGACGACCACCCATACGGGCCGACGTTGGCGTAGCGATAGTCGTTGATCAACACGCTGCCGTCGGCCGGATTGACCTGGATGAACGGAAACCGGGACCAGCGGAGATAGGAGCGCGCCAGCGGCGACTGCAGAGCCTGCTGCACCTCTGGCAGCTCGAATCCCTTTTCGATGCCGAAGCCCGCCGGACGGAAATGCGGCATGGGATCGAACCAGAGATTGCCCTTCTCGTACCGATCGCCGAAGTCGATCACCACTTCACGGCGGAACGGGTTGACGACGACCGGCGTCACCATGAAACGCGTCTCGGCCGGACGGCCGGCACGCACGATGCCATTGGCCACTTCGCGCCTCGCGATCAGGTTGGATGCGAGCATGGCCACGACATAGATCGCGGCCAGCGCGACGCCGATGCGAGCCGCACGCGGATTCCGTTTCGCGAGCAACCATCCCACGCCGAGCACGAGATAGAGCCAGGGATCGACGATGTACAACGCGTCGCCGTAGAACCAGCGATCGGAGAACGGCATCAGCAGGCGGACGCCGTAACTGTTGGTGAAGTCCATGAAAACGTGCAGCAGCACGCCGATGTACGACAGTAGGAGGATCTGCCCCGCGTTGACGCGATCGTCGGGCGATGCCTTCTTTCGATAGCGATCGTAAAGAAGCATCGCGCCGGTCAGGACGATCGGCAGCGTCGCCTGCGCGAGGACGCCGTGTGTCCAGCCGCGGCGGAACGACATCGCCAGCGTGCTGGTCGCGAACACGCCGACATCGATGTCGGGCAGGTTGTTGGCGATGACGAGGGTGCTCGTGGCGAGCGCGGTCCGTTTGTTCAAGCCGGCACGGCTAAGCGCCATGCCGACCAGCGAATGACAAAGATTATCCACGCGTCGTGGTTCCCGGCTCCCGGTTCCCGGCTCCCGTCTTTTTCCTCTCCAGATACGCGCGCTGCGCCTCGTCCCTCAGATCCTTTCGCAGCACTTTGCCGACGTTCGACTTCGGCAGGTCGTCCTTGAAGACGACGATGCGCGGGACCTTGTAACCGGTCAGCGATTGCCGCGCGTGCTGGCGGATCGCATCCTCGGTCACCGACGGATCCTTCTTCGTCACGAACGCGACCACGATCTCGCCGCATTCATCGTCCGGCACGCCGACGACGGCGGTGTCGGCGACGGCGGGATGGGTGGCGAGGACGGCTTCCACTTCGTTCGGATAGACGTTGAAGCCGCTGACGAGAATCATGTCCTTCTTGCGATCGACGATCTGGATGTAGCCGTCCTCGTCCATCTTCGCGATGTCGCCGGTGGCGAGCCAGCCGTCGCGCAACACCTGCGCGGTGTCGTCGGGACGCTGCCAGTAGCCCTTCATCACCTGCGGGCCCTTCACCCAAAGCTCGCCGACCTCTCCGAACGCCACGTCGCGGCCTTCACTATCGACGAAGCGCACGTCGGTCGAGGGCACCGGCACGCCGATCGCCTCCCGCTTCGGACGCTGGAACGGATTGAGCGTCGCGACCGGCGATGTTTCAGTCAGGCCATAGCCTTGGTAGATCGGCGTCTTGGTCATCGCTTCCCATCGTTCGCCGATCACCGGCACGAGCGCCATACCACCGGCCACGGATCCGCGCAGCGACCAGTTGGTTTTCTCCTTGAACCACGGCTCGTGCATCAAGCCCGCGAACAGCGTGTTGACGCCGGTGAACCACGTGATCGGCTCGCTCAGCATCACCGTCTTCAAGTTCGACAGCGGCCGCGGGCTCGGCACGAGCAGGTTACGGCCGCCGGCGAGATAGAAGATCATCAGGTTCGCGGTGAACGCGAAGATGTGGTACAGGGGCAACGCGGTCAGCATCACTTCGTTGCCGAAGCGAAGGAACGGCTTCCACATCTCGAGGCCCTGCATCGTGTTGGCAACCAGGTTGCCGTGCGTGAGCGTGGCGCCCTTCGCGACTCCGGTCGTGCCACCGGTGTACTGCAGCGCGGCGATGCTGTCGTGATTCAGCGCGTCCGCGTAGACCTTCGCATTCGCACCCGCGGCGATTCGCCCGGCGCCCTGCGCCAGCGCCGTCGCCATCTTCGTGTGCGGGAACGTGATCGGCGGCACCATCTTCTTCACGTATTTCTGGACCGCGCTGATCAGGAGCCGCTTGAGCGGCGGCAACAAATCCGAAATGCCGACCACCACAACCGTGCGAATCGACGTCTTCGGTAGTACCTGCGCGACTTTAGTGGCGAACAAATCGATGGCGATCAATCCAACCGCGCCGCTGTCGGTAAACTGATGCTCCATCTCCGCGGTGGTGTAGAGCGGATTGGTGTTGGCCATCACGAGGCCGGCCTTCAACGTGCCGAACACGGCGATCGGATAAGCGAGGCAATTCGGCATCTGGATCGCCACGCGGTCGCCGGCCTTGAAGCCCGCGACCTCGCGAAGATAGACGGCGAATTGATCCGACAGCCGATCGGTCTCCTCGAACGTGATGCTGCCCTGCGCGCCGTTCGGCAACGCCAGCGTGAACGCGGGCTGCTTCGCATAGGTCGCGGACGCATCGCGAATCGCCGCCGGCATGTGCGGATATTTCAGGGGTCCCAACTCCGGCGCGGCGCCAGGCGGATAGAAGCGGGTCCATGGACGGGCGGGGCTGGTCACGGGGCGCAATTCTTGCACAGTACCGGTAGGGACCACCGGGCGGAGCCCGGTAAAACGACACTGTCATATGCACACCCGATTGCTCATTGCCGCGCTAATTGCCCTATTTGGCTCAGGAATCGCCTGCAATAAGTCCGACAGCCCGGACTCGCCGACCTCCCCGACGCCGGGCAATGGTCCTATTTTTTACACAGCCATTGGCGCAAGTGACGGCATTGGGTTTGGCAGTTCATCGCCGTGCCTACCGCTCGCGCTCGATTGCCCTGAGGGTAAGGGATACGTCCAAATCCTCGTTCGTCGGCTCAAGGAGACCGGTCGCGAGGTGGGCCAGCGCAACCTCAGCCTCCCCGGTTCGGTACTCAGCCCGGCGATCGAAGCCCTTGCGCGGGACGTTGGCACGCCAATCGAGTCACTGGTCGGCAACTTCATCGAGCGGCAGGCGCCGTTCGTGCCGACCAACACGACGCACGTCACGATCTTCGCGGGCGGCAACGACGCGAACATTATTGGCCGCGCTGCGCTGGCGGGACGCGGTGGCAGCGATCCCAGTGCCTACATCGACGCGCAGGTCCGGCAATGGGGCACCGACCTCGAAGATCTCGTCGCGCGCATTCGCACTCGTGCGCCGAATGCCCGCATCGTCGCGCTCAACATGATCAATCTGGCCGGTGCGCCCTATGTCGCCTCGCGTCCGCAGTCGGAGAAGAGCATCATGCAACGCATTGCGGTCGGCATTTCCGATCGTGTCAACGCACTCACAGCGCGGCAGGTACTCGTTGTGGATCTGATGTGCGACGCGCGGCTGTATCAGCCGTCGAACTACTATTCCGACGGCTTCCATCCCGGCGACGGCGGCTACGCGATCTTCGCCGAGGACGCATTGCCCGCCCTGAAGGACGGCGCCAACAACCAGCCGAATACCGGCTGTGCCCAGCGCCGCCTCTTTCCTTGAACGGCTTGAACCCCTTGAGCCACTGAACCGACGACTATGGATTGATTTTCAGTGCCTTGGCCCTGGTGTTATTGGTCTCTAACAGCTCGCTCACGACGCTGCCGCCGTCGGCCTTCGCAATGAGGTAGTAGCTGCCCGTCGCCTGCGACACGGGAATCACGACGCTCACCGATCCCGTTTCTTCAGCGACGCCGCCGAGCCCGCTCACGGCGCGTCCCGCCAGCAGGACGTCTGATGCGTCGAGCGTGCTGTTCACCGACAGGTAGTAGCTCGTCGTCGTTGCGCTCGCCGGGCCGCCACCAAGATTCTTGGTGGTGTCGGTGATCGTGAACGCGACATTGCGCACCACGATGCTGGGCGCCGTGAGCACGGGGACGGACAGATCCGGGCCGACCTTGATCACCGTGCTGTAGCGATCATTATTCGTTTCCAACACCTCGACGACCACACCGGCGTGATCGGCCCTGGCGATCACGTAGTAGCTGCCCAGCGCGGTCTCGGCCGGCAGCGTGAGCGGAGTGCTGACGCTGCTCGCCTGTCCGCCATTGAGATCCGGAACGGCACGCGTGCCCAGCAACACGTCGCCGGCGTCCCACGCCGTATTCGCCGACAGATAGAATGACGTTTGCGTCGCCGCGGCCGGTCCGCCGCCCTGGTTCTCGGTGTTATCGACAACGTTGATCACGCCGCCGGCCCCAGCCAGTGCGGGCACAGCGAGACTCCCGACGACGAGGTCCGGGCCGACGTCGATTTTCACTTTCCTGAAATTGTTCGTCTCGTTGGTCTCGGCGATCTCATGCAAGTCGTCGGCGTTGGCAATCACGTAGTACGAGCCGGTCGTGACCGGCGGAATCGTCAGCGTCACGGTCGTCGCGCTCGAAGCGCCCGCCTGGAGCGACGGCGTCCCGCGTGAGCCAAGCAACGTATCGGAGGCATCGAGCGTCATATTGAGCGACAGGTAATACCGCGTCGCCGCCGGTTCCGCAACGGCCGCGCCAAGATTGACCGTCGTTTCGTTGACGATCAGCGGCAGCCCTGCTCCGGCATCAACCGGCGCGGTCAATACCGAGACGGACAGGTCGGCGCCGATCTTGACCAACGCGCCGGCCCTGACGTTGTTGGTCTCGAGATACTCCGACACGCTGCCGCCGTTGTCGGCGCGCGCCAGCACGTAATAGGTGCCGACCGACGTCGTGGCAGGAACGACGAGCGTCGTCGATCCGACGTCGATGCTTCCGCCGTTCAAATTATCGATCGTCCGCGAGCCAAGCGGCGTATCGGACGCATCGAACGTCGCATCGAATGACAGATAGAACGCCGTGGCCGTGGGCGATCCCGCGGCCGCAGCGCCCTGGTTCTTCGTCGTGTCGGTCACGAGGATCGGTTGACCGGCCGCCGCGGTCGATGGCGCCGTCATCGCCGAGACCAACAGGTCGGGGCCGATACTGACGCGAGTAGAAGATGCCCGCGTGTTGTTCGTCTCGACCGACTCGGTGACGGCGGCGGTCTGGTCGGCCTTGGCGACGACGTAATAGATTCCCGGCGTCGCGGTCGCGGGGATGGTCAGCGATGTGGCGAGCGGCGCCTGGCTTCCCGGCGTGAGCACGCCGATCGCCTGTTCGCCAAGGAACAGGTCGTCGCCAGTCACCTGGGAGTTGATCGATAAATAGAAAGCGGTCTGCGATTCCTGCGCGAAGCCCGCGCCCTGGTTGCGCGTCGTCGAGTTGACGACGATCGATGCGCCGGGCGCGCCGAGGGTCGGGACCGTCACCGCGGCAATCATCAGGTCGGGTGCCACGTCTTCGCTCGTGATCGTGACCATGCCCGTCGATGGCGTGCCGAGTGAGTAGGCCGGCGTTTCGACGATCGTCACGACAACCGTCTCGGGCGCCTCGTACCATTGATCGTCGAGCGCATCGACAGCGAACGTGGCATCGACCGAGCCTTCAGGAATCGTCACGAATCCAGACAGCGCCACGTAGTCGCTGCCGGCGACCGCGGAGCCGCTGACGTTATACGCCACTTCAAGCGCCGAGCCCGTATCGCCCGCGCGCGTCACTCGAAGAACGCCGCCGGTCAGGCCCGCCTCGGTCGCCACACCGTCATCGACGGTGACCCGAACGTCGGGAAGAGCCGTGCCTCCAGAAACGTTTGCGTCAACGACCAGCGCAAATGGCTGCGGACCCTGCGGCACGTTGTAACCGCTGACCGTGATCGTCCAGGTGCCCCCTTCGGCCGCGAACACATACACGTTCTCGACGTTGTTCAGGCGATCGGCGCTGCCGCCCGTCACCGACCATCCGCCGGAGAACTTGTTGCCCTTGTAGGTCGTGCCGCCGGGCGCGACCACCGTTAGATCGAGATCGTTAACGAGATTGATCGTGGCCGAGGTCGATGACGGATAGTCGGTCCACGCCAGCGTCGCCTTCAACTGCGCGCCGGCGGTCACGTCGACCGTGAATGACGTGCTCGCGCCGGTCGAGAGCGGCAGGGTCTCGTCGTAAAACTGATCGCTGGCATCGGTCGCGTTGACGAGATCGACCCGGCCCCAGCCTTCGTGCTTGTTGGGGATCGGGAAGAAATTGTCTTGCACGCCGTCGTTGTTCTCGTCGAGCAGATCGGTGGCGGAGTTGATCAACACCGCCTTGACGAGCGCGGAGCTGGCCTGATGGCCGCGGCTCTTGAAATAGAAATCGCGGACGACCGCGGCGCCGCCGGCCACAAGTGGCGCAGCCATCGACGTGCCGCCCATGTATTTGTAAGTCGCGCTCGCCGGGAATCCCCAGCCGTCATACTGGTACGCCCCGTTCGTCGCATTCGGTGAGGCGTCGTAGCCCTGTTGGAAGAGATCCGCATATCCCGACAGGTTCCACGTGCCCGGCGCGACGACATCAGGCTTGATGCGGCCGTCGCTGGTCGGGCCGCGGCTGCTGAACGCCGCCATCTGCTCCGCGTTGCCGGCGCTGAGATCGTCCCTGATCGGATTCGCGGTGTAGCGATCGGGCCAGGCCGCGCCCCAGGTGAAGATCGCATTCTGTCCGCCCTGCGTGGCACACGCGTTGTAGGAAAGCGACGGATCGCAGTCCCAATGCGATTGGCGATCGTTCTCGCTGGCGCCGACGGTAATCACGTTCTTCGCGGTGCCGGGAGCGCTCATCGACATCTCGTCGATGACGCCGTCGGCGTTCGCATCGACGCCGGCGTTGCCTGCCGAAAACGTCACGGTCAGATCGCGATGCGCCCACAGGTACGCATCGGCGTTGGCGCTGTCGGCCGTATACTGGCCGGCCACTTCCGAGCCCCACGAATCCGAATGGACGCGCGCATTCTGCACATAGGCCTGGTTGAAGAGGTCGCCGATATCCTCGGGAATGCCGACGAGATAGTAGCCATCGGTCACGCCAAAGAACAGGCTGCACAAGAGCGACGGCACCGCGTAGTTTTCGATCGCCTGGAAAACGAGGTGCGCCTCGGGGGCGGTGCCCCGGCCGACGCCGCTCGCGTTGCCGGCGCCAAGCGCCGCGGTCACAACGTGTGTGCCGTGGCCGGTGTCCACATCCCACGCGCCGTCGTTCGAAATGGTCTCGTAACAGAAATCCGGCGCGCCGGGCCAGTTGAAGATCGAGCTGACGCGTGACGGGGCGATGTCCGGGTGCGCGCCGGCCGCGGTTCCCAGGCCAAGACCGGTGTCCGCGATCGCAATCGTCTGCGACGAGCCGTCGAAGCCGTTGGCGTTCGCGACGTTGCTGCCCAGGATCACGCCGCCGCCAAACTCGTTGTGCTTGATGCGCGGGGCAAAGTTTTCAATGCTCGCGAGACCGTCGATCTCGGCGAGGCGATCGATCATGGCGGAGTCCGCCACGATCATCAGCTGCGATCCACGACGCAGGACCTGCGCGCCGGCGTCCCGCAACGCCACCTCGACATCGCGCGCGACGGCCCCTCGTTCGAGACGCACGATGTACGGCATCGCGCCGTTACGGCGCAGGCGCGGCGACAGCTTGTGCTCGGCGCGAAGCGCTTCGACCGACGCCACGAACGTCAATCGACCCACGTCCGCGGCGGTCGCAGGCGACATGCGCACGCGGAACCCGAACGGCGGCACGAATTCCTGGAGCTCGCCGCCGGCCTCGGTGACCGCGGTCTTCCAGGTCTCGAGCACCGGCCCGGTGAACTGGATCACGTAAGCGTTCGTGCGGGCGGACGAAGGCTGCTCGGCCCCGACGATGGCGATGCAGATGGCCGCAACGACACACACGACGAATCCGCCGGCGATACCTCGACGCATAAGGGACCTCGAGAGTATCAACCGCTATGCCGCGGCCAAGGAAACGCCGATCAGTGCACCGGACGGACTCTATGAGGCAGCGTGCCCTGAAGCGTCTTTCAATGTGCAACAGCGACTGACGGTCCTGTATGAGGCTGATTTGGGCAGTTGCCCTCACAGGTGACATTCAAAACGTGCACATTCTGCAATTTCTAGAGAGCACTTTGCATTTTTTGACCCGTATTCTCCGTTTCGATAGGTCGAATCTTGCAAACTGATATCTCGATCAAGCATACTTGTCCATTCTCTGCCGGCCCGGGGCGGCATTCATACAAAAAGGGGCACATCCACATGGGATCCGCAGCATTAGGTGAGGCAATCAAGGGCATACGCAGTTGGGCCATGAACGAAGGGCGCGTCGTCCAGACGCCCGCGAACGTCAAAGACACCTTTGGCGCGCGCGTGTTCAACGACAAGGTCCAGCAGGCCCGCCTACCGAAGCCGGCGTATCAGGCGCTGCGCGAGACCATGACGAAGGGGACGGCGCTCGATATCTCCACGGCCGATGCGATCGCGAACGCGCTCAAAGACTGGGCGGTTGAAAACGGCGCGTCGCACTTCACGCACTGGTTCCAGCCGCTGACCGGCATCACCGCGGAAAAGCACGATGCGTTCTACAACCCGACCGCGGACGGCAAGGCGATCGCCGAGTTCCGCGGCAAGGAGCTGGTGCGCGGCGAGCCCGATGCCTCCAGCTTTCCTTCGGGCGGCATGCGCAGCACGTTCGAGGCGCGCGGCTACACGGCGTGGGATCCAACCAGCCCGCCCTGGCTGCTCGTCAACACCAATAGCGTCACGCTGGTGATCCCGACCGCGTTCGTCAGCTGGACCGGCGTCGCGCTCGACAAGAAGACGCCGTTGCTCCGCTCGATGGAGGCGCTCTCGGCGCAGGCCGTGCGCGTGTTGAGGCTGTTCGGCTCGAAGGCGACGCGCGTCACCGCGACCTTCGGCCCCGAGCAGGAATACTTCCTGATCGACAGCAACTTCTACTTCAGCCGCCCCGACCTGCTGAACGCCGGCCGCACGCTGTTCGGCGCCACGCCTCCGAAGGGCCAGGAGCTCGAAGATCAGTACTTCGGATCGATTCCCGAGCGCGTGCTGGCGTTCATGGCCGAATTCGAGGCCGAGCTCTACAAGTGCGGCGTGCCGATCAAGACGCGCCATAACGAAGTGGCGCCGTCGCAGTACGAAGTCGCGCCGATTTTCGAGAGCGCCAACGTCGCCACCGATCACCAGATGATGACCATGGAGACGATGAAGCGCGTGGCGCCGAAGTATGGCCTGGCGTGCCTGCTTCATGAAAAGCCGTTCGCCGGCGTCAACGGCTCCGGCAAGCACCTCAACTGGAGCATCGGCGACGATCTCGGCAACAACCTGCTCAGCCCGGGCGACACGCCTCACGACAATCTGCAGTTCTTGTTCTTCTGCACCGCGGTCATTCGCGCGGTGGATGTGTGGCAGGGCCTGCTCCGCTACAGCATCGCGCATGCCGGCAACGATCACCGGCTGGGCGCCAACGAAGCGCCGCCCGCGATCCTCTCGGTGTTCCTCGGCGACATGCTCACCGACATCTTCGAGCAGGTCGAAAAGGCCGGCGAAGCGAAGAGCACCAAGACCGGCGGCGTCCTCGACATCGGCGTCGGCGCGCTGCCGAAGCTGCCGCGTGACGCCGGCGATCGCAACCGCACGTCGCCGTTCGCCTTCACCGGCAATAAGTTCGAGTTCCGCGCCGTCGGCTCGACGCAGAACGTGGGCCTGCCCGGCACGTGCCTGAACGTGGCGGTGTGCGAATCGCTCGACGTGCTCGGCACGGAGCTCGAAGGCCGCCTCAAAAAGGGCGAGAAGCTCGAAGACGCCGTGAAGGCGATCCTCAAGGCGACCATCAAGAAGCACAAGCGGATCATCTTCAACGGCAACGGTTACTCGGCTGAATGGCAGAAGGACGCCGGCAAGCGCGGCCTCCTCAACCTGAAGAACACCGTCG
>Ga0137455_1000510_pt1 | contig 10591 bp, 10 predicted proteins | sample EasRivERMGT600_2_FD_102334 | JGI IMG/M metagenome (GOLD analysis project Ga0137455, IMG submission 102334) | Soil microbial communities from meander-bound floodplain in the East River, Colorado, USA - East River MetaG ERMGT600_2 | ecosystem: Environmental > Terrestrial > Soil > Floodplain ... | reverse complement strand
TGCCGTGCCGTTCGAGGACGGCGGTGTCGATCACGGTCATGACGATTGACCCCTGCGGAAGAACCAGACGCCGATCACCAGATCGGCGAATGCAGCCACGCCGACGACCAGCGCGGCGATCGGCCGCGTCTCCTCCGGGATCGGCACCACGCCGGTATAGATCAGTAAGGCCAGCGCGGTGAGCGCGATCGCGCTGAACATCATCGCGAACGCGACGACCGGCTGGCGGTCTGGCGACAACTTCTCAGGCATGGAGTCGCACTCCGTCCATGACCGACCGCACCGCCGACGCCAGCACGACGCGGCCGTCGGCGCTGCCGAGCGCCAGCTCGGAGGCACGCTCGGGATGCGGCATCAAACCGACGACGTTGCGCTGGCGGTTACAAATGCCGGCGATGCTGTTGAGCGATCCGTTCGGGTTCCACTCGCTGCCGACTTCGCCGGCCGGGTTCGTGTAGCGGAAGATCACCTGGCGATTCGCTTCCAGCTGCTCAAGCTGATCGGGCGGCGCGTAGTAGTTGCCCTCGCCGTGCGCGATCGGCAATTGCAGAACCTGCTTCGACGAGCACGCAACCGTGAACGGCGTATCGGTCTGGTCGACGCGCACCGGAACGATCTTCGACACGAACTTGACGCGATCGTTGCGCACCATCGCTCCGGGGAGCAGCCCCGCTTCGAGCAGGACCTGGAAGCCATTGCAAATGCCGAGCACTGGTCCGCCGCGATCGGCGAACGCTTTCACCGCCGCCATGATCGGCGAGAAGCGCGCGATCGCGCCGGTGCGCAGGTAATCGCCATGCGCGAACCCGCCGGGCAGGATCACCACGTCGGCGCCCTTGAGGTCGGTGTCCTTGTGCCACACGAGCTCGGCCTGCTCGCCGACCACCCGCGACGCCGCATAGAAGGCGTCGTAATCCGAATTCGATCCGGGAAAGACGACCACCGCGAACTTCATTGCAGGACCTCGACGCGGTAGCTCTCGATCACCGGATTGGCGAGCAGCTTGTCGGCCATCTCGGTGACGCGGGCCTTCGCGGTCGCCGGATCGTCGTCGGCGAGCTCGACCTCGAAAAACTTGCCCTGGCGGACGTCCTTGACGTCGGGATACCCGAGCGTGACGAGCGCGTCGGCGACGACGCGGCCTTGCGGATCGAATACCGAGGGTTTCAACGTGACGTAAACTCGCGCTTTCATCTTCGCTCCCAGGCCACCCCAAGAAGGGGTGGCCTCTACAACGGTCCTCGTGGGGGAAACCCTTTCTTAGGGTTGCCCGAGCACCCTACGCACTCAGATAAAACACTCGCTTGAACACCGCGTCGACGTTGCGCAGCTGTTCCTTCAAATCGAACGCCTTCTCGATCTCGACGGCCGGCAACACCTTCGTCACGTCGGCATCCGCGAGCAGCAGGCCCTTGAAGTCCTTCTGCTCGTGGAACGAGCGCATCGCGTTGCGCTGCACCCATTCATAGGCCTGCTCGCGCGAGATGCCGCGGCGGGCCAGCTCCAGCAGCACCTGTCCCGAAAACACCACGCCGCGTGAACGATTCAGGTTCTCGAGCATGCGATCGGGATAGACGACCATCCCCGAAACGATCCTCGTGAAGCGGCGAATCATGTGATCGAGGGCGATGAAGCTGTCCGGCAGGATGACGCGCTCGACCGACGAGTGCGAAATGTCGCGCTCGTGCCAGAGCGCGACGTTTTCGAGCGCGGCCATCGCGTTGGCGCGAATCAGCCGCGCCAGGCCGACAATCTGCTCGCAGCCAATCGGGTTGCGCTTGTGCGGCATCGCCGACGAGCCCTTCTGTCCCTTGCCGAACGGCTCTTCGACTTCGCCGATCTCCGTCTTCTGTAATCCGCGAATCTCGAGCGCGAATTTTTCGAGCGACGCCGCGGTGATCGCGAGGGACGTCATCAGCTCGGCGTGGCGATCGCGCTGGATGACCTGCGACGAGATCGGCGCGGGCATCAGGCCGAGCCGCTTGCAGACGTCGGCTTCGATCGAGGGATCGAGGTGCGCGAAGGTGCCGACCGCGCCGGAGATCTTGCCGACGCGCACGGTGTCGCGGGCACGACGGACGCGCTCGATGTCGCGCAGCCACTCGGCGTACCACAGCGTCAGCTTGAGGCCGAACGTCATCACCTCGGCATGCACGCCGTGAGTGCGGCCGATCATCGGCGTGTGCTTGTGCTCTTCGGCGCGCGTCTTGATCGCCTCGCCGAGCGCCGTCATGTTCTTGAGGATGAGGTCGCAGGCCTCGACCATTTGGAGGGCCTGCGCGGTGTCGACCACGTCGGAAGACGTCAGGCCGAAGTGCAGCCACCGGGCGGACGGACCGACGATTTCCGCCACGGACGTCGTAAACGCAATCACGTCGTGCTGCGTCGTCTTTTCGATCTCGTCGATGCGCGCGATGTTGAACGCGCCCTTGTCGCGCAACTCGCGCGCCGCTTCGGCCGGCACGATGCCGGCGGCAGCCATCGCTTCGGCCGCCGCGATTTCCACCTGGAGCCAGGTCTCGTAACGGCGCTGCTCGCTCCAGATGCGACCCATCTCTGGGTGCGTGTACCGCGGAATCAAAGCGCTAGTTGCTCCTGTGTCACGTGCAGGCCATTGACGTTGCCGAGGACCGTCACCGCCAGCGACCCGTTGGTGAAGAACCGATCCGCGAGCCTGAGCACATCGGCTTCGGTCACCTTTTCAATCGCCGCCAGCATCTCGTCGAGGCCGAAGGTGTGATCGCGATACATCTCCTGCCGCGCCAGGTGCGACATGCGGCTCGATGTGCTCTCGAGACCGAGCATCAACGAACCCTTCAGGTGATCCTTCGCGCGGCGCAGCTCCACCGGATCGAGCCCGCCCGCCTTCATCTGCCGGATCTCGGCGACGACAACGTCGATCAGCTCCGCGACGGCCTCGTTCGCGCACCCGGCGTAGATGCTGAGCGCGCCGGCATCCTGATACGCGGAAAGACCGGAGAAGACTGAATAGGCGAGACCGCGCTTTTCGCGCACGTTCTGGAACAGCCGCGAGCTCATCGAGCCGCCGAGCGTGGTGTTCAGCGCGTAGCCGGCATAGCGCTCGGGGTGATGCTGGGGCAACGCCTCGGTGCCGAACACGATGTGGCTCTGTTCGAGCTCCTTCCTGCGGACCTGGATCGCCGGCGCGACCACTGGAGCAGACTGATCGGCGTCCGGCCCGGTGCGCGGCGAGTTCTCGAGCGCCTTTTCCAGCAATTCCTGGACGCGCGCGTGCTCGAGATTGCCGACCGCGACGACGACGAAATTTCCTGCGACGTAGGTCTGCGCGAAGTATTCCTTCAAGGTCTTCTGATCGAGCGCGCTGACGCTTTGCGGCGTGCCAAGAATCGGGCGGCCGAGCGGGTGGTTGCTCCAGAAGCCTTCCGCGAAGAGCTCGTGAACCAGATCGTCGGGGGTGTCCTCGACCATCTTGATCTCTTCGAGGATCACCTTCTTCTCGCGCTCGATGTCCTCGACGGCAAACAGCGGGTTGCAGATCAGATCCGAGAGGATGTCGACGGCGAGCGGCAGATGCTCGTCGAGGACCTTCAGGTAATAGCCCGCGTATTCCTTCGACGTGAAGGCGTCGATCTGCCCGCCGATCGAATCGACCTGCTGCGCTATTTCTTCGGCGCTCCGTCCCGGAGTGCCCTTGAACAGCATGTGCTCGACGAAGTGCGCGATGCCGGGAGTTTCGGCAGGTTCGTGGCGCGATCCGCGCGTGAGCCAGATTCCGACGGCGACCGACCGGACATGTGGCATCCGCTCGGTGGCAAGGCGGACACCGTTGGCGAGCACGGTTCGTCGGATATTCGATTCAGTCACGTGGGAAACCCGCCGCGCTTAAGTGATTACGGCAGAGGGGATTACCTGAAAATCATATCAGATTCCCATGCGCCGAATTCGCCCGCCACAGGGCTGAGCCGCTTCTTGCGGGTTTTGCACATTACAGGTCAAGGGCCACAGATCGCGCAGAACGCGCAGATGGCCCGAAGGAGATTCCATTGACAGTTCATGTCCGCCAGCACAACAGCCTGCTCGCCGCTTCCGAGAAGCGGCTTCTCATCTGGATCGCGGAGCGGCTGCCGCGCTGGATCAACTCCGACCACCTGTCGGCGCTCGGCTTGGCCGCGATGGCTGGGGCCGGCGTCTCGTTCGTCATCGCCGGGGCGGATCCCGTTGCGGGCGCATCACTTGTGGTGCTGTGCTTGCTCCTGAACTGGTTCGGCGACAGCCTCGACGGCACCGTGGCGCGGGTTCGCGATCAGCAGCGGCCGCGCTACGGCTATTACGTCGATCACGTGATCGATCTGGCGGGCACGGGGCTGCTGTTTACCGGCCTGGCGCTGTCGGGCTACATGTCGCCGATGATCGCCACGCTCGTGGTGGCGGCGTTCTTCCTCGTCTCGGCGGAAACGTATCTCGCGACCCACGCCCGGGGCGTGTTCAAGATGGCATTCATGGGCGTCGGCCCCACCGAGCTGCGGGTGCTGTTGGCAGCGGGCGCGCTCGCGCTCATCAATACGCCGACGGTGAACCTGCTTGGGTTGGGCCAGGTGCGTCTCTGGGATCTGGGCGGGGTGATCGGGGCCATCGGGATGATCGGCGCGTTCGTCATCTCCTCGGCGCGGAACGTCCGCGCGCTTTACATCGAGGAGACACGCCGATGAGCCACAGAACGATCCACCGATTACTCGCTGATCGCTCGTTGCGGTTCGTGCGGTTCTCGATCGCCGGCGCGACGGGCTTCGCGGCACAGATCGCGATCGTCGGAGTGCTCGCGAACCTGCTCGGCATTTACTATCTCGCCGCAACGGCGATCGCCGTCGAGGCGGCGATCGTCATCAATTTCCTGTGGCACGAGCGCTGGACGTGGCGAGATCGAACGGGTTCTTCAGGCGCATTCCCGCGGTTCCTGAAGTTCAATGCGCTGACCGCAGCGACGTCGATTATCGGCAGTGTCGTAATTACGGGGATTCTCGTCGAATACTTTACGTTTTCGCCGATGCTCGCGAACGTGATTAGCGTTATCGTTCTCAGTGTGATCAATTTCGTCGGCGCCGACTCGCTCGTCTTTCGTGCGACCGCCACGCTTGCGCTTGTGATGCTGGTCGTTTCGGCCTCTTCCGCCCAGGCTTCGACGGAAGAAGCCACGCTGCAGGCGAAGACGAAAGCTGATTTTGCGAAGTACGTCGCGGCGGTTGAGGCGCGACGGACCCGCGACATCGCGAACCATGAGCCGTTTCTCGACATCGAGCGGCTGCCGGCGGCGCAGCTGGCGACCACCCTGGCCTCGTTGAAGCGCGGCGAGGTGATCGTCACGCGCGGCGGCGAGCGTGACGGATCCGGGAACGAGCTGTCGATCGACGGCGGGCAGGTCAATCACTGGCGCGGGACGGTGTTCGTGCCGAAAGTGAAGCTCGACGCGCTGTTGAAGGTCCTGCAAGAACCGCAGAGCGACAAACACAGGCAGGAAGACGTGCTGTCGTCGCGCGTTGTGTCGCGTGACGGCGATTCACAAAAGGTCTATCTACGGCTGCGGCGCACCAAGTTCGTGACCGTGGTCTACGACACCGAGTACGACGTCGATTACAAGCGGCTGTCGCCGGATCGCGCGCTCAGCAACAGCATTTCGACGAAGGTCGTCGAGATCGAAAACGCCGGCACGCCGAAAGAGCGGGCGCTGCCCGAGGGGAATGACAGCGGCTATATGTGGCGCCTCAATTCGTACTGGCGCTACAAGCAGTTCGAGGACGGCGTGCTCGTCGAGATCGAGTCCCTGACGCTCAGCCGCAACCTGCCGGCGATTATCGGGCCGCTGATCCGGCCGATCGTCAACAGCACGGCGAGAGAATCGATGACGAGGACGCTGGCGTCGGTGCGGGCCAGATTCATGTAGCCGCCGACGAACCGCACGGTTCGTCGCTAGAATAGCTGTCATGAAATCCGATCTGGCCGGCCTCGAGCTGAAAGAGCTCGAAGCGTTCGTCCAGTCGCTGGGGCACAAGAAGTTTCACGCCAAGCAGATCTACCACTGGATCTGGAAGCGCGGCGTCACCGACTTCGCCGAGATGACGAACCTGAGCCGCGAGCTGCGCGCCGCGCTCGCTGAGAAGGCGATCGTCTCGCTTCCCGAAGTCACCCAGCACCAGGTCTCCGAGGACGGCACGCAGAAGTTCGTGCTGCGCCTCGCCGACGGCAAGCAGATCGAATCCGTCTTCATTCCCGATACGCCAAAGCAGACGTTCTGCGTCTCGACGCAGGTGGGATGCGCGATGGGCTGCGCGTTCTGCCTGACCGGCAAGATGGGATTGCTTCGTCACCTCAGCGCGGCGGAGATTGCCGGGCAGGTCCGGCTGCTCGCGCGGTCGCTCGATCTGCTCGACAAGTCCTTCAACATCGTGCTGATGGGCATGGGCGAGCCGCTGCAGAACTACGACAACACGATGAAGGCGATGCGGATGCTGAACGAGAAGGAAGGGCTCGACATGCATCCGAAGCGCGTCACGCTGTCGACGGTCGGCCTGGTGCCGCAGATGGACCGGCTGGCGCAGGAGGATCTGATGCCGAACCTCGCGGTATCGCTGCACGCCGCCAGCGAGGAGCAGCGCGCCGCCATCGTGCCGCCGAGCAAGAAGTACTCGATGCAGGACGTGATCGACGCCTGCAAGCGGTTCCCGCTGTCAAAGCGCCGGCGCATCATGTTCGAGTACGTGATGCTGGCCGGCATCAACGACTCGGACGAAGACGCGCGGCGGCTGGTCAAGGTGCTCACCGGCGTCAAGGCCAAGGTGAACCTGTTGCCGCTCAACGAAGCGCCGGGCATTCCGTTCAAGCGGCCGTCGGACGAGCGCATCAACAGGTTCGCGAAGATTCTCGCCGACGAGGAGCTGATGGTCTCGGTGCGCAAGAGCCGCGGCCGAGACATCCGCGCCGCCTGCGGGCAGTTGATCGTCGAAGGCCAGTCAAACAAGAAAACGGCGGCGCAAAAGCTCGCTTCCGCGTTATGAAGCTGCCTAAGGTGCCTGGTGTGCCTAGGGTGCCTGTGGTGCCAATGATCATGGTGCTCGTGCTTGCTTCATGTAACAGCGAGCCGACGACCTGGAAAGAGCTGCGCGCGCAACTCCCGACGGTCGACGCCGCGGCACAGGACGCGATCGTCGAGAAGTTCGTCGCCTCGAAGGGCGGCACGCCGATTGTCGAGAACCAAACGCGTTTGATTTTCCTGGCCAAAGACAAGGACGGACAGACGCCGCGCATCGTCGGCGATTTCAACAACTGGGCGATCACACAGGTTGGATACGACGTCATGATCGGCAAGCCGACGCGGATCGAGGGCACGTCGTGGTCGTTTCTCGAAAGCACCTCGTATACAAACGCGCGGCTCGAGTACGTGCTCTTCTTCGACAAGGACGCGGTGCCCGATCCGTTGAATCGCCGCACGGTGCAGGCGTTTGCCGGCCCGCGCTCCGAAGTGCGCATGCCGTTCTTCGTCGCGCAACCCGAGATCGACGAGCTCGGGTCGGCGCCGAAGGGCGAGGTGATCGCCGAAGCGTTTCAGTCGCGATCGCTCGGCGGCAGCAGACGTGTCTGGTATTACCTCCCGCCTGGTTATGCCGCCGCGAAGGACACGCTGTATCCCGTCATCTACGTGCTCGACGGCTCGAACTACGTCGAGAAGATGGACGTGCCAAAGGTGCTCGATCACCTGATCGCGAACAAGACGATTCCACCGGTGATCGCGGTGTTTTCGGAGCCCGCCGATCGACAGGAGGAGTATTCGCGCAGTCCCAAATGGCGGGGATTCATCACGAACGAGCTGGTGCCGTCGGTCGACAAGCGCTTCCGGACGTTCCCGACACCGGACCATCGCGTCATCCTCGGCAGCTCGCTGGCGGCGTACGGCGCGATCGATCTCGCGGTCACATCGCCCTCGGTGTTCGGCCTGTGCGCCGCCATCGCCCCGCCGGTCCAGACCGCCACCGTGGTCTCGAACCAGGCCGCCGCCCGCGCCGCCGTGGTGTCGATCAAGTTCTTCGTTATGGGCGGCGTCTACGACTCGATGATCGACGGCGCCCGCCGCCTGCACACCACGCTGGACGAATACTCGGCGCCGGTCACCTATCTCGAAGTCTCCGAAGGCCACAACACCAATACCTTCCGTGGCCATCTCGACGACGCGCTCAAGGCGCTGCTCCCCACCCCTTGAACCCTTGAACCGACCCTGATATATGTGACTCCCATATATGGGAGATCCCATCTTCGACGCGTCGGCACGCAAGGGCAGCGCCGAAATCCTCATCCTGGCGTCGCTCGAGGACGGCCAGCTGCACGGCTATGACATCGCTCGCGAGATCACGCGCAAGTCGGATGGCTTGCTGACCTTCCACGTCGCCTCGCTCTATCCCCTGCTCTACAAGATCGAGGATCGCGGCTGGATCCAGGGGCGATGGGTCGAGAAAGCGGGCCAACGCCGCCGCCGCTATTACCGTCTCACTGCCGAGGGCCGCAGGACGCTCGCCACGCAGCGCGGCCGCTGGGCTGCGTTCGTCCAGGCCCTCACGAAAGCCGCGGGGTTGAAACATGCCTGAGCCACAGAAGGCGCAAAACGACTGGACAAGGCGCCTGCGTGAGCGGCTCGCCGCGGAAGGCATCGCGCCGTCGGCGCATCGTGAGGCGATCGACGAGATCGCCGAACACCTCGACGATCTGCATCGCGGCGCGATCGCGCAAGGCAACACCGTCGCGGATGCGGACGCGCTGGTCGAAGCGGAGTTGGCTCGCATGGGACCGCTGGCGCTCGCCGTGGCCGAGCGCGCGGAGCGCCGCAGGCGCATTCTGCCCGAGAGTCACGATTGGAAAAGCGGCATTGCGGCCGACGTCAGGCACGCGCTCCGGGCCATCCGTCTCAATCGCAGCTTTTCCGCGATCGTCGTGCTCACCCTCGCGATCGGCATCGGCTCCTGCACCGCGGTCTTCAGCATCGTCAACGCGCTGCTCTTCGGGTCGCTGCCGTATCCGAATCCCGAACAGCTGACGCTCGTGTGGGAGACCGCAAGCGATCGACGCGAGAGCCGCAACATCGTCGCGCTGCCGGTCTACGAGGACTGGAAGAAGGAAACGCGGAGCTTCTCGTCGATGGGCATCTGGGAGTACCGGACCTACAACCTCGCGTCGACGCAGGAACCCGAGCAGGTGCAAGGCATCCGCGCCACGTCCAGTCTGTTGACGACGCTCGGCGTGCCGCCGGCGCTCGGGCGCGTCTTCACCGAGGAGGAAGAGGCCCCTGGCCGTCACGTCGTCGTGATCAGCGACAGCCTGTGGAGAAACCATTTTGCCGCGCAGGCGTCGGCCATCGGCTCGACGATTCGATTGAACGGGCAGCCGTTTGAAGTAATCGGCGTGATGCCAGGGGGTTTTGAATTTCCCTATCGCCGCAATGGCGTGTGGGTGCCGTTCGCGAAGGAGTACCAGGACGAGCAGCGCGGCTCGCATTCGTTCTGGGTCGCGGCGCGGATCAAACCGGAAGTCACGTTCGAGCAGGCACGCGCCGACGTCGAGCAGGTCGGCCGCGCCCTGCGCCAGAAGTTTGAAGACAACAGCGACGAGGGCTCGACGCTGACGATGATGGCGGACCAGGGGCTCGGGACGCTGCGAACCATGCTCACCGTCCTGATGGGCGCGGTCACGCTCGTCCTGATCATCGGTTGTGTCAACGTCGCGAACCTGCAATTGGGCCGGGCGCTCACGCGCCGCCGCGAATTCGCACTGCGCCTGGCGCTCGGCGCCGGCATCGGCCGTCTCGCGCGCCAGTTGTTCGTGGAATCACTCGTGCTCGCTGCCGCCGGCGGGCTTGGCGGCCTGGCACTCGCCTGGATAGCGACGCGAGCGGCGGATCTGGTTCTGTTGCCAGGGTTCCGGGCGCTGCCCTTCCGCGGCGAGGTGCCGCTGACCATCGATGGGCGCGTGCTGCTCTTTGCCGCACTGTCCGCGCTGGTATCGGCGGCGCTGTTCGGGTTCACGCCGCTCCTCAGCCTGCGCGCCCGCAATCCGCAAGGCCTGCTGCGCGAAGGCGAGCGCGGATCGACGGGAGTGGCGAACGTGGCCAGGCGATCGCTCGTCGCCGTCGAAGTGGCGCTCGCGATCGTGGTGCTGTGCGGCGCGGGCCTGCTGATCAAGAGCCTGTCCGGACTGTTGCAGGTCAGCCCGGGTCTCGATCCGAACGAGGTGCTCACGCTGCAAGTGTCGTTGCCGCAGGCCGACACCTATGGTCCGCCGTCTCGAGAAATGTTCTGCGCCGATCTGTCTCGCAATGCCGGGGGCCTGCCGGGAATACGCAGCATCGGCGCGATCAGCCACCTGCCGCTAAGCGGCGCGAATGCCGGCCGCGCGATCACCGTCGAAGGCTATTCACCGAAGCAGGATGAATCCGTGTCGGCGTCGTATCGCCTGACCTGTCCCGGTTACTTCGAGACGCTCGGCATCACGATGATCGAAGGCCGCGACTTCAGCGATCGCGATCTGACGAAGGGCGAACCGGTGGTGATCATCAATCGCGCCACTGCCGACG
>Ga0137455_1000508_pt1 | contig 10596 bp, 7 predicted proteins | sample EasRivERMGT600_2_FD_102334 | JGI IMG/M metagenome (GOLD analysis project Ga0137455, IMG submission 102334) | Soil microbial communities from meander-bound floodplain in the East River, Colorado, USA - East River MetaG ERMGT600_2 | ecosystem: Environmental > Terrestrial > Soil > Floodplain ... | reverse complement strand
TCGCACGCCCCGAGAAACTGCCGCAGCGTGCGCCGGGTCGGCGCGAACTCGTCGAACTCGTCGACGGTAAGTCCCTCTGGATCGTAGGCGCGCCGGAAATCGGCGAAGCGCGCGTAGAGATCCTCGACGATGCGCGGCTCGACCGGCGTGTCGATGCGAGGACGAACCGCGATGCCGCTGGCGGCGAAGCGCTTCTGCCACGCCGGCGGCGGCGAGATCACGACGTCGCCGCCGATCAGCTCGCTCCAGTGCATGTGATTGCGAAATGCCGCGCTCAACAGGCGAGTGCGATAGCCGCGCTCGCGATAGAGCGCGTAGGCGCGCTTGAATGCCGCCACACCTGCCCATTCGAGATGGCCTGGATCGGTCGTGATGCCCTCTTTCTCCATCACGGCCTTCAGCCAGTCATCCAGCCGGCCGACCATGATCGTGCACACCGGACCCATCTGCGATACGTCGTGACCCTGCGCTTCACGCTGCCGAAGCCCGCGCTCGATCGCCTCGGCGACGGCGATGGACTGCGGTACCGTAAACGAAACCGTGGCGTTCACGCTGATGCCGCGCGCCGTGGCCGCTTCGATCGCGGCGATGCCGGCGCGCGTTGCCGGGATCTTGACGATGATGTTTGGCGCCAGCGTATTGAAGTATTTAGCCTGCTCGACGATCGCTTCGCTGTTCCTGTAAAGGCGTGGATCGGTCTGGATCGACAGCCGTCCGTTGCGTCCGCGATGCTTTTCGAACGCCGGCATCAACAACGCGGCCGCATCGATCGACAACCGCTCAACCGCCGCCCAGCCGATCTCGTCTTCGGTCGCGGCCGGCCGGCCGGCGATCATCGCCGCGATACGCGGACGCCATTCGTCGATGCGCGCCTTGAGCACGGTGTGCGCGATCACCGGGTTGCACGTCGCGCCGACGCCCCCCTGGTCGATGCTCCAGCGCAGATCATCGAGATCGGCGGAGTCGTTCCAGAGGCACGTGGCCGTCGTCTGCGTCATTTCATGCAGCGGACTCTTCCACGCCGCGCCGGCTGTCATGGCCGCATCATAGCCCCAGCTTACGCAGGTAGTCGCGGCTCTTCTGTGCGCTGGCTTTCGGAGTGCCGTAACCCGGGAAGACATCCTGTTCAACGACGATCCAGCCGTTGTAGCCGGAGCTGCGGAGTGCGGCGGTCACCGCGGCGAGATCCGCGGCGCCCTCGCCGAGCTCACAGAACAACTGCGCGTGCACCGCGTCGAGGTAGCCGAATCCTTTCGCGCGCGCGTCTTCGGCCACCCGTAAATCGCAGTCCTTGAAATGCACGTGCCACACACGATCGGCGTGCGCCTCGAACACCTGGACCGGATCGCCGCCGCCGTAGATGATGTGGCCGGTATCGAGCACCATGCCGAGCAACGCGGGATCGGTGCGCGACATCAGCGCGTCGATCTCGCCCGGCGTTTCGACGTAGCCGCCGCAGTGGGGATGGAAAACCGTTCGCAATCCGGTTTCGTTTCTGACGGCGCGCGCGATATGTTCCGCGCCGGCGGCAAACGTTGACCACGCGTGTTCCGGCAGTCCCTGTTGCGAGGTGATGCGGCCGGCGTGCTGTTCGCGCTCGCGAACCGATCCATTGTCATCGGACAAGACGATGAATGCGTTCTCTGCGCCGGCGTCGCGCATCAACGCGCCGGTACGAATCGCGGTCGCCGCTCCCAAATCGTGTGCAGATCGATCCGCCAATCCGACCGGCACGAACGCGCCGATCAAGCTCAATTGCCGCTTTTCGAGCTCGCGGCGAAGCTGCGCCGGCTCGGTTGGCATGAAACCCCAGTCGCCTAGTTCGGTGCCTGCATATCCGGTGTCTCGGATTTCGTCGAGCACTGTCGAATACGACGCGGGTGCCGCCGCGCTCTCGAATTCCAGGATGCCCCACGAACATGGAGCGTTGGCGACGCGGATCATGGCTGGTGATAGTATCTCGGCCGTTGGCGGCTCGTGTGCTCTACCGATCCTCGTCGATGCCTTCGAATCGGACCGGCACCGCGATCGAGGTCACCCGCGCCCGCGCGGGATGGCGATACGTGCATTTCGCGGTCCGCCAGATCGCACCCGCAAAGGCGTGGCTGCACAACACCGGCGCTGAAGAGTGCTGCCTCGTCCTGTTGTCGGGACATTGCACAGTGTCGTTCGACAGTCATGAAGAAAAACGCGCTGAGGTGCTCGGGCCTCGCCGCAGTGTCTTCGCCGGCTATCCACACGCTATCTATCTGCCGCCTCGCACCGCGTTCCGCGTCGTCGCGAGCGAGCGGACCGAGCTCGCCGACGGCCGCGCGCCCGCCTTCGCTAAAGCTTCCGCCTCTGCCAAGGCTACGGCGGACAAGACGGCGGGCAGGCCGTCTAGTACGAAGCTCGAGGCACGCGTCATCAGACCCGAAGACTGTGGATTCGAGATCCGCGGCGGCGGCAATGCAACGCGCCAGATTGTCGATATCATCCCACCCGGGTTCCCGGCCGATCGGCTGCTGGTCTGCGAGGTGTTTACGCCGGCGGGCAACTGGTCGAGTTATCCGCCGCACAAGCACGATGTGGATCGGCCGCCTGGCGAAGTGAAGCTCGAAGAGATTTACTATTACCGCTTCGAGCATCCGGACGCGTATGGTATGCAGCGCCTGTACGATCGGCGATCCGATCGAACGGTGACGGTGGGACACGGCGATGTCGTGCTGATTCGATCCGGATATCACCCGTTTGTGACAGCGTACGGTTACAACGCGTACTACTTGAACGTGCTGGCGGGTACCCGGCGATCGATGGCCGCCAGCGATGATCCACGGTATGCGGCATTTCGTTCATGGCCGGCCCCGGACGCGCGCGTGCCGATGGTGCCGCCACCATTTACCACTGGGTTGTAGGCCTGCCGTCACGGCCGGCCGAGCGTGAGGAGGAAAACCATGTTCCGATTCGTTCAGCGATCGACCATCGTGCTGGCCGCACTGCTGTTCTGTGCGGCGGGTGCCGAGGCGCAAGTGGATCGCGCGACGCTCACTGGCGTGGTGCGCGACGCCTCCGATGCCGTGCTGCCGAAGGCCAAGGTCACGGTGACCAGCCTGGCCACCGGCGCCTCGTCCACAACAACCACCAGCAATGAGGGTGTGTATCTAGTCGTCAACCTGACGCCGGGTGAGTATCTGGTCCAGGCCGAAGCGACGGGATTCCAGCGCTACGAACAAACCGTCAGCCTCGAGCTCGGCGCGCGTTCGCGCCTCGACCTGTCGCTCCCGGTCGGATCGATCGGCGAGACCGTCACGGTCGCAGGCGTCACGCCGCTCCTCAGCACGGAATCCGCGGTGCTGGGCACGGTCGTCGACAGCAACGAGATCGATCGTCTGCCGCTGGCGATCCGCAACTGGGACGATCTGCTGTCGATGGTGCCGGGCGTGCAAAGCGATCGCTACACCGAGCAGTCGGGCGGCACCTCCACCGGCCGCACCGGCGGCGTCAGCGTCCACGGCAACCGCAGCCTCCAGAACAACTTCCTCCTCGACGGCGTTGCCAACAACAGTTTCTCCACCAACGTGCAGGAGTTGACGACGCAGTTGTCGCGCCCGTCGGTCGATGCCATCGACGAATTCAAGGTCGTCACCAGCCCGTATGCGGCGGAGTACGGCTGGTCGCCCGGCGCCGCGATCATCGTCAACACCAAGTCGGGCGCGAACAAGATTCGCGGCACGGTGTATGACTTCTATCGCGACGATCGGATGGACACGATCAACTACTTCGCCAAGGCGGCCAACCAGCCCAAGGCCACCAACAAACAGAACCAGTTCGGCGGCAATGTCGGCGGTCCGCTGGTGCGCAACCGCGCGTTCTTCTTCGCGGACTACGAAGGCACCCGTATCGAGCAGGGCGTGCTGCGCACCGGCAACGTGATGACCGCGGATCAACGCCGCGGCGTGTTCACGTCGACGATCCGCGATCCGCTGACCGGCCAGCCGTTCCCGAACAACACCATTCCAACGAATCGCATCGATCCCGTGGCGGCGTCGATTCTGAGCATGATGCCACTGCCCAACACCACTGGGCCGAATAACTTCATCCGCCAGCCGAACGTCGAGGACGAATCCGATCGATACATGCTGCGCGTCGACCTGCCGATCGGCAACAGCAACAATCTGTTCGTCCGCTACATCGGGAGCAATCGCATCCGCTTCGTGCCGGGATTCTTCGGCGGCGTGCTCGATGGCACGTCGACGTCGGCGTGGGGCCGGAACTTCCTGGATTCGCACGCCGTGGTCGGCGGTTGGAACAAGGTGCTGGGCTCGAGCCTCGTCAACGAATCGCGAATCGCGTACGCCCGTGGCACGAACGACGGGCAGCAGGATCCGTTCGGCGAGAGCGGCATGAACCAGATCGGTTTCAAAGGCGTGCCGGACGATCCGCGCGTCGCCGGCGGCATCGTCGGCATCGACATCGACCCTGGCCACATCCGCATCGGCTCGCCGAACTTCATGCCGAAGTTCCAGCACACCAGCCAGGTGCAGTGGCTCAACACCACGACGTGGGTGCGCGGCAGCCACCAGATCAAGTTCGGCATCGACCTGATGATGCCGATGCACAACGAATACTTCGACGTGGCGCCGACGCGCGGCAATCTGCGTTTCCAGGCGACGTTCACCGGCAACGCCTTCGCCGACTTCCTGATCGGTTATCCCAATCGCGCCGAATTGACCAATGTGTTCGTCGTCAATCAGGAACTCTGGTCGAGCTCGTTCTACGCGCAGGACGACTGGAAGCCCACCGACAAGCTGACGCTCAACCTCGGGCTGCGCTACGACTTCATGCCGCCGGCGACCGAGAAGGACAACCGGATGGCCAACTTCGATCCCACCGGATCGGGTCAGCTGGTGTTCGCGAAGGACGGCTCGCTGGCCGATCGGGCGCTGGTGAATCCGGACAAGAACAACTTCGCGCCGCGCCTCGGCGCCATCTACCGCATCAACGACAAGACGCTGCTCCGCGGCGGCTACGGCATGTTCTTCAACCAGTTCGAGCGCATCGGATCGGAAGATCAGCTGGCGCTGAATCCGCCGGGACTGACGAACATCCAGGTCAATTCGGCGTCGGGCGCCACCACGCCGGTGTTCTTCATGAAAGACGGCTTCCCGGCGAGCTATCTCGATCCATCAAACCTCGTCATCCGCAATCTGAAGCTGCGGGCCGCGTTCCAGGACTCGCCGCGGACCATGGTCCAGCAGTTCGGCGCCGGCATCGAACGCGAGCTGACCGGGAACATGGTGGTGTCCGCCGACGCGGTCGGTTCCTTCACCAAGAATCTCGCGGTCCTGCGGAATCTCAATCAACCCCTGCCAGGCACGCTCGACGCCAACGGCGCGGTGCCGTATCCGAACTTCGGCAACATCCAGGCGCGCGAGATGAGCGGCGAAGCCAACTACAAGGGCGTCGACCTGTCGTTCGAAAAGCGCTTCAGCGACGGCTACGGTTACCGCGCCTCGTACACCATTGGCGAAGCGCGCGACCAGGCCCCCGAGCACCTCAATGCCTCGTCGGGCCGCGCGCAGAACTCGCGCGATCTCGAATCGTGGGAAGGCCCGAGCGACTTCGACATCCGTCATCGCTTCGTCGCCAACTTCATCGTCGAACTGCCGTTCGGCGAGGGTAAGAAGATGCTGCAGGACGGCGTCGCCGCGGCGATTTTCGGCGGCTGGTCGGTGAGCGGCATCTACAGCACGCGGTCCGGCCGCGCGTTCACCGTGACGCAGGGCAACAACAACGTTGGCGCCGACCAGACAGGCTTGCCCAACCTGACCGGCGATCCCAAGGGCGCGGAGACGGTCGCGCAGTGGTTCAATCCCGCGGCGTTCACGCAGGTGCCGTCGGGAACGTTCGGCAACGCCGGCCGCAACATTCTGCGCGGGCCCGGCTGGATCACGTTCGACACGAGCATTCAGCGCCGCATCACGTTCAGCGACCGCTTCAACTCGACGATTCGCCTCGACATCTTCAACGTGTTCAATCGCGCCAACTTCGGCCTGCCGGCGGCGAACATCGCCGGCGCGGGCGCCGGCGTGATCTCGTCGCTCGCCGGCGATCCGCGCGTGATGCAGTTGTCGGTGCGGTTCGCCTTCTAGGAACGCGTGGGCACTCCGGGGAACGACGGCGCGCCGATCCTGTCGATGATCGGCATTCGCAAGTCCTTCCCGGGAGTGGTCGCGCTCGACGGCGTCGACCTGACGCTCCGCGCCGGCGAGGTGCACATGCTCCTCGGCGAAAACGGCGCCGGCAAATCCACGCTGATGAAGATTCTCGGCGGCGCCTACCGCAACGACGCCGGCGAGATCCGGCTGCGCGGCCAGGCGATCGACATCAACAGCCCTCGCGCCGCGCTGTCGCTCGGCATTCGCGTCATCGCCCAGGAGCTGAACCTCGTCCCGCATCTGTCGGTCGCCGAGAACGTGTTTCTCGGCGCCGCGCCGACGCGCCTGCCCGGCGTGATCGACTGGGGGCGGTTGCGGGCTGATACGACGGCGTTGCTTGCCGATCTCGGCATGGACCTCGATGCCGGCGCGCCTATCCACCAATTGAGCCTGGCGCAGCGGCAGATGGTTGAGATCGCAAAGGCGCTTCGCGGCGACGCGGCGATCCTCGTGATGGACGAGCCGACCTCGGCGTTGACCTCCCGAGAAGTCGACAACCTGTTCCGCTTGATCGATCGACTCGTTCAACGCGGTGTTGCCGTGGTCTACATCACGCACCGGCTCGACGAGGTCTACCGCATCGGCGATCGCGTCACGGTGCTGCGCGACGGCCGCCTTGTGAAGGCGGCGTTGCTGTCGGAGGTGACGATCGGCGAGCTGGTGCGATTCATGGCCAATCGCGATCTCGACGATCATTTTCCGAAGCGGCGCCAGGCGCCGGGTCGTGAGCTGCTCACGGTCGAGGGTCTCGGACGCCGCGGCGTGCTGCACGACATCAGCTTCAAGCTCCATGCGGGCGAAGTGATCGGGATCGCCGGTCTGCTTGGCGCCGGTCGTAGCGAGCTGGCGCGCGTGCTGGCCGGCGCCGATCGACGCGATACCGGATCGATCGCGCGCGACGGCCGCGCGATTCAGCTGCGCACGCCGGCCGATGCGATTCGCAACGGCATCGGCTTGCTGCCGGAGGATCGCAAGGCCGAAGGCCTGGTTGCGGAGCTGACCGTGGCGCGAAACCTCGCGCTGCCACATGGACGGCGGCTGGCCCGCGCCGGATTCCTGCCTCGTCGATGCGAAGAACAGCTCGCCGAGCCGATCGTCAGCGATCTCCGCGTCAAGGCGACGCCGGCGCAGCAGGTGCGATTGCTGAGCGGCGGCAATCAACAGAAAGTGGTGCTCGGCAAGTGGCTGGCGGGTGATGCGCGTGTCTTCATCTTCGACGAGCCGACCCGCGGCGTCGACGTCGCGGCCAAGGTCGAGATCTACAACCTGATGAACCGGCTCACCGAGTCCGGCGCCGGCATCATCATGATTTCATCGGAGCTGCCCGAGCTGCTCGGCATGAGCGATCGCATCCTCGTCATGCGCGGCGGGCGCATCCACGACGGGTTCGACGCCACCGTCGCCACTCAAGAACGCGTTCTCAGCGCCGCACTCGGGGTGACGGCGGCGGCGGCCGGCATCGAATGAAGGCGCGCCGATTCGGAACCGTGATCGGGCTGCTGGCGCTGTGCGCCGTGCTGTGGGCGCTGACGCCGCATTTCCTGACGGTGTCGAATCTCCTCAACATCGCGCAGCAGACCAGCATCAACGCGATCGTTGCCGCCGGCATGACGTTCGTGATTGTGTCGGGCGGCATCGATCTGTCGGTGGGATCGATCGTGGCGCTCGCGGGCGTCGCGCTCGGCGTGATGCTGCAGGGCGGCCAGTCACCGTTCATCGCGGTTCCGGGAGCAATCGCGGTGGGCACAGGCTGCGGATTACTGAATGGGTTGCTCGTCAGCGTCGGCGGCCTGCCGCCTTTCATCGCGACGCTCGGGATGATGAGCGTCGCGCGCGGTACGGCGCTGGTATTCACCGAAGGCCGGCCCGTGTCCGGCTTCGACGAGGGATTTCGTTGGCTGGCAACCGGAACCGCGGGCTTCGTGCCCGCGCCCGTTCTGGTGATGCTCATGGTCTACGCCGTCGCGCACCTGGTCCTGACGCGCACGACGTTCGGGCGATATGTTTACGCGATCGGCGGCAACGAAGAGGCGACGCGACTCTCCGGTGTCGCCGTGCGCTTTCACAAGACCGCGATCTACGGCGTCTCCGGCGCCTTGAGCGCGGTTGCCGCGATCGTGCTGACCGCCCGTCTCAACTCCGCGCAGCCGATCGCCGGCATGATGTACGAGCTCGATGCGATCGCCGCGACCGTGATCGGCGGCACCAGCCTGAGTGGCGGGTCCGGTTCGCTGGTCGGCACGCTGGTGGGCGCCCTGATCATGGGTGTGCTGCGCAACGGCCTCAACCTGCTTGGTGTATCTTCATTTCTCCAACAGATCGTGATCGGCGGCGTCATTGTCGGCGCCGTGCTCGTCGATACCCTTTTGAAACGACACCGGGTGTAAATCATGCGCCACCTCGCGCTGCTGCTCGTCCTCGCCCTCGCCGCCGTCTCCGGATCGTGCAATCGCACGCCGCCGGCCGACAACTCGAAGAAGACCGTCGCGCTGGTGCTCAAGACGCTGAACCATCCGTTCTTCGTCGACATGCGGCGCGGCGCCCAGGAGGCGGCCGATCGTCTCGGCGTGACGCTGCAGGTGCAGGCCGCCGAGCGCGAGATCGACGTCGACAAGCAGATGCAGATCGTCGAGAACATGCTGCAGACCGGCATCGACGTGCTGGCGATCACGCCGAGCGGATCGCGCGAGATCGTCTCCGCGCTCGTCAAGGCATCCAAGGCCAACGTGCCGATCGTGATCGTCGATACGCGTCTTGATGCGAAAGCCGCGGCAGCCGCGGGTGTGAAGCCGCAGACGTTCATCGGCTCCGACAATTACGAGGGCGGCAAGCTCGCGGGAGAATATGTCGTCAGCAGCACCGGTGGAAAAGCGCGCGTCGGCATCCTCGAAGGGATCCCCGGTCACGAGACCGGCGACTCGAGGCTGCGCGGTTTCCGCGACGCCGTCGCCAAGGCTCCCGGCATCACCATCGTCGCGTCACAGCCGGCGAACTGGGAGCGCGATCAGGGCTTCAACGTGTTCCAGAACATGCTGCAGGCGCATCGCGACATCGACACGGTGTTTGCCGCCAGCGATCTGATGGCGCTCGGTGCGATCGAGGCCATCGCCGCCGCCGGCCGGACCGGCAAGATTCGCGTCGTCGGTTTCGACGCGCTCGATGATGCGAAGAAAGCGGTCGAAGCGGGGACGATGGCGGCGACGGTCGCGCAGTTCCCGTATGACATGGGCAAGGCCGCGGTCGAGAGCGCGGTGAAAATCCTGGCCGGCGAAAAACTGCCGCCCGACATCATGGTGAAACTGGAGATGGTTACCAAACGATGAAACGACTGAACGTAGGCATCATTGGCCTCGGCCGCCTCGGCCGCGTCTACGCGCGCGATCTCGCCGGCCGCATTCCCGAAACCAGGCTCGTCGCCGTTGCCGACCCGCTTGGCAATCTCGCCAAAGAGGTCGCGGAAGAGTTCGACGTCCCCAAGGCGTACACCGATCCGATGGCGATGATCGACGACAAGACCGTCGACGCCGTCGTCATCGTGACGCCGACCCACGTGCATCGCGAGCAGGTGATCGCAGCGGCGTCCAGCGGCAAGCCGACGTTCTGCGAAAAACCGCCGGCACTGTCGCTCGCCGAAGTCGCGGCCATGAAGGCCGCGATCGAGAAGTCCGGCATGTTCTTCCAGATGGGATTCATGCGCCGCTTCGACGCCGGCTATGCCGCCGCGAAGAAACACATCGAGGCCGGCCGCATCGGCCAGCCGCTCGTGTTCAAGGCAACCTCGCGCGATCCGTTCCGCCCGAGCCTCGAGTATGCAAACCCGGCCAGCAGCGGCGGCATGTTGATCGACATGGGCATCCACGATTTCGATCTGGCGCGCTGGTTCATGGGCGACGTGCGGACGGTGGCGGCGATCGGCGCCACCATCGCCTACCCGGAACTGGCCACGGTCGGCGACATCGACAACGCGATCGCCAGCCTGACGTTCACGAGCGGCAAGCTCGGCGTCGTCGATCTGACGCGCAGCGGCATCTACGGCTACGACATCTCCACGGAAATCCTCGGTCTCGAAGGCACCATTCGCATCGGCTACCTGCGTGAGACGCCGATCGTGGTGATGACCAAGGCCAATGGCGTCAGCCACGACACGGTGCCGTATTTCATGGAGCGGTTCCGCGACGCGTACACGAATCAGCTGCAAAACTTTGCGCAGAACGTGCTGCACGATCGCCCGGCGCCGATCACGATCGCGGACGGCATGGAGGCGCTGCGGGTCGGCGTCGCCGCGACGCGCGCTCGCGAGAGCGGCAACACCGTGGCCGTCGCCGACATCACTTCCTGACTGCCCGCCGGAGGCGGGCAAAAACAATGCTGCCCCTAGCGAGGTGGAGCCATATGGTTT
>Ga0137455_1000507_pt1 | contig 10599 bp, 9 predicted proteins | sample EasRivERMGT600_2_FD_102334 | JGI IMG/M metagenome (GOLD analysis project Ga0137455, IMG submission 102334) | Soil microbial communities from meander-bound floodplain in the East River, Colorado, USA - East River MetaG ERMGT600_2 | ecosystem: Environmental > Terrestrial > Soil > Floodplain ... | reverse complement strand
TTCGCGAGGGCGGCGCGGTGCGCAACGCCATGCTCGCCGTCTCGCTCGCGCGCCAGGGCCATGTCGCGGGCGAGACCGTGCTGGAGGGCGACGCGGGCTTCTATCACGCCTACGCGGGCAACAACCAGGGCCGGCTCACCTACAGCTTCACCGGCGACACGCGCGCGAGCCTCTACAGGATTACCGCGGGCCTGGGGAAGGAATGGATATTCCTCGAGACGCTCTACCGCATCTACTCCACGGCCGGCTACAACATCGCCCACATCGACGTGACGGCGGCGCTCTGCGCGGAGCACGACATCCGCTACGAGGACGTCGAGCGCGTCGAGGCCGTGGTGAACTGGCTCGAGACGCAGTACCCCAGCCCCGCCTTCCCCAGCCGCAGGGAAGACCAGGTGCACAGGCCGGGCAGCACGTCGTACCACACGGCATACGGCGTGGTGAAACGCGGCTTTCCCGTGAGCCGGGGACCGCAGGTTGATCTGTCCACCGTCAGCGACCCGCCGGAGGTATTGGATCTGATGAGGCGGGTAACCATCATTCCATCGCACACGATGCCGCTGTTCGCTCCGCGCATCACGATCTTCACCAAGAACGGCAAGCGCCACACGAAGCAGGCGACCGGGCGCGAGTTCAGCTGGGACTTCGAGGAAGAAGCGCGCCGTATCCTCGGCGTCGTTCCGGGGCTGCCGATTCCGGCGGCGCAGTTCGAAGAGATCATCACGGCCTGCCGCGGGCTGGAACGCGGGGAGCGGGCGGACCGGCTCATTCGGCTCACTTTGAGCTCACCGAAGCAGTGACGAGAATGGGTTAGCCAAGGGCGCAAGAACGGGGCAAACTAGCGTGGAATTCAACATATTATCGACCGGAGGTTTCATTGGGTCACAATCGAATGGGTCACCACAAAATGCTTGCAGCCAGGCGCAGAAAAGCAAGAGGCAAGAAGCAACTCGCGGTGTTAGCCAAGCGAGCGAAGAAGCTGAGGAAGCAAAACTTGACGAAAGTCAGTGCGGAAGCCCCGAAAAAAGGACCCTCCTAGCCGTTCGTCAGCGCGGGCGAGAGGTGAATGGGGCCAGGCTCGAACCATGATGAATCGAGCGTGGCCCCATTGATCGCGAGTTCATCGAGATGAAGGCATAGGCGCCCGGTGCGGGTCCGACCCGGGTTCACTTACGATATAGATCGATGAGATAATGCCGCCATGGATGAACCGCAACCGATTTCCCCCCGTGCTCGCCTGCAGGCTCTTCTGGCGATTCCAGAGAGACAGCGGACCGACGCCCAGTGGGATGAGCTCAATGAGCTCGAGATCATGCTAGCTGCCGGAAATCGACAGGGAGCTCCGGATCAGAACGTTCGGTGGAACAGCACTGCACCCGGCGGTCAACCCAAACCCGGTGGCGGGCAGCACCACGGTAAGAGACAGGGGAGGAAGTTCCACCAGAGGCCCCCCAAGCGCGATGCGCCGTGAGTGAGCGCCGCGGTCGCTGGCTGGACCGAGGCGAGTGGTGGGCTGCCCGGCCTGTGAGAACAGGGTCGGAGTCGATTTTCCCTTGAATCGAGCCTGATCCCGCCTGTTCAACCCAAGTCGCGCCTCGTCAAGACAAAGGGCGGCCGCAGCCGCCCCTTGTGCTTGATGCCCGTTCTTGCTTCAGGCGATCGGCCTGGCCACGTAGCCGTAGCGCTTGTTGGTGCGCCCCGGTCCTTCCCTCACGTAGGCCGCCTTCGCCAGCGCGATGCGGTCGGTCTCGAGTTCCGCGCGGCGCTTGAGATCGTACTGGTAGATCCGCGCCGAGTTCTCGCCGAAGATCGCGCGCTTGACCGGGCCGTCGGCGGCGCCGAGCGGCGGGAACCCGCGCTTCTGTTGCATGTCCTCGGGGATTTCCAGCCGGCGCATCGCTTCGATCTGCCACTGCGGCGCGCCGGTCCACACCGCGTCGGTGCCCCACACCACGTGGTCGTAGCCGAGGCCCTTGCCGAGAATGCCCATCATCGCGGCGCACAGGCGCGGCTCGGCCACCGTGCTCTGCGCGAAGATCTGGCCGAGGTCGCCATAGACGTTCTTGACGCCGTACTTCTCGGGGATCTCGGCGAGATCGTTCACCCAGTCGACGCGGCCGGTCTTCTCGAACTGCTCCATGCCCACCTTGTAGGCCCCGCCGGTAAAGCGGAAAGCCGAGTGATAGATGATGAAGTTCAGTTGCGGCCAGTCCTGCGCGGCCTTGCCCACGTCGCGCACGTCCGCATGCGGGAGCAGGTTGGGAAACCTCTCCGAGGTCTGGGGCGGGTACAGCCCCTTGTGCACGCAGACGTTGACGAGGCCGGCCTTCAGCAGCTTTTCGTAAAAGGGGTAGAGCAGCTTCTCGTCGTCCATGCGCCACGGGTGCCGCGAGAGCTGCTTGTTGGTGTTGTCGCCGACCGTGTAGCCCTTGAACGAATCGGGCTTGAGCTGGGCAAGGTCCTGGTCCACCTTGTCCATCCAGCCGGGCATGCCGGGCATGAAGATCGCGTGCGAGAACATGCGCCGGGAGCCGGTGAGCCGGTTCACCTTGGTGCGCGCATCGGCCTTCATTTCGTTGGTGAGGAACCAGTCGCGCGGCTCCTCCGAGCCCGAGCCCGAGACGAGCGCGACCTTGGTGTCGCTGTCGAAGTAGATTTCCTTGAAGTAATTCGCGAACTTGAGGTCCTCCAGCGTCTGCGGCTTGCCCGCCAGCGCCGGGTTCCAGCCCGCTTTGCCCACCGCCTCGCGCGAGCGCACGAAGTTCTCGAGGCGGGTGTCGTCGCGCAGGAAGTGCGTGTGCATGTCCATGATGAACTGGTTGGCGAGGCTCTTCGCGCGCTCGTCCGCCATCTCGGGTGTCGCGGCCTCTGCGCGGCTCACGCCGAAAACCGGACCGTAGACGTCGTTCATCGCGACGAACGCCGCCGCCATGCCGGCAGCGGTCTTGAAAAACTTGCGCCGGCTGATGCCCTGGCGCCTGGCGAGCAGGGTTCCCATCTCCTTGATGCGCGCCTCGACCTGCTTCTGCTTCCCGGTCTGGGGCGACGGCAGAAACTCGTCGCTCGAGACGAATTGGGTCGGGATCGGCGAAGGGAACGATGCGGTTTCTGCGGGCAGCAGCGCTTCCAGTTCTTTCGGGTCGAGAAGGGACATAAAGTATTCCTCCGGGACGGGTAAAGGGGATGCGGCGCGCGGCGTTAGCGCTCCGTGGGCTCATTCTCGTCCGGGCTTTTCGCCCTTGTCAATTGGACAATGAATGAACCACGAGACTGACAAGGCGGGTCTTTTCCCACGACCCGCGAGTCACGCCGTCGGCTACTCCGGCTGTATCCCCGCGCGTTGTATGACTTTGGCCCAGCGCTCGATGTCGGACGCGAGCAGCCGCGCAAATTCCTCGGGCGTGGTGGGCTGCGGGTCGACACCCTGGCTCGCGAGCCGCGCGCGGACATCGGGCAGCCCAAGCACGGCGACGATGGCCGAGTTGAGCCGTCGGACGATCTCCGGAGGCAGCCGGGCGGGCCCGACGAAGCCATACCAAAGGCTTGCTTCGTAGCCGGGCACCCCCCCTTCCGCGACCGTGGAAAGGTCGGGAAGCGCCGGTGAGCGCTGGGCGCCGGTGGTCGCGAGCGCGCGAAGCCTGCCTGAGTGGACATGCGGAATCACCGATAGGCTCGTGCCGAAAGTCAGGGAAACCTGGCCGCTCATGAGATCGGTGATGGCGACCGCCATCCCCTTGTAGGGTATGTGGACCATCTTCGTGCCGGTGAGCGCCTCGAAGAGCGCGCCGCCCAGATGCCCCGAGGCGCCCACGCCGGCGGAGACATACGTCAGCTGCCCGGGCCGGGCCCTGGCCAGCGCCACCAGCTCCCTGACGCTCTTCGCCGGAAGCGACGGGTGCACGGCGAGGACGAGGGGACTCGAGCCGGCCAGCGTGATCGGCGCGAAGTCCTTGATCGAATCGAACGGCAGCTTGCGGTAGAGCGTCGCGTTGACCGCGTGCCCGCTCGGGATGAGCACGATCGTGTAGCCGTCCGGTGCCGACCGCGCGGCGATCTCCGTGCCGATGATGCCGTTGGCGCCCGCGCGGTTCTCGACGATCACCTGCTGCTTCAATTCCTCGGCAAGCTTCTGCGCGACGATGCGGCAAAGCGCGTCGTTGCCGCCGCCCGGGGCAAAAGGAGAGATGATGCGGACCGGCTTCGAAGGGTACGCCGGCTGGGCTGCAGCCGGTACAGGCCATCCCGCCGCTGCCATTGCCGCCGGCAACAGGAACGCCCATGCCCGCATCATGAATCAGCACTCGCCACGGGGTAAGCGGCCCAGATTCCGCGTTGCCTCGTCGCCACGGTCATCGCGATTCCGTTAGTCCGCCGTCATTCCGGATTCTTTTATGACCTTCCCCCATTTCGCGATTTCGCTGCGGACGAACGCCCCGAATTGTTCCGGCGTGGAGCCGGCCGGCTCGAGGTCGCTGGTGGCGAACCGTTTCTTCACCTCGGGGTGCCCGAGCGCGCTCGCCGCGGCCGCGTGCAGCCGGGCGATGATTTCTTTCGGCGTGCCCGCCGGGACCATCAGGCCGTACCACGTGGTCACTTCGTAGCCGGAAACGCCGGACTCGGCGACAGTGGGAACGTCGGGTGCCATGGGTGAGCGCTGCGCGCCGGTGACCGCGAGCGCGCGCAATTTCCCGGTCCTGGCATGCGGGATCGCCGCGCTGGTGGCGGGGAAACCGAGTGATGCCTCGCCGCTGACCACCGCGGTTACGGCCTGCGGCGTGCTCTTGTAAGTGATCTCCGTCGTCCTGATGCCCGCCATGCTGTCGAGCATCTTCGCCGCCAGCCGCAGCGCAGCGCCCGCCGTGGCGACATTGATTTCGCCCGGCCGCTTTTTCGCGAACGCGATCAGCTCCTTCACCGACTTCGCCGGAAGCGAGGGGTGAGCTGCCAGCGTGAACGAGCCGGATGCGAGCGAGGTAACCGGCTCGAAATCCCTCATCAGGTCGAAGCCGGGCTTGCTGTAGAGCGTCATGCTGATCGAGTGGGAGATGTTGCCCATCAGCACGACATAGCCGTCGGCGGGCGCCTTGGCGGCAATTTCCGCCCCGAGGTTGCCGGCGGCGCCGGCGCGATTGTCGATGACCACCTGCTGCCCGAGCGCCGCCGACACCTGCGGCTGAACGAAGCGCGCGACCGTGTCGGTTCCGCTGCCCGCCGCAAACGGCACGATGAGCCGTACCGGCCTGGTCGGGTATTGCGCCTGGGCCGGCGCGATGTTCACCAGAGCTATCGCGAGCACGATCAAGCCACGCCAGGTCATGATCTTCATGGTTTCCTCCCCGAGAGGACCGCCGTTCATATCCGAGTGTCAGAGTCACGCCCCGTCGCTACGCCGGCTCCATCCCGTTCTTCCTGATCACGGGAGCCGCGGCGGGGGCAGTGAGGAACTTGACCAGCGCCCGCGCGGCATCCGGCTGCTTCGCCGCACCGTGCAGGCCGGCCGAGAAAACGGTGATTTGCTGGATGTCCGCCGGCAGCGGGCCGACGAAGTCTATGCCGGGAACGGGGAGCAGCTCGCTCACCTGCTGGAAGGCGATCTCCGCTTCGCCGCGCGCCACCACCCCCCCAGCCGGCTCGCCCTGCACCTGCTTTACCTTGGACTTGATGCTCTCGGCGATGCCCATGCGCTGAAAAAGCTCCATGAGATAGATGCCGCTGGGTCCGGTGGAATAGGCGATACCCTTGGCCGCGAGCACTGCGCGCTTCACGGCCTCGCCCGAGCTGATGTCCGGCTTGCGCGCGCCTGATTTCACGGCAACGCCGATGCCCGATCTTGCGAGATCGGTGCGATCGGAGATGAGCCCGGCCTTCCTGAGCGCGTCGAGCGAGGCAGCCGACAGGATCACGAGATCCACCGTCTCGCCGCCCTTGAGGCGGCTCATCATCTGCACGCTCGGCACCCAGAGACTCTCCACCTTGTGCCCGGTGCCGCGCTCGAACTGCGGCACGAGCTCGAGATAGGCTTCCTTGAAGGCCGCCGACAGCATGACCTTGATTTTCGTTGCACTCATGAGAAAGAAGTGACGAATAAGGGTGACGAATAAGGGTGACGATTATGCGCGACGGAAGGCAGTAACAGGTTGTACGTCACCCGTATCTCGTCACTTCTCCAGAAACCCGGCGCCGCGCGCGTTTGTCAGGCGCTCCCGCCGCATCTCTGCAAGCGTCGTGATGCCGGCGAGCGCCATGTCGCGGTCGATCTCGTCACGTAGCAGCTTGATCGCGTGCAGCACGCCCGGCTCGCCGGCGATCGCGGCCGCGTAGAGGAAGGGCCGGCCGACGAAGACGAACTGCGCGCCGAGGGCGAGCGCCTTCAACACGTCGGTGCCGCGCCGCACGCCGCTGTCCATCATCACGGTCATCCCGCCGGCCTGGGCGGCGATCCCGGGCAGCACGCGCAACGGCGCAACGGCGCCGTCCAGCTGCCGCCCGCCGTGATTCGAGACGATGATGCCGTCGGCGCCGCTCTCGCGGGCGATGCGGGCGTCGTCCTTGTCGAGTATCCCCTTCACCACGAGACGCCCCTTCCACAGGCGCCGCATCAGCTCGAGATGTTTCCAGGTGAGCTTGTCGCGGCGGCCGCGTTCGCGCTCCCCGGCGCGTGAAATGAGGGGAACGCGCCGGCCCATGTTCTCGAAGTGCGGCATGCCGTGCAGCAGCAACGTGCGGAGGAACATGCCGAAGAGCCAGCGCGGCCGGATGATGCCGTCCCAGGCGAGGCGCAGGGTGGGGCGCAGCGGCGTGTCGAAGCCGCTGCGGACATTGTTCTCGCGGTTGGCCGCCACCTGCACGTCGACCGTGAGAACGAACGTGTCGTAGCCAGCGCGCGCCACCCGCTCGACGAGCTCGGTGATGGGGCCGGCCTCGCCGGGAAGATAGGCCTGGAACCAGGCGGTCGGTCCCGCTTCCCGGACCTGCTCGAGGGGCGTCAGCGAGGCGCCGCTCAGGATCATCGGAACGTTGGCCGCTGCCGCGGCGCGCGCGAGCACGAGGTCGCCCTGGTAGGCGGCCATGGCGGTCCCGCCCATCGGCGCGATCCCGAAGGGCGCGTCGTAGGGTTGGCCGAAGAGCGTCGTCTTCTGCGCGCGCCCGGACGAGTCCACCAGGGTCTTGGGAACGAAGGCGATCTCGTCCCACACGTCCCGGTTCGCGCGCCGCGAAGCGTTGGTTTCGGCGCCGCCCGCGACGTAGCCGAAAATCGGGCGCGGAATAACCCGGCGCGCGGCATCCTCGAAATCGTCCAGCGCGAGCATCCGGCGCAGGATGCGTGGCGGCTTGCGAGCGGGTCGAGCCGCCGCGCCGGCAAGGGGCGGCGCGATCCGCTCCGAAGAAGGAGCGGGACGAGTCAGTTCCTGTTTGCTAGCGGTCATGTCCAATTCCGGTGTTTTTGCCTGGTCAGCTCAGACGCCATTTTCTCACGCACCGCCTCAGGCTTCAGCAGCGTAGACCTTCAGGTAAGACGAGCGTCCGCCATCGGCGGCGATGGTCGTGCCGGTCAGCATCCGCGATTCGTCCGAGGCGAGGAACACGGCGATCGCCGCCACGTCGGCGGGCTCGCCGACCGAGAACGGGTACAGTTTCTGGGTCGCGGCGCGCTCGCGGGCGGCGGCGGCCGACTTTTCGGCAAGCATCCAGTCCTGGTTTTCATAGCGCTTGATCTGCCGCTCCGTGCGGATCGAGCCGGGCGCGATCGCGTTCGCCCGGATGCCGTGCTGCACGTATTGTGCCGCGAGCGTCCTGGTGAACGCGATGATGCCCCCCTTAGTCGCGGCATAGGCCGGCTTGATCGAGCCCATCAGCCCGAGGTGGGACGTGACATTGATGATGGATCCGCCCCCGGCACTCATCAGGTGGGGTATGCCATGGCGGCAGGAGAGAAATGGATGGAGCAGGTTGAGCGCGATGGTGCGATGCCAGACGTCTAGATCCATCTCGTGAACCGGCACGTCCTCCTGCATTGACCCACCGGCGCAGTTCATGATCACGTCCAGGCGCCCGAACCGCGCAACCGCTGCTGCAACGGCGCGCCGCACGCTTTCGTCCTGCGTGACATCGGTCTCAATGAAGAAAGCGTCGCCGCCCGCGCCCCGGATTTCCCGCTCCGCCGCTTGCCCCGCGGCCGGATTGATTTCGACGATCGCGACCCTGGCGCCCTCCCTCACGTAAGCCAGTGCAGTCGCTTTGGCGATCCCCGCCCCGGCGCCGGTCAGGAACGCAACCTTGCCTTCCAGTCGTCCCACCCTTCAATCCCCTTCTGGAACCGTGAATCGTGATTCGACGCGCGAAGTTTGCAGTTTGAAGTGGGCAGTTTGCAGTGACTGCCAGCTGACGGCTGCCAACTGCGAACTCCTGTAATCAAACACGCACCATCAGGTCACGCCACACCATGTCACGCGTCATTCGACCTTGACGCCCGCCGCTTTCACCACCTTCGCCCATTTCGTGATATCGACGGCAATGGTCCGGGCGAATTCTTCCGGCGTGCCGGCAAGCGGGTCGGCCCCTTCGCGCGACAGCATGTCGCGCATGACCGGGTCCTGCAGCATCAGGACGATCTCGCCATTTAACCTGGTGACGAGGGGCTTCGGCATCCTGGCGGGCCCGAGCACGCCGTACCACCCGCTCACTTCGTATCCGGAGACCCCGGCCTGGTCCAGCGTCGGCACATCGGGAAGCGCGGACGAGCGCTGCAGGGGCGTGACCCCGAGCGCGATCATCTTGCCCGTCCTGATGTGCGGGATGGAAGCGGGAATGGAGGGAAAGGCCACCTTCAGGTGCCCGCCCAGCAGGTCGATCATCGCCTGCCCTTGTCCCTTGTACGGGACGTGCGTGAGCTTCACCTGGGTGAACAGCTGGAACAGCTCCCCGGACAGATGACTGGGGGAGCCGACGCCGGAGGACCCGAAACTCAGCTCTCCCGGCCTGGCACGGACGAACGCGATGAAGTCCTTCACCGATCTCGCCGGCACTGAAGGGTGGACGACCAGCACGTTCGGCACCATCGCGACCATGCCGATGGCGGAGAGATCCTTGATCGGGTCGAATCGTAACCGGTAGATGGACGGGTTGATCGCGTACCCCGAGGGGACCATCAGGAGGGTATGCCCGTCAGGCGGCGATTTCGCCGTCAGCTCGGCCGCGATGGTCTGGTTCGCTCCCGGACGGTTGTCGACGACGACCTGCTGCTGAAAGCGCTCGGAGAGTCTTTGCCCGACCGCGCGGGCGAGGATGTCCGTGGCCCCGCCCGGCACGACGCCAACGAGGAAACGGATCGGCCGTTCCGGATAAGCCGCGACTGCGGCGCCCGGCGGGGCGGCCAGCGGGAGTGAGAGGGCAAGCACTCCGAGCAGGTATTTCATGATGGCTGCTCCCCCAGGTAAAACCCGCATCAAGTCGCCCTCGCGGCAGCGGGGACCCCGCCCGTCTTGCTAACGGTCTTCTGGTCTCCGCAGTCCGTCCAGCGACACGTCGGACGGGAGCTCTTCCCGGAGGGCGGGTTGATTCCGCTCCACGGGGACGGGAGGCTTGGCGCCCTTCTTCGGGCGGCCGGGCCGGTGCGTGACATAGAAAATCTTGAGGGGAGGAACGATCGGCGGCTTTTCCAGAAACCGGCAATCGGATTCCGTCGGCACGCTCACCATGGCGCCGATTCGTGTTTTGTGGAGAAACACGGTGTAGCGCAGCATGTGCACCGAGTGCGGGAGGGGCTGCGCGATCACTTCGTACTTCCCGACCATGAATCGCTTGCTATCGACCGGAATGCTCATGCGGCACTGCCCAGCTTCAGTTCCTTCTCTTTGCCTGCCAGGCGGGCACTCCTGGACTTGGCGCTCGCGGCCTTTCGCCGCTCGCTCAACACCGCATCGCAGCGTTCCATGATTTCAGGCGCGTTGAGCCGCTCCGCGTTGACGCGCAGCTGCCGCACGTCGGGCGTGGTCAGCCCGGCGATTTTTTCCTTGGTCCAGTCGACCGACCGGCCTGGTCTCATGATCTTCATGGCTCTTCGCTTTCCGGAATTGAACTCGACCTTCAGGTGCACCACCTGTATCCGCGACGCCTCGATTCTGTCGCGAGGAACGACGGGGTCCGAGAAACAACGGGGTCTGGCGCTATTCTACACCGAAGCCACACCGGTTACCGGTCGTTATCGTAATATATGCGGACCAGGGGAGGCCACCATGAGGATATTGCACGGCATCGGCGCCATCTCGCTCGCTCTCGCGCTGACAGGCGTGGCGCCCGCACAGGACAAATGGCCGTCGAAGCCGGTCCGCATGATCGTGCCGTTTACGCCGGGCTCGGCGAGCGACGTGCTCGGGCGCATCGTCGGCCAGCGGCTCAGTGAAATCTGGGGCCAGCAAGTCGTCATCGACAACCGGCCGGGCGCGGGCGGGTTGATCGGCAGTGAGTTGACGCGCCAGGCCGCGCCCGACGGCTACACGCTCGCCATGGTCGGGCAGCCGCACTTGTCGAACGTGCTGTTGCGCGAGGACAAGCCGTACGACCCGCTGCGGGACTTCACGGCGATCTCCTTCGTCGCCT
>Ga0137455_1000506_pt1 | contig 10603 bp, 6 predicted proteins | sample EasRivERMGT600_2_FD_102334 | JGI IMG/M metagenome (GOLD analysis project Ga0137455, IMG submission 102334) | Soil microbial communities from meander-bound floodplain in the East River, Colorado, USA - East River MetaG ERMGT600_2 | ecosystem: Environmental > Terrestrial > Soil > Floodplain ... | reverse complement strand
TGCTAAGGCGCTATTCGACTGAATTGGAACATTGTTGTTTCGGCTAAGAGATCCGTCTGGCGAGCTTCTCGACTGACTCCCAGCTACAGTTCCACGCGCCACGCGGGTGATTGATGAGAATTCCTGCGCCGATCGCCATCTATTGTTGAGATGGGGTGTTATCGGAAATCCTAGGACCAGGGGAAGTATCTCTAAGTTGGGGGCGGTTGCATCAAGGCCAGGTGCATAGCGAGCACCTGCGGCGCGAATCATTGCTCGGTTGCAGCGAGACAGGTCTGCAAGGGTCACAGATGGAAAGTCTCGGTGAGCATGCCAGACTGGCGGAAATTGTCAACTCACTCACGCCGATGTTGCGAGGCAATCTCCGCGGTTTAAGCATAGCCGCTCATTCGCTTCGAGTGTACTGAACAAGGCAGCGTTTGGAAGCTAGCCTCGCGGACCAGTGCCTAGACGTCCTTCAGAACACTCTGCAATCCGTCGAACATCCCACTGACGTCATCAACCAGAGTGTCCGTGCTCCAACGGCGGTCATCATCTTCGTCCGGTTCCGGTTCTGCCCGTTCGGTCTCGATCTCGTCTGCCCTCTCAAGAAGGCCCTGCGTACGCGGCTCGGTATCAACACCGAAGTGCCCACCCAGGCGTTCAAGATCAGATGCGACCTGGCGAAGCCAGTCTGGGTCGTCATCGTAGTCAAAGTTCGAGGCGTAGTCTTCGGCGAATTCTTCAAACTCGACCTTAAGAGAATCACGGTCGGCTTCCGAGACTGTCTCGGCGTACGCATCACAAAATTGTGCGACCGCCTGAAAATCGTCGACGGTTTCCGGCCGAGACAATACGCACTGGCGTGCAGCGAGGAAGACTTCGCTGCTCTGGGGCATTCCGCGCTCGACCAGGAGTTTCAACAAACGCACGAGGTCTTCCCGGTCGGCGCTGCCTTGCTTCCAGTAGTCGGTTAAAGACTCGAGCAGCTGGGAGGTAATTTGCGCGGCAGCTTTGGGATGGACCTTGTCGACGACGCGCACGTAGAACTCCGAACGGCTTTCCGTCGACGGTGGACGCGAAACCACACCGACCTCCTCGCCGGCCTTGTTGACGTGGCGAATTGTGCGGGCACTGGGTGCCCAGAGATTCTTAGCGAGCGCCTCGATGAAGTCGGCGCCCGACTGCTCAATGGTCGGGAAGCGACGTCCACGGATTCCCTGCCAGAGGGCCACATATTGCTCGTAGAAATGAGATCCGCGCAGCAGGTCGAGCGCATCTCCACCCGCCTTCTCCAAGGAGAGTTCCATGAAGTCACGGATTGAGGGGTTGTGAAACGAAACGACGATGTCTTTGCCGATCTTGCGCGTCTTGATGAAATTGCCGTCCAACTCCCGCAGCGCGTCAATCCAGTCGCCCGGCTTCGTCGCAAAGCCGAATTTCTGGCGCCGGAATTCGTAGAACGTGTGAAACGCCTGCTCCAAGTGTTCAAGCTTCGTTTCGTCGGCGAGAGTTGTGAGCGCAAGGAGAAGATGACGCGCCGCCTCGGAGATCTGGTGGCGAAACGCGTGTTCCCAGATGCGGGAGGGGTTGTCGAGATTGTCGAGGAATTCCTGGAGATAGAGCGTGGGTGCGACGGTTCCTGCATGACGTATCTGCGTCATGTGCTCGATCACGCGAGGGTTGTAGTTGCGATGGGTCAGGATCTTCTGGTATCCGCGGCCTTCCAACAGAGCCAGCTTGTATTCTTTCGGGAGATCGGAAAAGTAGATGTGGTTGTAGAGGATCTTGGCGCGCGCAGGTCCCGTGTAGTCACTTAGATTGATGACGCACATCTTGAATTCAACTGGCGGATGCGCGAAGGCCTCGTAATGCTGTCGCGCCATGTTCAGGATGTATTCCCGAGTTGTCAGAATGAAGCGCCAGTTCGGGTTGTCTACGACCTCCGCCATGAGTTCAACCAGCCGCTGATCCTCGTTCTTTTGGAGCTTGTCTAGCGCGGTCTTGCCAAGGAAATCGTCAAAGTAGAAGGCCTGTTTCGATTTCGGGTTCTTGATAGCCTGCAGTTCCGAAAGATCGTGGGTGACCCTGTACGCGGTGTATCCGTGTCGATCGACCAAGTCGGTGAGGAGTACCTCCGCGAGCGTCGTCTTGCCAATCCCCGGAATGCCAGCCACGACGCAAAAGTGCGACTTCTCTAGAATCTCCTGCGCCCGTGCGAGGCTCGGATTCGGCACGTACCGACAAAGCCGCTGGCGGATACGGTCGAGGTGTCGATCAGACTCTGAAAAAATGCCCGCGTTGAGTACGCGCTCGAGGACGGCAGCGCTTGTCAGCCACAGCTTAAAGTGCTGTCGCTCGATGTCTGGATGCTGTGTGAGAAGGTTATTCAGGTCATCTCGTCCGACTATGTCACCAGTGTCAAGACAATAGGGCGAGAGGATCTCGAGTGACTCTTTCTTTCGATGCGGTGTGAGTCCCACTGACGTTGCGAGCAAGTACCGAGTCGGCTTTAGCGTCTCGAGCTTCTTCAGTTCCTTCCTCTTGAGGATCCCCACCAATGCTTCGTACCCTGAGTCCACATAGTGCTTGCACTGTAGGATCAGATTGACATCGCCGCGACGATATCGGAAGTCGATCCCCGAGTCGCGCCCAGCTGTGAAGCTCTCGAGCGTCACCTTGAGAGGTCTCTGCAACAGATCACGTGACAACAACTCGAAGTCATGCGGCGACAGTGCACGAAAATCGTATTCAGCCATTTACTTCTTCAGGGAACGATTGCCCGCTCGACTGTTGTGAATATAGCCTGTCAAGAATGTGGGCGGATACCCAGATTCACGTCATGAGTAACATCGCGTCTCGGGTCGTGTGCCTTGTGAACACGGTCATACTTCGTCGCAAGCGGAGCGAACCGCAGGAGGTGATTTGGTCCGGGCTCCGGCCACTATCTTCGCTCCCTTATGATGGCCGGCAAGAAACGCGACAACTTCGTCATGGGTTCTGAAATGTGCTTTGGCAATGCCTCCCAATCCACCCGCGTCGCCCGTTGGTCAGTGGTGCTAATTGCTCATAGCTGGCGAAACAGACTGCGTAGAAGACCTCCGCTAGGTTGGATGCATCGGAGGTCAATTGCTGGCAGAACGCCACGGCATCGGAACATCCTTGAGTCGTGCCGAGATCAAACGTCGCGCCGAAGTGATGCACAAACTGATTCCGCCTTTTGATAAAGGAATCTAGTTGTTCCTCGATGCCAGGGTCGATTCGGGCACGCAGATTCAGTTGCCCGACAAGTTGCCCAAGAGTTTGCCGGCGGTGCTTCTCTTGATCCGCCTCTAATGAAGTGAACGAGATGACGCCGGCAGTGGGAAGAGCAACTTCGATCGCGTGCGCCAGCGCACGCTCTGCGGCCTGAATGGACATAAGGCATGCGCCCACCCAGAAGAACTGCTCGCCCGCGACTATTGTGTCCATCTCCGTTTCCCGATTTGGTCTTGATGCTCGGGTTCGGCCGAGCCTTCGGGCCTATTCGGCGATCCCCGTCAGGCCGAAGTGTCCAGACGTTCGCGTGGCTCCGACGAGAAGCCCGACCCGGCGTTTTCACACGTCATCGTCAAGAAGGCGTCCGTAATCGAGTCTGACCGTGATGTGCGAAGCCACCGCGTGTCGAGAGGCGTTGATCAATGCCTCGCGGGCCATAACGAAGATCTCGTTCTTCAAGTGCGGCAGAAGCGTGAACGCCTCACCAACCCGGCCCACGCGGTAATGAATCGTTCGAATCGACGTTCAGAATCCGCCCAGCCGCCCAGAGAGCCATGATCTCGCCGCAGCAACCGAAGTGCGGCGCAGGCGTGCGATCCGCCTATCTGATATCTCCAAGAGGCACCCATTGCCACCCGGTGGCACCATGCCTTTGACGAAGCAGCGTCGGTCGAGTGCCTGACGCCCCCTCGTCAGGCACGAACACATCCATCGGGCGGTCCTGTGCTCTGACGACGGTCCCGTTGGTCCCTTCGATGGTCGCCCTACCGGTTGCTTTGAAGGTGATTGGTGCGTACGGGCTTCCAGGGGCCGCGTCCTCGATCCACGTATCCTGATCAACCTTTCGCCAATGCTGCAAACGGTTCCCCGGAGAATAGAAATAGTCGAACGTTCCACGTGTCGGAGAAGGGACGGGCGGTGAGATGATTATGTCTTGGGCGACGAATCCCTCGCGAACGAGTTGACGGAACGGCCCATACCCTATCCACCCCATTCCGCCATCCGCCCAGCCAAGCCCCCACGAATTGAACAACTTGAACGCTTGCCGCGCCTCGTCATAGCCAACCACTAGGATGGCGTGTCCACCAAGAAGCGGACCAGAGGGGGCTTGATAGACTTGCCCCTTTGACAACCGCATAAACGATTGATCAACCGACATTCCGATCAGAACCGGGAACCCAGCCGCAATATGGCTTTTTACCTCAGTCTCATCCTGAACGTTAACGCGACGCCAATCTGCGATGGCGAACTCTCGCGCGCCCTGACGTTCACTATTTGTTGGCTGGCGAGAACACTCGGCAGCGCTGTACGGGAATGTGCGCAGCGTAGCGGCACCATCTCGACGGACCAGGTTCAGGGCATCAAGTATGTAGCTTCCGCCGCCGCATCCCTGACGCGCTATCTGGTTGTAGATGAAAGCTGGGCTAAACTGTCGGTCAGCGATGGTAGGTGACCAATTGCGTTCGCGTGTTTCCTGATAGGCCTTAAGCCCGGCTACTGCCCATCCGACACATGACGCCTGCTGGCCTTGATCTCCGGGAGCAGGAAAAAAAGCGCCGAGATCTGTGGACTGCGGAAGCCCTCCTCCCATCAGCGGAGTTGCAGCGAGTGGAATGGATCGATATTGATCGTCTGGCGTGAACAGAAGCCCCGTCGCGCGAGGGGGAGCAACCACTTGCGCGAAGCCCTCGTGTGCCACCAACAGCGCCATAGCCAGTCCGAGCAAGGTAGTTCTCATGATTGTGTCCAGTAGTCGTGTCTGACTTCGACCTGCAAACAGCGTTTTGCGAGCGCATTATACGCGCCATGGCTCCACCGTGGCCTTGCGGCTGGACGACAAGTTCACGGACGCGGCAGCAGTCATGGCCGCCGGCTCAACGGAAGCGCATTTGAGAACATTGGGCGCGAAAGCCGGCATCGGCTATCCGAGGAGGCGCGATCCCACGGTTCCGCGACGGAAAACAACAGCGTAATCGCCGGATGAACGGCCTCGAGTGCATGCGCAACATTCCATCGAAGTCAATCGGTGGCCAAGACGCCCATTTCGACGGGACCTCATTGTGTCCAGAACGTGGACAAATGACGCGAAAATCCTTCCTGTTAGACCAGGGTGAGAAAAACTCTACCGCTGGCCGTCTATTGATCTGGCACCCCTAATTCGAATCACTGAGCCATCGTAGTAAGCGGTTAAGCCAAGGAGCATCGTGGTTTTCTCCGCGTCGCGTTTCCGCTGGTGGCGCCGTGCCTAGATGTGCCTTCGCCCCGACTCGCCGCAAACAGGCGTCGTGGGGCGATAGACGTCATTGAATGCCCTCGCTCGATGGAACTCCAGTTGGCATAGCTTAGGTGAACAGCATGGCTCACGTAAATTGCTGGCTTATCAAGAGAGTTGGAGGCGTTCTCGGCTTAGCCTTGACACTCTCGGCGCAGGACGGTGCGGCGACACCACAGATGAATCTGCTCCAGACCATCACGGCCATGTGTCCGGCACCCAATTACATCCCCCCACCCGAGCCCGATGATGTGGGACTAATTTGGAATAAGAGCAACCGGTATCAGCTTGTAATTGGTGTCGATGAGTACGCACTCTCCCCTGCATCGAATCGAGCCTTCGTCAGGCGAACAGCTCAAACAGTCAGCGCTCGGTTGACGGAACTGGGATTCGCACCGCTTCCAATGTTCGCAATGTCAAAGGAGCCCTTTTTGTCAGGCGCGAGTGCCACTAAGGAGATGATTTGGCAGGCCGTGCGTGAGATGCGCCAGAAGACAAAGGGCGACGACGTGGGCATCATTTATTACGTGGGCCACGGAAGCATTACACCCAGCAATGCGGACCTCACCCTCGCGACACAAGATCGTCCCATCGCGAGCGACGAGGGTATTCGCGTGAGCGACATCGTGGGGGAACTCAGTCTAGGAGAGTATCGGAACAACATTCAAGAGATTCCGAAAATCATTCTCGTTCTCGATACTTGCTATTCGGGAAACTTCCTCGGCCCAGATGGCAAAACTACGATCGTTGAGAGTGCAGGAATTCAGAGACTCACAACAATAGCAAGCGGCTACCCAACCCCAGACAAGATGGTCGTTCTGACCGCAACTGGACAAGGAACCGTCAATCGTGCATTCGAACTCAACGGTACCGGCGTTTCCGCGTTCGGGTTCTTTTTTGTCCGCGCGCTTGCCGAGGACTGGGCGTGCGCCGACACCGCTGCCGACGGAGTCTTGACAATTCGAGAGATATACCAGTTTCTGAGTCTTCGCCTGCAAAACGCCAGAAAACTCAATCTCATCGAAGGCACGATGAGGCCCCTGAAACGCAACAATGATGAAAACTCGTTTGTTTTCTATGACCCTAAGAAGTATGCAGTGCCTGGAGATCGCGGGGCGCTCGTGGCGCTCACGGCTCTTGCTCCGCCGGGGCAGATCACAACACTAACTTTACCCGATGGGACGACTCAGACGTGTCAGCCGCAATGTTCCGCCGTATTGTCGCGTTCCCTGGAAGGGAATCTCGTGTTAAGGACGCAACAACTCCTTAATATGAACTCCACAATCGATCTGAAGGGCGGCCTTCCGATCGGAGGGGGCAAATTTCCGTTCCCTCCACCACCACCTCCAGAGAATGTCGTCGAATCGCTATCGCTTCGTGACGTGATTACGGCGGGCAGACATTCGTGGCAGGGCGTTACGCTCACCGTCAAGTAGTCAACTGAGTTCAGTGGAGGTGCGCAATGCGAGTGTTGTTGCGATCGGTTGCCGTGTTGGTCAGTGCTCTAGGCGTGGCACTGACCGCCCAAGCTTGCGATCCCGAAAAGGCAGCGTTGACCGTCTTTGAAAAGCAGGGACTAACTCTTCTGAGGCCAGCGCGAAGCTACATTCAGGTGGGTGGTCTGGTAATCCAGCCTCGATCAGGCCAACCAAGGTACATAGATCCCTTGGACGATGTCGCGAGTGTCGATGAACCGGCCGTTGATTTTGACGCTGTCGTTCTCGCGGAGACCCAAAAGCGTGCGACGAAACTTGGGACTGCCTTAGGGCTCGTCCAGCAACTCGTGACCATACCGCTCGGACTGCAATTTAACTCGTCGCGTGACGTTACGCTGTCTCAGGTTGACACCGGAGGCGTTAGGATCAAGGACAAGACCCTTGAGACGTTGATAAAGCAGAAGCAGACCGCCGCCAAACTGTTCGAGCATCTGGCACCCAATCTAAAACGAAAAGCGTACATCGTTCAGGAGGTCTACCTTTCGGCTTCATTGAACTTGGCAGCCACAACGGCCACGAGTCTGGGCGTAACGCTCGGCAAAGATGCGGAGTTACCAAGTTGTGACATCGCGGCCAGCGTCAAGGACGAGACAGGTCAAGAAGGGGCGAAGCCGAAAGATGGCGAGAAACCCAAAGAGGGTGAGAAAGCGAAAGACGGCGAGAAGCCCAAAGAGGGTGAGAAGGCGAAAGACCCTGAAAAACCCAAAGACGGTGAGAAGCCAGGCACGGCAAAGCCCGAAGCAAAAGTCGCCGAAACCGCCAAGTCCACTGCCGACGAGGTGAAAGCTCCAGAGAAGCCTTCAGCGAGTATCGGGTTGTGCTACGCGAATCAGGGTAAGACTGTGCTTTCATTCAAATCGGCAAAGCCGTTGCCATTTGCCGTCAGACTGGCGGAGATTGAATTGGTCGGAAAAGACTTGAAGATCAAAATCGGAGACTTCAAGTTTTCCGGTTCGCTCGGCACGTCTGAGATCGAGAGAACGACGGCCCTTCCTGAAGGTGGACCTCAGTTCAAAGGCGTTGTCTTCGGCGACCGAGGACTGCCAAAGGAATAGCGCTGCGGTTGGCAGGTCCGGACTCGATCCGACTGCTACGAAGCTAATATCGGATGATGTTCGCGGGGGTTGGGTTCATCAACTCCCGCATTCTTTCGTTTGGGTCAGTCGGACCAGATGGACATATACCCGGTGGACATAACGACAACAAGAATGGCAACGATCACGCACACCGAGGAATGTGCGCCAGCAAATCGTCGGCGCACAATCAGATGCCATCAGAGCGCCATGCAAACGATAGACGTCACCGACGGTTTACCAGTATTGCGGAAGTGTTCGCCTCAGTGGCAGAGGCTAATTAACCATGACAGTTCACAAGCCGTCGGATTTCGTTCGCTTCGTGGTGGCAGGACTTGTATGCGTCGGGATAGCTGCAACGTTAGCTTGCGATCTCGCCGACCACACGAAACCGGGCAAGGACTTTCAGGACAGTAACCTCCGTAACGCGGTGTCCAAAGAGGAATGTCTTAGTAAGCAGCGGACGGCCTATACGAAGTTCGCGGCTGGCGGCTCCGGCTCACTTAGCGCGCGCGAAGTAGCTGACCTGAACCTTGATTGTGAGCCCGGCCTATCTCCATCCATGGCGGAGCTGTTCCCTGAGCGTGTCGCACCGGGCTTAGCATTTGCAGCTCTTTCTCGGCCGCAGGTGCTTGCGGCGCGCAAGAGATTCAAAGCCGAAATTACTTATGTGGATTTGGTGCACGACTACGCACCTCCAGACGAGGTGATATCCATCCATCGCATTCGTGTGCGAGTAACGAACGGATCCAGCGTGGTGTTGCCGTTTCTAACCCTTAAGGTGAACCGTCAAGCCGACGGAGAAAATTCGTGGGGCCGCACGACTGCGGCTGTTGAGCATGTGACGCCTGGACAAACTGCAGAAGTGACCTTTTACCCGCGCGGCCATGTCCCTCGCTACGCAAAGGTCTCAGTAGAGATCGAGCCACACATTTCTGCTACTGATGAACAGTTCTTTTTGGAGCTTCGGCCTGTAGGAGGCGATGACCCGAAACGGGTCTCGGCGGACGAGGGGGGAGAGGTGGATCGGCAATGGAAGGAGAACCGCTTCGGCGCCATGAAAGGCGACGGAAAGATGACCCGTTCATTCAGGACGGCCAAAGGAACCGTAGAAGTGGGAATGACGTGGGATCAGGTTCGTCGGATCGTGGATCAGCGCAATGTGATCGGGCCTCGAGTGAGGCTTGCCAAAGATGCCCACCTCGAAACGTATCAGTTTGGGCTGACGCTTTATAACGTCCGGTTCGACGACGCGAATGTTGTTCGTGACATTGCGTATGGCGAGCCAGATTGCGGTCTGAACACTTGTCAGCCTCGGTGAGTTCCGCGCGGAGCGCCAGATGTTTCACAACGCGCCGCGAAGCCGAGTATCCCGCCTGCAGTTGCATCCAGACATCGCGCTGTCTATCTGCAATCACCCGTGGGCCGAACTGAGTCCGTCATCGGCCCTGCAGCTAGACTTCATCGTGCGCGACTGGGCCTGACGCCACTGCCGCGACGCCAAATGGGTATGCGAATACCATCCCGATGTCCGGCGCCGCATGGTGACTCCCACGCCGCGTAGATGCTGTGCCCTGAGTGCGAAGACCCAAAATCCCGGCTCGAGCTCGGCCCACCGGCACTGACGCGCTAAGTGCGCAGCCCGTAGCGGTTCAAAGTCGTTTGAGGAGCCGCATTTCACGCGGCTGCTCGCTGGGCGTCCAACCGTCTCAGCCAGCCGTGGATCTGGTTCCAACGCGCGAAATCTAGGCTCACCATCCGTTCGCAAGACCGAGTGCTACCGACGTTTCGCTGTTGTCTTGGAGGCGGCGGGAGCCTGCTCGAAAGCGTGCGGATCGGGCGCGGTGTCCCACCGCCTCCACAATGCCTCCATGAATTGGGTCGATCTTTGAGAACTCCTAAGGACGTCAGTGGAGACGACGGGTCGTTGTAAACATCACGGATTCAACGCGTTAGCATCAGAAGTCGCGCGCCGTCAGCAAGTTAGAACACTCGCTAACCTCAGTTTCACTCCCGCCGCCTCCACCACTTTCTTAGTTTTTGCTCAGTGTTTTTCGAGATCCCTTCTACCGTTCCCGCCGCCTCCAATATTTCTCCACGTTGTTTTCGAAGAAGTTCGACGTCCTTAATTCGGCAGCGCTCATTTTGGGGCCACATTCTTGAAGTCACCGTGGATGACCGCGCCAAGAGTGAAGGATTGTGAGCGCGTTTCCCGCCGCCTCCAAAGTTTTTGGCGCGTGGTCCTCCCTCGATGAAGCACCACCCGGATCCAAAGCGCCCACGATTCCCCGATTGACCATGTAGCGATGCGGGTTTGGCTTTCGTCGCAGTAGAAATGATGTCGCTCAGCGGCAGTCGCATCGCTCAAGGGCGCAGCATGGTGTTTGAAGAGCATCGACGGGACGCGTACGGAGATCTGCGCGCTCCATAAAATCGCCTAGACGAGCCGTATACGGCTAGGATGAGCCGTGAACACAAGTCCACGACTCACAGCGTCGCTCCTGATGGGCGCCCTAGCCTTAGTT
>Ga0137455_1000505_pt1 | contig 10609 bp, 7 predicted proteins | sample EasRivERMGT600_2_FD_102334 | JGI IMG/M metagenome (GOLD analysis project Ga0137455, IMG submission 102334) | Soil microbial communities from meander-bound floodplain in the East River, Colorado, USA - East River MetaG ERMGT600_2 | ecosystem: Environmental > Terrestrial > Soil > Floodplain ... | reverse complement strand
TGTTCCCGTTCATGTGGATACTCACAACCGCCTGACACGTCCCGATCTCCCCTGCTTCGTTTGCCTCAAAGCCGTTTGCCATCGCGACTCGGTCGGCCAGGGTTGGATAGTCGTCCTCATATCGAGTCATGAACGTCATGAACGCCGCAGTACGAAGGAGATTGTGGACTTTCGTGGCTATCTCCAGCGTCGCAACCTTTTCAGGATAGGCTTGATCGAATCCCGGTGCTCCAACATCCCCTCCGCCGTGACCCGGATCGACCCAGATATCGATATCTGCGGCGATCGTATCTGTTCGATCCACGCACAAGAGCGTAAGAGCCACGAGTACCACTAACAACATGCTGCGTCCTAGATGGTGTCCCGTTGCGGAGATCAATACTCGTGCATACATACGATGCCTCATCCTGTTATGGTGCCTTAGCGTACTGAATATCAACGACCAGCGTCTCGCCTGCTCGGGTTGTGGGGCTCTCCCGTCTGAAAAGCAACCGCTTGCCGTCGACCCAGCGGGGAGTGTGGTGGGCCCTTCCGTCGGCAGGGACGACTCGAGCATGCCTCCCCGCGACGTCGAAGACCCAGAGTTCCGATTCCAGCACGTCCTCCATTTCAGCGAGACGAATTGGACGTGATACGGCAAAGGTGCGGGAATCGGGAGACCATCCAATGTCGTAGTTGCTGTAAACGGGAAGTGTGTCCAAGGCGCTTGCCTGTCCTGTGCTCGTGTCCACGAGGTAGAGCACGCTTGCCACGCCGCCCTCAAGGGTTCCGTTTACAGCCAAGTACCGCGCGTCGGGGGACCAGCGGTAACGTACGGCGTTCGTGCCTGGCAGGGGATAGAGCGTGTCAGGCTTTCCCAGGGAGACAATGCAAAGCTCGCGGGGCCGTCTTCGGGACTTCCAAACCTTGCACGCGATGCGTTCCCCACTGGGCGCCCACCTTGGGGTCGTGGCCCAACGATCGATCAAGAGCCGTATCGAATCTGGCCCAGACGGCATGAGGATATACAGTCGAGGATGATGCTGACTGTCGGCCTTCATGACTGCGATCATCCCATTTGGGCCGGGTGCGAAGTTGCTATTGACGGGATCGCGCAGCAACTGCAGCGTATCCTCAAAAGGAGCTTCCCCGGAGAGGGGGGGGCGCGGCTTGCCGACGCCTACCACGAGCGACGATGATGCCGTCGGTGCCCCAACGAGGGTCGATTGCGTTGGGCATCCGAGAGAGGTAGCGAGCATGGCGATCACCAGGGTGAGCCATCTTAGTTTCGCCAAGGCGCATTCTCCGCAGAGCGTCCTAGATCCTAGACGTGGCCCAAGACACAGCGGGCAGCATAGCGCATACGCCCGCGTTCGCGACATGTGTGCGAGTGGGCCGATGGTGGTGGCGAAGGCAGCTTAACGCGTCAGCCATTCCGCGACTCATGACCTACGCCGTCCTCGATCCCGCGATGGTGCGGCGCGCCCTGTTGCTGCGGCCGCGCTTCCTCGGGGACATCTGCCTGACCTTGCCTGCGCTCGACGCCGTGCGCGCGGCCTGCCCGCAGGCGCGGGTCGCCTATCTGGTCGAGGAGGGCGCGGCGCGGCTGCTCGAGGGCGATCCGCGCATCGACGAGCTGATCGTGACGCCGCCGCGGCCCAACCTGGGTGAGTGGTTCGGCGTCGTCCGCCGGCTGCGGCGCTTCGAGCCCGACCTGGCGCTCGACTTCTTCTGCAACCCGCGCACGGCGTTGTGGACCGCGCTCTCGGGGGCTCGGGTGCGGGTCGGCTACGCCGGCAAGGGCATCCGCTCGTCGTTCTACACCCGGCAGGTGCGCCCGCGCACCCTCTCGGCGGTCGGTTTCCACCTCGCCTCGGTCGCGGCGCTGGGCTGGGCGGCCGACCCGACGGTGCCGCGGCTCCACCTCGGCGAGGAGCCGCGCGCGGCCGCGGAAGCGGGGCTCGCCAAGCGCCACCTGCCCGAGGACGCCCGGCTCGTCGGCTTCCATCCCGGGGCTCGCTGGCCGACGCGGCGCTGGGACCCGGCGCGCTGGATCGGGCTCGCGCGACGCTTCCTCGAGCGCGAGCCGAATGGCGTGGCGCTGGTCACCGGCGGCGTCGAGGACCAGGAGCTGGTCGAGGCCATCGTGGAGGCCCTGCCCCACCGGCGCGCGCACGCGATCGTGGGCTGGCGGATCGATTGCTTCGTCGCGCTCCAGGCCCGATGCACGGCGTTCGTGTGCGGCGACACCGGGCCGCTCCACACCGCCGTGGCGGCGGGCGCGCCCACCCTCGGCCTGATGTCGCGCAACCGGCCGGCGATGTTCTTCCCCTATCCGGCGCCGCACCGCGCCTACTACGCGCGCGTCGAGTGCAGCCCGTGCCACCGCGACGTCTGCGAGGACCTGCGCTGCCTGCATCGGCTCAGCGTCGACGGCGCCTGGGCGCTGCTCGCGGCCATGCTGCACCCGGCGGCGGCGCAGGCGGTGCGCGCATGACGCCGCTGATCACCTTCCTCTCCGACTTCGGCCGCCAGGACTGGTTCGTCGGCGCCGTCCACGGCGTGCTCCATGACGTCTGCCCCGCGGCCCAGGTCGTCGACCTGACGCACGAGATTCCGCCCGGCCATATCGAGCGCGCGGCGTTCGTGCTCGAGGCCGCGGCGCCCGACTTCCCGCCCGGCACCGTCCATCTGGTGGTGGTCGATCCCGGGGTCGGCACCTCGCGCCGTGCGCTGGCGGTGCGCGCGCGCGGACAGTGGTTCGTCGGGCCCGACAACGGCGTGCTCGCGTGGGGCCTCGCCGACCCCGCGGCCCAGGTCCGCGAGCTGACCGCCGCCGACTGGTTCCGCCGGCCGGTGAGCCGCACCTTCCATGGCCGCGACGTGTTCGCCCCGGTGGCGGCGCGCCTCGCCTCCGGCGCCCCGTTCGAGCGCGTCGGAGCATTGGTCGCCGATCCGGTGCGACTCGAGCCCCGGCCGCCGGGCCTGGGCATGGCCGCCGCCCCCCCCGGCGCTTCCGGCGAGCTGCTCGGCCGCGTGATGTACGTCGACCGCTTCGGCAACGCACTCACCAATCTCACCGAGGACGATCTCGCCGACGCGTTCCCCCGCGTGGCCGAGTCACGGCTGGCGGTCCGGGTCGCGGGCCGGCTGGTGCGGGGGCTGGCGCGTTCCTACGGCGACGCACCGGTGGGCACGATCCTCGCCATCATCGGCTCCAGCGGCCGGCTCGAGGTCGCGCAGGTCGGCGGCGACGCCTCCGAGCGCCTCGGCATCAGCGAGGGCGACGAGGTCGCGGTCCGCATCGACGGCTGAGAACGGCCGAGGCCCCGGACCGCAGGGGGTCCGGGGCCTCGAATCATGCGGGCGCGCCGATGGTCCCGCGCCCGGGCGCGACTAGCGCCGGTTGTCGCCCGGGGCCTTCGCCGTCTCCTTGCCGCGCCGGGCCGTGCCGTCGGGGTCCTTCTGCGACGGGTCGTCGAGGCTCTGCGTCAGCAGGCGGCTCGCCTGCGGGAACAGCTCCAGCGCACCGAGCAGCTGGGTGTCGTCCTCGATCAGGATCCTGTAGCGCTCGAGCGAGCCCAGCGTCGCCGCCGCCAGCTCGGCGCGGATCTGCTGGTGCATGAACGGGCGGTCCTTGGTCCACACCGAGTCGACCGCGACCTTGTGCTGATCCATCAGCTTGCGCAGGTCGCTCCAGTCGGAGTCGGCCATCTTGAAGTCGGGCGAGAACGACTCGGGCGTCCACTTCTTGCCCTTGTTCCGCACCAGGTACTTGGTCGCCCACTCGAAGAACACCCGCTTCTGGATCATGTCGGCCTGGACGCGCGTCAGGTTGTCGCGGTCGTGGATCGTGACGTCGGGCAGGATGCCGCCGCCGCCGTAGACCGTGCGCCCGGAGGTGGTCTTGAAGCGCGGCCGCGTCGCCAGCGTGGACTCGGAGGGCGCGTCCTCGCGGTAGGCGTCGAGCGCGTACTCGCTCTGGTCCTCGAACTTCGAGTAGTCACGCTGGATGAGCCGACCGCTCGGCGTGTGGTACTTGGCGATCGTCAGCAGCAGCTTGGAGCCGTCGGAGAGGTTCAGCTGGTTCTGCACCAGGCCCTTGCCGAACGAGTTGGTGCCCGCGACGATGCCGCGATCGAGATCCTGCATCGCCCCGGCGACGATCTCGGAGGCCGACGCCGAGCCGTGGTCGATCAGCACGACCACCGGCCCCTGGAGCTGCTTGGGCCGGTCGCTCGAGTAGTAGTCGGCGTTGGCCGAGGCGATGCGCCCGCGGGTGTAGACCAGCTTGCGGTCGTCAGGCACCAGCTCGTCGAGCACCTCGACCGCCTGCGACAGCAGCCCGCCCGAGTTGGAGCGCAGGTCGAGCATCAGCGACTTCATGCCCTGGCCGCGCAGCGTGGTGAGCGCCTTCTCCAGCTCGTCGCCGGTGGTCTGCGAGAAGCGGATGATGCGGACGTAGCCGACGCCGGGCCGGACCATGAACGAATAGGGAATGCTCTCGATCGGGATCTTGGCGCGCTCGATGGTGAAGGCGAGCGGTTCGGGCTCGCCGTCGCGCTCGATCACCACCTTCACGGTGCTGCCCGAGGGGCCGCGGAGCATCTTGAACACGTCGTCGTTGGTGATGTTCTTGGCGATCGGCTTGCCGTCGATCTGCACGATGCGGTCGCCGGCGCGGATGCCGAGCCGGTACGACGGCGTGCCTTCGAGCGGCGAGATGACGCGGATCGCGCCGTCCGCCAGGTCGAACTGGATCCCGATCCCCGAGTATTCGCCCTCGAACTGCTCGTTCATCTGCTGCGCGCGCTGGGGCTGCAGGAAGACGGTATGGGGATCGAGCGTGCGCAGCATGCCGTCGATCGCACCCTTGATCAGCTTCTTGTTGTCGGGCGACTCGACGTAGTTGTTCTGCACCAGGTAGAGCACCTGGGAGAACAGGTCGAGCTGGCTGCGCAGGTCGTCGGTGGCCAGCAGGCCGCGAGCGAGTCCGAAGCCGAGCAGCAGGGAGAGCGCCATGGCCGCAGCGAGCGGTCCGAGCTTGGTGCGTCGAAAGATGCCCATGTGGGGTTTCCGTTCTCTGCGGGTGTCAGACCGCCGTGGTCCGGGCCTTCAGGCGGCCCAGACGCGTGACGGCCGCTTCGAGTGTCTCGCGGCGGCGCGCGAAATGAAAACGTAGACGCTGGCGACCCGCCGCGGGGTCGGCATAGAAGCTGGAGCCCGGCACGCCGGCGACGCCCCCGTCCGCCACCAGGCGGCGGGCGAAGGCGACGTCATCCGGAAAGCCGAAGCCCGAGATGTCGGTCATCACGTAGTACGCGCCCCGCGGCGGAAACGTCTTGAAGCCCGCCGCCTCCAGGGCCGGCACCAGGAAGTCCCGGCGCTCTCGGTAGTTATCGGCCAGTCGGGTGTAATAGTCCTGCGAGAAGCTTAGCGCGATCGCGGCCCCTTCCTGTAGCGGCGCCGGTGCCCCGACGGTCAGGAAGTCGTGAACTTTCCTGATCGCGGCATTGAGAGGGGCGGGCGCGAGACACCAGCCGATGCGCCAGCCCGTGAGGCTCCAGGTCTTGGACAGCCCGCTGATGGTCACCGTCCGCTCCCGCATCCCGTCCAGGGTCGCCATCGAGATGTGGCTCGCCCCGTCGTAGAGGATGTGCTCGTAGATCTCGTCCGTGACGGCGACTACGCCCCAGCGGCGGCACAACGCGGCGATATGCTCCAGTTCGGCCCGGGAGAACACCTTCCCGGTGGGGTTGTTGGGTGTATTGATGATGATGGCCTTGGTTCGGTCGTTGAAGGCTGCGTCAAGCTCGGCCGGGTCGAACGACCAGTCGGGCTCGCGCAGCCGCACGAATCGCGGCGTGGCGCCGCACAGGATCGCGTCCGGCCCGTAGTTCTCGTAGAAGGGCTCGAAGACGATCACCTCCTCGCCCGGATTCACCAGGGCGAGCAGCGTGGCCACCATGCACTCGGTCGACCCGCAGCACACCGTGACCTCGGCCTCGGGGTCGTAGCGGAGGCCGGAGAAGCGCTCGGTCTTGGCGACCAGCGCGTCGCGCAGGCGCTTGGCCCCCCAGGTGATCGCGTACTGGTTGACGTCCGCGGCGATCGCCCGCGCGGCCTCTTCCTTGATCGACTCTGGGGCCGGGAAGTCGGGGAAGCCCTGGGCGAGGTTGACCCCGCCCGCGGCGGTGCAGAGCCGGGTCATCTCGCGGATGACCGACTCGGTGAAGCGCGTGCTGCGTTCGGAGACCAGGGTGCGCATGCGACGAGGAGTGTATACCTTCCGGGCCCATGGACGCCCAGCGAGGGATCGCTCGACGGATGATCGTCGGCCTGCCGGCCGACGGCATCCCGGCCGCCTGGGAGAAGGACTTCGCCGCCTACACCCCGGCGGGCGTGATCCTGTTCCGCCGCGACTTCGAAGATCTCGAGGGCCTCCGCCGCCTGACCGCGCGGCTGCGGCGGCTGGCGCGGCCGCGGCGGCTCTTCGTCTCCGTCGACGAGGAGGGCGGCTTCGTCTCGCAGCTCGCCGGGCACCTGGTCGTGCCGCCCAACGCCGCGCTGCTCGCCCGCGGCGTCCGCGACGGCGACGTCGAATGGATCGCGCGCGTCACCGGCGAACGGCTGAGGGCGCTCGGCATCGACTGGGACTTCGCCCCGGTGGCCGACATCCACTCCGAGCCGAGCAACCCCGTCATCGGTCCGCGCGCCTGGGGCCGGACGCCGGCCGAGGTGGCGCGACACGCCGGCGAGATGCTGCGCGGCTTCCGCGCCGCCGGGCTCGCCGGCTGCCTCAAGCACTTCCCCGGGCACGGCGACACCTCGACCGACTCGCACCACACGCTGCCGGTCTGCGAGGCCGACCTCTCGACGCTCGAGGACCGCGAGCTCGCCCCGTTCCGCGAGAACCTGGCCGCCGCACCGGCGGTGATGACCGCCCACGTCCTCTACCCCGCGCTCGACCCGGCGCAGCCCGGCACCTTCTCGCCCGCGATCGCGCGCACGCTGCTCCGCACCCGGCTGGGCTTCACCGGTATCGCGATCACCGACGCGCTCGAGATGAAGGGCGTCGCGGCCGGGCGCGAGCCGTGGGAGACGGCTCGCCTGGCGCTCGAGGCCGGCTGCGACCTGATGCTGTTCGCCTTCTTCGACGAGGGCTTGCGCCGCGCCCGGCTCGAGCTGGCGCGCGCGCTGGCCGAGGGTGCAATCGATCGCGCCGGCTTCGATGCGGCCGCCCCGCGCCTGGCGGCCTTCGACCGCGCGCATCCCGAGCCCACGCCCGAGGAGCTGGCGCGGCCGCTCGAATCGCTCACGCCGCCGGAATGGGAGCCGCGGCTCGAGCGCATCATCGAGCGCGGACTGGTGATCCGCGGGCATCTGCCCGCGGCCGCCGCAACGGGACGCTGGCGCGTGGCCGAACCGGCCTTCTCCCACGGTCCGACGCTGAGTGACGAACTGCGCGAGTCGGGTCTGCAGGTCACGGACGACGACGATCCCGCCGCCGCAGTCGAGGTGGTCGCCGTCATGTCGCGGCTGCCGCTCGCCGAGGAGAAGCTCGAACGCATCCGCGCCACCGCGCGCGCGCGACCCACGGCGGTGATCGGGCTGCAGAACGACGCCTTCCTCGACGACCTGCCCGAGGCGGCACTGCGCATCTCGGCCAGCGACGCGACGCCGCTCACGCGGCGCGTGGTGGCGCGTGTGATCGAGTCAATGAGTGAGCGATCAACAAACGCCTGAATATTGCGCTCTCAAGAGCGCGCGCGACTTCAATCAGCTCAATCAGCCCGCGCTAAGGCGGCCCTAGTGGGACCCGCTTGGCGAGCGTCCACTTTGGTCCGCCCCTCTTCGCTCGAGCCATATCCCAGATCTCTCCATTTTCTAGTACGACCACTTCTGCACCACATGCGATGACCGGTGAGGTCCCCGGCACAGGTTCGCTAACGACCAGGCGCGCCTTTTCATTTCGCAAGATGCTCGAAGCAGACGGTGATGGTAGAAGCTGTACATATAGGTAACGTTCCACCACAGCGTATACAACACGGCCTTGGACCGCGGCGCACTGAACGTGAATCGAATCATCGGGTGTCGCTTCTTCCGCGGACGATGGATGGAACGTCATTAAGGCGACGAAGGTCGCCACAAGTCTCATCATTGGACTCTCCTTTGCTGCACTGGCGGTCGCCGATGATCCGCTCGCGCTGGCCGAGCCCGATCGGGATCATTTGTGTCAATACGAGAAGTGCATCTGAAGATAGGCCTGCTTCTCGTCCTCGACCTCCTGGTTGAGCGGGTCGCGGTCGGCGCGGTGGTCGATGTAGCGCAGGGTCCAGCGCAGCTCCGCGAACGGCACCGGCAGCACCTCGCCCTCCAGCGAGTAGCGCGAGTGTGTGTTCAGCTCGGTGCGCGTCACCACCGGGCTTGGTGTGAAGCCTGTGATCGCCGTCTTGTCGCGGTCGAGGTTCATGAAGTCGAATCGGCCGCGGAAGTTGAGCGCGCGCGCCGGGTGCCAGTTCAGCTCGGCGAACGCCGCCAGGCTGTTGAATCTCTCCCCCGTCGGGGCCTCGTCGGTGCCGGCGCCGATTTCGCCGAGCACCGCCCACGGGCCGCGCGATATCGACCCCGAGTAGGCCCAGCGGGTCGAGCGCACGAGCTGCGGGAATCCCGTCGGCTCCTTGGAGAACTGGTCGTAGAAGGAGAGCACGCTCTGATGCCCGCCGTTGACGTAGCCAAGCTTGATCGCCTTGGTCTCGGCGAAGGTGTTCTGACCGAAGAGGGGATGCGAGGCGCCGTTGGTGTACGCGAGCCGCCCGTAGACCGCTCCCTGGCTGCCTCCGATCTCGACGCCGGTGTCGGTGAAACGCGGGTCGTAGGGCAGGTAGCCGGGCCGCACGAGGGCGCCATAGGGCTGGCTGAAGGCGACGCTGGGATAGTAGAAGTCGAGAAAGCCGTTCCGCGTGGCGACGGTGTGGTCGTCCATCCGCTGGCCGAACGGGTTCCGGAAGGCGCCGACTTTGATGTAGCCGTCGAACGGGAAGCCGCCGATCCAGCCGAAGGTCTCTTTCGCGTCCCCCCCCGGTGCGACCCCGTCGCGACTGTGCACCAGGGCCAGCCGATGATGAGGCTGGAAGGCGATGTGGACCTGGCCCTCCATGTTGAAGAACCCGAAGCGGTCGAGCGAGTCGTCCTGGGTCGCGGCGTTCGCGATCAACATGATCCGGTGGTTGAGGCCGAAGTAGATCGGCACGTTCTCGGCCACCCGGTTGGCGAGGTTGAGGTCGGCCCACGGCGCGGTGGTGTCGGGCTCGAGGCTGTGGCGGTTCTTCGCGAACGCGAAGCCGAATTCGTTGCGCGGCCCGCCGCCGTTCGGGTCGAAGTGACAGGTCTGGCATTTGAGCCCGGTGCGGGCGGCGAACAGCGGCACGGTCTCCGCGCCGCGCGGCGCGAACAGGGCGGTGAGCGACGCGAGCAGCAGCAGGATGGGTACGGCGCGGATCATCCGGCGCATTACGACCTCCGTGAGTTTCGAACGCGGCCCGACCCGCGAGGCGCGCGACCATGACCGCCACCGCCGGGGCTGGCGACGGTTAGCACTGCGTCCGCCGGAAGGTCAATCTGGAACTTCCCCGGCAACGCGGTCGCGCGCCCCGATGTTGCGCGTCGCTGAACACGATTCGTCCCCGGTTTTCCCGGATCGCCACCCGCCAACCCCCACGGACCGCGACGACGACGATCGGAGATCACGGTGACGCGCGCCGGCGCGCGCAGCGCGAGTGTGCGCGTGATGCCGTCGCCGCCGCGCCAGCGCCCCGCGCCACCGCTGCCGCGGCGAATCCGCGTCGTCACCGCACGCAACGGATACGCGTGTTCCAGCGACTCGATCGGCGTGTTGCGCGTGTTGGTCATGTGCGCCTGCATCGCGGAGGCGCCGTCCCAGCCGGGGCCGGCGCCGTGGCCGCCGGCCAGCGTCTCGTAGTAGGCAAAGGGTCGCCCGGTGCGCGGGTCGACGCCGCCGATCAGCAGGTTGTTCATCGTGCCGCTGCTCGCCGCCGGGATGCGGCCGGGCAGCGCGCGCGAGAACGCGCCGAGCACGGCGTCGACGATGCGCTGGGAGGTCTCGACGTTGCCGGCCGCGACGGCGGCCGGCGGCTCCGCGTTGACCACGGTGCCGCGCGGCGCGATCACCTCGAGCAGCCGGAAGGTGCCGTCGTTGACCGGCAGCTCGCCGAGCACGCAGCGGAACACGTAGGACGAGGCCGCGCGTGTCACCGCCTCGACGGCGTTGACCGGCCCCGCGGTCTGCGGGCTGGAGCCGGTGAAGTCGAGCCGGGCGCGGCCGCCGCCCAGGGTGAGCGCGACGGCGATCCGCACCGGCGTGGCCGAGAGTCCATCGTCGTCAAGCGCGTCGGCGAAGCGCCAGGTGCCGCGGGGCAGCGCGGCCAGCGCGCGCCGCACCTGGCGCTCGGCAGCGTCCATCAGCGCCGCCGCCGCCGCGGCCAGCCGCCGCGCGCCGGCGGCGCCCCCACCCGCCCGGCCGGCGAGATCGGCGAGGCGGCGGGCGCCGGTGGCCTGGGCGCCGATCTGGGCCGCGAGATCGGCGCGACGCTCCTCGGGCGTGCGCACG
>Ga0137455_1000503_pt1 | contig 10622 bp, 10 predicted proteins | sample EasRivERMGT600_2_FD_102334 | JGI IMG/M metagenome (GOLD analysis project Ga0137455, IMG submission 102334) | Soil microbial communities from meander-bound floodplain in the East River, Colorado, USA - East River MetaG ERMGT600_2 | ecosystem: Environmental > Terrestrial > Soil > Floodplain ... | reverse complement strand
GCGGGGTCGCGCAGCGGTCGGCGACGATGTTCTCCCCGCCGGTGATCTCCGTGGTCTCGCCGAAGCACATCGTCACGCCCAGCGGCTCGAGCTTGTCGAAGGCGTTGCCCACCGTGGGATTGGAGCCGCAGCCCGAGGTGGTATCGGATTCGCCGCACTTGCAGGAGACCCACAGGTCGTTGACCGGGCATTCCACACGCTGCAGCTCGGAAGCCCATTGCACGTATTCCTTCGCGACCTTGGAGGCGCGCATGATCGTGTCGTGGTCGCCGTGGAGCTCGATGCCAAAGCCGGTGACCGGCTTGCCGGTCTTGGCGATGCCATCCACGACGCGCTTGGCCCATTGCTCCTCGATGCAGATCACCACGACAGCAGCGACGTTAGGGTTCGATCCCGCGCCGATCAGCGTGCGGAAATGCAGGTCCAGGTCGGCGCCGAACTGTAACCGGCCGTAGGGGTGGGGAATCGCCATCGCACCCTTGACGTTATTGGCGACGGCCTCGGCAGCGGCATTGGACAGGTCGTCCACCGGCAGGATGAGGACGTGGTTGCGAATGCCGACGCGGCGGTTCTCGCGGCGGTAGCCCTGGAAAGTCATTTTGCTGTTGATCATCTCGATGAATCCTTGTTGAAGGTGAAACGCGAGATCTGAAAACTGGATAAACTGCGCGCCTCCTCGCGTTTCACCATTTCTTGGTCTTCATGTTGTGGACGTGGGCGTGCTCGCCCTTTTTGATCGGCGCCACGGCTTTTCCGATGTCGAAGCCGTACTTGATCACGGTCTCGCCGTTGCCGATGTCCTTCAACGCGAGCTTGTGACCGATCGGGATGTCGTTCAGCGCCTTCATCTGGATGGTCGAGTCGTCCTCCATCACCCAGCCGGTCAGCTCCTGCCCGGCCTTGATGCCCTCGACCACGATGACGCCGACGGTGTCCTTCTTGTCGTGAACCAGAACGTGAATCATCTCGACTCCTGAATGGGGCCAGCATTCGGGCTGACCCGGGATAGGCAGGGAACTCAGACGGATATTGTTCTTATACGCCAATCGTAGCGCGTATGCGGGCCCGGGTTCAAGCGATACTGCGGCGCAATGCGAGCATCTACAGCCTCGAGAGCTCGCGGCGCGCGGCCTCCCGCTGCGCCGGGTCGTTTGCGTTGCCGAGCAGCCATCGAAATTGCGCTCGCGCGTCCTCCTTGTAGCCGGCGCGCGCGAGGTTGATGCCCGCGGCGAACCGCGCCTGCAGCGCCAGCGCGTCGGGCGCGTAGGCGTCGGCAAGCAGCGCCGAGCGCAGGAAATAGTCGGCGGCGGCGGGATTGCGGCCGGCGAGCTCCTGGATGCGGCCGAGCCCGAACAGGATCCCACGCGCGTCGTTGCCGGCAGCGAGCGGCAGCATGAGATCGAAAACTTCGCTGGCCGCATCGGGCTTGCCGGAGTCGAACAGCTCCCGCGCGAGCGCGGCGCCACGCCGTACGAGCTCGGGGGACAGCGATTTTCTGCCCGCGAGAGCGCGCTTCAGCGCGGCGACGCCTTCGTCCGCTTTTCCCGATCGGACGTGGACCGCGGCCAGGCGCAGCGACCATTCCTCGGCGCTGACGTTCGGCGGCGTGGCAATCCCGTCCCAGTAACGCCACGCGGTCGCCGGGTCGTCTTGGTTCTCGGCCGCGTTCCCGAGCAGGTAGCGCGCCTGCGGATCGAGTGCGCCCGCCTCCGTTTCCGATTCCTGGAACAGCCGCAGCGCCGCGCGGTCGAGCCCTTCGCTCACGAGCGAAAAGACGAGCTGCAGCTGCGCGCTGTGCCGCGTCGCCGGCGCCTGCCCCCGCTGCGCGAGGTGGCCGTAGAGGGCGCGCGACAGCGGCGGCGCGGTGCCGAGGCGGCGGGCGGCGAGGTCCGCCCAGCTGGGGTCGTCGCCCGCGATCAGCCCATTCTGGTTGGCGGCTTCCTGCGCCGCTGAAAAATAGTTCTGCCACAGCTGCCGCGCGAGGACGGCCACGGCTTGCAGCGCGCCGGGATCGCCGCTGTTCAGCCCGCGCTCCTGCGCTTCGGCGAGCAGCAACGCGTTCTTCTGCCGCCGGGCCGCCTCCGCGATCACGCGCCAGTAGGCGGGGTCGTTTGCTTTTGCGAGCAGCGCGCGCGCCTGCCCGACGATCGCGTCGGGGGTTGCAAGCCCGGACTTGAGCCGCAGCATGAGCTTGGCGGGGCTCGCTTCGTCCAGGCTCGCCAGCCAGTTCACCGCCTCCTGCTCCATACCGAGATCGAGGAGCGCCTCGACGAAGCGTTCGGCGACGCCGCGCTCGAGCGGCCGGTAGTCCTGCTGGTAGCGCAGCATGGCGCGGAACGCCGTGTCACCCCGCCGCTCGGCAAGGTGGCTCTCGATAACGAGGAGCCGCGCGGCGCGCGCCTCTTCGGGCGTCGCCTCAAGCTGCCACAGCAGTCGGGCGGCGTAAGCGCGCGCTGCGTCGCCCTGTCCCGTGGCGAGCGCCGCGCGCCCCGCCTCGAGCAGGCACTGCCGCAATGCCGCCTGTGGCATGTTGCCGGGCAGCCCTGCCGCGCGCTTGAGCGCGTCGTCGTTCAACTTGAGCCCGACCAGCAGGCGCATGCGCAGCGCCTCCCACTCGGCCCAGCGCGGCGCGCCGGAATCGCGTGGCTGCAGCTGCTCGACACGCGCGAGTGCGAGCCGCGACGCTCCGGACGCGACCAGCTCACGCGCCGTCTCCAGTGCCGAGGCGGCGCCAGCGCAGGCCAGGCAGGTCACCGCAAGCAATATCCGCATCGGCCAATTCTAGTGCCGTTCCAACTTTTTTCGCCAAGTACGGGCAGCTCGCCTGCCAGCCATAAGCGGCCCTGCCGCTTTTTCCACGCGACGGCAAAAAAAAGGCGGCTCGCGCCGCCTTTTTCCGTATGGTTTTTCCGCTTACTCCCGGGTTTCGCCCTGCCCGCCTTCCTCGCCGCCTTCGAGCTTCTCGCGGATGCGGGCCTTCTTGCCGGTGCGCTCTCTCAGGTAATAGAGCTTCGCCCGCCCCACGTCACCGCGGCGCTTGACCTCGATGCTCGCGATCAGCGGCGAATAGGTCTGGAACGTGCGCTCCACGCCCTCGCCGGAGGAGATCTTGCGCACGATGAAGGAGGAGTTGAGCCCGCGGTTGCGCTTGGCGATCACCACGCCCTCGTAGGCCTGGACACGCTTGCGGTCGCCTTCCACCACGCTGACGTTCACGACCACCGTGTCGCCGGTCGAGAACTCGGGAATTTCCTTGCCGAGCCGCTTGATCTCATCGGCCTCGAGTTGTTTGATGATGTCCATGTTCAAGCTCCTTGCGCTTCCTTCCTGTATTCGTCCAGCAGCGTTCGTTCCGCGTCGGTGAGCCCCCGCCGCTCGAGCAGCTCCGGCCGCCGCCGCCACGTTCGCCCCAGCGCCTGCTTCAGCCGCCAGCGGGCGATGTCGGCATGGTTGCCCGATAGCAGCACCTGCGGCACCTCCGCGCCCTCGTAGACCTCGGGGCGTGTGTAGTTCGGGTAATCGAGCAACCCGTTCACAAACGAGTCCTGGCTCGCCGACTCCGCGTCGCCCAGCGCGCCGGGCATCTGCCGCACGACGGCGTCGATCACCACCATCGCCGCCAGTTCGCCCCCCGTGAGCACGTAGTCGCCGATCGAGACCTCCTCGTCGACCGCGCGGGCGATGAGCCTCTCGTCCACGCCTTCATAGCGCCCGGCGAGGAGCGTGAGCCCCTGCAACGCCGCGTATTCCATCACCAGCCGGTGGTCGAGCGGGCGGCCCTGCGGCGAGAGGTAGACCGTTCTCGCCTGCTTCACGCCGGTGCTCTTCTGCCGCTGGCGCGCCGCGTAGAGCGCCTTCTCCAGCGGCTCCACCATCATCACCATTCCGGGGCCGCCGCCGTAGGGGCGGTCATCCACGGTGCGGTAGCTGTTGGCCGCAAAGCTGCGCGGGTTCCACAGCACCAGCTCGAACAGCTTCCTCTCCCGGGCCCGGCTCGTCACCCCGCTGTCGGTGACGGCCTCGAACATCTCCGGAAACAGCGTAACCACGTCGAACTGGTACATCAGTAATCCGCGCCCCACTCCACCCGTATCACGCCGGCGGCCAAGTCTACGTCCCGGATCACCTCCGCGATGAACGGGATCAGCCGCTCGCGCTCACCGGCCACCACCAGCACGTCGTTCGCGCCGGTCTGCAAGACGCCGGTGATCCGACCGAGCCCCTGCGCGCTTCCATTCACCACCGCGAGGCCGATCAGGTCGGCCCAGTAATATTCGCCACTCTCCGTCAGGGGCAGCGCCGCCCGCGGCACAGCCACTGTTGCTCCCCGTAACGCCGCAGCAGCGTCGCGGTCATCGTAACCTTCGAGCCTTGCGGCCAGCGCGCGGCCCTGCGCTCTTGCTGCCGCAACCGCGATTTCCCGCCAGTCGCCTTCGCGTCCGACCCACCAGGTCTTGTAGGCCAGCAGATTTCCCGGTGCCGCGGTATTCGGCTGGACCTTGACCCAGCCCTCGACGCCAAACGGGGCGGAGATCCACCCCATCGTCACCAGCCGCTCAGGCGGCTGCCTTCTGGGCACCAAGCTGCTTGACGAGCCGCGCCACGGTGTCGGACAGCCGCGCGCCTTTGCCCTTCCAGTAGGTCAGCCGCGCGTTGTCGATACGCAGGCGCTCACGGCCTTCCGGCGCCTTGGGATTGTAGAAGCCGATGCGCTCGATGAAGCGGCCGTCACGCGCCCGGCGCGAGTCAGCGACCACCAAGTGGAAGAACGGACGCTTCGTCGCGCCGCCGCGTGCCAGACGTATGACGACCATGTGTTCTGCCAGCCCTGAAAGTTCGGAAAGGGCGTGATTTTACGCTAGATTTTCGCCTTAAGGCAAGGCGTATGGCGCGTGGTCGCAGCGTACGGGGCAGGACTATGGCTCCACGGACCACGCGCCATGAGGTTACTGATTCAGCTTCCTTGCGCCTGCCGGCGGCCATCAGCCGTTACGGTAGACTGCAGCGTCGCTTGAGGGAAACCACCATGAACTCACCTTACGAACTCTCTCACCGCGTCGAAGCTGCGCTTGCGGAGCGCTTCGGAACGAATTTGCGCGTGGACGCAGGCCTGCCGGGTCTGGATGAGTTGGCGCGCGTCGCGGAGCACCGCTCCCACCGCAAGTTTGCGGGCCGACCGGTGGATCCCGCGCTGCTCCGCCTGCTCTTCGCCTGCGCGTTCTCGGCGCCGTCGAAGTCCGACCTGCAACAGGCCGACATCGTGCGCGTCGCCGACCGTGCCAAGGTGCGGGCGATCGCGGCGGGAATCCCCGACATGCCGTGGATCGCCGACGCGCCCGTGTTCCTGGTGTTTCTCGCCAACAACCGCCGCCTCCGGCAAATCGGCGAGTGGCGCGGCAAGCCGTTCGCCAACGATCACCTCGATCAATTCCTGAACGCCGCGGTGGACGCCGCGCTCGTGATGATGAGCTTCATTCGCGCGGCGGAAGCCGTCGGGCTCGGCGCGTGTCCGGTGAGCCACGTGCGCAATCATCCGGACGAGCTCGCCCGGCTGCTCGCGCTGCCCGACGGAGTGTTTCCGGTGGCGGGCCTGTGCGTGGGCTATCCCGCCGAGCCCGGCCGCATTTCGGCGCGCTTGCCGCTCGAGGCGACGGTGCACGTGGACCGCTACGATGAAACGGGAATCCGGGAGAGAATCGACGCTTACGACCGGCGTCGTCACGCACTCGCGCCGTACCGCAAGCAGCGCTACGCCGATCGTTACGCAAATGTGGATTTCTACGGCTGGTCGGAAGACAAGGCGCGACAATACTCGGTGCCCGAGCGCGCTGACTTTGGCGCTTTCATCCGCGAAAAGGGTTTTACCCTGAAGTAAGGTTCTCGGGGCCCCTGAGACCCGCCGAGCAGCGCAAAGAAATCGACCCAGCGTCGATTTCTTGAGGGGTGAGCCGGGGTGAGCGGGGAATTCGAAGGGCGAGGCGGGGTTTCGAGGAGCATTGCTCCGAGCCGGCGAGCGCCCAATCCGATGCAACGGGTTGGGCCGGGTCGCACCTGCGTGCGTCCGAGCCCGTGAACGCCGGAAGCCATGCAGGGATTCGAGCCGGGGATGAACGTGCCTGCGCACGTTTGAGCCGGCGAACGCCCGACGCAATGCAGCGCGGCGGGCCGGGGTCGAAGACCAGGGATCAGGAATGAATAAAGGGCCGGATCAGGAATGCGATGACGCTCGTCAGCGCATTCCTGGGAACATGCCCTTCATGCTTCGCATCATCTTCGCCATCCCGCCCTTCGCCATCATCTTCATCATCTTCTGCGTCTGCTCGAACTGGTTGAGCAGGCGGTTCACCTCCTGAACGGTCACGCCGGCGCCGGCCGCGATGCGGCGCTTGCGCGAGGCCTTGATGACCTCGGGTCTTGCCCGCTCCTCGCGCGTCATGGCGTTGATGATGCCCTCGATGCGGCGGATCGTCCTGTCGTCCATGCCCGGAGCGCCCTGGGCGAGCCGCGCGAGATTTCCGGGGAGCTTGTCCGCGAGCGCGGTGAGCCCGCCCATCTTCTTCATCTGGGCGACCTGCTGCTTGAAGTCCTCGAGGTCGAAGTCCTTGCCCGACTTCACCTTCTGCGCGAGCTTCTCCGCCTCCGCGATGTCGACCGTCTTCCGCACGTCCTCGATGAGCGAGAGCACGTCGCCCATGCCGAGGATGCGCGAGGCCATGCGGTCGGGATGGAACGGCTCGAGCGCGTCCAGCTTCTCGCCGACGCCCGCGAACTTGATCGGCTTGCCGGTGATCTCCCGCACCGACAGCGCGGCGCCGCCGCGCGCATCGCCGTCGAGCTTGGTGAGAATGATTCCGGTCAACGGCAGCGCGTCGCCAAACGCCTTGGCCGTGTTCACCGCGTCCTGGCCCTGCATCGAATCCACGATGAACAGGGTCTCGACCGGCGAGAGCACCGCGTGCAACTCGGCGATCTCGCGCATCATCGCTTCGTCGATCGCAAGCCGCCCCGCTGTATCCACGATCAGCACATCGGCATAGTGCGTGCGCGCGTGACCGAGCGCACGGGATGCGATATCCACCGGTTTCTCGCCGACCGCGGACGGAAAAAACTCGGCCTCGACCTGCGCCGCCAGCGTTTTCAGCTGTTCGATCGCCGCCGGCCGGTAGACATCGCAGCTCGCGAGCAGCACTTTCTTCTTGAGCTCGGCCTTCAACCAGCGCGCGAGCTTGCCGGCCGTCGTGGTCTTGCCCGAGCCCTGCAGCCCCGCGAGCAGGATCACCGCGGGCGGGCGCGTGGCGAGGTCGAGCGCATCGTTCTTCTCGCCCATGAGCGCGACGAGTTCGCGGTAGACCACGCCGACCGCCGCCTGCCCGGGCGTGAGGCTGCCGACCACCTCCTCCCCGAGCGCCTTCGCGCGCACCCGTTCGATGAAGGTCCTCACCACCGGCAATGCGACGTCGGCTTCGAGCAGCGCGACGCGCACTTCGCGCAGCGCATCCTGGATGTTGGACTCGGTGAGCCGCGCCTCGCCACGCAGCGTCTTGATCGCGCGCGACAGGCGCTCCGTCAGATGATCGAACACGGGAAAGGGTTGGTGTAGACTCGAAAGGTGCTCGAGATTCTACCTTACCTCGTCAACGCCTTGCTCTACGGCGCGCTTGCGCTCTACTCCTGGCGCACCCGCTGGGGAGCGGCGGCCAATGCGCCGTCGCCCGCCGCCTCTGTCAACGTCATCGAGCATTACGGCGTGCTCGTGCCGCTCGGGATGCACGCCGTGCTCCTCGCGCGCGCGATGTTCGAGCCCGACGGTCTTCACCTCGGCGTCGGCAACGCGGTTTCCGCGATCCTCTGGCTCACGGTGCTGATCTACTGGGCCGGCAACTTCTTCTACCGGCTCGATGGGCTGCAGTCGCTGGTGCTGCCGGTGGCGGCGGTCGCCGCGCTGCTTCCAGCCGTGCTGCCCTCGGTGAGGCCCTTGCCCAACACCGAACTGGTGGTGTTCAAGGTCCACCTGCTGATCGCCATGCTCGCCTACAGCCTGTTCACCATAGCGTCGCTGCACGTGCTCTTGATGGCGCTGCTCGAGCGGCGCCTGCACCACGGCGGCCTGCCGCGGGTGCTGCAGGGCCTGCCGCCGCTGCTGGCGATGGAAACGTTGCTGTTTCGCATCATCTGGGCAGGCTTCATCCTGCTCACGGCGACGCTCGCGAGCGGAGTGTTGTACTCCGAGGAGCTGTTCGGTCGCGCGGCGCGGTTCAATCACAAGACGGTGTTCGGCGTGTTGTCGTGGGTCATCTTCGCGGCTCTCCTCGGCGGCCGGCACGTCTACGGCTGGCGCGGCCGGGTCGCGGTACGCTGGACGCTCACCGGCTTTCTCATGCTGGTGCTCGCTTACGTCGGCAGCAAGTTCGTCCTCGAAGTAATTCTAGGCAGAGCCTAGAATTACTGATGTACAGGAACCAGATTGGGTTCGGAGCGTAGTTGCTTCAATCCGCAACCCTAATTCCATATTCCTCAGCCGTTCTTGACAGCGTCAAGAACGGCTCCGATACTGAATTTTCCCCCATCACCAGCCGGTTATTTCCGTGGAAGACATCTCCCTTTCGACGCTCTACGTGACGTTGGCCGTCCTCCTCGTCGTCTCTGCTTTTTTCTCGATTTCCGAGACCAGCATGATGGCGCTCAACCGCTACCGTCTGAAGCACCTGACCCAAAGCGGACAGCGCGGCGCCCGGCTCGTTTCCGACCTGCTGGCAAAGACCGACAAGTTTCTCGGCGTGGTCCTGCTCGGCAACAACCTGGCCAACGCCGCTTCCGCGCTGCTGGTGGGGCTGATCGCCGAGCGCTACCTGGGCCAGAACGAGCTGGCGCTGTTCGTCGCAACGACGGTGGCGGCCTTCGTCATCCTGGTCTTCAGCGAAATCACCCCGAAGATCCTCGGCGCGACCTATCCCGAGCGCATCGCGCTGCCGTCGGCCTACGTGCTCGCGCCTCTGTTGCGCATCGCACAGCCGGTGGTGTGGTTCGTCAACCTCTTCGTACAGACGCTGCTCGGCCTGATGCGCCTCAGGCCCGCTCCCGGCCACGGCGAGCAGAAGCTGACGGTGGAGGAACTGCGCGCGCTGGTGCTGGAGACGAGCTATCTGCCGCAGAAGCACCAGAGCATCCTGATGAACCTGTTCGACCTCGAGGCGATCACGGTGGACGACGTGATTGTCCCGCGCAACCACATCGAGGCGTTCGATATCGACGCACCGCTCGACGTCATCCGGCAGCAGATCGCCACCTCCCATCACCGGCGGTTGCTGGTGTACCGGGGCAGCCTGGACGACGTAGTGGGCACGCTGCGAGTCCGCGACGTGCTCAACCTGGTGCAGAACGAGGAGCTCACCCGGGACAAGCTGCGCGAGTTGATGCGCGAGCCGTACTACGTGCCGGCCGGCACGCCGCTCTTCTCCCAGCTGCAGAATTTCCAGGAGCAGCAGGACCGCATGAGCCTGGTGGTGGACGAGTACGGCGAGCTGATGGGGCTGGTCACGCTGGAGGACATCCTCGAGGAGTTGATCGGTGAATTCACCACGCAGTCGCCGCTGCAGACCGGCGGCTTCGTGAAGCAGCCCGACGGCAGCTTCCTGGTGGAGGGCGCCACCCTGCTGCGGGAACTCAACCGCAAGCTCGGCTTCGGCTTCCCGCTCGACGGGCCGAAGACGCTGAATGGACTGATCCTCGAGCACCTGCAGTCCATGCCCGAACCCAACACCAGCGTGAAGATCGCCGGGCACCCGCTGGAGATCGTCCAGACCCATGATCGGGTGGTGAAAGCGGTGCGGGTGGTCCCGCCGGTCCGCACCTGAGCGCCGCCGGGCCCCCCCTGTGGCAAACTGGCCTTTACAAAGCCCGGCAAGACGTGCATCATTTTGTGAACACTCGCACCTAACCTATTGGTTCATTAGGGCAATCGGGAGCCTGTCATGGCCACGGCAGCCGCAGCGGCAAGAAAAGCAGACGTCAAGGAATTCAATTTCACCTGGACCGGCACGGACAAGGGCAACAAAACCGTACGCGGCGAGATGCGCGCGAGCGGCGAAGCCCAGGTTAATGCCACGCTGCGCCGCCAGGGCATCCGGGTGGTCGATATCAAGAAGCAGAAGACGCGCGGCGGCGGCAGGATCACCGAAAAGGACGTCACGCTTTTCACCCGCCAGATGGCGACCATGATGAAGTCGGGCGTGCCGCTGCTGCAGGCCTTCGACATCGTCGGCAAGGGGCACAGCAACCCGAGGGTCGCGCGCCTGCTGATGGACATCAAGGCCGACATCGAGACCGGTTCGAGCCTGAAGCAGGCGTTCGAGAAGCACCCGCTCTACTTCGACGCGCTGTTCTGCAACCTCATCGGCGCGGGCGAGGCGGCCGGTATCCTGGATTCGCTGCTCGATCGGCTCGCGACCTACAAGGAGAAGATCCTCGCCATCAAGAGCAAGATCAAGGCGGCGCTGTTCTATCCGATAGCGATCGTCGTGGTGGCGATTGTCATCACGGCGATTATCATGATCTTCGTGATCCCGGCGTTCAAGCAGGTGTTCACCAACTTCGGCGCCGACCTGCCGGGCCCGACGCTGTTC
>Ga0137455_1000502_pt1 | contig 10627 bp, 7 predicted proteins | sample EasRivERMGT600_2_FD_102334 | JGI IMG/M metagenome (GOLD analysis project Ga0137455, IMG submission 102334) | Soil microbial communities from meander-bound floodplain in the East River, Colorado, USA - East River MetaG ERMGT600_2 | ecosystem: Environmental > Terrestrial > Soil > Floodplain ... | reverse complement strand
GGGCGCGCCGGACTTGTTGTTGATGATCTGGATGACGCCGATCAGCTCCTGGTGCTGGCCGTCTACGATCGGCGCCACGAGCATTTGCTTGGTGCGGTAGCCGGTGCGCTTGTCCACTTCCTGCAGAAAGCGCAGGCTCGGGTTGAGCGACTTCAACTCCGCGTCGTCGTACACGTCCCTGAGGTTGACCGCCTTCTTGGCGAGCGCGACGTAGCCGGCGATCGAATGCTCGGCGATCGGCAGCTTGAGGTCCTTGAACGAATTGAGGCCGGTCTTGACCTTGGAGACGATCGACTGCTTGTCCTCGCCGATCGAGTAGATGGTGAGCCGGTCGGCGTTGAACAGCACGCAGATATCGGCGCTCACCTCCAGCATGATCTCGTCGATGTTGCTGGTGGCGTGGATCTTGTTGGTGACCAGTTGCAGCTGCTTCTGGAACGCCAGCCGGACGTTGACGTCCGCCTGCGGCGCAGCGTGGTGGCTCAGTACGGCGCTCATGGCTGACCCCTTATTCGCTCGTGCGGGCTATGCTATCCCCCGGACTGCAAACATTCAACCGCCACCCCCCTGATTCTTAGGCGGTTTTTCACAACCCCGGGTCCCCGCCGCGGTCAAAATTCGAAAATCTGGTTGTTCTGCAGCATGCGCGGCTGAAGGCGGCCCGAAGACTCCTCGATTTCCTGCATGGTGAGCTCGGTCTCGCCGGGCTTGAGGTGCGTGACGTAGATCTCCGCGTCGCGCTCGAACTTGACAAGTTCCTCGGCCAGCATCGACGGGCACAGGTGCTTGGAAAGCTCGGCAAGGTGGCGCTCCTTGTTGGCGAACGCGGTCTCGATGATCAGGTACCTGAGGTTGTCGAGGCGGTTGACGATCTCCCACAGCGCGTCGTTCGGCCCCGTGTCGCCGGTGAACACCAGGCTGCCGCGGCCGCTGTCCAGCAGGAAGCCGACTGCCGGCACCGTGTGCATCGCCGGCAGTGGCGTGAACGCGCGGCCCGCGAGGGACACCGTGCGCCCGAGTTCAATTTCCTCGTAGCGCATGAACGGGGCCTGCGGCGTCGGTATCTGGGAGAAATCTGGCCAGATCTCCCAGTTGAAGATGTGGTTCCTGAGAATAGCGATCGTTGCGCGCGTCGCGTGCACAGTGATCGGCTTGGCGCGCATACCGCCGACAGTGTCGGCGATGAAGGCGATCGACGTGACGTGGTCGAGATGCGAATGCGTCACGAAGATGTGGTCGACCAGCGACAGCTCGGCGAGCGTCAGGTCGCCCACGCCGGTGCCGGCGTCGAGCAGCACGTCGCCGTCCACCAGGAACGACGTGGTGCGCAGGTGGCGGCCGCCGATGCCACCCGAGCAGCCGAGGACGCGCAGCCTCATCGCCTCCTCCTACTTCTCGTCGAACGCAGTGACGCCTTCCCAGCCCGCCGCGGGCGGCGTGCGCCGGAATTGCGTGACGCGGTCGGCATACAGGGTGTAGAGCTCGCACTCAGGGTTCATGCGCTGCAGGTTGAGCAGGCCCACCTCCACCTGGTCCCACTGCTGGGCGCGGTAGGCGCGCAGCGTCTGGTGCCAGAGCTTGAGTTCGTCCAGCGCCTTGCGCTCCATCTCGGTCTCCAGGCCGAGCGGCTCGAAGATGCTGACCGACTCGTCCTTGCCCTTGACCTTGATGCGGTCGATTTCCCTGAACACCACGTCCTTGACTGCATTCCTGGTCCGCTCGCCCACGAGTATCCCCACGCCGTAATACTTGGTGCGCCCCTCGAGGCGGGAGGCCACGTTCACCGCGTCGCCCATCGCGGTATATGCGCGCCGCACCTGCGAGCCCATGTCGCCGACGCGCACGCTGCCGGAGTTGACGCCGACGCCGATCTTGATCGTCGGCCAGCCGCGCGCCGCGAACTTCCCGTTCAACACCTTGCGCTCCTTCTGCATGTCGAGCGCCGCGAGCACGCCGTTCCTCGCATGCTGCGCGTCGTCCATCGGCGCGCCCCAGAATGCCATGATGGCGTCGCCGATATACTTGTCGAGGGTACCGCGATGCTTGCTGCGGATGATGCCACTCATGTCGGTGAGGTACTCGTTGATGTACTCGCGCAGCTCCTCGGGCTTGAGCGCCTCGGAGATGCTGGTGAAGCCGCGCACGTCGGAGAACAGGATCGTCAGCTCGGTGGCGCGCGGCTCCATGTTGTACTTCTCGGGGTCGCGGGCCATCTTGTCCACCAGCTCCGGGGGCACGTACTGGCCGAACAGCTCGGCGAACTGGCGCTTGGAGCGCGCTTCCACGAAGTAGCCGTAGGCCATGTTGACCGTGTACAACGACACGATCATCAGGACAGAGGCAGCCAGCGGCAGCACCATGTCGGCTTCGGTCCAGATCGCCACGTTGAGCCCGCCGATGAGCAGCAGGCCGATGAGGGCGGCGACGGTCGCCCACAGCGGCGCGAGCATCGGGATCATCAGTGACAGCGCCACTCCGCCGATGAACAGCAGCACCACCTCCGCGCCGAGCATGTACGGCGGTTTCAGCTTGATGTTCCTGTCAAGCATGCCGGCGATGAGATTGGCATGCACCTCCACCCCCGGGTAGACGTTGTCCACGGGCGTCGAGCGCAGATCGAGCAGGCCAGGCGCGGTGGTGCCGATCAGCGTGATCTTCCCCTTCAGGCGCTCCAGCGGCACGCGCTCGGCAAGCACGTCGGCGAGCGAGACGTAGGCGAAGCTGAATTTGTGGCCGCGGTACGGGATCAGCGCGCTGGCCTGCTCGTCGACCGGAATAGTGAGCGGACCCACCTTGAGCCACTCCAGGCCGCTGTAGCCGCGCTGCATAAACCGGTCCGGTGCGTAGCCGGGCTCGACCTTGGGAAAGCCGAGTGTGGTGCGCACCACGGCCAGCGACAATGCTTCGTAGTATGCCCCGTCGAGCTCGGCAATCATCGGCACGCGGCGCACGACACCGTCCGGATCGGTGATCGGGTTGAAATGCCCCGCCGCGGCTGCGTTCTTCAGGAACGCGGGCAGGTTGCCGCCGTAACCGACCCAGCTGGTGAAGGGAATGTTGCGGCCCTGGAAGGTGCCCTTGGGCAGCACGGGCTCGGGGATGGCGGCGATGCGCTTGGCGTCCTTCTCGCTGTTCAGGTAGTAGCCGAGCACGACAGGCTTGCCCTTGATCGCCTGCGCGAACAGGCCGTCGTTGTCGAGCTTCGGGCGCATCTCGCGGAACGCCTGCTGGAATGCCGGCACTTCCTTCAGCTGGCCCTGCGCGAGCTGCTCCAGCGCGCGGATGCCCGACGAATAGTCGGCCTCGGCGAACACCACGTCGAAGGCGACGATCGCCACCTCGTACTTGCCGAAGAGCTTCTCGACCAGCCCGGCCATCACGTCGCGCGGCCAGGGCCAGCGCGCGACTTCCTGCAGGCTCTTCTCGTCGATGTCGAGGATCACGATGCGCTCGTCCACCCCGCGCGGCATGGTGAACCGCAGGCGCGCGTCGTAGATGATGTAGTCGAGCTGGGTGATGAACGGCACCTCGAAGTAGCGCGCCGCGTGCCCGATGCAGAACAGCGTGATCACCAGCCCGAGAACGATGCGAACGATATGCTGCTTCAAGCAACCTCCGTCGGGCGGGCGGGGCGGGTTGCCAGGCCGTCCGCGGGATCAGGACTTGATGAAGAACTCCATCTTGACGCCTGCCAGCTCGATCAGGTCGTGGTCCTTGAGCGCGTGCGGCGCAGTGCCGATCGCCTGGCCGTTGACCGTCGGCGGGTTGGTGCCTTCGACGTGCGTGATGAAATAGCCCTGCGGGCGGCGCGTCAGCACTGCTACCTGCACGCCGGGCTTGCCGAGGGTGGTAAGCGGCTTGCCCAACTCCAGTTCCTTGCCGGCATTGCCGCCGGTCATGATCTGGATCGCGCCCAGCGGGTGGCTGCTCCTCGCGGCGGGCGCCGCAGCCGGAGCGGCGGCCGCGGGTACGGGGGCTGGTGCGACAGCGGGCGCCGCAGCCGGAGCCGGCATTGCAGCGGCGGCAACCGCCTTGTTGTCCTTGTCCGCGATGCCGGCGGCGGTGGCGGTCGCCGCGACGTGCTGCGCGGCGGCAGCGCGGGCGGCTTCCGCCGCGCCGGCGCCCATCGCCCTCGCCTGGTCGGCGCCCGCCCTCATCGCCGACGGGCGCAGCACCATGGTCTTCTCGAAGTCGGCCTTCTCCGCAGTGGCGGCCGCGGCTGGCGCCTCGCCGACGAACTTCAGCCGGTACTTGCCCAGCTCGACGACGTCGTTGCTCTGCAGGAAGTGCTTCTTCACCGGGTTGCCGTTGACCAGAGTGCCGTTGGTGCTGCCCAGGTCCTCGAGGAAGCAGTCGTTGAGAATGGTGACGATGACCGCGTGCTCCCCGCTCACCGCGAGGTTGTCGATCTGGATGTCGTTGTGGGGCTTGCGGCCGATGGTGGTGCGCTCCTTCGTCAAGGGGATTTCCTTGAGCACCAACCCGTCCATGCTGAGTATCAATTTCGCCATAGCCTGCCCCTGGAGCCTATTTTAACCATCCAAGAAACTTGCCCATCACGCCGCGGGCGGCGGGGTACTCCCGCAGGACGCGCACGAGTATAACCGAAACGTTGTCCTTGCCCCCGTTGTCATTGGCCATCTGCACCAGCTGCTGCGCCGCGAGCTTGAGGTTCGCGCCGAGCGCTTCCAGCGTCATGCTGATGTCGCCGTCTTCCACCATGTCGCACAGGCCATCCGAGCACAGCAGGTAGATGTCGCCGGTCTTCACCTCGTACTCGCGGATTTCCGGCTCAACGGTGGGATCGATGCCCAGCGCCTTGGTCACCAGGTTCTTGTGCTGCGCGTGCTTCGCCTGCTCGGGAGTGATCAGGCCGGAGTCGATCTGCTCCTGCAGCAAAGAGTGGTCGCGCGTCACCTGCTTGAGCACGTTGTCGCGCATGCGGTACAGGCGCGAGTCTCCCAGGTGCGCCACCAGCGCCTTGTTGTCATAGAACAGGCACATCACCAGGGTGGTGCCCATGCCGGCGTACTGCGGCTGGGTCTGCGCCGCGTGGTAAATCGAGGCGTTGGCCTTCAGCACCTGCTCGCGCACCATGCGCGCGGCGAGGATCTTGTTGCTCTCCGGATCGATCTCGAAGGGCTTCACCTTGGCGAGCAGCTGCTGCATCTCGGTGGTGATCACCGTGGTCGCCATGCCGCTCGCCACTTCCCCGGCGTTGTAGCCGCCCATGCCGTCGGCCAGCACCACCAGCCCGTTGGCGCCGTCCGCCGCGATCGAATCCTCGTTGTGCGAACGCACCATGCCGGGATCGGTGCAGGACGAGATTTCGAGGGCTTGGCTCAAGTCCATGCGCTCAGAGCTCGATGTCCAGGCGCTTGCCGCCGCCGCTGTGCGCTGCTGCGCCGGCACCCGCCGCGGCACGCAGCGCCGCGGCGAACTCGTCGCCGCTCTGGTAGCGCTCGTCGGGATTCTTGGCCAGCGCCTTGTCGAGGAACGCGACCAGGCCGTGCTGCACCTTCGGGTTGACCGACAGGATGTCGGTGGGCGGCTCGTTGGCGATCTTGTACATCAACTGCGCCATCGATTCGCCCTCGAAGGGCAGCTTGCCGCTGAGCAGCTGGTACAGGCTCACGGCGAGCGAGAACAGGTCCGAGCGGCCCTCGATCTTCTTGCCGGCGAGCTGCTCGGGCGACATGTAGGACGGCGTACCCAGCACCATGCCGGTCTTGGTCTTGGAGGAATCGGTCAGGCGCGCGATGCCGAAGTCCGTCAGCTTCAGCGTGTCCGTATCGGCGTGGTACATCATGTTCGCAGGCTTGATGTCCCGGTGCACTACGCCCTGCTTGTGCGCGTACCCCAGCGCATCCGCCGCGCGCGCGGCAATCGACACCGCCTTCTCCATGGGCAGCAGGTTCGCCCCCTTCACGTATGGCGCGAGGTCGCCGCCTTTCAGCAGTTCCATGGCGATGTAGCAGAAGTCGTGCTCCTCGCCGGTATCGTAGATGGTGACGATGTTCGGGTGCGACAGGCGCCCGGCGGTCTCCGCCTCGCGGAAGAACCGTTCCTTCACCTCGGCCAGCTCGTCCGCCTCGAACTCCTGCGACAGGGCCATGGTCTTGATCGCCACCTCGCGGCCGATCTTCGGGTCCTTGCCCAGGTACACCACCCCCATCGCGCCCTTGCCCAGTTCCTTGTGCACCTCGAATCTGCCGAATTTCGGCTTCTCGCCGGCCGCGAGATTGAGCGAGCCGCCCGGGTGGCTGGAAGCGCCGCTGAGAATCACGGTCTCGGAGAGCTGCTTGGCACGCGTCAGCTTCTGCGCGAGATCCTTGAATTTCGGGTTGTACCCGTGCATGTGGCGGAACACCGACTCCGCCTTGTTGAACTGGCGCTTCCTCTCGAAATCGAGCGCCAGGTTGTACAGGTTGTCCATCACTGCGTCGGACATCGGCACCTGGCGGAATTTGTCCCAGGCGAGGTCGAGCTGGCCTTGCGCCTGGTAGGCGATGCCGAGCATGCGGTTCGATTCCGCGGAGGACTCGTCTGACTTCACCTTGGCCGCCTCCGTCACGATGAAGCGCTTGGTGGCCAGTGCCACGTGACCCACCAGCAACAGCGTGCAAGGCACCATCAGTTGCATCCAGGTGGCCTGCGTGGTCATGAGCACGAAATGCACGGCGATGAGCACCGCCAGGATGCCAACGGTGATCACGGCGGCAGGTGCGGCCTTCAACCGCGGCAGCAGCACGATGAGGTACACGCCGACCAGCAGGAACACCAGCTTCTCGACGATCCAGCCCCAGGTCGGTGCGACGAAAAAGTGTTCCTGCAGGAGCGAGGACACCGAGTGAGCCAGCGTCAGCACCGGCGGCATGGCCGGCGACACCGGCGTCACCGAGGTGGTGCCGACGCCGGCTGCAGTGGCGCCGATCAGCACGATCTTGTCGGCGTACTTGGCCGCCGGGATCTTGCCCATGAGCACGTCGTAGAACGAATCCGGCTGGAAAGCCGGACGATGCTCGCGGTCCTTGTAGAAGAACGTGTACATCTGCAGCGCCGGGTCGGTGCCGATGCGCAGCCGTCCCAGCGTCACGCCTTCGTTCGCGCGGATGCGGATGTCGGCGGGTCCCAGATTGAGGCTCTTCGCGGCGACCATCAGCGACAGCGACGGGAAGTGGTGCTCGAAATAGCGCAGCACCAGGGGCTCGGTGCGGATGCCGCCGTCGACGTCGGGATTCACGTTCAGGTGGCCAAGCCCCGCCGCGGCGCGGCCCAGCCTGTCGAGCGGCACCTGTATTTCGGAGGCCGGCAGGGCGCCCAACTCCTCCTCCTTGCCCGGAATGGCGTTCTTCAACACGTAGTCCGCGAGCGGCCGGTCGGGCTTACCGCGCGGGATGTCGATGGTGAATAGCATCGGTAGCAGCACATTGCCCGCCCTGGCGTAGCTCTCCGCCAGCCGGCGGTCGGTGTTGAGCGCGGATTCCGCCTCCTTCAGCAGCCCGAGCATCGGCGAAGGCTCGGCGCCTTCCGCCTGCGCTTTCGCCGCCAGGTCCAGCAGCTTGGCAATGTACTGGTAGCCCGGATCGATCTGCGGCTCGAACAGGAACACCGTGTTGGCGATGACCTTGGCCTTGGCGCCCGCCAGCAAGTCGGCCATCTTGGCGTGCACTTCGCGCGACCAGGGCCAGCGACCGATGTTGGCGATCGACGTGTCGTCGATGGCAATCACCGCGATCTTGTCCGATGGCGTGCGCGATGAGGCTTGCACACCCATGTCGTAGGCCTTGCGCTCGAGGCTCTGCAGCAGGTCGCTGCCGCTGGCGAGGAAAAGCAGCACCACCACAGCGAGGCCGAGCAACCAGTCGGATTTCCAAAAACCGGACTTCATGCGCGGCCACTCCCCCCGTTTTTCTCCGCTGTCGAACCGAGGCGGCCTAGCCTCCGACAACACCCCTTGAAACAGCAGTCTGGACCGCATTCTTGCAGTCGAAACTAAGCTGCGTCAAATGTTTACGCGCGCATGCGCCCGCGTATGCGGCGGTGCATCCGGACAACGGGGAGATCAGTTGCCGAGCAACTGGCCGGGCTTGAGGGCGCCTGAGGCGACGAGATCCCCGGCAGCGAGCTTCTTGCCGTCGCCCAGTTTGGCCTTGCCGACATGGATGCGGCCGCCCTGCGCGGCGATCGCCAGACGGCCCTGGGCGAGTTCGACCACCTCGCCGATCTTGCCCTTGACCGCGCCGAAAGTGCGCACCAGCTCCTTGCGGCTGTCGAACAGCTGCAGCTTGACGCCATTCAGCGTCGTCCAGGCGCCGGGGGCCGGGTCGCAGCCCCGGATCACGTCGTGGATCACGTCCGCGTGGTTGGCCCAGTTGATCTTCGCCTCGGCTTCGCGGAACCAGCCTTCGTAGGAAGCCTGAGATTCGTCCTGCACGGCTTCCTTGTGCTTTCCCGCGACCACCAGGTCGGCCGCCTCGAGCATCGCCTGCACGCCCATCGGGAACAGGCGATCGAAGTACACGCTGCCCAAGGTATCGTTCTCGCCGACCGCGGTACGTTTCTGCAGGATCACCGCGCCTTCGTCCAATCCGTCGGTCGGACGGAAAATGCTCAGGCCGGTCTCCTTCTCGCCGCGCGTGATCGGCCAGTTGATCGAGGACGGGCCGCGATATTTGGGCAGCAGCGAAGGGTGGAACTGGAGGGTGCCGCGTTTCGGGATATTGACGAACTCCTGCGGGGCGAACTGCAGCACGAAGGCCATGATACCGAGGTCGGCGCCGGTTTCCCGCATCGCCTGCACCGCCTCGGGCGCGCGCAGCGATTTGAACTGGTGCAGCTTGAGGCCTTTCTCCTGCGCGGCGACGCGCAGCACGTCCGGCCGCGCGCCCTCCTTCTCGGGCGCGCAGAACACGGCCGCCACCTGGTCGCCGCGGGCGAGAAACGCCTCCAGCACGGCCTTGCCGAAATCCTGCTGGCCGACAATGGCGATCTTCATCAGGCCGCCTTCTTCGGCGGGACCGAAAACGCGCCGGCGCTCTTCAGCGAGCCGACTTTCGCATCGTCGTAACCCAGTACTTGCTTCAGGACCTCCTCGGTGTGCTCGCCGAGCGTCGGCGAGCGCTCGATTCTCGCCGGCGAATCCGACAGCTTGATCGGCATGCCCACATTCCACCACTTGCCGCGCTGCGGGTGATCGAGCTCGACCCACATGTCTCGTCCCCTGATGTGTTCGTCGTTGGCGAGATCCTCGGTGCTCATGATCGGGCCGCAGGGCACATCCAGCGGATTCAGGATCGCCATCAGCTCGCGCTTGGTGTAGTCCTTGGCGAAGGCGGTGATGATCTTCCACATCTCATTCTGGTTCTTCCGGCGCTCGGCGATCTTCGCGAATCGGGGATCCTTGAGCAGGTTTTCGCCGCCGATGCGCTTCGCCAGCGCCTCCCAAACCGCTTCCTGCACGACGACGTAGAGCCAGTCGTTCGGTCCGTGCGGCTTGCAGTGGATCGCGTTGCCGAGCTGCCCGCCGCCAGAGTCGTTGCCGCCGCGCGGAACGTCGCCCATTCCCTGGTGCGTCGGCACCGAATACTCCGACAGCCCCTGGCGCGTGAGGCGCTGATGGTCGCGGAACTTGACGCGGCACAGGTTCATCACGCCGTCCATCATCGCCACTTCGACATACTGGCCCTTGCCGGTGCGGTCGCGCTGGCGCAGCGCCGCGAGCAGGCCGATGGCGAGGTGCAATCCGGTGCCGGTGTCGCCGATCTGCGCGCCGGTGACGAACGGCGGGCCCTCCGGCACTCCGGTGGTGCTCATGGCGCCCCCCATGGCCTGCGCCACGTTCTCGTAGGCCTTGAAATCGGCGTAGGGGCCGCTTGAGCCGAAGCCCTTGATCGAGCCCATCACGATCCTCGGGTTGAGCTCGTGGATCTTTTCCCAGGTGAAGCCGAGCCGGTCGAGCACGCCGGGACCGAAGTTCTCCATGATGATGTCGCACTTCTTCAGCAGGTCGACGAACACCTGCTTGCCCTCGGCGCTCTTCATGTTCACGGTGATCGAGCGCTTGTTGCAGTTGAGCATGGTGAAATACAGGCTGTCGGCGTTGGGCACGTCGCGCAGCTGGCCGCGCGTCGCATCGCCGGCGGGGTTCTCGAATTTGATGACGTCGGCGCCCATCCAGGCGAGGAGCTGCGAGCAGGTGGGCCCCGCCTGCACGTGCGACATGTCGAGGATGCGGATTCCCTTGAGGGCTTCCATACTGATCTCCAAGAACCTACTTCTTCTTTGCGCTCGGGTTCAGGCTCGTGATGCGGCCGCTTTCGGTGCCGGCAGTTTCATCGATCACGGCATTGATGAGGGTGGGCTTGCGCGAACGGATGGCTTCTTCCATTGCCTTGCGCAGCTCGGCGGGGGTCGTGGCGTTGACGCCCACGCCGCCGAAGGCCTCCATCAGCTTGTCGTAGCGCGCGCCCTTCACGAACACCGTGGGCGCCGGATCGCGGCCGTTGGGATCGACGTCCGTGCCCTTGTACACGCCGTTGTTGTTCATGATCACGATGCACACCGGCAGGTTGTACCGGCAGATGGTCTCCACTTCCATGCCGGAGAAGCCGAACGCGCTGTCGCC
>Ga0137455_1000499_pt1 | contig 10650 bp, 8 predicted proteins | sample EasRivERMGT600_2_FD_102334 | JGI IMG/M metagenome (GOLD analysis project Ga0137455, IMG submission 102334) | Soil microbial communities from meander-bound floodplain in the East River, Colorado, USA - East River MetaG ERMGT600_2 | ecosystem: Environmental > Terrestrial > Soil > Floodplain ... | reverse complement strand
CTGCGATATCCGGCAGGAGACGGGTCTCGACGTGGCGCGACGTGCCGTTGGGCGGCTTGTGCACCCTGCGGAACGTGACGGGATATCCGCGCAGCACCTCGGCGGCATGCTCCTCGACCTCGCGGAACACTTCCTCTCCGAGGAGTTCGCGCTGGTGCTTGCCGATGATGTCCTTGCCCGCCAGGCCGTAGAACTCTGCCCAGTCCCGGCTGGCGAAGCGGCAACGCAGATTGTTGTCCCAGGAGGTGGTCATGGCAGGGACGTTGTCGGCAAACAGGCGCAGCTGGCGCGTGCTGTCCCGCAAGGCACGCTCCGAGCGCTTGCGCGTCGTAATGTCGGTGCCGACTCCCCTGTAGCCCTTGAATACGCCGGAGGCATCGAACATCGGGTCGCCGCTGATCGACATATGTCGCTCGGTGCCGTCGGCCCCTGCGCGCGAGAACTCGAAATTGCGGAACGGCTGGTGCGCATCGCGCATCGCCCGGTGCGCCTGCCATCCCGCCTCGTCCGGCGACAGATAGGGCAAGTCCCAGATGCGATCGCCGAACTGCGCGCCGCGCCGGAACATCGTGGCGATACTTGCCTTGCTTTCGGCCGAGTCGCCTTGCGAGAGGCGGTGCCCGGCGTCGCTCTCCCAGTAGAAGTCCGAGGACATCTCGGTCAGGCTGCGAAAGCGCGTTTCGCTGCTGCGCAGGCTCCGCCTGAGCTTGTTGATCTGTCCGCTGATGATGACGAAGCAGGGCAGGAATCCTGCCAGCCCCAGCCAGCTCATCCATTCCCCGGGGACGTCGTGGATCGCCTGCGGCCGCCAGTGCATCAGCAGATTGATGACCAGGGCGTATGCCGCCAGCGTGACGAGCGTGACCAGCGTGAATTCGCGCACGTTGAGGCGGAAGACGCCGAACAGGAACACGATGAAGCAGGCGAACAATGCAATGTTGCGCCCATCGGGCATGTGATAGACGACGTACATCAGTACGGCGATCGCCGCCAGAATCTGGAAGCGGGTGAGGCTGGGATCCGCGAAGCGCAGGTTGAGTCCGGAGCGAATGGCTGCGTAAAGGCCCAGGGTGATCGCGAGAAACGCTGCCGCGGCCTGCAGCATGATCGATGCCGGAAGATCGCCGAACGCCCAGGCAACCGCCATCATCGCCGTCGCCAGCACATAGCTGAGCGCGGCGACGCCGAAGCGCCGCAGACGCAAGGCCTGCTTCGCATCGAGCGAGGGCGGGATCAGGATCGCGGCCAGAGGCATGCTCTTGTCGGGTTACGCGGCGGCGGGCGGGGCCAGGTATCTTGCCTCGAAGAGTTCGCCCGGCAACGGCTTGCTGAACAGAAAGCCCTGCATTTGATCGCAGTTCAGCACGCGAAGCAGCCGCGACTGCTCTTCGGTCTCGACGCCTTCGGCCACCACGTTGAGCCTCAGCGAATGCGCCAGGCTGATGATGGTGGACACCAGCGCCAGTCCCTGCGGCCCGGCGGTCATTTCGGTCACGAACGAGCCGTCGATCTTCAGCGTGTCCACCGGCAGCTTGGACAGGTAGCTGAGCGAGGAGAAGCCGGTGCCGAAGTCGTCGATGGCGATGGTCACGCCCAGGTCGCGGATCGCGCGCAGCGTGGCGATGCTGTGCTTGACGTCCTCCATGATCAGGCTCTCGGTGATCTCCAGTTCCAGGCCGCCTGCCGCATGCGCGTGCACACCGATGACCTGCTGCACCTCGGCGATGAATCCGCGGTTGCGCAATTGCAGCGGCGACATGTTCACTGCAATGCGCACGGCAGGCAGGCCCGCAGCGAGCCAGCGCAGGTAGTCCTGCATGGCTTTGCGCAGCGCCCAGCGCCCGACGTCATAGATCAATCCGGTGGCTTCCAGGATCGGGATGAAGCGGCCCGGCGGCACCAGGCCCGTGCGCGGATCGTTCCAGCGGATCAGCGCCTCGACGCCGACGAGCTTGCCGCTGGCGAGATTCACTTTGGGCTGGTAATGCAGCACGAATTCCTCCTGGTCCAGCGCCTGGCGCAGCTGATTCTCCAGGGTGAGCTCGCCGGCCACGGTTTCGCTCATGCGCTGCGTGTAGAACAGGTATCGATCGCCGCTCGCCTTGGCTTTTTTCAGCGCGGACTCGGCGTTCCTGAACAAAGCGTCGGCGTCGACACCGTCGTCCGGAAAGACCGCGACGCCCACCTTGGCGGCGATGCGGAACACGGCGTCGTTCAGACGGAACGGATGCTCGAGAAAGACCTCCAGCGTGTTCTCGAGAAGCCGCGCCACGTCGCCATCCTTGCTTACTTCCGGCAGCACCACGGCGAAATGGTCCGCACCCACCCGCGCCAACAGGTTGGCGTCCCCTGTGTTGCGCCTCAGCCACTCCGCCACCTGCCGCAGGAGCGCATCGCCGGCCGGCCGGCCGAGGCTGTCGTTGATGTTCTTGAATCGCTCCAGATCGATGAGGAACAGGGCCAGCTTGTGCCCGGCGCTGGCCGCGCTGCGCATGGACTGTGCCACCCGCTCGAGAAACAGACTGCGGTTCGCCAGTCCAGTGAGCGCATCGTAGTAGGCGAGGTACTCGAGCTTTTTCTCCTTGTCGATGTGATCCAGCGCAAACCCGATGTCGCCGGCCAGCTCGGTCAAGAGCTTCATCTCTTCTTCATCGAAAAAGCCGGCATCCCCGGCGTACAGGGCGAGGACGCCCACCGCGTCATCCGCAATCAGCAAGGGCAGAACAGCCAGCGAGGCAATTCCGCGCTCGAGGCGCTGCTTCGCGAAGAAGATCCTCGGATCCACAATTATGTCGTTGGATACCATGGCCTTCTTTTCCCTGACCGCGCGCGCGGTCAGGGTGTTTCCCAGCGGCGCGTCTTCGCGCAGCGAGAAATGATCCTTGATGAGCGTCAGGAACTCCGGTTCCGCGCCCGCGGAGGCAACCGGGACGACCTGCATCGCGCTGCGGTCGACGACACCTATCCACGCCATCTGGAAGTGGCCGTGATCGACCGCGATCCGGCAGGCTTCCGTGAAAAGCTCCTCGCGGTCGCGCACGCGCACGATGAGCGTATTGATGCCGCTCAGCACCGCGTATACGCGGTTGAGGCGCCTGATCCTGACCTCAGCCCGCTTCTGCTCGGTGATGTCCTCGCCGATGCTTGCCGTGCCGATCACATCGCCGCCTCCCGAGCGCAGCACCGAATTGTTCCAGCGAATGAGCCGGCGCTCGCCCGAGCGTGTGAGAATCTCGTTCTCGTGATGCAGTGCTTCGGGCTTGTCGGCGAGGAGCGCCGCGTTGACTTGTCTCAAATCGTCCACTTTGGGCGGTATGAATAGCTCGAACCAGTCCCCGCCCATCACCTCCTCGCGCCGCCAGCCGGTCAGCCGCAGCAGGTAGTCATTGCAGTAGGTGATGCGGGCGTTCGTGTCGAGCATCAGCGAAACCAGCTCGATATTGCCCAGCATGTCGCTGAACCGCCGCTCGCTCTCGCGCAGACTCTCTTCGGTCTGCCTCTGCGCGGTCACGTCCTGCAGTGTGTTGAACCACCGCGAGCCGCCCGTCGCGTCGCTCTCGTTCTTGAGCGGTTCCATGGCTTGGCGGATGCGGATCCATCGGCCATCGCCGTTTCGCAAGCGGTATTCCAGCTCCACGCGGCTTTTGCTGACGGCTGCTTCGATGGACTTCTCGCGAAACAGCGAGCGGTCCTCCGGATGCAGGATCTCCAGCCAGGCACGCGTGGACCGGGGCAGGTGCGCCGGCTGCATGCCGACCAGCGGCGGCAGGGTATCGGACCACCGCTCGAACGACCCGTCCGCACCGGTAATGACGTGCGCGAGCTTCGCCATCAGCTGGGCGCGGTGCAGTCCCGCCTCGCTCTGCGCAAGTACGTCGAGAACTGCGGCTTGCTTGGCGGCCTCGCTGGCGCGCAACTGTTCCTGCGCGTGCCGCAGCAGGAACGTCCGGCCGTCACGGTCGGCCACCGTATCCACCTCACCGCCGGTCAGTTCCTCCAGGCGTTGCTCGGTCTGGTGCAGCGTTGCGATGAGCGCGGCAACGTCGTCACTCGCGTGCGCCAGGGGCGGTGATCGTCGCGTTTTCACACAGCCGCGATTTCCAGCCCCAGAGCCAGCAACACGGGCCGCACCTGGCTGAGCGTGCCGACGATTCTTCGGGGGGCGGGCAGTGGCGCAAGCTTGACCAGCGTCGGTGTCATGAGCACCCCGTCTGCCAGCGCGCGCTTCGGTTCCCGGAACACGTTCACCACTTCGATGGAGTGCCGATTCTCCAGGTAGGCCTTGCACAGCGCGGTCAGGTTGGCGATTGCCTGCGCGGAATTCTGCGCGTCGCCTGCCACATAGAGCCGGAACTTGAAATCCGCCCCGGTCTTGGGAGGGGCCTTGGTCCTGGCGCGTCGCGTCATGGCTGGCTCACTTGCGCAGCGGCAGCGCCGCGTCGGCGCCGCGCAACTCTCCCATCCGCGTGCGGCCTTGCGACAACTCTCCCGCGCGCGTCTCCGTGGTGCGGGCCAGCAAGGCCTTCTCCACCTGCTTCGCCTCCAATTCCACCTGCAGCGCCTTCACGCGCATGCCCAGCTCGGCCTCCTCCGCATCGAGCCTGACGCGCTTCAACTTCGCGGCGGCTTCGGTGACCTTGCTCGCGACACGCTCGGCACTTTCCTTTTCCCAGCGCAGCGTGCCCATCAGGACCTCGCCACCGGCAGTGTAAGTGTCGCTGAGCGTCACGCCTGCGTCGCTGAGGACCAGCTCGCGCACCTGGTTCGAATGCGCCGTGCCGCGCGACTTGATGATGGACAAGCCGCGGTTGCGCTCCCCGGCCTGCACCACGTAGTTGAGGTCGATCCAGGTGTCCGCGAGCGTCGAGATCTGCAACGACGAGCCGCCTTCCGTCTGCCTGGACATCTCGTTCAGCAGGCTGGTGCACACGACGGTGATGCCCTCGCACTTGGTCCAGTCGATCAACCGTTCCGCCACGCTGTGCGCGCTCGAGTCATTGCCGGACTTGGACCATGTGGACACCGGGTCGATCACCAGGCAGCGGGCTTTATGCTCCTGCGCGAGCGTCTTGATGCGCATCAGGTAGGACTCCGCACTGCCGGTGATGGTGCGGGCCGAGGCCATGCGCAGGAGCCTGCTCTTCAGGTAGCGATCCAGGCGGATGCCCACCGAGGTCAGGTCACGGATCACCTCGTTCGCATCCGAATCGAAGCTGACGAACAGGGTGCGCTCGCCGCGCCGGCATGCCGCTTCCGCGAATGCGCCGGCCAGTGTCGTCTTGGCCGTGCCGGGGAAGCCGGTGATGAGCACGCTGGCGCCGCGGTAGTAGCCGCCGCCCAGCATGGTATCGAGCCGCTTCACGCCGCTGGAAACGCGCTCGCTGCTCACCTTGGTGCTTCTTGGGACGAGTGTGTGCGCAACGGCGACCTCAAATCCGCCGTTGCCGATGAGGAACGGCATTTCATTCTCGTCGAAGCTGGAGCCGCGATACTTCTGCACGCGCAGGTTGCGTTGCGACACGCCCAGCACCACGCTGTGATCAAGAATGACCGCACAGTCCACCATGAATTGCATGAAGCCGAACGGCTGCTGGTTGATGGAATGCGCCTCATCCGCGCCGGCCTTGGCGGTGATGAGGCCCGTCAGGCCGCGCCCCAACAGCCATTCATGCAACCGGTAGATCTCCCGCCTTTTCGCCGCCGGATCAGGCAGCAGCGCCAGTACGACATCCAAGGCATCGAACACGATGCGCCGCGCCCCCATTTCCCTGATCTGCGCTTCCAGTGCCGCCAACATCCCGCCGAGATCGAAATTGCCCAACTGGACCAGGTCGGGAATCGGCTGGGCATCCAGAAAAAACAGTTTTTTGCGCTGCAATGCAGCAATTTTCCAGCCGAAGCTTTCGGCATTGGCGACGATGCGCTTCGAGGCCTCCTCGAATGCGACAAAGATGCCTGGCTCCTCGCAATCCTGCGCGCCATGCACCAGGAATTGCAGTGCGAAGATGGTCTTGCCGGAGCCCGGTCCGCCCACCAGCAGCGTCGTGCGGCCGCTTGGCAATCCTCCGCCAGTGATTTCATCGAAACCGGCAATGCCGGTCGGCGTTTTGGCCAGGGTCTTGGTGAGCAGTGAGTGGGGGTATCTCATTTTGTGATCTGTAATCAGCCAATTAGTGTCCGCTTGATCGCTGTGGCGCTCTGTGCGATAGGGCACGCAGCGGCGCTCGCGCGCGGCGGCCGGATCGCCCGTTACTGCTGCTTCAGTCTGCTAGTGAAACCGGAACCACAGGATCGCGGCGTTGGCCGCGACAAACAGGGCGGCAACCAGGATGATCGAGCCTGCCGCGCGGGGAAACGCCTCGACCAGTTTGTCGAGCGTCGGATGCATCGTATCCACGCCGACGGTGAGCTTGCGGACCGAAATCCAGCGGTTCGCCTGTGCCTCGAATCTGCCCAGGGCACGCGGGAAATAGCCGAGCATCACGCCGACGACCAGCGCCAGCACGCTGAACACGATCAGCGACCAGCGTGCGCTTTCCAGGACCGAGAAGACCAGCGGGCGCGGATAGCGCAGGTTCAGGGCGGCAGCGATCGAGGAACTGTCGAACCATGCGACCAGGCTGTAGAGGGAATAGGCGGCGCCCACGACAAAGAAGGCCCCGATCAAGCGCCTGTGCCGGTTCACGGTCTGCCCGATATCGTGCGCCATCGCCAGCGGCTTCAGGGCTTGCCGGGTGGACACGTAGTGATTCGTCAAGCGGAACAGGCGGAACATCTTCGCGCTGGAAACGATCAGGCCTGCCCCGATGGCGGCGCCAACCAGGCCCCAGACCAGGAAAAACATGACAACCGCCGAGATCAGCAGTTGATTGAGCAGGTGGTCGCTATTCAGCGGCATGGGCGAGACAATGTTTAGCTGCTTCCTGCCTTCGCCTTCTGTTCGCTGCCACCCACAACAAGAATCTTTCCATATGTGCGCCAACGCACGGTCCAAGCCATCGCATTGTGGTCCGGGAGCCAAAGGAACATACTCGCCCTGCAGCGGTATGCCGTTGAAAGTACGCGGGAGTATGCGGGTCCATGGGGGGAGCCATGAAGACGTGTGTCGCGGTGTTGCTGTGGCTGTGCGGCGGGGTTTGCCTCGCCCAGGTGCCGCCGGACGGTCGGCCGCAGAGCCATGCGGCCTACCCGGCCTCGGAAGCCGCAGCGGCATGGCGGGCGCTTGCGGCGGGCTATGTGCGCAAGGCCCTCAAGGACCGAACGGTGGACGCGGACCCGGCGCTGAACGCGCGCGTGGACAAGGTCATGGCCGCGGTCGGCGCGGCGGTGGCCGCCGTCGATGCTCGGTTCGCCAAGTCTACCTGGAGGGCCATCCTCATCGAGGACTTCGGCCACGGCGCCGCGGCGTTTCCCGGGGAGACCATCCTGGTGGACGCGAAGTTCGTCCGCGCGCTGCAGCTCGACGACGATGAGCTGGCCCTGGTCTTCTCCCACGAGGCGGCGCACGTGGTCGCCGGTCATGCCGCGGCGAAACTCACGTTCATGGCGCAGTTCCTCGGCAAGGAACGGGTTCCCACCGCGCAAATTGCCCTGCTGGAGTTTCTTGCCACGGATTCCTACGCGACCGTGTTCCAGCATACGGCACTGCAACAGGAGCGCGAGGCGGACAACATCGGAGCAGCCATTTTTTATGTGACCGGATATGACCTGCAGCGGGCACTGGCCCTGTTCGACAAGCTGGCGGAACTGGAGACCGACGAGGACCAGCAGAGCCCGAACTCCCACGACGCGGCTCGAGAACGCAAACAGGCCGTTGCCGGCGCAATTGCAGAACTGGAGCGCCGCCACGCACGCCGCGGTTCCGAGGCGCGCTAGGCGCCTGCGGCCGGGCAGGCTACAGCTTGCCGAGCAGGAGCAGGATCACCACGATCAACAGCGCCAAGCCGACGCCGCCGCTGGGACCATAACCCCACTTGTTGCTGTGGGGCCAGCTGGGAATCACACCGAGCAGCGCCAGAACCAGGACCACCAGCAGCACGGTGCCCAAGGTCATTACTGCTGGCCTTTGACAATCATGACATTCTTGACGGATGTCACGCCCTCGACTTTGCGTGCCACGGCGACTGCCTTGTTGATGTCGGCGCGCGACCGGACGAAGCCGCTCAACTGGACCATGCCTTTGTAAGTCTCGACGTTGATTTCGGCCGACTTCAGCGAAGGCTCTTCAAGCACGGCAGCCTTGACCTTGGCAGTGATGAGGCTGTCCTCGACATATTCCTTCGCGCCCTGTTTCTTCGACGTCGCGACCGTGGCGGTGCCGGCAGCGACCTTGGCTGGCTTGCTTGCATCCGCGGACTTCAATTTCGCCTTTGCGTCCGCGATGGCGCGGTCTTCGGCAGCCTTGGCTTGCTTCACGCAGGCCGCCTTGTCATTGGCGCTCTTGTCGTCGCATTTTTCCTTGGCGACCGAGTAGTCTGCCTTGGCTTTGGCGACGCTCACCGCGTAGCGGTGCTTGCTGCTGGGCGCAAAGCGTTCATCGAGCTCGGCCGTGGCGACGTTTTTTCTGCCCTTGGCTTCAGCCTTGCAGATGTCCAGCGCATTGCCGGTCTTGGATGCACAGGCGGCGCCGGCGGATTTATAGTCGGCAGCGATTGCGTCTTTGGCGGACTTGTATTCGGCTTTGGACATGCTTTGCGCCGCCGCGCCGCCACTCAACGCGAGGCCGATCGCAACTGCAAATGCGGGAATTGTGAGCTTATGCATGGCCGTACCTTTGCTTGGGTTGGTAACGTGCAGAACATACGCGAAGCGCTAAGCCGGTGCAGTGCGTTGGCGTACATAACCCCGGGGATGCTCCAGCCTCAAAAAAAAGGCCCGGCATGAAACTGCTGCTGCCGGGCCCCGTACATGCTCTGCGTGCGACGTTACGCCGGGGGCAACGGCGATTCTGTTCGCTGGCACGCTTTGCGCGGGCAGCCCGGGACGGGCGGGCTCATGGCGCGCTGCCCGAGAACGTATCGCAGTCCTTTGGGCGGCCCGAGTCCATGCCGCGCTTGAACCAGCGCACGCGCTGCTCCGACGTGCCGTGCGTGAACGACTCTGGCACGACGCGACCCTGGGTTTGCTTCTGCAGGCGGTCGTCGCCGATCGCCGTGGCGGCGTTGAGCGCTTCCGCGATGTCGCCGGCGTCCAGCTGTTTCATGGTGCCCGCGTGGTGTCCCCAGACGCCCGCGTAGCAATCGGCCTGCAACTCCATGCGCACCGAAGCCCGATTGTTGTCGGCCTTGGAAGCGCGCTCACGCGCCGCTGCCGTCTTCTCGAAGGCGCCGGTGAGATTCTGCACGTGGTGGCCCACCTCGTGCGCGATGACGTAGGCCTGGGCGAAATCCCCCGGCGCCTGAAAGCGCGCTTGCAGGTCGCGGAAGAACGCGAGGTCGATGTAGAGCTTCTGGTCACCGGCACAATAAAAGGGGCCCATCGCCGATTGCCCCATGCCGCAGGCCGAGCGCACTTGTCCGTCATAGAGCACCAGCGTCGGCGGGCGGTACTGGCTGTTCGACTGCTGAAAGACCTTGCCCCAGACCACTTCAGTGCTGCCGAGGACCTTCGAGACGAACTGCCCCATCTGGTCCGCGGGCGCCCCCCTGGGCACCTCGCGCGTTTCGCGCTGGGCGGTGACCTGCTCGGCCACGTTGATCGCGGTGCCGGGGTCGAAGCCCAGAAAGTAGGCGATGACGGCGATCACGACGCCGCCGATGCCCAGGCCGCCCCCGACCAACCGCGCTCCGCGGCGGTCCTCGACGTTGCCGCTGGCCTTCTGGTCGTCGAGTTGCATGTGGGCGGAAATCGCGAGCGAAGCCGTGACGACGCTCTAGCGCAACCCGAGTAACGAAAGCACGGCGAGGATCATGCGGTTAGTGCCCGAGCAGTTCGCCCGCGGGCTTGAGCGATTCGACCCGATCGAAGACCACCTTGGCGATGGCGACCAGCGGCGCGCCAAGCAGCAGTCCCCACACACCCCACAGCCAGCCGAAGAACAGCAGGGCAATGAACAGCACCGCGGTGTTCACGCGCGCGAAGCGGCTTTGCAGCCAGGTCATGAATGCAAACCCGATCGCCCCCGCAAGCAGCAGCGACACGCCCGCCACCGCGAGCGCGATGAGCAGCGACCCGAACTGCAGGAAGGCGGCCACGCCGCACCCGAGCGCGAGCAGCGCCGGCCCGAGATAGGGGATGAAGTGCAGCACCCCGGCAGCCACGCCCCAGAAGCCTGCCTGGTCCAGGCCGAGCGCCAGGAATGCGAGCCAGGTGGCGACGGCGAGCAGGACGTTCGAGGCGAGCGTGGCGAGCAGGTAGCGCTGGATCTGCACGTCGATCTCCTCGAGGATGCGCACGGCGTCCTTCTTGTGCGACAGCGTCGGCCCGACGAGCTGCAGCAGCTTGCGGCGAAAGTGCATGCCGGACGCAAGCAGGAAATAGGTCAGCAGCAGCACGATCGGGGTCTGCGCGGCAACAGTGGCGAGCAATCCGGTCTGCGCAAGTGTGTAGTCGCGCAACCAGGTGGGTTCGGGTGTCCGTGCGGCCGACGAGCGCGCCGCTGGCCTGCCGGGGTCTGCCGGCTTGGCGCCTGCATCGGCGGCGGCTCCCTGG
>Ga0137455_1000497_pt1 | contig 10679 bp, 18 predicted proteins | sample EasRivERMGT600_2_FD_102334 | JGI IMG/M metagenome (GOLD analysis project Ga0137455, IMG submission 102334) | Soil microbial communities from meander-bound floodplain in the East River, Colorado, USA - East River MetaG ERMGT600_2 | ecosystem: Environmental > Terrestrial > Soil > Floodplain ... | reverse complement strand
GATGAGTACTGGTGATGTACCGGCCAAGCGGTTCTTCCATCACCATTTTTCATCACTATTTTTCGTCACCATTTTTTCATCACTTCTTTCTTCGCTATGCGAGTATCAGGAAAATCCCTACAAAGCCTCGGTAGGGCGTGACGTGATGAAGCGTGACGTGGTGGGGCGTGACGTGATGGGGCGAGGAAATTCTAAGGCGGAAGGGCTACTGGAGGATGAGGGCGGAGGGAGGAACGCGCTCAGGCCAGGATGTAGCGGCCCGACTTTCGCGTTCCCACGCGCTTCACAAGTCCTGCAGACATCAAGGGATTAAGCAAGTCGATCGCACCTTGCTTGGAGACGCCTATCCCGTCCCAGATTTCCTTGGGACTCAAGCTGCCCTTTTCACGGAGCATTTGCAACAGCTGCTCCTGCTTGGGCCGCAGCACGAGTTTCCTTCCCTTCGAGCGCGCGGCGAGGTGTTGTATGCGCTGCCACACCCGCTGCAGCGTCTGCAGCAGCCCTTCCGACGAGTACTCCAGCCACGTCGTCAAGTCTTCCCCCTCTTGCCGCACGGCCTGAAGCGCCGCGTAATAGCGTGGCCGGCCTTCCCAGTAGTACTCGTCCACCGAGAAGACGTGGTGCGAATCGAATCCCCGCCGGTACAGCTCCCACAATGACAGCGCACGACCGGTCCGCCCGTTGCCGTCCGAGAACGGGTGTATGGCTTCGAAGCGGTAATGGACGATCGCGAAACTAATCACCGGTGACAGAGAGCGGGAAGGCTTGTTCCACCACTCCAGGAACTCGAACATCAGGCCCGACACCTGTTCCGGCGGCGGAGGAACGTAGGGGCCGACGCGCACCCGGATCGTCCGGTAGCGTCCAGCCTCCCCTTGGTGCATCACGCCCGAGGCGATGATCTTGTGCAGCCGGAAGACGTCCTCGTGCGTGACGAGCTTCTTGCCGGCGCGCTTCTCGATGTGCCGCAGCGCCGCAAAGTAGTTCACCACCTCCCGCCGGTGCCGGGGGTCGGCCACCGCGAGCTTGCGGCCCTCCTCGACCGCCCGCACCTCGTCGAGCGTCAGGGGATTACCCTCGATCGCGGTCGAGGAATGCGTGTTGCGCGCTCGCGTGTCCTTCTGCAGCGCCGGGATCCAGGGCACCTGGACCGTTGCGCCCGCGATACGCTCCCGCAGTGCCGAGATGTCCTCGACGCGGGCGAGCAAGGACGGCGTGACCGTGAACTTCGGCTGATAGCTCATGGCGCCCAGCCTACTCCGTAAGTCAAGTATAAGTCAAGTCAGAGTCAAGTCGTCGTTCAACCGAGCGCGGTCGTCCGGCGCCGCGATCAAGCGAAGGATGAGGGAACGACTGAGGGATGAGGGCGGAGGGATGAGGGATCAGGGATGAGGGAGGACATCCTAAGGCGGAAGGCGAAAGGAGGAAGGCGGAAGGGTCGAGAAGCCGGTGTTAGGTAATGAGTAACTGCTTTTGATTCTTGTTTCTCTTGGCCTCCTGGCGGTTCGTTGACCCGCTGACGAGTGACGATCCGCGTCAGTCGCCGGAGGTAAACCCGATCGGCCTTTTCCTGGGTGGCTCGGGTGGCGTCATGAGTTCGCGGATGGCATCGAAAACGATCTTGAACTGGGCGTCGTACTTCTTCTCCAGCGCTTCCAGCTTTCGCGCGAGGTCGGCGTGGGAGGAAAGCATCTGCCTTAGCTGCACGAATGCGCGCATGATCTCGATGTTTACCCGGACGGCGCGTTCGCTGTGGAGAACACTGGAAAGCATGGCAACCCCTTGCTCAGTGAAGGCGTAAGGGCGGTACTTCCTGTGTCGGCCGCGCCCGGTGTTTAAGGTGCCAGTTTGGTACCTTAGACGTTCGGCTTCTTCCCAGGTGAGCTGGAGCATGAAATCGCCGGGGAATCGGCGGAGGTTGCGCTTGACTGCGCGATTCAGTGCCTTCGTTTCCACGCCGTAAAGCTCGGCCAGGTCAGCGTCCAGCATCACTTTTTGACCACGAATCAACAGAATGGCCCGCGTGATCCTCTCGATCGGGATCACAGAGTTTCCTGCCGGTCGCTTCTTATTGTCCACGGACCGTACCCCTGTTCACGCTTTCCAGCATCAACGCGCACAGGGGGTAACCGGTTTACGGGCCCTCACCCTAAGGCAGAAGGCAGACCTGTCTGAGGGATGAGGGAACTACTGAGGGATGAGGGATGAGGAGGCTACCGAGTCCCGAGTTCTGAGTTCTGAGTTCTGAGTTCTGAGTTCTGAGTTCTGAGTGCTGAGTGCTGAGTGCTGAGTGCTGAGTGCTGAGTGCTGAGTGCTGAGTGCTGAGGGCCCTAACTCCGGTGAGGGGTGAGAAGCAAAACCGGGTCAAATCACGATTCACGAATCACGAATCACGCTTCTTATACATACATCGTAGTCCGCAGCGGTTGCGGCCGCAATGCGAAACTCAGTGCTGAGTGCTGAGTTCCGAGTGCTGAGGGGCCCAACCCCAGTGCTGAGTGCTGAGTTCTGAGTGCTGAGAGGCCAGACCCGGCGGGCGTATCAGGACAATCCTTACAAAGCTCGGTAGGGCGTGACGTGATGAGGCGTGACCCGCCCCCGGCAATGAGTGATGAGAACCGCTTCTAATTCTTGTTTCTCTTGGCGTCCTGGCGGTTCATATTGCAGTGACGCCGTGACGAGGTGACGAAGTGACGGCCTGAACCTGGTGACGGCCGACCGCTGATCGCTGCGAGGCCGGCTCGCCACACCCGCTACAGCTTGCCCGGCCAGCGCCGGGAGGTGTGAAGCACGCGCAGGATTTCGACGTGATTGTCGCGCACGCGGTAGGGAATGACGTAAGGCAGGTCCCGGATCACGAGTTCTCGTGTCCCCAGCACGCGCCCGGGCCGTCCCAGCGCGGCGTGACGGGACAGCAATGCTTCCGCCTGATCGATCAGCTCGAGGATGACCCGGGCCGCCGCCGCCGGACTGTCTTGGCCGATGTACTCCGCGATGTCGTCGAGGTCGCGCTCAGCGAGCCTTGTCCATCGCAGCCGCAAGTTTCTTCTCCCACTTGGCCTTGAGCCGGGCATGGTCGATGAACTGGCCGCGGTCGGCTTCGCGCACGCCCTCCTCGATGGCCCCGATCTGCCACTCGTTGAGCTCCACGAACTGCCGGACCGCCTCCGCGGCCAGCGCTGCGCGGCTGCGGTCAGTTGCCTTGGAGAGCCGGTCGAGGCGCTTGCGGGTGGCGGCGTCGAGCCGGAGGGTTACGGGATCACTCACTGTCGCCTCCTGTGCACAATGTATACATTATCTACTCGAGGTTGTTGTGCGTCAATTCGGCCCCTATTCGCCGCTGGCGGACATCCCGAGGGATGAGGGACGAGGGATGACGACTGAGTGCTGAGTGCTGAGTGCTGAGGACTGAGTGCTGAGTTCTGAGTGCTGAGAGGCCAGACCCGGCGGGCATGTCAGGAAAATCGCTACAAAGCTCGGTAGGGCGTGACGTGATGCGGCGTGACGGACTAGACCGGTGACTGGTGAAGCGTGACTGATACGGCGTGACTGGTAAGGCGTGACTGATGAAGCGAGACTGGTGAGGCGGGCCTTAACCCCGATGAGGACCGACGGGCGCCGAAACCTACCAGACCACTTCGATTGAAGCCAGGCGCCGGAGCCTTTCATCGGCACTGAGGAGGCGCGCGCGGTGCGCGATCGCGGTTGCGGCAATAATCCGGTCGGCGGGATCTGAATGACTGAATTCCGGCGACTGGGCGAGCGCGGCGATCCTGGGGGTGATTGGCAGAACGCGCAGGTTTCGGGCCCGAATGATGTCCTCCAGGAACTGCTCGGAATCAGCCTCGATCGCCACCCGGCCCTTCGAGACCAGCATCCCGATCTCCCACAGGCTGATGTCGCTGCAGGCGAGCGGCTGGGTATCGAGCAGACGTTTCGCGCGGCGCGACAGGCGCGCAGGGGCGAGCGCGTCGTGGATCAGGACGTGGGTATCAAGAACGACCACGCTCGGCGCGCCAGCGCTCGCCGCTGGGCGCGATCACATCGCCAACGCGGGCGGTCTTGCGCAGAGCCTTGAGGCGAGCGCGTGCCGCCTCCGCGACGCCCTCGGCCGGCAGCAAGCGCGCTACCGGCTTGCCGCGCGAGGTAATGCGCAGCTCACGCCCCTTCTCCACCTGCTTGAGGTAAGAAGGCAGATTCTGGCGCAGCTCGGTCAGTTTGACGTCGTCCATGGAGGCTATAACGCTTCTGTACTGAACTAGTGTACAGATTCAGCGGCGGGGTGGCAATGCCACAGGCCGCAGGGCCGCAGACCGAGGGGTGAGGGGCTTAACCCCGGTGATGAGCGATGGGGGCGTAGCCAAGGGGAAAGGGGAAAGCGTAAAGATGAAAGTCCCGAACCCCAGTGAGCCAGTCACCCATCACGGGGTCAGCCGAGGCGAATAACGAGCTTCTTGCCGACCGCGGCGGCGTTTTTTCCGATTTCAGGCGATGCCGACGAACACCGCGAGAGAACGGTTGACCTTCAGCAACGTGTCGTCATCGAGTCGGCCAATCACTCCCCCGATACGCTCGCGCGCGACAGTCAGCACCTTGTCCACCTGGACCTGTGAAATGCGTTGCAGGCCGTTCTCCGGCGACGGATCCACGGTGATGCGGAAGATCGGCGCGTCGCGCAGCGTGCTGGTGACGAGGCACAGCGTCACGCTCGGCAGCTCCTCGAACAGGTCGGACTGGATGACCAGCGCCGGGCGTGGCTTGCCATAGTCTCCGGGTGCTGCAACCGTCACGAGATCACCGCGGCGCATTGTCGTCCCACGCGCTCGCGCGCGCAATGAATTCCAGCGTTTCAGCTTCCGCAGGGTCCCCCTTCACAAGACGCGATTGGCGCCGGCACTCGGCGGCAAAACGCTTCGACCGCGTGTCCGGAACCCACAACTGGACCAGGCGCAGGCCAGCCGCCCGTAGCCGGGTGCGATAACCGCGCATCCGCTCGCTAACCTTCATGGCCCTCATCGCTGCCTCCGTAACATGTTACAGTGCATGTTACGCGCGGCACGCGCGCGTTTCAAGTGCCAGTGATGGGTGAAGGGACCCCGCCCGAGGGATGAGGGCCCAACCGAGGGACGAGGTCGGAGGGATGAGGGATGACGACTGAGTGCTGAGTGCTGAGGCCTTAACGAGTGCTGAGTGCTGAGTGCTGAGTGCTGAGTGCTGAGTCCTGAGTGCTGAGTTCTGAGTTCTGAGTTCTGAGTTCTGAGTGCTGAGTGCTGGCAAGTTTGCAGTTGACAGTGGGCAGTTTGCAGTTACTGCCAACTGACGGCTGCCAACTCTCGGTCCGACCCACGCCTGTCCTGAGCGCCGCCGAAGGGACTCACGAATCACGCGGTCCCTAGGCCTAGCGCTGGCGTCTGGCGTCTTGGCGCTTCGATTAAGACCTGGCGAGAAGGCGGCTTGAAAGAGCAGGCCCGCCAGTCTATAATGTTCAACATATTTAACACTATCGGACAGAACATCCCGTGCGACTGCAGGAGCTCGGCTACGAAATCCGCAAGGCCCGGCTCGCGCGCGACCTGACGCAAGCACAGCTCGCCGAGGCCTCCGGGCTGTCCCGCACCACGCTCAACCAGCTTGAGAACGGCCTCTTCCCGGACCTCGGAGTGAAAAAAGTTCAGGCGATCCTCGACCAGCTGGGACTGGACCTTTCCGTGGAGCAGGCGCAGAGAACGCGCCGCCCGGACTTCATCGGCATGGCGTGCACGACATCCAGCGTGAGCTATAAGGAAGTGCTCACGCCGGATGAGCTCGTGCACGCATTGCTCTCGGGCAAAGTCCCGCGGAACCGCCGTCCACACTTGCGCACGCTCCTGGAGGAGGCGCCCCGCCCCCTGCTGGAGGGGCTCGTGCAGGAAGTGGGCAAATGGGCCAAGCGCGGGAAAGTCGCCGGCAACGTCGCGCGGATCGCCGGCGAGCTGGGCGTTTCGAGAAGGACGCAGGAGTGGCTCAAGACCGACTGAAATCGTAGCGAAAAAAGTCTGGCACCGCGGCCCTGAGTTCACCGCACGGGACATCTTTGACCTGGCCTTGGTTACCGAGAAGGAGCCGGAAGCCCTCAACGAGATCAAGCCGGTTCTGCGCGATCGTCGTGACGTAGTACTGGAGAGGATCACAAAGTATGAAGCGAACTTGCGAGAAGACTTCGCTGCCCTCGAAGTCCTCGACTACCGGCGAAGCTTCGAGGAGTGCGTCGCGCTGGTCAGAAAAGCTTTCGGTGAGGGATGAGGGGCCCGAAGAGCAAGGATGAAGGCGGAAGGATGAGGGATGACCCTGCCCGAGGGATGAGGGATGAGGGATGAGGGATGACCTGGCGCTTCGCAGAAGGATGAAGGCGGAAGGATGACCCTCAAGCCCGGTGACGAGTGACGACTGACGGCTGACGGGCCTGAACCCGGTGATGGGTGATGGGTAATGAGTGATGGCTGACGGGCCCAAACCCGTAACGAGGTAGGTGTAACGATTCGAACCCCGCTTATCGCCGTGAAAAGGCCAAACAATCGCGCAGCGCGCATTCCTCCGGATAACTAGTCGGCTCAATGGCCTCAAGTAACTGACCCAGCCCACCCGAGCGCGCGAGAGCAAGTGAACGGTGAATCTAGGAAGGTTGTAGTGAAGTTGAAGGACGGCGTAAAGTCCTTCGTGACTTCTTGCCCTTGTTTACTCGAGAATGACGAACGCTGATGAACGTTCGCGATGATGCGTACGTGCGCAGGGCGGTGCCTGCGAAGTATCGCCGTCTAATATGCGGTTAGCCGCGCCCTTTGGGATGGCGGGCTGCGTCGATCGCTATGCCCACAAAGACGAGCGAGACGATAACCAGCAGCGCCGCTACGATAATTTCCATGGTTACAGCCCTTTCAGTGACTCAATGTACCCCTTGATCCGCCGATGGAGCAAGAGGATACCAACGGTGAGGCCCACAACGGCTATGACAGCGGCCCAAAGAAGAGGTGCCGTGGCAGTTTCGATATTCGATATCAACCACCCGAAGACGCTGATATCCGTTATTACAAGAATGCCCAGCCAGACCTTGAGATAGGCGATTTGCTCCTTTGCAACGTCAAGGTCAGACATGCAGTGAACACCTCCGCCAGCTGAATTCTCGAAGCATACACCAGACCCGTGCTAGCGCGCGCGACTATCCAAAGATCAGCGGATTCGCGCAAATATCATGCGCGCCCGGGTGTCAGTCACGACGGACGAAGAACCAAACATGAGGGATGACGGACGCTTCGCTCGGGAGATGAGGGATGAGGGATGAGGGATGAGGGATGACCTGAACACTATACTGAAAGGATGAGCTTCAGCCAGTGAGTTCCAGATACTCACCCGGCTTCAATGATGCGAGTGCGGCAACAATGCTCTGAATCTGGCCGCGGAGCTTGGGCCAGCTTGTGGTGGGTAATACCAGCACCGACAGCTCGCGGCCCGACAAGGATTGTTGGTACTGCAGGTTCCGGTCGGTTGTTACAAGAACGTCGAATCGACCTTCAGCTGCAGCCAGGAGCTCGCCGTTGGTCAGGCGAGACCAGCCTAGCTCGTAAGCGGTTTCTATCTGCTGTCCGGAGAGGTGCTGCTTGAGAGGAACCGGCGTGCCCTGATCGAAAAGAATCCGCATCCCGATCGGGAATCAGGCGGTTTGAACGCTGCGCGCCGCGTGCTCGAGAACGGCGTCAATCTGCTCGCGCGTGGTGCCTGGAAACCACTGCAGAAACTGGTCCACCGTGGCGCCGCCTTCGAGATTCTCGAACAGGGCGCTCACCGGGACTCGGGTTCCACGAAAAACCCACGCCCCGCTTACTTTCTGCGGGTCGCGCTCCACAGCCTGACAGGTGGTCCAATCCAGCATTGGGGTACTCTACTTTGAATGCGATCAGCGGGCAAATTGGAAACTCTAGAGAGTCAGCGATGCGTGACCTGATAGGGCGTGACATGCTCCGGCGTGACGTGGTGAGACGTGGCCCGCCCGAGGGATGAGGGATGACCTGACGCTTCGCTGAAGGTGGAAGTCGGAAGGCGAAAGGGGTCGAATTACGACCCACGAATCACGACTCACGCCCTTCTGTGAAACCGGTGACGACTTACGACTCCGGAGCCGTTACACGGAGCTTGACCCTGGTCTTCTTCTGCAAGGCGCTGACCAGGCCGAAGAAATTCTCGGTATTGGATCTCCTGGCTGCTAAGGGGGGGTATAGTAACTTATATGTTACCAATATGCCCCCCAACCCCGGAAACTGATGTCGCGAGACTTATCTAACTGCAGTGACTCGCGCGTCGCGGGTCGTGACTGGACCTGAAAACCAGAGACTGATAGGGCGAGACTGGTGAATCGAGACTTGCCCACTGCTACAATTCGCCTGTGAAACTGAAGCTTTCTGCCACCAATCCCTACCTGAGGGACCCGCTCAAACGGGAACGCGCCCTGTTTAAGTCCGCGGTGAGTTCCTCTGCCATAGAAGGCATCCGCGTGCCGCTCAAGGGGTTGCGGAACGGCCCCGGCAAACTCGACGGCCCCAAGGCCCGCATCAAGTCCTAGCCTGCGAAGAGAGAGTACGCTCGATGATCCTGCGAAACGCAGCGGTCATCGATGCACGATCGCAAACGCCGAGCGGTTGCCGGCGATGAGAACGGAGTTATCATTGTCATCATGAAGAAGACATCCTCCCACCGTACCCCGCAAGATGCCTTGCGCTCGAAGCACGACCCTGTGCTGCGTCTAATGCAGACGCCGAAAGCGAGAAAAGGCATGCGGGCGGCATTCAACACATCCCCCTCCGAACTCGGCCGGGCCGCGGTCGAAGCAGGTCGCAAGAGCCGTTAGAGCTTTTCAAGCTGCACGCTAAGCAGTTTGACAAACCCTCGATCACCATTCCGGGCGAAGCCGATCGTCGCCGCCGCGTTGAAACTGGCACAGGAAAGATATCGTTGAACGGAAGTGAAACCGATGGAAAAGATTGCGTCGCGGATTTTCGTCTTAAGTGAGCGTGCATGTCGTGCGGGCGTCCGTATGCCTCAGGGATTTGGTTGCTGCAGACAGGGGGCTGGCGAAACTACTCGATGAGCTCGAGCGCCGTGTCTCGCATCACGACGAGGCGATCACCAGCATCGTGAGGGCGATTCGCGAACTCGCCACACTGCCGAAACCGAAACCCAAGCGCCGCATTGGATTCATATCCGGCGACTGACGGGCTGGATCCCGGTGACGACCGACGGGTGCCGCGCAAGCGCGCCCTGTTTATATCAGCGCTTTGAGCCCCTTGCGCTCGACGATGTTAAGCAGCTTCAGCGCCGGCCCGCTTGGGGTTTTCTCCCCAATTTCCCACTTCTGAACCGTGGAAACGCTGGTATTGAGATAGGCCGCGAACACGGCCTGGCTCGCCCTGGCCTTCAGCCGCAAGCGCTTGATGTCCGTTGGTCGAAAAGGCTTGAGAGGGCGCAATCGCGAGGCATCGAATTCCCGCAGCGTTTCCACGCCGATCGCGCCGAGGTCGTAAAGCCCCCGCGCAGTTTCGTACAGCTCTTCACGCAGTCTCTTGTTTGCCATGTTGTATCTCCACCAGATCTCCCGCGGCGATCGCCCGCTTCACCATCTGCTCGTCCATCGCCAGGAATACTGCGGCGAGATTCTTCATCAGCTTCACTTCCTCGTCGTCGATGTTGTCGCGCTCACTCTTTGCAAAGCCGAACATGAATACCCACCGGTCGCCGAGGTTGGAGGCAAGGATCACCCGGTAGCCGCCGCTCTTTCCCTGCCCTCGCCTCGCGATGCGCTTCTTGAGGACTCCACCGCCAAGACGCGCATCGATCAGACCCGCTCTCATCTCCGACACTGCGCCGGCCAGCTCGCCATCGGCCAGGTCCTCGCGCTTCGCCCAGCGGGCGAAAGTCCGGGCCTTCAGAATGCGAAACGGGCGGGGATCCGCAGGCATGGACTATATCACTTAGTGATATGATAGGACAAGGCCGCGCCAAGCCCTTGAATGTTACCCATTTTGAGATGCCGGTTTGGCACCTCAAACGGTTGCCCTCCGCGCCCCGCCGTTGGCTTCCCCTTTTCCATGGACTGCCTTCATTTTCACGTCTCCCGGGATCAACGCAGATGTGGGTTGCCGGGTGTACCGGGGGAGGAGAGCTGAAGGCGAAAGTCGAAAGGCGAAAGGCAAAAGGGGTCGATTCACGACTCCCGAATCACGATTCACGAATCACGAATCACGCCGTTGCTTACGGCTGGCGGCTGGCGGCTGACAACTTCCGGTTCGGCTCATGCGGCTAGGCGCACTTCCGCCCGGACGACGTCCCACGCGACGGAGACGAGCGCGTCCTTGCGGCGCTCGATAAGGCCGAGCTCGGCGAGCCGCTTCACGTCGCCGTGCACGTTCTTGTAGTCGCGCTGCAGGCGCCGCGCCAGCTCGTTGACCGAAACGGGACCCTCGGCGCGCAGCCGCTCGAGCAATGTCCAGCGCGCGGGCGTAAGCGAGCGCAGCAGCAGCTGCAGGTTGGCGAAAGTCAGCACGTGCTCCGCCAAGACCTTTTCTCCGCGAGCCGCTTTCTTCCAGGTCGTCTCGAAGCGGTCGAGCGCCGAAGCAGCGCTGCCCACCCGAACCTTAAGCGTCCTTTTCATC
>Ga0137455_1000496_pt1 | contig 10689 bp, 11 predicted proteins | sample EasRivERMGT600_2_FD_102334 | JGI IMG/M metagenome (GOLD analysis project Ga0137455, IMG submission 102334) | Soil microbial communities from meander-bound floodplain in the East River, Colorado, USA - East River MetaG ERMGT600_2 | ecosystem: Environmental > Terrestrial > Soil > Floodplain ... | reverse complement strand
CTCGCGGCGCCCGGCTTCGCCGGGCGCGATGCCGCAGTTAATGACGGCGAAAACGAGTGACCGCTGAATGGATTTGTCACTCGTTTTCACCGTCATTTGCTGCGGCACGGCCGAAGGCCGTCCGCGAACCGTGATCTCGGCGATCGGTATCCATGCGTACACCGGCGGTAATGTGAATCCGTGTAATCCGTGTAATCCGTGTAATCCGTGGACGTTAGGTTTTTTTCACGCGGCCGCCGTCGATGGCGAGCGCCGGTTCGAGCTTCGACGCGTCAGCGGGACTCTCGACGCCGACGAGGATGTAGCCGTCGGAGACCTCCGGGTCGTACATCTTGCCGCCCCGACTCGGGATGCCGGCGGTCACCAGCAGCGTGATCACCGTGGCGATGATCGCGCTCAGCATCGTCATCTCGAAAATGATGATCAGGTTCGTCCAGTTGGGAGCGATCGGCATGCCCGATGTGACGAGCGGCCAGGCGCGCTGCGAGAGGCCGAGCAGGTAGTAGGTCAGCACCAGCCCCACGGCGCCGGCCCCGGTCGCGATCCACGGCATCGCCGTCTTCGCGTCGCGATGCCCGAATTCGAAATGATCGAAAGGCTCCGACGAGATCACAGTAATCTCCGCGTCGGCGACGCCGGCGGCGCGCAGGTTGTCCACCGCCTGCTGCGCCACGTGCGGATCGTCGTAGAGACCGTAGATGGCCTTCATCGTCACGGCCCCTCCGGTCCGACCCTGGCAGGCAGGGGCTCGGCGTCGAGGCGCGTCGACTGTAACCGTTCCTCGGCGAGCACTGCCCGGTCCATGCGCGACGGCAGGCCGGCTTTCATCTCCCAGATCGAGATAATCGGGACGAACTTCGCGAACAGCGTGTAGAGCAGGATCATCCCCGCGAAGGTCGCCGCCATGATGAACAGCTCAACCGGCGTCGGCCAATACGTGCCCCACGAGTACGGCAGCTGCTTGTGCGTCAGCGAGGGCACGACGATCAAGAAGCGCTCGAGCCACATGCCAATGACAACGCCACACGAGGCGATCACGGTTCCGAGAATCGTCCGCGTCTTCGGGTTGGCGAGGATCGCGAGCGGCAGCACGAAGTTGCCGATCACCATCGTCCAGTACAGCGGCGCGTAGTCGCCTCTCTGGGTGGCCCAGAAGACGGCCATCTCGGTCGGCTCGTTGCCGTACCAGACGGTGAGGCGCTCATTGAACACGAAGTAGCCCCACAGGATGCACATCAGCAGCAACAGCTTGCCGAGGTTGTCGAAATGCAGCGGCAGCAGGTAGTGCTCCAGATGGAGCGCCTTGCGTAGCGCCGCCATGGCGAGGATCAGGCCGGCGATGCCGCTGAAGATCGCGCCGGCGACGAAGTAGGGTCCGAAGATGGTCGAGTGCCACATCGGCACGTTGGCCATCGAGAAATCGAACGACACGATCGTGTGCACGGAGACCGCGACCGGCAGGATCGCGACCGCCATGATCTGCATCGCGGTTTCCAGCCGGTTCCACTGCTTGGTCGTGCCGCGCCAGCCGAACGACAGCGCGCCGTAGATCGTGCGCCGCCAGCCCGTCGAGCGATCGCGCACCAGCGCCAGGTCGGGAATCATCGGCAGGAACAGGAACAGCACGCTGCCGGTGAGGTAGGTATTGATCGCAAAGAAGTCCCACGCCAGCGGCGAGCGGAAGTTCGGCCAGATCTCGCGCGAGCTCGGATACGGGAACAACCAGAACGCGAGCCACGGCCGGCCCAAGTGGATGATCGGAAACATCGCGCCGATCATCAGCGCGAACACCGTGATCACTTCGGCGCAACGCGTGACGGGCCGGCGCCAGCCGGCATTCACGAGGCGAAGGATGGCGGAGATCAGCGTGCCCGCGTGACTGATGCCGATCCAGAAGACGAAATTGGTGAGGTACAACGCCCAGAACGTCGGCCACCGCTTACCGCTGAGGCCGATGCCGTACCACAGCTGAAAGCCCCACGCGCCCGCGCCGCAGGCGACAACCGTGCCGGCCGCCACCACGATCGCATAGAACCACACCGAGGTGTGGAACAGCGGACGAACCAGGTCGTCGGCCAGCCGCTGATTATTGAGCGTTCGATTCATACCAGGGCTGCTTCTGCAGATACGTGATCTTCGGCTCGGCACCCAGATCTTCGAGGAGCTTGGTCCCGCGCGGCGATCGCGCGAGCCTGGCGACGCGGCTCTCCGGATCGTTCAGGTCGCCGAACACAATTGCCGTCGTCGGGCAGGCCTGCGCACACGCGGGCTGCAGCGCGCCGTCGACGATTACCCTCTTCTCCGCTTTCGCCGCGGTCTTGGCGGCCTTGATGCGCTGTACGCAGAACGTGCACTTCTCCATCACGCCGACTTCGCGCACCGACACGTCCGGGTTGAGCTGCAGGTGCAGCGGCTTCGGCCACTCCGGATTGAAGAAGTTGAAGAAGCGAACGTTGTAGGTGCAGGCGTTGGCGCAATAGCGCGTGCCGATGCAGCGGTTGTAGACCTGCGCGTTGAGGCCGTCCTCGTTATGGTGTGCCGCATACGTCGGGCATACCGATTCGCACGGCGCGTTGTCGCAGTGCTGGCACAACACCGGCCGGAACTTGACGCGCACGTCCGGAAAATCGCCTTCGTAGTAGCGCTCGACGCGGATCCAGTGCATCGCGCGGCCGCGCGCGGCCTGCTGCGCCGACACCGTCGGGATGTTGTTCTCGGCATGACAGGCCGTGACGCAGGCTTCGCAGCCCGTGCACTTGTCGAGATCGACCGCCATGCCCCATCTAAAAGGCATTTCGGATCTCGGATCTCGGAGCTCGGATTGACGTCAAAATCATAAAGTCTCAGCTTTGGATTCAAAATCCGAATTCCGAAATCCGGATTCCGAAATCCGGATTCCGAAATCCCTAATGCTCGTCCCCTCGACCGTGCGTCCAGTCGGGCCGCTCGCGCGTGGCGCCGCCAAAGAGAATCAGGCTGTCAGTGTCAGGCCCGCCGACGCGGGCGATCTTGACGCGCGTCGCCGACCACGCAAGCGTCCCGGTCTCTGCGATCGTCGTCGGCGCAAGAATCGAAATCGGATTCACGCCGCGATTGCTCGCATAGCGTGTGAAGTTGGTGTGGCCTTGACCCACCGGCATCGCAACGGCTTCCGGCGAGATACCAGGATTCAAGAACGCCGGCGCGCGCACGCTGCCCTGCGTCGACGTGACTTCAATCAGATCGCCCTGCTCGATGCCAAGCTCGCGCGCTTTCTTCTCGTTGATCTCTACCCAGCTGCACCACATGCCCGATGTCATGGGGTCCGGCATTTCCTGGAGCCACGGCAGATGCGCGAGCGATCCGTCGTAGAGGCCCTGCGAGGCATATGGCATGAAGTGATAGGGATACTGCGACGCATCGCCGTCGAATTGCGGATCGACGTACTGGAGGGCGGGGGCTTTAGCCCCCGCCGGACCAGCGGGCGCTGAAGCGCCCGCTCTCCGAACGTCGGCAGTCGCTTCTTTGTTCAAATACTCTTCAAACGTGTTCGGCAGTCCCGTGAGCGGCTTCGCAAGTCCGCGCGACACCTCGAGCAACACGTCCGGCGTCGAGCGCGTGTCGTAAAGGGGTCTCATCACCGGACCGAACTTTGAAGGGGCGGCCTTCAGCGATCCGCTCTCCGGCGCCGCATCGACCCACGACTCGAGGAAGGAATGATCCGGCAGAATCAGATCCGCAAGCGCACTGGTTTCGTCGATAAACGATCCGAAGCTGACGATGAACGGCACCCGCTTCAATGCGTCTGCCACTTTCCACGCTGACGGCGAGCCGTAAACCGGATTCACATCATCGATCAGCAGCACCTTGGGAGCGGTGTCGATAATCTCTTTCAGCGAGCGCGTCGCGACCGGTGCACCTTGTGGAATAAACAACACGCCGCCGGATTTGTTCACCGCCGTCCGATTCAACGCGTTGACCGCGTGCGCCTGGAACGCACCGTTGGTGTGCGCGAGCGGCGCGCCGCCAATGATCGCCACGGCCGGCCCGTTGGCGGCGAACTCGCGAGCGAGCCGCTCGATCTTGACGGCCGGCACGCCGGTCTTTTCGGCAACCTTGTCCGGCGCGTAATCAGCGGCACTCGCCGTGGTCTTGTCAACGAGGGCCGCGATCGCCAACGCGAGCAGCCCTTCGGTGCCGGGCTTGCATGCCACGAACTCGTCGGCGTTGGCGGCAGTCTGCGTCAGGCGCGCATCGACGTGCACGAACTTCGGCCGAACATTGCCGTGCCCTTGCCGCATGCGGCCGTAGGCCACGCTCTGCGCGACCGCCGAATTCCACGTGCCGAGGAAGTCCGCGCCAAACGAAATGACGTAGCGGGCGTTCTCGAGATCGACCGTGCCCAATTGATGTGAGCCGAAGGCGCTCGCGTTCGCCCGCCGCAGGACCTCATCCGAGAACAACTCGTAGGTCACCGGCGGCTTGGCGCCGTAGGACTGCAGCAACTGCGCGATCAATTCGAGACGACGTCCGCGACGCGGCTTCGCGAGGAACGCCAACGACGCGTGATCGTTCGCAGCGGCCAGCTCATTCAGCTTGCCGGTCAGCTCCTTGATCGCCTCTTCCCACGTGATATCGACGAACTGTCCACTGCCACGCTCGCCCGATCGCTTCTTCGGCTTGTCGAGACGATCGGGGTGATAGGTGATCTGAATCGCCGCCTGGCCGCGCGCGCACAGCTTGCCCTGGCTGATCGCATCCTCCGGATTGCCTTCGAGCTTTTTCGCGAGGCCCATGCGCACCACGCCCGCCTGGCCGTTGCGGAACACTTCCGCGTCGCCTTCCATCACGCGGGCGATCACGCCGCAGCCGGCGTTGCAGAGCGGGCAGATGCTCGGCTTCCAGGTGGCGACGCCTTGCACCAGATCGTCTTCCGGGATGAAGCGGATGATCTGATTCTCGGGATTGCCGCACGCCGTCAACGCGGCGCTGGTGCCGGTGATCGCGGTGAGCTTGATGAAATTGCGGCGGTCCATCAGCGCGATCTCAATAGTGACAAGTCAGGCAGTCGTTCGATGCCTGCTTTTGTTTATGGCAGTTCACGCAGAACCCCATGTCCATGTTCACCGCGCGGCGCGCGACCGTCTGCTCGGCCTGGTTGCCGTGACACGTCGAGCATTCGACCTTGGCGCGAATATGCGGCGCGTGCTCGAAGCGCACGTGCGACTCGGGGAAGTAGGCGTAGACGCGATTCCAGTTGAAGTCGATGCCTTTTTCCGCCATCGCCGTCATCTGCTGGATCAACGGCCGATCGGTCGCGATCTGCGAGTGGCAGATCATGCAGGTGTTGACGCTCGGAATGGTGGCACGCGGCCCCTGCTCGACCGACGTATGGCAGTCGGTGCACGTCGCGCCCTTGGAGAGATGAATCTGGTGTGAGAAGTCGAACGGCTGCGCGACTGCCGTCGGCCGCGAGCCGATGAATTCGCGAAGCGCCTGGCCGAACGACGCGCGCGCCGGCGTGAACACCGGATCGGTGCCCCACCGCGATCGCGGGACAGACGAATCGTTCCACTGGGGCTGGCCAGGGCTGGTCAGCGTGCAGGCGGCCGTCACTAAAAACAAGGCGGCCGCCAAAGGCAGAAGGAAGAAGGCAGCCTTCTTCCTTTTGCCTTCTCTACTTACCGGCACCACCAAGGCTGCGCACGAAGTGAACGAGGTTCCAGGTGTCGGCGTCGGTAACTTTGCCCTTCAGGCCCTTCATTTCGTACTTCGGCGGCGCGCCGTTCTGGATGATCCAGAAGATCTCGCCTTCGCTCCCGCCGCGCGTCCATTCCGCGTCGGTCAGGTTCGACGGCTTCATCGTCTTTGGCGCCATGGTGCTGTCGCCGGCGCCGGTGTTGCCATGGCAGAAGCGGCAGTACTTCGCGAAGAGCACTTTGCCCGCTTCGATCGCCGCGGGTGACGAGGCAAACGCGGCCTTCATCTTTTTCGCGTCGGCCGGCACAGCGTCCGGGCCCTTGGGCGCCGCCGCGGTTTGGGCGAGCACGCCGACCGTCATCACGACAGCCCAAACGACGGCCACCGCACCAAACCACCTCTTGGACACACCACGCATACTGACGGTCTCCTTAATCGGCGCGACTTCTATTGATTTCCGGCGATCAGTCTCCGATCGACGGCGCCCGAGGATTTTCACACAGCGTCACGCGCCGTGCAACCAAATGTCCTTTTATGGGGTTATGCGGAAAAAACGGGGCGGGAGGATGAGGCGGGCGCATCGACGCCCGCCTCGATGTTGAAAAGCGGGGTCTAACCCCGCTTTCAAGTCATTTCAAGACCGTTGCCTTCACTTCGACGACGACCTTGCGATCGCTGATCGGGTCAGCGGCCTGCGACACGATCAGGGACTTGCCGCTTTGCAGGATGACGGTCTGACTCTGGTTGACGCCGGACGGGCGCTGCTTCGCGCCTTCCTTTTGTTCGCCGGCGCTCTTCAAAGGGTAGTACTCAAACGTCAGCTCGAGTTGCACCGGGCCCTCCACCGAGACGAACGGACGGGCGTCAACGTTCAGCATCACTGGGTAGGGCATATCCGCCTCTGGCCGGATCGTACCGGCTGAGCGAATCTTGCCCCAGCTGCCGCTGGACGCGATCATCGAAACGGTTTTCTTCTCGGCAGGATTGGTGCCGATCTGATCCGTCAGCGTCAGCTCGATCTGCACGTTGGTCAACGTACGGACAAATCGTGGATTGTTCTGCGCCGCCTCGTCGATTTTCGTCTTGATCGCCTGGGTCTGTTCGACGTCTTTCTTGGCCTGTTCCGCGGTTTTCGGCGCGGTTTGCGCGGCGACCAATGAGGGCGTCACAGCAACCAGGCACGCCGCGATCAAAATTGCGTTCTTCATCACTACTCCTCTATCAATCAACGCGGGGGAAAAAATTCGGCGGTGAGCGCCAAGTCGGCGATCGCGAGCGGCGCAATCGTCAGCGCGTCTTCCGCCGGCAGAGACTCGGGACTCAACAACTCGATCGCCAGGTCTCCCGGCGCCGCGACCGCTGCGAGACTGCGATCGAAATCCGCCGAAGGTTCCATCCGTTCCAAAGGTGCCACGCGTTCCAACGGCATCGTTCTGTTGGGTTCCGCTTCTTGGACCGAAGCGACAAACACAACTGGCTGTGGAACAGTCCGCGTGCTCGCCAGCGGATCGAGTTGTGACGTCGTCGACGGCGTTCGATTGCCCCACACGATCCCTGCAACAACAACGATCGCGATCATCGCGAGGCGCGGCGCCCACGAATGAAACAGCCATCCAAACCAGCTGACGCGCTCCGGCAATGCGTGGATGATTTGCGTCGCGAGCGCATCGTTCTCTGTGACGTGAACCATCCGCGTCACCACGTCATCGATCGCATCGTCGAGTCTGTCACGATTCGTATTCATCGCGGATCTCCATGACCGAGACGACCGAGCTTCATGCGGATCAGACGGCGCGCTTCGGAGATGCGCCACTTGACCGTGCCAACCGGAATGGCCAGCAGCGTCGCGATCTCTTCGTAGCGATGATCGCCGCTGGCCGCGAGAAGAAACGGATCGCGCAGCTTACGCGGCAGGGCCTTCACGACTTGCGCGATCGCGATCTCGAGCTCGCGCGAGATCAGGACCGCGTCGGGAGCGGGATCGGCGGCCGCGAACTCCATCGGCCGATCGTCGGACGAGGACACCCCGAAGCGCTCGAGCCACGTCCGCACCGACCGCCGCCGATCGATCGCCTTCCGCCAGACGATGCGCATGAACCAGCCGCGGAACGCCGCGGGATCCTGGAGGGCGTCGAGGCGGGTCCAAGCAGCCATCGACGCTTCCTGCACGGCCTCGTCGGCGTCCATCGGCTGCCCGACCGCCGCCAGGGCGACGCGTCGCGCCGCCGTCAGGTGGTCCTCGATCAACCGGCCGAACGCCGCCCGATCGCCGGTCCGCGCAAGTGCCACCAGGCGAACGACTTCCGGGTTGGCGACCGCGGGTTCCGGGGTCACCACCATCAGCATCGGCAGGGCAAGGTCAGCCGCGTTCACGCTAGATAGACTGTAGGCGGACGCTCCCGGTTGGAAAACGTGACGATTCGCCCTGCCCGCCCCACCGACATTCCCGAAGTCCGGCAGATGTTGGAGGAATATGTCGCCTGGATCGGACTCGACCTCGCATTCCAGGAGATCGACGCCGAGCTCGCACAACTGCCGGGCGACTATGCGCCGCCTCGCGGGGCGTTGTTCGTGGTTCCGGACGGGGCGGGACTTGCCGCCATGATTGGCGTCCGCGAGCTCGAGGGGAACATTTGTGAGATGAAGCGTCTGTTCGTGCGGCCCGCGGCGCGCGGGCGCGGGCTTGCGAAGCAACTCATCGCGGTCGCGCTGGATGAGGCGCGGCGCCTGCGTTATTCCGAGATCAGGCTCGACACGCTGCCGATGATGGGCGACGCACAGTCGCTCTACGTCTCACTCGGTTTTCGCGACATCGCGCCGTATTACGACACGCCGATCGCCGGCACGCGTTTCATGGCGAAGCGGCTGTGACAGTCGTATGATGGTTCCACATTGATTTTGCGCCGTGGATTCGTGGCGGCATCAGCCGTCCTGATGCTGGTGATCGGGCTGTCGTTCCTGGCCTCCGCGCAGGCTCCGTCGATCACGGTCATCGCGCGCGAGGGCCGCAAGCCGCTGCCGATCACGTCGATCAACAGCCAGGATTACGTCGCCGTGGACGATGTCAACGCGGCGTTCGCGACAACGTCACGCGAGGATCGCCTCGCCGGCGGACTGACGATCACGGCGCGCGGCCGATCGATCGTCCTCACCGAAAACCAGAACGTCGTGTCGGTCGCCGGCCGACTGGTCACGCTCCCGGCGCCGCCGCTGCGCCGTGACGGCAAGTGGTTCGTGCCCGCGGAATTCCTGCCGCGCGGGTTGTCCGCCGCCCTCGATGTCCGCCTCGACCTGCGCCGCTCCGCGCGGCTGCTGATCGTCGGCGACCTGCGCGTGCCGCGCGTCGTCGCGCGCATCGATGCCGGCGCGAACAACGTGGCGGTGACCTTCGACATCACGCCGAATACCGAGACGCGCGTGAATCAGCAGCCAGGCCGCCTGATCGTGCAGTTCGATGCGGACGCGCTCGATCTGAGCATTCCGCTCGTGCCGCAGCAGGCCTTCGTGCAGAACATCACACCGGGCGATACGCCGACGACAATCACCTTGACGCTCGGGCCGCGCTACGCGCTGCATCGCGTCACCAACTCGCAGCCGGACGCCGGCTCGGGACGATTGACGATCGATTTGATGCCGGCGACCACGGATGTCGCGCCGGTGCCGGCCCCGCCCGCAGCGGCGCCTGACACGCGCCTCGTGATTCCGGCGCAGGGTCCCTCGACGGGCCTGCGCACCGTCGTCATCGATCCCGGTCATGGCGGCGACGAGCTCGGCACGCAGGGCGCCAAGGGCACGATCGAGAAAGAGATCACGCTCTCGGTCGCCCGCCGGCTGCGCACGCTGATCGAGAGCCGTCTTGGCTTGAAGGTGTTCCTGACACGCGAGGACGATCGCACGATGCCGCACGACGATCGATCGGCCTTCGCGAACAACCATCGCGCCGACGTGTTCCTCAGCATCCACGCCAACTCCGCGGTGCGGCCAGCGGTCAAGGGCGCCGAAGTCTATTACCTGACCGTCGAGCGCGCCGAAGCCGAGGCGCGCAAGAAAGCCGACGAGAACGTGACGACGCTTCCTGCGCTCGGCGGCGGCAATCGCGCCGTCGATCTGATCTTGTGGGAAACGGCGCAGGCCCGTTATCTCGAACAGTCGGCGACGCTGGCCGGCTTCATCGAACAGTCGCTCCGGGCGCGCATCGAGATGAGCCCGCGCGCCGTGCAACAGGCGCCGTTCCGCGTGCTGGTCGGCGCGAACATGCCCGCCGCGCTGGTGGAAATCGGCTACCTCTCGAACGCCGAGCAAGAGGGGCAGCTCGCAACCGCGTCATACCAGGATCAGGTCGCGCAAGCGCTGCTCGACGCGCTGATCAAGTTCCGCGAATTCCTTGAGCACTAGTGGCCCGAAGGTGAAGACCAAAGTGACCTCATCGCCAAATCGGCGATGGGCAGTCATCACGCTCATCGGGTGCGCAGCCGTGGTGTTCGCGGTCGTGTTGTTCACGGGATTGAGCCGTTTGCTCAGCCGGCCCGCACCGGGGACCGCCGCGGTCGATCCGGTGGTTGCGCCGCCGGCGCCTGTGACGACGCCGGCGGTTCCGAAAATCAAAGCGACACTGTACTTCGCATCGGAAGACGGCCTGCACCTCGTGCCGACGGAGCGCGAAGTGCCCTTGGCAGAAGGCGCCGTCGCCCAGGCGCGATCGATTCTCGAAGCGCAATTGTCCGCGGAGGCGCCGTCGCCGTTTGTATCGACGATTCCGAAAGGCGCGCTGCTGCGCGGCATCTTCGTCTCCGAGCGCAACGAGGTGTTCGTCGATCTCGATCCGGCGATTCGCACTGCGCATCCCGGCGGCACCATGCGGGAGCTGATGACGGTCTATACGATCGTCAATGCGGTGCTGACCAATCTGCCGGACCTCCAGGAGGTGCAGATTCTCATCGGCGGACAGGAAGCCGACACGCTAGCGGGACATGTGGACTTGCGCCGTCCGCTCAGAAAGAATGAAACATT
>Ga0137455_1000495_pt1 | contig 10696 bp, 10 predicted proteins | sample EasRivERMGT600_2_FD_102334 | JGI IMG/M metagenome (GOLD analysis project Ga0137455, IMG submission 102334) | Soil microbial communities from meander-bound floodplain in the East River, Colorado, USA - East River MetaG ERMGT600_2 | ecosystem: Environmental > Terrestrial > Soil > Floodplain ... | reverse complement strand
CTGCACGTCATCGACGCGTCGAATCCCGAGCGCGAGCGTCACATGGCGGCGGTGTCGCGCGTCCTCGAAGAGGTCGGCGCGATTGAAGTGCCGCGCGTCGAGGTCTACAACAAGATTGATGCGATCTCCGCCGACGAACGCCGCCGCATCCAGGACGCCGATCCGGCGGCGATGCTGATCTCCGCGCACACCGGCGCCGGGATCGACGACCTGCTCGAGAGTGTCGCCGCCAGGCTGGCGCTCGATCAGGAACGCGTCACCGTTGAACTGAACCTGGCGGATCCGGTTCACGCCGACCGCCTTGCGTGGCTGTATCGGCATGCCACCGTCCACAGTCACGCGACGATGGGCGATCGGGCGACGATCGAAGCCGACGTGCCACGCCGGCTGTTGCCGATGGTCGGATTGGCGACGCCACAGATCGCCAAGGCAGGCGGACGCCGTGGCTAGGCTGCTGGGTGCGGCGATCGCCATCACGCTGATCACGGCAGCATGCGCGCCCAAAGCCCCACCGGTGGTCGCCGGCGCGCCGAAGCATCCTGATTTCGTGTTTCCGACGGTGCCGCCGGGCACGACGCCCGCGCAGGCATCGCGGATCGATCGCGGCTGGCAATACCTTCAGTTCGACGATTATCGCAATGCGGAATTAGAGTTCGCGACCGCGCTCAAGACGCAGCCGTCATTCGCCCCGGCCGAAACGGCGATGGCGTATCTCGCGATGGCGCGCGGCAACGAGAGGGATGCCGCAACGCGATTCGACCGCGCGCTGCAGGCAGATTCCGGCTATGTGCCGGCGCTCATCGGCCGTGGCCAGGTGATGCTCGAGCTCGATCGCGATGCCGACGCGCTCGCGAGCTTCGAAGCGGCGCTCGCGAAAGATCCATCGCTGACCGAGTTGCGCAGCCGGGTCGACGTGCTGAAGTTCCGTGCGACCCAGGACATGCTGGCGCGCGCGAAAGCCGCCGCCGACGCACGCCGGTGGGAAGAAGCGGCGTCAATCTATCGCCAGGCGATCGCCGCATCACCTGACTCCGGTTTCCTGTATCGCGATCTTGCGGCGGTCGAGCAGCGGGCGGGTCAGTCGGCGAATGCGCTCGAGCATTATCGGAAAGCGATTGAGATCGATCCCGGCGATGCGCGATCGCACGCCGGCATCGCCGCGATTCTCGAGAGCCAGGGCGATGTGCTTGGCGCGCTCGCCGAGTACGAGAAGGCGAGGGGGCTGGATCCGTCGGAAGCGCCCGAGAACGCGATCAATCGCCTGCGCGCCGCCGCCGCGCTGGCGAAGCTTCCGGCCGAGTATCGCGCCATTCCGTCGAACGCGTCGGTGACGCGAGCGGAGATCGCGGCGCTCGTCGGGATCAAGCTCGAAGCCCTCCTGGCGCGTGCGCAGCCGCGGCAGGTCATCATCACCGATATCCGGGGGCACTGGGCGCAGCCGTGGATCGCGCCGGTCGTCGGATCGGGCGTGATGGATACGCTGCCGAACTACGAGTTCGAAGTGAGCCGGCAGGTCAGGCGCGGCGAGCTCGCGACCACCGTGTCACGCCTCCTCACCTTGATTGCGTCGGTGAAGCCGGATTTGGCGAAGAAGTGGCAGCCGGCGCGCGTCACGATTAACGACATCTCTCCCGCGCATCTCAGCTATCCCGCGGTGTCCGCCGCGGTAGCCGCGGGCGTCATGCCGCTCTCGAGCGGCAACTTCGATCTGCTGCGGCCCGTCAGCGGCGCCGAAGCGATGGACATCATCACCCGCCTCGAAGCGCTAGCGAGACCATGACCGCGCAGGTCTTCACGATCGCGAACCAGCTGACGCTGCTTCGCATGCTGCTCATTCCGCTGTTCGTGATCCTCACGCTCTACGGCGAATTTGGATGGTCGCTGGCGGTGTTCGCGTTCGCGGGACTGACCGATCTGCTGGATGGTCTGGCGGCGCGAGCGGCGGGACAGAAGAGCGAGCTTGGCGCCTGGCTCGATCCCGCGGCCGACAAGCTGCTGCTCGTGACGACGTTCATCGTGTTGACGCTGCCGAACATCGGCCTCGTCAACCGCATTCCGTTGTGGCTGACCGTTCTGATCATCAGCCGCGACGTCGGCATCGTGCTGACGGTGGCGATCGTCAACCTCGCGATCGGTCCACGCACCTTCAAGCCCTCGCCGCTCGGCAAGGCCGCGACGGCCTTCTTCATCGTCGCCTGCGTGATCGTGATGCTGTTCAATTACCTGGGCTACCACTCGCGGTGGGTGGACGCGGCGATCTGGGGCGCGCTCGTCATTACGCTCGCCTCTGGCGTCAATTACGTCTGGCGCATCGCGAAAATTATCAACAAGTAGCATCTGGCTTCAGCCGGATTGTTCCGAACTACGTCCGGCCGCGACGGCCTTGCGGCTTGCCGCGATTCTGGCCAAAGCGGTTGCGGCCGAATCGATTGGGCTTCGGATTCTTCGATCGCCACGGTCCCTTCGCGCGGTCCTGCGGAGCCGCCGTCGCAGCGGGCGCGGTCACTGCGGCCACGTAGCCTTCCAGCTTCTTTCGCGCAATGCCTCGTCCAAGGAAGCGCTCGAGCCGCTTCACGCTGTCGGCGTCCTCGTGCGTCGCGAAACTGATCGCATCGCCGATCGCCTGGGCGCGCCCGGTGCGGCCGATCCGGTGCACGTAATCCTCGGGCTGCGGCGGAAAGTCGAAGTTGATGACGTGCGAGATGCCGTCGACGTCGATGCCGCGCGCAGCGATGTCCGTCGCAATCAGCACGCGCACGTCGCCGGACTTGAAACGGCGCAGCGCCTGCAAGCGTTGCCCCTGCGTCCGGTTCGAATGCAGCGTCGCCGTCGTCAGGCCCGCGGCGCTGAGCTTGCGCGCGATGCGATCGGCGCCGTGCTTGGTGCGCGAGAACACCAGGACGGATTCGAGCGCCGCATCCTTCAACAGGTGAATCAACGCCGGCACCTTGCCGGCCGGCGAGACTTCAACGACGTACTGCGTCACCGCCTCGGCCGGCGTCGATCGCGCGCCGATCTCCACCAGCACTGGGTTCTTCAACACGTCCTTCGCGACGCCTTCGATCTCCTTTGACATCGTCGCCGAGAAGAGCAGCGTCTGCCGCGCCGCCGGCGTCTTCGCGACGATGCGGCGGATGGCGGGGAGGAAGCCCATGTCGAGCATGCGATCCGCTTCGTCGAGGACCAGCACCTGCAGCGCGGAAAAATCGACGTGGCGCTGTTCCATGAGATCGATCAGCCGTCCGGGCGTGGCCACGACGAGGTCGACGCCGCGGCGCAGCGCCTGAATCTGCGGCCCTTCACCAACACCGCCGAAGATCGTCGCGTAGCGCAGCGGCAGGTGCCGGCCGTAGGCGCGCACGTTCTCCTCGATCTGCGCGACCAGCTCGCGCGTCGGCGCGATCACCAGCACGCGCATGGTGCGCTGCGACGGCGTCGCGGCCATCTTTTCGAGCAGCGGCAACACAAACGCCGCGGTCTTGCCGGTGCCGGTCTGCGCCACGCCGATGACGTCGCGCCCGGCAAGGATGGTGGGAATCGCCTTCGCCTGGATTGGCGTCGGCTCCACGTACCCCTTTTCCTTGAGTGCCTGTGCGAGCTTGGAACCGAGGCCGAGCGTGGCAAATGGCAAGTACTAACCTAGGACCTTTTCCTTGAAGTAGTCGATGGTGCGTCCCAGGCCTAGATCGAGCGTGACCTTGGGCTCCCAGCCGAGACGCGTCCGCGCGAGCGTGATGTCGGGCTGCCGGACCCTTGGATCGTCCATCGGCAACGGCTTGTAGACAATCTTGCTCTTCGATCCGGTCATCTCGATGATCAGCCGCGCGATCTGCTCGACCGTCATCTCCTGCGGGTTGCCGATATTGATCGGGCCGCTCTCCTTCGACAGCATCAGCTTGATGATGCCGTCGACGAGATCGCTGATGTAACAGAAGCTGCGCGTCTGCCGGCCGTCGCCGAAGACCGTCACATCCTCGTTGACGAGCGCCTGCGAAATGAACGCCGGCACGGCGCGGCCGTCGCGGATGCGCATGCGCGGGCCGTAGGTGTTGAAGATGCGGACGATCTTGGTGTCAACCTTATGGAAGCGGCGATACGCGACCGTCATCGCTTCCGCGAACCGCTTGGCCTCGTCGTAGACGCCGCGCGGCCCGATCGGGTTGACGTTGCCCCAGTAAGTTTCCTTCTGCGGATGCTCGAGCGGATCGCCGTAGACCTCCGACGTCGAGGCGATCACGAACGCCGCGCCCTTGGCCTTCGCGAGGCCGAGCGCCTTGTGGGTGCCGAGCGATCCGACTTTCAGCGTCTGGATCGGCAGCTCGAGGTAATCGATCGGGCTGGCCGGGCTCGCCCAGTGCAGCACGTAATCGACCGGGCCGTCCACGTCGATGAAGTTGGTCACGTCGTGGCGGATGAACTGGAAGTCGCGATCGCGCAGGTGCGCGATGTTGGCGAGATCGCCGGTCAGCAGGTTGTCGATGCCGACGACCGTGAAGCCGCGATCGAGCAGCGTTTCCGACAAGTGCGAACCGATGAAACCGGCGGCGCCGGTGATGACTACGCGTGGCATGTCACTACTCGACCGCTAGACCGCGCCGCGGTTGGGCGCAAAAGCGCGGATCAGCGTCAGCCACATGATCTTGATGTCGAGCGTGACCGACCAGTTCTCGATGTAATACAGGTCGTACTCGATGCGCTTCTCGAGCGACGTGTTGCCGCGCCAGCCGTTGACTTGCGCCCACCCGGTGATCCCGGCCTTGACCTTATGACGCAGCATGTACTGCGGGATGCGGTGCTTGAACTGCTCGACGAAGAACGGCCGCTCCGGCCGCGGTCCGACGATCGACATCTCGCCCTTGAGCACGTTCCAGAATTGCGGCCACTCGTCGAGATCGTGGCGGCGCAGAAAGGCGCCGATCCGCGTGGCGCGGTTGTCGTTCTCGTCGGCCCAGATCGGGCCGGTGTCGGTCTCCGCGTCGACCGGCATCGTGCGGAACTTGTAGACGGTGAACTGCTTGCCGTCGAGGCCCATGCGCTCCTGTGCGTAGAAGATCGGGCCCGGCGAGCTTCGCTTGATCATCCAGCTGATGAACAGGCCCGGCAACGCCATCACCGCCAGCGCCATCGTCGAGATGCTGAAGTCGAGCACGCGCTTGATGAACGAGCTGATGCCCTGCAGCGGCACGTCGTTCAGGTTGATCACCGGCACGCCGTCGAGATCTTCGAGGCGCGCGCGCAGCGCGATGAACTGCAGCAGGTCGGGCACGACCTTGACATCGACGCCCTCGCGGCTCGTCGACTCGACCAGGTCGAGCAGCTTCATGTGCTCCTCGAGCGGCAGCGCCACGTAGAGATCGTCGATCTTCTCGTTGGTGACGATGTCGGCGGCGTCGCTCAGCGAGCCGAGCAGCGGCAATCCGCGATAGCCGAGATGATCGCCGCCGGCCTTGTCGTCGACGAAGCCGACGATCTGATAGCCCAGCTCGCGATGCTCGAGGATGCGATCGGCGACGACGCGGCCCAGATCGCCGGCGCCGGCGATCAGGATCCGGCGCAGGCCGATGCCCGCCAGCCACCGGCGCTCGAGCGCTTCGCGGATGAACTTGCGCGACAGGTAGCCGAGCGCGATGTTGATGACGAGGAACAGGCCCCAGACGATGCGCGACACTTCGAAGGCGCCGACCTGCCGCTGCGCTTCGGTGGCGTAGTACGCCTGGTAGAACAACGTCGCGACAATGCCGAGCACGACGGCGAAGATGCTGCCGACGAGGACGTTGAAGAAATCGTCGATGCGTGAGCGGCCGCGGCGCAGCCGATAGAGGCCCTGGAAGTGGAACCCCAGCGGCACGATCAACGCGATGAACGGCAGCACGTTGATGTACTGCTCGACCGGAGGGTGGCCGCGGGTGATCGCGATCAGCCCGGTCTCGAAGCGCAGCAGGTAGGCGAGGAAAAACGCGATCATGCCGAGCACGGCGTCCGTGCCGACATGGAACGCCACGAGCAGGCGATTGTGGCGCCTTACCATCGCGCTCCCGCGGGTGCGCTCAACGTGTCCTCGACGATGTGCTGAATCTCATTGACAAAACGCGTGCGTGAAAAACGTTCGGCATGCCGGCGAATGCGCCCGGCATCCCACGCGATCGACGCCGCGCGCGTCAGTCCCGCCGCCAGCGACTCCACCGTGGCGTCGCCGAACAGCACGCCGGTCTCGCCGTCGATCACGGTATCGAGCGCGCCGCCGCGGCCGAGCGCGACCACCGGACGGCCGCACGCCTGCGCTTCAACGGGCACGATCCCGAAGTCCTCTTCGCCCGGAAGAATCGTGGCGATGGTCGATCGATACAACTCGCGAATCTCCTCATCGGCGAGCCAGCCGACCAGCTCGATGCCGTCGCCGGTCAGCCGCTCGAGGTTGGCGCGCTCTGGACCGTTGCCCACCACCGTCAATCCGACGCCCGCATGGCGCGCCGCCATCATCGCGAGGTCCACGCGTTTGTACGGCACGAGCGCGGACACGACCAGAAACTTGGGCTGAAGCTGCACCGGCTCGGCCGGATTCGGAGTGTAGAAATCAGTGTCGACCGGTGGATACACAAGGGTCGACTGACGATTATAGTACAGCGCGATCCTCCGCGCAACATATTGAGAGATAGCAAGATAGCGGTGTACTCGGCCCTCGGTGGCGCGGTCCCAGCGGGCCAGTTCCGACAGCACCGGCCGCAGCATCATGTTGCCGGCCCTGCCGACGCGATCGGGGCCGAAATACGCGTCGAATTGATCCCACGCGTAACGCATCGGCGTCAGGCAGTAACAAAGATGCCGCGCGCGCCCGGTCACGACGACGGACTTGGCGGCGCAATGACTCGTGCTGATGACGAGATCGTAGGCATCGAGATCGAATTGCTCGACGGCCACTGGGAACAGCGGGAGGTATTGACGGTAGAGCCGGCCCGCGAAGGGCAGCCACTGGATCATCGATCCCTTCACGGTGCGCCGCTCGATCACCGGCGACGTCGTGCCCGGCAGGTGGACGAGGGTGAACAGGTCCGCGGCGGGGAACATCTCGCAGAAGACTTCGAGGGCCTTTTCGCCCCCGCGCATCCCGGTGAGCCAGTCGTGAATGAGGGCGACGCGCAACCCTTCGATCATACTCGCGCTAGGATATGGGCTGGAGGAGAGCTATGCGGACCGCCTTGATAGTCTCGATGGGGCTCTTTATCGGCGTGCTCCCCGTTTCCGCCGGCCAGGCTTCGGTCAACCCGCAAGCCACGTCACGCCTCGGCGCGCTGCGCCCCGCCCAAAAGGCGAATCCCTACGCGAAGCTGTTCGACGCGCGTGAAGCGCTGAAGCAAGCGGTCCGGAGCGAAGCGCAGAAGCTCGAGCCGAAATCGAAGGTCGTGTGCGGCATGACGATCATCGAAGCCGATCCGTACTTCGATCAAAAGATGAAAGTCACCCTGCCAAAGGACGGCAACGTGCGTTACGTGATTCGCGCCGTCGATCCCGCGGTCTGTAATTCTCAGAGCAAATAATGTTCTGTCCGAAGTGCGGAGCGCCGAACGACAACAAGAACGTCCGCTGCGTCAAGTGCGGCAATGCCCTTCAGGCAGTGCGCATCGTGACGAGGGACCGCGACGATCACAGCGCCGGGATGCGGATGCTGATGCCGGTCGGTCGCTCCGGTTGGGCGATTGCCGCGGGCTACGCAGGATTATTCGGCCTCACGGTCATCCTCGCGCCGATCGCCTTGGTGCTTGGCATCGTGGCGATGTTCGATCTCAAGAGGAATCCAAAGAAACACGGCTGGGGCCGAGCGGTCTTCGGCACCGTGATCGGTGTGCTCGGTACCGGCCTGTTGATCTTCGTTTTGATCTCGCTTGCCGCGGAGTAATCGATGTCTTGTCCAAAGAGCGTCATTGTTGCGTGCATTGCGCTCGCGTCTGTCGGAGCTGACCCGCCTAACCTCGCCGCGGCCGGCCGCGAATACAAGGATCTTGCTTACGCAAAGGTCGACGGGAAGGAGCTTCGTCTCGACCTTTACTTGCCTGCCGATGTAACGTCGCCTCCGCTGGTTGTGTGGATTCACGGAGGTGCCTGGAATAACGGCACCAAGGCCGATCCGCCGCGCGCGTTTCTCGATCACGGCTTCGCGATGGCGAGCGTCGATTTTCGACAGGCTTCCGAGGCTCGTTTCCCCGCGCAGGTGCACGATATCAAGGCTGCGATCAGGTTTCTGCGCGCTCAAGGGCAGAAGTACGGATACCGCACTGAGAAGATTGCCATCGCCGGTTCCTCATCAGGCGCCCATCTCGCGGCTCTTGTTGGCGTCACCACCGGGCACCGAGCCCTCGAAGGGAGTATTGGTGAGAATCGCGGAGTGTCCTCGGACGTCCAGGCAGCGGTTGCCTACTATCCCGCGACGAATCTCACCACCATCCTCCCGCAGTCCACGCCGTATGGCGTGAACATGCGGGTCCCGGCGCTCGTGCGACTCCTCGGCGCGAAGCCGGAAGAGACAAAGGAACTCTCCGAACTCGCGAGTCCGGTGTTTCATGTCGACAAGAACGATCCGCCAATCCGATTGCTGCATGGCGATCAGGATCCGCAGATGCCCATCAACCAGTCTCACGAATTGGAGGGTGCGTACGAGAAGCTCGGCCTCGATGCGCATCTGGACGTCGTCCACGGCGCTGCTCACGGAGGGCCGGCGTTCTGGGAGCCAGTGCATTTGAATCCGGTTCTCGACTTCTTAAAACGAACAATTGGACGGTAGCTGCGCGCGATCAATTTCTGCCGCGTGCGCCGGCGCCGAATGTTAAGGGGCCGGGGATCTTTTTCGTGGTCTGCCTCGCGGTCGCAGTGTTAGACCGAGGATCGATGCGACGTTTTCGGCCCATTTCGGTTCGCCGATGGGTTGATCACGCACGATACGCAAGCGCAAGTCGTTTACTTCGCGCTTGGTTTGCGGTGTGTTAACAATTTCCATCCAGTTATCCGGCCGTGCGATGGGCCATGGCGCGAGTGGGATTGGGAAGTGGCTACTCCGCTCTGAGTAGAGGCTACCCCATGGCCAATCCTCCGCTCGCGCAACAAGATTCTTGCGAAGCGCATTCCGCTCTACGTATCGGCACACCCGGACCATTGACGTGCTCGTCTCGACTGGCACTGCTCTAAACCGTCCCTGGTAGACATAGCCCCGCCCTCGCGATCTGTGGGCACCGGCCCAATTATTGGCATGTGTTCCCTCCATCCAATGCATGAACTTTGAAAGATCTGCGATCCGATTGCAGGTAATGACGAAATGCCAGTGGTTCTTCATTACTTGATAGGAGAGGATGCGCACGCGCTGGCGAACTCGCGCGAGAGCGAGGGTCACGATTGCGGCAAACGCTTCAAAGTCGCGCTGCGTTTTGAAAAGGATCGTTCCTCGAATCGCGCGATTCATCACGTGAAAGGCAATGCCGCGCAACTCGTGCCGGGGGCGCCTTGGCATGTCGGGACTCCTTTGCCGGCCAACCGATCGCAAAGGCTATGCCCGAAAAAAGATCCCCGGCCCTTTCGCCTTACTTCGCGACTTCCATGTAAATCTCGTGAATCCTGCGGACGCTTTGCGTCCACGAGAACGATCGCGCGCGCTCCTTGCCCTTTCTGATCAGATCGGCGCGCACTGTTTCGTCGTTCACGGCGACGGTGATGCCGTCCGCGATCGAATCGGCGTCGTACGGATCGACCAGCAACGCCGCACCGCCCGCCACTTCCGGCAGCGACGACACGTTTGACGTCACGACCGGCGCGCCGCAGGCCATCGCCTCGAGCGGCGGCAAACCGAACCCTTCGTAGAGCGACGGGAACACGAAGGCGCGCGCGAGGCGATAGAACGCGGCCAGCGTCTCCATCGGCTGAAATCCCAGGAAGCGCACATGCTTGTCGAGCTTGTGCTTGTGCACCGACTGCCGCAGCGCCGGATATTTGGAAATATCGTCGCCGATGATGATCAGTTTCAAATTTTCCGGACACTGGCCGCGGGCGCGGCCGAACGCCTCGATCAGCCGTTCGATGTTCTTGTGCGGCTTGATGTTGCCGACATACAGCACGAACGGGTGATCGAGCTGGTAACGCTGGCGCGCGAGATCCATCCGTTCGGGATCGACCGGCGACAGGAAGCGCTCGTCGATCGCGTTGTGAATGACGACGACTTTCTCCGGAGCGACGTTGAAGAACCGCAGGATGTCGCGCTTCGAGGCTTCGGAGACGGTGAGGATCCGGTTGGCCTTTCGCGTCGCGGTCCACATCGAGCCCTTGGCGTAGACGTACGCGAGCTTGCTCGGCAGGTATTGCGGGAACATCAGGTGTATGCAGTCGTGAATGGTCACGACCGATCGGCACCTGAGCAGGGGCGGCAGCACGTAGTGCGGTTCATGCACCAGACGCACGCGCTCGCGGGCCAGCGACAGGGGAATGCGAAACTGCTCGGCGATGGAATACGCCGGCGCCGTCTCCGGCACCATGCGGAAATTCTGGCCAAGCACGTCACCCGAGGTCACGTCGTCGGGCCGGCACAGCACGACGTACTCGGTTTCCCGATCGAGCCGCGACAGCTCTATCAGGATGTTGCGAATGTACGTGCCGATGCCGAAGTCGCGGAGCTTGCGGGCATCGATGGCAATCCGCATCCGCGTCAGACCTTGCCCGT
>Ga0137455_1000493_pt1 | contig 10717 bp, 7 predicted proteins | sample EasRivERMGT600_2_FD_102334 | JGI IMG/M metagenome (GOLD analysis project Ga0137455, IMG submission 102334) | Soil microbial communities from meander-bound floodplain in the East River, Colorado, USA - East River MetaG ERMGT600_2 | ecosystem: Environmental > Terrestrial > Soil > Floodplain ... | reverse complement strand
TCAAACCAGCCTCGACGCCCTCGGCCTCGGGTTCGCCGTGCTCCTTGGCATCGGCAGCGGCCTGCTCTTCGGCGCCGCCCCTGCTCTTCAGCTGGGGCGCGTCGATCCGCAGCAGGCGCTCAGGAGTGGTTCGCGATCATCGGGCCGCAGCGCGATGCGCGATGCGTTGATGGCGCTGCAATGCGGCCTGGCCCTGCTCGTGCTGATCGTCGCCGGCCTCTTCTTTCAGAGCTTCGTCGAGACACAGGACACCGATCCCGGTTTTCGCGTCGAGGGACTGCTGCTCGCCACCTACGACCTGAGCGGCACGGTCACGACCGACGAATACCCACGGCAATTCGCGACGCAGCTGCTCGATCGACTCCATCGGGTGCCGTCAGTGCAATCGGTCGCGTTAGCCAACTCGATGCCGCTCGACATTCACGGCTTGCCGCTTCGCGGCTTCACCCTCGAAGGCCGCGCCCAGACGACGGAGCAGCAGGAAGCGGCGCTGAGCAACATCGTCTCTCCGGGCTACTTCCAGACGATGAACATTGCCTTCGTCGCCGGTGAAGATTTCGTGGACATGTCGGATCGGTCGATGCCGCCGCAGGTGATCGTCAACGAGGAATTCGTGCGACGCTACGTCGCGCCGGCGGATCCACTCGGGCGACGACTCAAGAACGGCGACCAGACCTACACGATCGCGGGCGTGGTCAGGAACTCGACCTATGACGCGTTCGGCGAGCCGACGACGCCGGCGTTTTTCTTCTCCTGGCGCGATCGCCCGCGCTGGCTCGGCGAGATCCACCTGCGCGCGCGGCCGGGATCCGAAACCATGCTCGCCTCCGAGGTGCAGCGCGCCGTCCGCGAGATCGACGCCTCGCTGCCGGTCTACAACATCCGCACGATGGCCGAGCACATTGAGCGCAACCTGTTCCTGCGCAAGATCCCGGCGCGCATGTTCTTGATCATCGCGCCGCTGCTGCTCATCCTGGTCGCGATCGGCATCTACGCCGTTGTCAGTTACACGGTCTCGCAGCGCACCACCGAGATCGGCATCCGCATCGCGATGGGCGCGACGTCGAATCGCGTCGTGAAACAAATCGTGAAGGAAGGATTGATCGTCGTGTCGGCCGGATTGATCCTGGCGTGGGTGATCGCGGCGATGGTGCAGACACACCTGTTCAGCGCCGGAGCGGGAGCGTGGACCGTGTTGATGGCCGTGCCGGCGTTGTTGTTCGGCGTCGCCGCACTGGCGTGCTGGCTGCCGGCGCGAAGAGCAACGATGGTCGATCCGGTGGTCGCGCTTCGCGCTGAATAAACGCAACCACGAAGCTCACGAAATTAGGCCACGAAGATCACGAAATCGCCGAAATTCACGAAAACAATATGGCTTCGTGCGTTTCGTAGACTTCGCGACCTTCGTGGTTAGTATTTCGTGTGTTCCGAACGCCACTTGCCGCTGATGCTGCGAGTTGTCCTCGAGGTCGGCGTTTTCTAGTGGACACCGCCGTAGTAGTTCGTGATTGCAAATCCGCCGTTGAGCACTAAAAAGTTGTAAACAAGTAAATAAGCTACGGCCAATCCGACGCCCCTTATTGGCCGCGGGCGCAGCCGCCACAAAACAAAGGTGAGCCCCAGGATCTGTGCGCCCCAGTAAAGCCAGGCCGGAACGGGTGCGTAAGTGGTTTTCGCCAAACCGGCTAGCGTTCCCAACACAACAGCCAACGGCAGAAAGACTCCGATTGCGAAAACAAGGATGGTCCGGCTCATTTCATGACCCTGATGCAGGCGGCTCCAAGTTGATCCTTCGCCCGATTCTCTCATCGCGGACCAGGCCGAGGTGAAGGACCGTTCACTCAGCTAAGCGAACGCCCGCTGGCGAAAAATGAAAAGGACCGGCCCTTGAGGACCGGTCCTATCAGAGCTTCGGGCGAACTGAAGTTCGCCCCTACGAAATCATTACTTTGCGCGGATGCTGCGAGTTGTCCTCGAGGAACGTCTTCTTCGACTCGATCTCCTCCGAGGTCGGCTGCACCAGCCCGTTGGCGTCGGTGACGCGCGAGACCAGCGTGTGCTCGCCGGCCGGCGCGTTCTTCCACGTGTAGTGATACAGCTTCCATCCGTACTTCGCGGTCGTCGCCGGATCCGCGGTGGCGGCCGCCCACTGGCCGTCATCGACCTTCACTTCGACCGTCTTGATCGGCGTGCCGTCGTTCAGCACGATCATCGTCAGCTTGTGATCGGCGCCGTTCTTGGCGACGCGGGCGACGAATGACTTCAGCTGCAGGTGGCTGACCGCCCTCTCGACCCACTTCACCTCGCCGTTGATCATCTCGCCGCGCAGCGTGCGGTACCAGTTCGCCTGGAACTTGCCGAGGTACGGATCTTCCTGCACGAAGATGTCGGACAGCCACTTCACGTTCGGCGCGCCGTACCAGCCCGGCATGATCAGCCGGAGAGGTGCGCCCTGGTGCTTGGTCAGCGGCTCGCCGTTGAGCGCATAGGCAAGGAACGGCGACGGATCGTTGCCCATCGCGCGCTCGCGATGGATGCTGCGGCCGTACTGCTGCTCGACGTCGAAATTAGTGCCGCGGAAGTTGACGCTCTCCTTGCCGCGATCGGCGCCGAAAAACACCACCTCGCGCGCGTTCGACTTGAGGCCGGCCTTCTCGAGCACGGTCTTGAGCGGCACGCCGGTCCAGCGGCCGTTGCCGATCAGGCCCTGGATGGGGCGGCGATTGCCCGAGCACTCGAAGCCGTTAATCAACTCCGCGTTGCCCATCTTCTTCAGCTCGTCGAGCGACAGCGCGAGCGGCGTGTTGACGAGGCCGCCGACTTTCAGGCGGAACGCCACCGGATCGACTTCCGGGTGGCCGTAATGCTGCGTGGTGAAGAACTGATCCTTCGGCGTGAACGGACCCGCAAGTGTACGCGTGTCGAACAGCCGTCGATCGGGACCGGGTGTCGGGTTGAACGGCGGGTTCACGTGCGAGTCCGTGAACGGCACCATCACTTCGCCCTGCGCCAGCGCGGGCAGGATCCATTCGAAATCAGCGACCGCGGCGAGCGTTGCCGCGGAAAGACCGGTCTTGATTGCGTCACGTCGATTCATAGTCATATCAGTTCCTCTGCGCCTTCAGAGTCTCTATGTACCAGGTAACTCTGTCAACGGCATCGCCATGCGGCTCGACGCCCGTGACCTGGTAGCGAATCGTCCCCGACGCGTCGACGTAAAACGTCGTCGGCGTGTCGTGAACGTTGAACACATTTGCCGCCTGCTCGCGGCTGAAGCGGGCCACCGGCATCGCAAACTTCCGCTCGGCCACGTATCGCTCGAGCCGCGCCGGGTCATCGTCAAGGCTCACCAGGATGAACTTCACCTTGGGATCGCCCTGATACTTCTCGTAGGCCTTCTGGATGAGCGGTAACTCCGCCCGGCAGGCCCCTCACCAGGCACTGAAGAAATTCAGCAGGACGACGTTGCCGCGCTCGGCGCGCAGGTCGACGTTGTTCCCCTGCAGATCCTTCAGCCCCAGCGCCGGCAACCGCCGGCCGGCCATGTTGCTCACGAGCGCCTTACGGCGCTCTTCGCGTTTCCGATCGAGCGTGGCGGCGAGCCACTTCTCGAAGTCGGCTGGATTCTCACCCGACTTCGCCTGCACATCCGCGAGCGCGACCCTGGCCTGATCGCGCTGCGGCGGCGTGATGCCCGCCAGGCCAAGGGCCGTCAGGTAATGCTCACGCGCGGTCTCGAGATCGTTCTTCTTGCGCGACAGCTCGGCGAGGTGCAGTTGATTGGTCGCGTCGACGTTGCGATAGAGCCGCGCCGCTTCGGCAAGCCGTTGCTCCGCCGTCTGCAGATCGCCTTGCAGAAACAACGCCCAGCCGGCGATATCAGCGAATACCGCCGCATTGCGATCGAGCGACCCCCGCACCTTGCCATCGAGCTTGTAGCTGCTCTCGTTTTCCCAGATGAAGCGATCGCCGACGACGCGTCCGTCGGCGGCGAGACGCAACACGAACGGCAGATCGCCGTTGCGGGCGAGCAGCGCATTCGCACCCGCGACATACGTCATCGGATCGGGACGCGCCTTGATGCGTGCTTCGATCGCCGCCCTGATCTGAGAGGCGGGCGCATTCGGGGTGGCCTGCTGTTTCGCGAGGGCGGCGTCCGCGGCCTTCAGGGCGTTTTCCACCGCTTCGCCCTCGGCGATCCATTCGGGCTTCGGCGTACCGGCGAGCTTGAATTCAGCTTCGGCGCGAGGGCGGAAGCTCACTTCCTCGTGAAAGCCCGGAAACGCGCCTTCAGCCTTGTTGCCCTTGAAATCGTAAATGCGGCCCAGCCAGTAGTGCGCCTCGGCAGCGGTAGCCGGCGTCCTGGCGGCGGCGATCAGCTTCTGCTCTGCAGACTTGGTCCGCATCGCGAACCAATCTGCCTTGGCTTTCGCGAGCAGATCTGCCGCCGCGGATTGTGCCCGTACATGGCTCGCGGCCAGTATTGGCAACACCAACACGGCCGCGAGTAAACGTCGTCTGATCAAGCGATCAACCGATCAAGCGATTAACAGGTCACGCAGCGGTTGTTGTTCTTCGAGCCCAGCTTCATCAACAACGCGATCGTTTCCGGAATGGCCGAGAGGCGCTGCACGGGGCCGTTGGCCATGTCGGCCGTCGTCTGGCCGCTGCGCGCAACCGCCTTCACATCGGCGCCCTTGCTCACGAGATACAGGATCATCTCGTTGTCACCGCGCGCCGCCGCGTGATGCAACGGCGTGTAGCCGTCGTTGTCGCGCATGTTGACGTCGGCGTGGAGCTCCTCAACCAGATACTTCATCACGCTCAGCCACGCATCGGGCGCGTGACGATGGGCGTTGCCGGCGAAGCCTTCGCCGTATTCGACGCCGGCCGCGGCGTGAATCGCGAATGCGCCCGGGCCGCCGTACGGAATCACCGGCGCGTCGTACTTTTCCATGTTGGCTTCAGCGGTCGGCATGATCGCGCCGCCCGCACCCTGCGGCTGTGCCGGCGCTCCCGGAGGACCGCCGCCGCGGCGAATCTGCTGCTGCGGGGCCATCGTCGGAATCTCGGCATCGGCGCCGTAGGCGACGAGGAGCTTCATGGCCATCAGGTCGGTGCCGTATGCGGCGCGCCAGAACGCGGTCGAGCCCGCGGTATCCGCAAGACCGCAGTTGCGGTTGCCGCAGCCGGTGTAGACGAGGTACCACGGATGCGAGGAGATGCGGTGATTGACGTTCGCGCCCTTGTCGAGCAGCGCCTGCATCACGTCAAGGTAAGTGGCCTTCTGCAGCTCCATCTCCTGCGGCTGCGGGAAGCGCGTGCGCGGCTGCCACATCGTGTTGACGGCGGCCCACAGCGGCGAGACGCCGTTGTTCTTCGCGACTAGGTTCGTGTCGGCGCCGCGCTTGATCAGCATCATCGCCATGTCGAACTGGCCGTTGATCACCGCGGTGAGCAGCGGGCTGGTGTTGTCGCCCGCCTGGGTCTTGTTGATGTCGGCGCCGCCGTCGAGCAGCGCTTCGGCCGCGGCGATGTAGCCCTGGCGAGCCGCGTGCAGCAGCGCCGTCATGCCGCCCTTGGTCGAGACCGGCGGGTTGATCTCCTCGGGATTGAAACCGCGGGGTGGCGGCGCGTTCGGATCCGGCGGCGGAATCTTTCCGGACTTCAGCAGCTCGCGCGACGCTTCGATCGCGGCCTGCATCTGCGCCGGCGTCGGACGCTGTGCGGAGTCCTTGCCGACGAAGCCCTCGATGACCTTGCGCTGGCGATCGACGGCGGCGCGATCGAGCTGTCCCTGCTTGCTGACGTCAATGGTCTTGCTCGACAGGTTCGTGTCGGCGCCGCGCTTGATCAATGCGGTGATCGCGTTGGCGCGGTTCGCCGAGGCCGCAAAAATCAGCGGCGTCTGTTCCCACTCGGCTTCGCGGGCATTGAGATCGGCCTTGGCGTCGGCGAGCAGGTTGATCACGTCAGGGTTGCCCGAGAGCGCGGCGAGGTGAACCGCGGTCGCGCCGCTCGGGTTCGACTTCGCGTTGACCTCGGCGCCGCCCTTGATCAGCACGCGCACCACGGCCGGGTTGCCGGCCTTGGCGGCGAGATGCAGCGGCGTGTAGAGGCCGATGCGGGTCACCGCCGACACGTTGGCGCCGGCGTAGACGAGGACCTCGGCGAGCTCCGCGTCACCGCGCTCGGCCGCCCAGTGCAGCGCCGTCATGCCGTCGCCCTGCGCGGCGCCGACATCGAAGCCCTGCTTGATCAGTGACTTCACGGCGGCGGTATCGCCGCGCATCGCGGCATCCGCCAGCGGCGACGTGGACTGCGCACCCAACGTTGCCGTCAGGAGCACTGCGATCAGGAACTGAACACTCAGCAGGCGCTTCATGTGCATGCTCCTAAACCGCGGCCACGGTCGACGGAGCGGCCTGCGTGACCGACTGTTCGCCCGTGCTGTCGCCAAACGACTTGATGTCCTGCATGCCGAGCCCGTGCGCCAGCGTGAGATACACGTTGGCCATCGGCGTGGCATCGGCGGTCTTGATGTGCAGGTTGCCCTTGAGCATCCCGTTGCCGTGGCCGAACAGGATCAGCGGGCAGCGGCGATGGTTGTGGACGTTCGGGTCCGCCATCGGCGAGCCCCACACGACCACCGTCTTCTCGAGCAGGTTGCTGTCGCCTTCCTGCGACGCCTTCAGGCGATCGAGGAGGTACGGCAGCTGGCCGACGCGGAACTTGTTGATCTTGTTGAAGTCCATGATCCGCTCTTCGCGATCGCCGTGGTGCGACGTCGGGTGGAACGGCAGGTTGACGCCGCTCTCCGGGAAGACGCGGTTCTGCGCGTCGCGGCCGGTCTTGAACGAGATGATCCGGGTCATGTCGGTCTCGAGCGCGAGCACCTGGAGATCGAACATCAGCCGCATGTGCTCCTGGAACGAGTCGGGCACGCCCGGAGGCGCGTCCGGCAGCGCGCGCTCTTCGCCGCTGGTGTTGCGGGCCTCGATGGCCTGGATGCGGCGCTCGATCTCGCGCACGTGCGTCAGGTAGCGATCGAGACGGTTCTTGTCGCCGACGCCGAGCTCCTTGCGCACATCGGCGACTTCACCCTGGATGAAGTCGAGGATGCTGCGGCGGGTCTTGCGGCGCTCGGCGCGATCGGCCTGCGAGCCGCCAGTGCCGAACAGCGTGTCGAACGCGACGCGCGGGTCGCGGATCATCGGCAGCGGCTCGTTCGGTGACGCCCAGCTGATCGAGTCGGTGTAGGCGCACGAGTAGTTGTAAGTGCAGCCGCCGGCCTGGTCGAGGCTCTCGATGCAGAACTGCATCGACGGCAGCGGCGTGGCCTGGCCGTAATGCTGCGCGTAGATCTGATCGAAGGAGGTGCCGGCCCAGATGTCGGAGCCCTGCGTCTGTTTCGGATGCGACTGCGTCAGGAACACCGCGCTCGAGCGGAAGTGGTCGCCGCCGATTTCGGGGGCGGTGAACGCTTCGGCCATGCGCACGTCGGTGTTCGAGACGATCGTCATGTGCTCGCGACACGGCTCGAGCGACGACAGCGCGCTGTCCGGATGGATCGTGAAGGCCGAGCCGGTCTCGGCCGGCGCGTACAGGAGCTTCGAGGCGCCCCACTTGTTGCAGCCTGCCAGGCCGTGGACTTCCTCGATGCAGATCAGACGCGTGCGGTCCGCGGCTGCGGCCGCCTTGGCGCCGGCGCCCTTGGCCGCCACCATGGCGTCCAGGAAAGGCAGCGCCACCGCGGCGCCCATGGCGCCCCGGATGAACGTGCGACGGGGCATGTGCTTGCCGGTGATGAAATGCATCGGAGAGTCTCCTATTGGCTCGCCTTCGTTGTATCGGTCGTACTTGCTTCCGGTTCCACTCGCCGCATCCGGAACGCGTCGCTCTTCACGACGCCCAGGATGAACGACGACATCTTGTAGTTGTTGGCCTCCGCGGCCTTGCTGATGCCGCGAACTGCCGGCTGGTCGAAGTACTCGACGCGCCGTCCGAGCGCGTAGGCCATCAAGTTCTCGGTGAAGGTGCGGACCAGCGGCAACGGCCGCTTCATCAGCACCGTGCTCAGCTCCTGGAGCGAGCTGACCTTGGTCCCGTCGTAGAAGTCGCCGGCGGTGTCGAGCGGCATGCCGTTCTCGCGCGTGCGCCATCTCGCCGTGACGTCGAAGTTGTCGAGCGCCAGGCCGATCGGATCCATGAAGCGGTGGCACGAATTGCACGTCGCGTTCTTGCGATGGATCTCCATGCGCTCGCGCGTCGTCAGCAGGCGGCCGTCTTTCGCGCCGGCCGAGGCTTCGAGATCCGGAACGTCGGGCGGCGGCGGTGGCGGCGGCGTGCCGAGCAGCACTTCCATCACCCACTTGCCGCGCAGCACCGGCGACGTGCGATTCGCCAGCGAGCTCTGCACCAGCATCGTCCCCTGGCCGAAGATGCCGCGGCGCGTCGCGTCCGGATAGGTGACGCGGCGGAACTCGGTGCCGTTGACGCCGGCGATTCCGTAGTGCTTCGCGAGGCGCTCGTTGAGGAACGTGTAGTCGGCGCTATAGAGCTCGAGGAGGCTGCGATCTTCCTTGACGAGGTTGTTGAAGAACAGCTTCGTCTCGGTGCGCATCGCTTCGGCGAGGTTCTCGTCGAAGTTCGGATAGAAGTTCGGATCAGGACGCACCTTCTCGACGTCCTGCAGGCGCAGCCACTGCGCCGCGAAGCGGTCGGCCATGGCGAACGCGCGCGGATCCGCGAGCATGCGCCGCGCCTGCTTGTCGAGGCCGGCGGCGGTCGACAGCTCCTTGCGTCCCGCGGCGGCGATCAATTCCTGGTCGGGCGGCTCGCCCCACAGGAAGAACGACAGCCGCGACGCCAGATCGATGTCGGCGACGCGATAGGTGCCGCCGGAGCGCGCATCGGTCGGCGCCTTCTCGAGGCGGAAGATGAAATACGGGCTGGCGAGAATCGCCTCGAGCGACGCGCGCACGCCGGCTTCGAAACCGTGCTTCGCGGCTTCGCCTTCGTAGAACGGCATGATGCGATCGATCTCGGCGGCGGTGAGCGGCCGTCGATACGCTTCGCCGCCAAGCCGCGTGACGATCTGCCGCGCGCATGCGACTTCGTCCGCGGATGACGTCGGACGGCAAGTGAAGATCTTCTTCCGGCTCGGCGTCATCGAGATGCCGGTGGTCTTGTAGGGCCCGCGAATGACGACGTCGCGCAGCTGCGGGAGCGTGGTGATGCCGCCGCCGCCCGAGCCGCCGCCGGCGTTCGACCACTCGTGCGGCTTGATCAGATCTTCGTACGGACCGTCGGTGCGCTTGATGAATGCGGCCGCGACCTTGTGCTGGCCGGCCTTGACGAGCACCGGATCCGTGAAGAGCGGTGTCGCGCCGCTGCCATCGGCGGCGATCTGCGGTCCGTTTTCGTAGGCGAGCAGCGCCACGCGCTGGCCGTCGATCGAAATGTCGACGTCCTCGAAGCGCGAGTTGTCGCCGTTGGTGAACGTGACTTCCAGCGCGTACTCGCCGTCAGCCGGGAACACGTGATCGACGACCATGCCGCCGCGCGTGCCGTACGGCGCGCCTTCGACGTGATCCCACGGATGCTGCGAGACGTAGGTCTGATTGGTGTAGGTCTTGTCGATCGACGGCGCGTTCTTGTCGCCCACCGCCATGCGGCTGATGTCGCCGGCGGCGTTGAGATACGCATCGAGCAGCGTCGGCGACAGCGCCTGCTCGTCGGCGATGTTGTCGAAGTTCGCGCTCATCGTGTCCTGCGGCAGCCAGGTGGCGGCATTGACCTGGATGTCGAGGAGATCCTTCACCGCGCGCGAGTACTCGGCGCGATTCAGGCGCGGGAAGGTGCGGCTGCCCGGATTCGGATTCGCCTTCGCGTACGCATCAACGGTGTTCTCGAGCGTGTGTATGAAACCCTGGTAGACGGCGGGCTCCGGACGCGGCATGCCCGGCGGCGGCATCATGCTCGCCTGCAGCTTGCGGATCATTCGCTCGGCGACGTCGGCTTCCTTGCCGGCCTTCGCGATGTCGAACGACGCGAGCGTGAGGCTGCCGGCGCGATCCTTGTTGCGATCGTTGTGACAGCCGGCGCAGTACTTTTTGACGAGGCCGTTGTAGTCCGCGCCGGATGGCGCGGAAGAAATAATAGCGGGATGAGAGACAGCCGGCTTCGTCGCTGCAACAGGAGACGGCGCCGATGGTGTTTTCGGCGCGGGCTGTTGTGCCGCGATCGCAGTGACGAGCCCCAGGCACAACATCGCGGTGCCGAGGGAGAGTGTTCCGGCGCTTCTCATTACGATGTTCCCCACACGCACGTGCATCCAAGGGCGCCAAGGGGCTACCCCGGCGTCCTACTAAATCTGTCGAAAATATACACCCGATTTCCCCTAAGCATAGATGGGGCAAGAAGATATGACGTTGCGAGACCTTTGTACACAAATCGGCCGGAACCCCCGATCAGGGCATATGCCCAAGGATCGGCGGATTCCGGCCAGAATTGCACAAAATTGCCTGGTTGTTCCCGGCACCTGAGGCACCTCAGGCACCCTAGGCACCCTAGGCACCCCAGGCACCTTATTTCTTTGTGGCAGTCATCGCCGAAGGCGACGAGAACTTGATCGTGTTGCCGTCGACCACGCCTGTCCACTTCTGAGTGCCGGCCGTCAGCGAGATCTCGTTGCCGTGGAGACGGCCCTGGAGCG
>Ga0137455_1000490_pt1 | contig 10735 bp, 9 predicted proteins | sample EasRivERMGT600_2_FD_102334 | JGI IMG/M metagenome (GOLD analysis project Ga0137455, IMG submission 102334) | Soil microbial communities from meander-bound floodplain in the East River, Colorado, USA - East River MetaG ERMGT600_2 | ecosystem: Environmental > Terrestrial > Soil > Floodplain ... | reverse complement strand
TCGCGGAACACCAGCGCGCGAAAACCGTCCCACTTGGGCTCGAAGATCCAGTCCCCGGAGGCCGGCAGCTCGCCGACCTTCTTGGCCAGCATCGGCAGGACGGGCGGTTGGATGGGCAGGCGCACGCCGCAGGTTAGCCCAGACGGCCCGCGGCAAGCAGCGGGGTACGGGACGGCGGCGACCCCGGCGCCGGCAGGCGACCTCGCGTATCATCGCGTCGTGCCGCGCCGTCAGCCCCACTCCCGGACTGCGCGGGCCCGGCGCTCGTTCGCCCCGCCCCGCGGGTCGCGCCCGTCCCCGAACCGACGATGGGCGGCGTTCGCGGCGATCGTGGGCGGCGTCCTGGTGGTCGCGATCGTCTGGTGGCGGATGGCAGCCGGCCCACGCGGAGCGCCCCCTCCCGCTCCCGAGGACGCCATGAGCTTCGACGACGTCTGGGCCACGGCCCTGCGTCACGGCAACGCCGGCCGGCACGGCGAGGCGCTCCGCTACTACCGTCGCGCGGCGCGCCTGGCCAGCGGCGCCTGGGCGGTTCATCAGAATCTCGCCTCGGCGCTCCAGAACTCGGCGGTCGAGTCGCGCTCGCATCTCGGCATGGCCGAGCCTGCGCTGCGATCGAGCTTCGAGCGCCAGGCGGCCCTCCACGAGGCGTTCCACGAGCTCGAGCGCAGCGAAGCGCTGGCCCCGGATCTCCGCTCGCGCGCCCATACCATCCGGGATCGCGCCCGGACGCTCTCCAGCTGGGGCCTCTCGCTCGACGCGCTGAACGAGGCCGCCCGAGCCGCGGAGCTCACGAACGCGGTCGGGGATTCCCTCGTGCGTCGGATTCATGCCGAGGTGATCCACCTCGACCACTAGCCGGACCCGACCCCGCTACTTCAACAGCGCGGCGATCGTCGCCTCGGCCTTGGCGTGGAGGTCGGGCGGCGCGCCGAAGAAGGTCGCCGCCGTGCGCGCGTCGCGATCGAAGACGGTGAGCTGAGGCACCGCACCGACGTCCCCGAACGCGCGCGCCAGCTCGGGTGTGCCCATCGTCCAGATCACGTCGGGCAGCTTCAGTCCGTCGACCAGCCGGCGCACCGCTGCCTCCTCCGACTCCAACGCGATTGCCACCACGGCGACGCGCTCGCCGTGGCGCCGCTGCAGCTCGCCGAGCCAGCGCAGCGTGCCGCGGCAGGGCGGGCACCAGGTGGCCCAGAACTCCACCAGCACGACCCGGCCGGCGAGATCCTCGCGGGTGAGCGGCCGGCCGGCGAGGTCGGTGATCGAGAACGACGGCAGCTTCGTCGGACCCGACGCGCGGGCCGGCGCCGCCTGCGCCCGCGCCGCGTCCTTCCGCCCCGCCAGGATCTGCTCGATCATGCGAGCGAGGTCGGCGCGGAAGCGATCGTGGCTCGCCGCGCTCTTGAGCGGCGCGTAGCGCCCGCCTGTAGACCTGCCGCCGCCGTAGAAGCCGAAATCGTCGGGCGTGGCGACCAGCACGTCGTCGACGAAGATCGCCGGGTAGCGGGTCACGCCGAAGCGGCGCGCCAGCTCGGAGTCCCCGTAGTTCTCCGAGACGAACCGCGCCCGCTCACCGAAGTCCTGCACCACGCTCTGGGCCAGCAGACCTGCCGGGTCGGAGAGGTTTCAGGTGTAGGGCCAGCGCACCAGCGTCACCGTGACCTCCGCCGGCTTCGCCTTCGCCACCAGTGGAGGTGCGGGCGCCAGCGCCGCCAGGTAGCGCGGCAGCACGTCGGTCGCGATCGCCGCGGAGCCGGGAGGCGTCGAGTCCGCCTCGACCAGGGCCAGCTCGGCCGCCGCGCTCTCGAGGAAGAGATACCCGAGGCTGTGATCGATGCGGGCGCGATCGAGCTGCTGCGTCAGCTCGCGCAGCCGGGCGTCCAGCGCCGCGCGGGCGATCGGTGGCGGCGCGGGCCGCAGCGGCGCGAAGCGCAGCGACGCCTGCAGGTAGCGCAGCAGCGCACCGTGATGGAGGCCGGCCGCGTTCAGCTCGGCCGCCTCGTTCAGCGTCGAGTGGGCGCCGATGAACTCGGCGTGGCGATCGATCGACACCGGCGGCCGGTAGACCGCGAGCATTTCGGCACGCAGAGCGGCGAGCTCGGCGTCCAGCGCGCGGATCGGCGGCGGCGGCAGCGGCGACTCCCATTCGAGCTTGCGCACGAAGGCGACGAACGTGCGCTGCGCCTCCGCCGCGCCGAGGTAGAGCAGCCCGTAGTCGGCCATCGTGTTGCGCCCGTACTCGAGGCTGGCGTCGTGGTAGGTGCGGGCCTGGGGCAGCGCCACCTCACCGATCGCGCGCACCGCCGCCGGCCTCACGCCCTCGAGCGCGCGAGCGGTGGGCGCGGCCCCCAGCTCGCGCCCGAGGCGCGTCCACTCCGCCTCGAAGGCGGCCGAGTCACGGGCGGGGAGCGCGGCGACCCACGCGGATCCCGCCAGGTAGGTGCGTGCGGAGGCGAGGCGGTTGAGCGCCACCAGCAGCCGGTCGTCGCGCAGCGCCTGCCGCGCGCGCTCGATCGCCGGCCCGCTGGACTCCTTGACCTGGAGCCAGACCGGATCCTGAGACGGGTTGTCGCGGACGTAGGCCACCCAGCGCTCGATCTCGGCGGTCAGCCGCTCCCGCGACGGCGAGGCGGCCGACGCGACCAGCACGACCGTGACCAGGGCGGCGGCGACGACGAGCAACGGCACCGGCGGGCGGAGCTTCACGCGGCCAGCATGTCAGCGATCGCGCGCTTCGAGCGGCCTCGACCGAACCGGCGCGGACGTTCCGGCGACTGACGCGCCCGATCGGCCGCCCCTGATGCGCCGGTGCCATGCATCGATGACAGCGGCCACCCGCAGGGCGGGATCCGATTGGGTGCTACGGGGCTCCGATCCTGACCGTGCCCCCGTGGGCTTCCAGGATCATCCGCTTGTTGAGCGTGATGGTCTGAGTGCCGCTGCTCGCCGGTCCCTTCAGACCCAGCGTGGGCGGCATCGGGGTGTGCTGGCTGTCGGTGAAGGGCAGGTCGCCGATGGCGGCAGGCAGGGTCTTCCACGGCGCCTCGAAACGCCCGTTCACCGTGGCGCCCCCGTAGTTGAAGTCGACCCACGGATCCAACGGCCTCAGGTGAAGTCGAGACATGTAGTCGGCCGTCAGGCTGAGCGAACCTGCGTTGTTCGCACCCGTGGTCCCGGCGCAGCCGGCCGTCGCGGCATTGCCCGTCGCCTGACCTTCGAAGAACACCGATGGATTCGAGAAGTGGGGAATGATCGTCGCGTCCGCAAAGGCGCCGGTCAGGTACGACATGATCGTGATGTACTTCGTGCCGGAGTTGCCGGTGAACCGCCAGCCGTAGGCGTAGGAGCTCACCGGCACTCCCGGACCATCCTGGCAGTTGTGTCCCAGGCCCTGCGTGTGCCCGATCTCGTGGGTAAATTCGGTCACCGCCATGCCCGACACGGGAGGCGTCCAGTCATTGGGCGCCCACAGGCCTTCCACGACGCAGAACGCGGAGCCGTACCAATTCGATGGATTGCCGGAGTTGAAAGTCGGGGGATCGAGGAGCCAGGCCAAACCGCCCCCACCGGACAGCTGGGTGTCGAGGGAGTACATGAGGCATACGACGTCGGCGTGATAGGTCGTGCGCCAACCGTGGACCTGATCCATGAAGCCATCCGCCGCGCCCGTCAGATTGTCCAGCAACCATCCCCGATCCCGGCCCGCCTCGCTGAAACCGGGGACCAGACCGCGATACGCGAGTCGCATGCGCAAAGCGACGCCGCTGTTGGCGTATGACTGGTTGGCGTAGTCGACGAGGAACTGGATCGCCGTCTCGAGCGGGGTGTTGGGATAGTGAATCGGGAAATCGTTGGCGAGCCCCTGTGTGTACGCCACGATGACGTCATGCTGGGGAATCGTGGAGGCGGTGGGCGTCAGGTCCGGGAGGCGGGACTCCGTGTCGAATGGAGTCTGGTCGTCGGACAACGGTTGGACGCCGCAATCGAAGCGGCCGACGGTCCCGCTGTCGAAGACGTGGAGCGCATAGACGTCGCCCTGAATGTTGCGCAGGTCGGCCATGAGGCGGCTCTCGGGGATTTGGACGCTCCCCATGAACCCGCCGGCATCGATCGTGAAGATGAACCAGCCGCGGTGGGCTCCGTCGATCGTGCCGAAGACGCTGAAGGAGTCGGCTCCGCGGCGCTCGACCCGCTGGACCGTGCCCTCCCACTGGTCGGTCGGTGAATACCTCAACGTCACCCGTCGCCCGACCTCCAGGGACCCCATCAGGTCAAGCCGCAGGCGCAGCACGTGCGATGCGAGGGCTCCGGTGGCGATCCGCACCTGGACCGTCTCCCGGGACTCCAGCGGCTCGAACACCCCTACTGGGTCCCCGCCACCGAAGGACGTGGACGCGCCTTGGGCGAGCGCTCCGGCCGGAGCGCAGAGGAGCGCAACCAGAGCAACCGTCCGCCAGCATCGCATGCGGAACCTCCTCTCGAACGCGGGGCGATCGACCGCCGGGTCAGGGGAGGCTCTCCGGCGGCAGGCGCTCGGCCCCGTGCTCCCAAGAACGCCAAACGGGATGGAGGGGGGACATCGTCCAGGCCTGGGGCAGGAGACCGGACAGAATCAGCGGCCAGGGATCAGACCCAAACGAGCGAGGGCCCGTCGCGTGACGGGCCCTCGCTCTGCTGATTCGGATGCGGGCGGCGCCCGCGGCTAGGTCGTGACGATGACCAGGTGCTTCACGGTGCGGAACTGCTTCGGGTCGAGGATCCGCAGCTCCAGCTCCTTGCCCACCTGCTGCAGCGCGTAGCTCGAGGCCGGCTGGTCGCTCAGGACCTGCGCCTTCTCGGCGGCAATGTGAATCACGGTCTCCTGATCGGTGTTGAGCGGCGTGAACGACCCGTCCGTGACCTTGCCCGAGGCTTCGAGCGTCTTGCCCATGCCGAGCACCCCGCCCTTCGCCACCACCAGACCGGCCTCGGTGAGGTCCTTCTTGGAGCCGATGGCGTAGTAGATCGTGCCCAGCTCGCGCTGCCGCTCTTCGAGCGTCGATGCCTGCTCGGCGATGACGACCTGGTTCTGCTCGACCTCGGTGGTCAGGCCGGTGACGCGCGTGTTCAGCTGCTCCACCTGGCTGGTGAGGTCGGCGACGAGCTGCTCCTTCTGCTCCACGTCCTTCTTGAGATTGGCCATCATCCGCTGCAATCCGGCGACCTTGACGCCGTTCTTCTTGAGCTGGGCGTCCAGCTCCTGAATGCGGTCCTTGGTGCGCTCGATCCCGGCCTTGATCACCGCGATCCGCTCCAGCACCTCGTCGCTGCGCGCCGAGATGTTCTGCTCGCTCTGGAGATCCGAGGGCTGGAGCCGCGCCGCCTCGTCGCCGAGCACGATGGCGTTGAGGCTGTCCTGGATCGCGGCGATCTCGTTGATCGCCTGACCGTAGCGATTGCGCATCGACTGCTCTTCGTTCTGCAGCGCGACGAAGTCCGCCGAGCTCTTCTGGTAGCGCTGGTAGAGGAACACGGTGGCTCCGGCCAGCACGAGGACCACGGCGCCGAGCAAGATCGGGAGAGGACTGCGTGCAGTACTCATGACGTTCTCCTTTGTTCTACCGGTGGATGTCAACGACAACGCAGGTTGGTGGACTTCGCCGGTCCCGCTACCAACCGCGGGGGAGTCATGGACAGCGGGGAGTCATGAACGGTGAGGAGTACTGAACCGTGGGGAGTTTGGACAGCGGAACGTCTACAGCTCGACGACAGATCCTCATCTATGCGCCCCATCGCGCCCGGTGCCCCCGGGCGTCGACGTGCGCGAACGGGCCGCAGACCCGGCCTCGATAGAGTCCTACCCCGCCCGCCAGCTCGGGATGCACTCTTTCGACGCGCTCGACGGCGGCGAGGATCACGCGGGCATCGCGCAGGTCGACGCGGCCGTCCCGGTTGAGGTCGTCCATCGTGCCGTCGCCGTCGTTGTCGACGATCACGTCCGCCGCATCGCCGTACTGGTGGCGGCTGTCGGACACCGCGCCGAGGGCGCCGGCGACCAGGGCGTTGTTGTAGCGCGGATGACGGAACCCGGACAGCACCCGCATGCTGTTCACCGGCACCCCGTGGGCCGTCAGGTCCTCGATCACCAGCTCGAGCTTGTCGATCAGCTCCTCACGCAGGACCAGCGCCTTCGGCCACACCTCGCCCTGATCGTGGGTGAGGAAGTCCCGCAAGCGGAAATGCTCCGAGAGCGGCGTGTGCTGATTGTCCTCGGTGACGAGGATGAATCCCGACGGGTTGGCGTAGGCGCCGGACCGCGGGACGCGCCGCTCGGAGGGCCAGGTCCCGACCCGGTAGCCCTCGACCCGCGAGCCGCGCTTGAGGCCGAACGGCACCAGGGTGATCAGCGAGTTGCCGCCGGGCAGTGCGCGGACGCCCGGCAGACGCGCCGACATGTCCATCGCCGGGAGCAGCGTCGACAAGCGGTCGAACAGCGCGTCGGAGGGAAGCACCATGCGCGCCCGCAGGCGGCCGCTGCGACCGCCGAGGTGGTCAGCCAGCCAGTTCCAGTCGTACTCGGGCGTCACCGTGACCGAGTCGACAACCGGCGCGCCGTAAGGCGCCGGCCAAGGGGACGGCGCGATCGAGGCGCGGGCGGGAACCAGGGCACCGAAGCAGATCAGGCCCAGGGCCAGCAGGTGCGTGGCGCGGGACGAGGCCCAGGTCTTGATCTGATCGACGGCGTCAACGTGCAATGAACCTCCCTCGGGCGGGCGCGTCGTGCATGGGGGGGTCGCGTTGTTGTATCCGACGCTCTTCGTTTAGCAGGCGTAGGTGCAGGCCCGCAATGAAAGTCGGCCGCAGGCCTTTGCGTCGACGTGACGTGCGCCCTAACTCGTTGCACCGAATGACCTCCAGCCGGCACACGATGAGGCCTGGCGCACGCAGCCAGCCTCATTGGGTGTCAGGGAACCCCTCCTATCCTCTTGCTCGAGTCCAACGGCGACAACACCCATTCAGGAACGTTCGTGGTGCCGCAGACCCTCGGCTGCCACCACTTCGCCGTGAACGCGCTGTCGCACGACACGCTGAACGACGACGTCGCGCCCTACGACTCCGAGACCTGGATCCTCCCCGTACGGGCGAGGAGCGGCGGGCCGGCCTCGCGGTAGTTCACCCAGGGCCTCAACCCGGCGCAGGGGTCCCTTCGATCATGAAGGGACCCCTTCTCAATTGAGCACCCCCTGTTCGGCCGCATCCCGCCACGCTACAGTGGGGACCCGCCCCCCCTCATCGCCGCTCCATCGCCCCTCTCACACGCCCCCGCCGAGGTCGCGCGATGCTGAGCCGGGTGCGTACGGCCGCCCTCTGGGGCGTCGAGGCCTTTCCCGTCGAGTGCGAGGTGGATGTCGGTCCGGGACTGCCCGGGTTCGTCCTCGCCGGACAACCCGACGCCTCCGCGCGCGAGGTGCGCGATCGGGTCTGGCCGGCGCTGCGTAACTCCGGCTTCGCGCCGCCCGACCGCAAGACCACCGTGAACCTCGCCCCCGCGGGCCGACCCAAGGAAGGCGCCTCGGTCGACCTGGCGGTGGCGCTCGGGCTGCTCGCCGCGACCGGCCAGGTGCCGGGAGATCGGCTCGCGGGGGCGGCCGCGATCGGCGAGCTGGCGCTCGACGGGCGCCTGCGCGGCGTGCGCGGCACGCTCGGCCTCGCCGAGGCGGCGTGGCGCGCGGGCGCGCAGACGCTGCTCTGCGCGGCGGACTCCGCCCCCGAGGCGGCGCTGGTCGAGGGGCTCGCGGTGCACCCGGTGGCGCGGCTCGAGGAAGCGGCAACGTGGCTGCGCGGCGCCGAGCTGCCTACCGCCGCGCCGGCGCCGCCCGAGCACTCGAGCGAGTCGGGCGAGGACCTCGCCGACGTCCGCGGCCAGGCCGTGGCCCGCCGCGCGCTCGAGATCGCCGCGGCGGGCGGCCACCATCTGTTGCTGATCGGCCCCCCCGGTGCGGGCAAGTCGATGCTCGCGCGCCGGCTGCCGGGCGTGCTGCCGCCGCTGGAGCCGGCCGAGGCGCTGACCGTCACGCGCATCCACTCGGCGGCCGGCCTGCGGCCGCCGGGGCTGGGGCTCATGCGCCGGCGGCCGTTCCGCGCGCCCCATCATTCCGTCTCGCCTGCCGGGCTGATCGGCGGCGCCTCGCCACCGCGACCGGGCGAAGTGTCGCTCGCGCACCACGGCGTGCTGTTCCTCGACGAGCTGTCCGAGATCCCGCGGCGTCACCTCGACCAGCTCCGCGATCCGCTCGAGCGGGGCGACGTCGTGATCGCCCGGGCGAGGTCTCGGATCTGCTATCCGGCACGCGCGCTGCTGGTCGGGGCGATGAACCCGTGTTGTTGCGAGGACTTTTTCCCGCTACTTACGGCAGGAGCCGGAAGATAGGCGAGGTCGATCTCGACCTCCTCCTTCCCCACCCGGATCTCCTCGATCAGGGCCTGGGCGATCTGACGCTTCTCCTCGGAGGAGAGCTGCGGCCAGCGGGCATGGAGGTCCTTGGCGCCGGAGAGGACCTCATCGCGGGAGAGGAGCTGGATCTTCATGAAATCGACCTCACCCTGAAGCCGCGGCAGCTCTTCCTCGAGCTGCTTGAGGCGCTCCTCCAGGGGGCGGTACTGCCGGCCGAAGCCCTCGACCGACAACTGATCGCCGACGTAGGCGCGGTAGACGCGATCCATCTCAGCGCGGACCTTCGGCTCCTCCTTTCGAAGGCCCTCCAGAGCCTCCTCCTTGCCCCGCAGGGTCTCATCTGCCTGGGCCAGGTAGTTGGCCACCTGCTCAGGGGAGATCAGGAAGTCACGCAGCTGCTCCTGGAAGACCGTCTCAAGGTCGGACGTGCCGATCTTGTTCCGGCAGCGCTTGCAGATGTACTTGGCACTTTCCGAGTACACGTACATCCGCTGGCCACACTGGCAGCAGACCAAGCCTGAGAAGAGATGCACTGGAGGTCGACCGCGGCTGCGGGCGCGCTCGCGCCCATCTGTCAGGATGGCGTTGCACTGCTCCCACAGCTCCTCGCTGACGATCGACTCCACCTCCGTGTGGACCCACTCGCTTTCGGGCTTCAGCCGCCAGTGTTTCTTCTCGCCGAGCGAGCGGGTGTAGTTGGCACGGCGCACACCTTTGGCCGTTGGATCGCGGATGAGGCGGTCGACCGTCGTGTCGGTGAACTGCGAGCCGTTCCTTGTCCGGTAGCCTCGTTCGTTGAGCAGCCGGGCGACCTGCTTCTTGCGCTTGTGCTCGAGGAAGAGCTCGAACATGAGCCGGCGGACCGGGGCTTCCTCCGGATCCGGCCTCAGTTGCCGGTCCTTCCACTGGTAGCCAAAGGGAGCCGCCCCACCCGTCCGCTTGCCGAGCTTCGCCCGGATCGGGACCGAGGCCGCGACCCGCTCGGCGATCTCCTCGCGCTCCCACTGGGCCATAGCCGCAATCATCGTGTAGAAGAGCCGCCCCGCCGGCGTGGTGGTGTCGATGGACTCCTGCAGGGAGATCAGGTCGGCATCGTGCTCGCGGAAGAGGTCGGCGAAGTCGAGGAGCTCGCGGGTATTGCGCGCCAGGCGGGCTAGCTTCGAGAAGACGAGCCCGCTGATGTGACCGGAGCGCAGGTGTCCGAGCATCCGCTCGGTTTCCGGGTGCGCCATGACGGACTTCCCGCTCACCGCTTCGAGGTGGTAGATCGTGCGGACTCGCCACCCCTTAGCCTCGGCGTACATCCGCGCCCGCCGCTCGTGGTGCTCCGGACTCTCACCCTTGGCCTGGTCTTCGGTGGAGACGCGAATCCAGATACCGACGGGCTTGGCGTTTTGGTGGGTGTCGAGGGCTTGGGGTTTCATGGACAGCTCGTCCGGGGGCGGATGTATCTTAGGCCGCGTCGCCAGTATCCGAGGAATACTCCCCGGCTGGAGTTACAGCAAGGTCGTGAATCTTCCCGCCGACGACACGGTTCCCATCACGGTAGAACCTCGTCTGCATCCGGGCTACGACTTCGACTGGCAACCGCGTGAAGTGCCGAAGGCGCGCCAAATCCAGGTTCGCTAGTGCACCGCGCTCTGCGGCGCGCAGGAGCATCACTGCCAAACCGTCGGCCGTCGGATTGAACATGAGGGGGTCCCCGTTGTTGAAGCGGAGCCATTTGTCCTCTTGAAGGAAGTCGTGGACCCGCATCCGCCGATCGGGCGACCGATCCTCGAGCGTCCGGCCGACGCCGGCAATGGTCGCGTAGGTTTCCCGAGAGTAGCCCACTCCTTCAGGACGCAAGGAGGCGTAGTCCACGTCCGCGAAGTTCGAGATCAGAAAGAGCTCTGGGATCCAGTAGTTCGAAACCCGCTCGTATGCGCTGAAGTGAAGACCGATCCCGCAGCGCGGCTCCCGATTGATGCCGAGGCCCTTCAGATACGCTTCGAGCTTCTGCGCCAGCCGCTCTGCAAATCGCTCCGGACTGTCGGAATCGGCGGCCTCAGCGGTACGCTCCCGAAGCCAGTCCACGATCCGTCGGCCACCGGCGTCGCCCGCATAGCCCCAGTAGGCCAATACTCCCCGATACTTGCGCACGGGAACAATCTTCGTCTCCTCGTCCTCCACTACTGGAGTTGCCCCGTTTCGGTGGACGGGTGAGGACTGCGGTTGATCGACGGCTGCGCGCGGCGCTGTTTCGCCTCGGCAGCCTCCGACCTGCGACTCAAGCAGGAGCATGATCGTGGCTCTGCG
>Ga0137455_1000488_pt1 | contig 10799 bp, 10 predicted proteins | sample EasRivERMGT600_2_FD_102334 | JGI IMG/M metagenome (GOLD analysis project Ga0137455, IMG submission 102334) | Soil microbial communities from meander-bound floodplain in the East River, Colorado, USA - East River MetaG ERMGT600_2 | ecosystem: Environmental > Terrestrial > Soil > Floodplain ... | reverse complement strand
TACAAGGTCCCGGTCGAGCCCGGGATGGTGGTGCTCGATGCGATCCACTGGATCCAGGGCCACGGCGCGCCCGACCTGGCGGTGCGCTGGAACTGCAAGGCGGCGAAGTGCGGCTCGTGCTCGGCCGAGGTCAACGGCAAGCCGGCACTGATGTGCAAGTCGCGGATGGACCACTTCCCGGCGGGCCAGCCGATCTCGGTGCGGCCGATGAAGACCTTCCCGGTGATCAGGGACCTGGTCACCGACGTGTCGTGGAACTACGAGGTCAACAAGCGGATCCCGGCGTTCAAGCCCAGGCCCGACGCCAACTGGCGCTGGCAGCAGTCGGACGTCGACCGGGTGCAGGAGTTCCGCAAGTGCATCGAGTGCTTCCTCTGCCAGGACGTGTGCCACGTGCTGCGCCAGCACGAGCTCAAGCACGAGTTCGCGGGGCCGCGCTTCTTCGTGCGCATCGCCGGGCTGGAGATGCACCCGATGGACGGCGAGGACCGCACCGGATTCCTCAAGGACCACGCCGGCATCGGCCTGTGCAACATCACCAAGTGCTGCACGGAGGTCTGCCCCGAGAACATCACGATCACCGACAACGCGATCATCCCGTTGAAGGAGCGCGTGGTGGACCGCTTCTACGACCCGCTGCTGTGGCTGTGGAACAAGCTCACGGGCCGTTGAGCACGAAGCGGAACGGGATCGCGTACCAGACCGCCACCGACTGACCTCCGTAGTACGCCGGGGTGAATCTCCATCGCAGCGCCGCCTCGCGGGCGGTCTCGTCGAGCAGCGGGATCGAGTGCTTCGCATCCACCTCGGCGCGCAGCACGCGGCCGTCCCGCCCGATCAGCGCGTGGACCACCACCAACCCCTCCACGCCCGCGTCACGCGCGATCGACGGGTAGTCCGGCTTGTACACGACGATCTCCGCGGGCAGCTCGTCGACCGGGCGCGCCGCGCCGCGTTCGGGCAGCACCTCGGCAACGGGGCTGCGGCCGCCGGGGATGACGATCGGATCGCCACTCGTCCCGGTTTCGATCTCGCCGGAGGTCGTGAGTGCCGGCTCGGACTCGAACGAAACCTCGGGAGCGTCGGACACCAGCTCGGAAATCGCGCCGGCGGGCAACGCGGACGCGGGCTGCGGCAACACACGGGGTGGGACCAGGTCGGGCGGCGGTGGCTCGATGATCGGCCGCGGCATAAAGTCGTAGGGCAGGTCGTACGTCCGGACGACGATGGTCCGAGTGCTCAACCGCGAGAGCATCGGCCACGCGGCGAGGAACACGAGCACGGCCGCGAGCGAGCTCAACATCAGCGCGCGGGCGAGGTGGGGGCGATCCGCGGCGAGCAGCTCGGGAGCGCCGTAGGGCATGAACTCGAAAAGCGAAACAGTGCGCTTCATGTGGCCTCCGCGCACCGGTCAACGATCGGCTCCCGATCGACCCAAAGTCTCCGCCCGTCAGGCGGCCGCGGCAAGCCAAGACTTGGGACGCCGGACACATGGGATCGGGTGGCTCAATGGATCGCGCGACGGCCGATCGCCTGCGCGCCGAGCACGAGGGCTGCGCGATGTGCCTGGATCCGTTCCGCTACTGAGGCCTCGCCGCTACGCGGCGGCCCGATCCTGTCGCGATTCGGCCACCACTTGCGCCAGCGCCTCGAGGCAGTCGCCGCCGAAGGCGACGCCACGGTCGCGCTCCATGGTGGCGAGGGCGGTCTCGAAGGGCAACGCCGGCCGGTAGGGACGATCCGAGGTCAGCGCCTCGAACACGTCGGCGACGGCGAGGATGCGGGCCCCCACGGGAATCTGCGCGCCGCGCAGCCCGCGGAAGTAGCCCCGGCCGTCGAGCCGCTCGTGGTGGGACGAGGCGACGAAGGCCAGCTCCTGGAACCCTTCGACGCGGTCGAGGATGCGCTGGGTGTAATAGGGATGAAGCCGCACCGTCTCCCACTCGAGCGCGGAGAGGCGCCCCGGCTTGTCGAGGATGACGTTCGGGACCGACAGCTTGCCGAGGTCGTGGAGCAGCCCGGCCTGGCCGAGGTCGCGCAGCTCCCGCTCCGGCAGCCCGAGGGCGCGGGCGACGTCGAGCGCGATCTCGGCCATCCGCTCGGAATGGCGCGCGGTGAACGGCGACTTGGCGTCGACCACCTTGGCGAAACCACGGGCGATGCGGTCGAGCGTCCCGGGGCCGGCGATCACCGCGGCCTCGCCGGGCTCGATCGCGCGCACCGCCTCCTGCAGGCCCCACTCGTCGAGCGTGCACCACTGCTCGATCTCCGCGGCCAGATCCCGCACGGCGTCGACCAGCGCGGGGTCGAACCAGCTGCCGCGGCGCGCGCGCGCCACCGCCAGCGCCTCGGTGACACCGTCGATCACCGCGAACACCTCCACGGTCTGCGCCAGCCCGATGATCCGCGCGATCAGCGGGATCTCCTCGCGGCGCAATCCGCGCGGCTGGCCGTGGCCGTCCCAATGCTCGTCGAGCGCGGCCACGGCCGCGGCGGGACCGGCCCCGAACCCCAGCTCGGTCACGATCTCGGCGCCGCGGGTGCAGCGGGTCTGGACCATCTCGGCGGCCACCCGCGGGCCGGAGCCGGCGAGCGCGGCGAGCCGGCGCGCCCGATGGAACCAGCTCGTGCCCGGCGCGGTCTGGGTGAAGGCGTAGCGCGCGGCCAGCAGGTAGTTGGTCCAGTCGACGCGCTTCAAGGCGTGCTTGGCGGCGCGGTCGTCGCCGCCGAACAGCTCGAAGACCCGCGCGGCGTTGCTCGAGCAGCCGACGTCCTTGAGCAGCATCGCGTAGTAGAGGTCGCGCCGCTCCTGGACCGGCAGGTCGAGGCGCTCGGCGAGACGCATGCCGATCAGGCAGGAGCGCAGGGCGTGTCCGAAGGGCTGGCCCTCGGTGAGGTCGAGCGCGAAGGAGAGCGCGGCCAGCAACTCGGAGACGCGGACGCTCTCGGCGTCGGCGCCCACCCGGGCCGGCGCGGCGCCTCGACCGGACACGGGCCGCGCCCGGCCTCCGTGCGGACGGCCAGGCACGGACCTCGGATCGGGATCGCTGGGGGTCATCCAGGCGGTTATCGGCCCGCGCACGGGGTGATTTGAGCCGCGCGCGGCCGGCGTCCTTCGCCCCGGAGCCTGGGAACCGTTAGACTTCCCCCGGCATCGTTCACATCGGTCGGCTTCCCGCGCGGCATTCGGGCGCATCCCTTCGTCCAGCTCCGGCCGTACATCCCAACTTGTCCGAGGAGTCTCCATGGCCCCCGAGCTGTGGCCGGCCCGCGCGCGCCGCGCGCTGGCCCTCGCCGGTCTCGCGATCGTCCTGCACGCGCCCTCCGCTTCGGCGCTGCGCATCGTCAACTGGAACATCCTCAACTACCCCGGCCCCAGCGCGGCGACGCGGAATCCCAACTTCCGCACCGTGCTCTCGCCGCTCGGCGCCGACGTGGTGGTCGTCCAGGAGATGCAGAGCCAGGTGGGCGTCGACGGCTTCCTCGCCAACGTGCTCAACACGCTGGAGCCGGGGCAGTGGGCCGCGGCCCCCTTCACCAACGGCGGCGACACCGACAACGCGCTGTTCTACAAGCCTGCGAGCGTCAGCTTTCTCGGCCAGCGCGCCTTCTACGTCTCAGTCGATCTCACGCGGTTCGTCAACGAGTACCGGGTCCGCCCGGTCGGGTATGCGGGCTCGTCGGCCGAGCTGCGGCTCTACTCGGTCCACCTCAAAGCCAGCGACACGTCGGCCGACGCCGAGCAGCGGGCGCGGGAGGCCACCGGCCTCCGCGACACGATGAACACGACGCCGAGCGGCTCGCACCTGATCGTGATGGGTGACTACAACATCTATTCCGGCGCCGAGGCGGCGTTCACGAAGCTCCTCGAGTCCCAGGCGGACAACGACGGCCGGCTCTACGACCCGCTCGGCGCGCCGGCCAGCACCTGGAACACTCCGGGCTTATCCGTCATTCACACCCAGTCGACCTCCGCGCCCAGCCACCCCTTCGGCGGCGCGAGCGGTGGCGTCGACGATCGCTTCGACATGTTTCTGCCGACGTACAATCTCGGTGACGGCGAAGGCCTCGACCTGGTTCCCGGGAGCTATGTGCCGGTCGGCAACGACGGCGCGCACTACAACCTGAGCATCACGGACGCGCCCACGATCCCGCAGGGCGCCGCCTACGCCAGCGCGCTGCTCAACACCAGCGACCACTTTCCGATCCGCGTCGACCTCCAGCTCCCGGCCAAGGCCTCCGCGCCGCCGTCGCTCGCAATGGGCACGGTGATCGTGGGCGGCGGGGCCGATCTCACGGTGTCGAATCCGGCGGTGGCGCCGGCCGACGAGCTGACGCTGTCGTTCGCGCCGACGGCGGGGTTCACCGCGCCCGCCGCGGGGCAGGTCGCGGCCGGCGGCGCCGTGCCGTTCGCGATCGGGACCGTGCCGGGCGCGCCCGGCCCGCGGGGCGGGAACCTGACGATCACGACCGATGCCCCGGACAGCCCGAGCCTCCTGGTCGCGCTCTCGGCGGACGTGCTCGACCACGCCGAGCCCTCGCTCGACTCGCTGGCCGCATTGCTCACCGACACGATCGACTTCGGCCAGCACCCGGTGGGCGGCTTCGAGACCCGGCTGGCCCGCGTCCACAACCGCGGCTACGACGCGCTGCAAGCCCGGCTCGCGCTGAACGGCGCCAGCATCACCGGCGGCGACGGCCGCTTCTCGATCGTCGGCGGGTTCTCTCCGGCGCTGGTCACGGGCGTGGCGCGCAGCCACACCCTGGCGTTCGACGACGCCGGGGCCACGCCCGACATCGACTACGAGGCGACGCTCACCTTCGCCGGCGCGGACGAGCCGCTGCCCGGCGCGCTGGCCCGGCCGGCGCTCGAGGTCGCGCTGCTCTCGCGCGTGACCACCGGCTCGGTCGGGATTCCGGGTGGCGGGCGGCCGCACGAAACGCGCCTCTATCCGCCGGCGCCCAATCCGCTCCGCGGCGCGACCACGATCCGCTTCGATCTCGCGAGCCGCGCCGATGCCCGCCTCGACGTCTTCGACCTCTCCGGGCGCCGGGTGGCGACGCTGGCGAGCGGATCGCTCGAGGCCGGCGCCTACACGTTCCGCTGGGATGGCCGCGAGGCCGGCGCGGCGGTCGGGGCCGGGCTCTACTTCGTGCGGCTGAGCGGCCCGGGCCTGGCGGCCCGGACCGCACGACTGGCGGTGGTGCGATGAGCCGCCGCGCCCGGCGCGCGCTGCTCGCGGCCGCGGTCGCGCTCGCGGCGCTGGCCGGCATCGCCCCCGAGGCCGGGGCGATCAAGGTCGTGACCTGGAACCTGTTCGACTATCCGAGCCTCGACATCGCGGGCCGCCAGGGCGACTTCCGCACGGTGATGGCGGCGATCGACGCCGACGTCGTCATCCTCCAGGAGTTGAAGAGCGGGGCCGGGCGCGACTCGTTCCTCACCAACGTCCTCAACGTCGTGCAGCCCGGGCAGTGGGCGAACGGCGGCTTCATCCAGTCCACCGAGAGCGCGATCCTCTACAAGCCCTCGAGAGTCTCGATCGTCGGGTCACCGGTGGCGATCGGCACCGCCGGGCCGCGCGACGTGCTGCTGGCGCGGGTGCGTCCGGTCGGCTACGCGTCCAACGCGGCGTCGTTCCTGGTCTATTCGGTCCACCTCAAGGCCGGCAACCCGGCCTCCACGCCGGCCGACTCGACCACGCGGCGCCTCGAGTGCACCGACCTCCGCACCGTCCTCAACAACCTCGCCCCCGGCACCCACTTCGCGATCGGCGGCGACTACAACTTCTACGGGGCCTGGGAGGGCGGCTACATCCGGCTCACCGAGTCGCAGCCCGACAACGACGGCCGCAGCCAGGACCCGATCCCGGGCATGACCGGAACCTGGAACACCGGCTCCTACTCGATCTACCACACGCAGTCGCCGTGCGCCGACTGCCCCTACGCGGAGTTCTCCGACGGCGGCATGGACGACCGCTTCGACCTCTGGCTGCTCTCGACCAACATGTTCGACGGCGAGGGCGTCGACCTGGTGCCCGGCTCCTACACGCCCTTCGGCAACGACGGCGCCCACTACAACGACGACATCAACGCCGGCGGCTTCAATGGCGTGGTGCCGATCGCGGTGGCGGACGCGCTGTGGGGCGCCTCGGACCACCTGCCGGTGGTGATCACGGTGCAGCGCCCGGCCAAGGTGGCGGGGCAATCGACGGTCGACTTCGGCACGGTGATCGTCGGCGCTGCGGCGCAGGAGTCCATGGTGATCGCGAACCCGGCGACGCTCCCGGCCGACGAGCTGAGCTACACGCTCGCGGCCCCCGCCGGCTTCACCACGCCCGCCGGGCCGTTCGCGGCGGAGCCCGGCGCCTTCGGCAACGTCCACGCGATCGACATGAACACGGCGTCGGCGGCGGTGAGGAACGGGACGCTGATCGTCGCCTGCGACGACCCCGACTCAAGCGCCAAGCCGGTGCACCTCTCCGGCCGGGTGCTCGACCACGCCGCGTCCTCGCTCGACTCGACCGCCGTGGTGACCGCCGGGACGCTGAACTTCGGCTACCAGCCGGCCGGCGGCTTCGCCGACCTCGACGTGCGGATCCACAACGCGGGCTGGGATCCCCTGCAGTCGCAGCTCTTCGTCGGTTCGCACGCCTTCCTCGGCGGCGCCGGTCGCATCTCGCTGGTCGGGGGCTTCGAGTCCGCGAACCTCGCGGGCGTCGGCAAGACCTACACGGTGCGCTTCGACGACGCCGGCGCGACCTCCGACTCGAGCTACTCGGCGACGCTGATCTTCGGCAGCGCCGACGAGCCGCTGCCGGGCGCCACGGCGGCGGCCAACCTGGTGCTCACCCTGCACGCGCGCGTCACCACCGGGACGGTGGACGCCGAGGGCCCGGCGCTCCCCGCCGCGCTGCGACTCGCGCCGCCGCGCCCCAATCCGCTGAGCGGCGGCACGACGACGCTCGGCTTCGATCTCCCGCGCGCGGCCCATGTCGATCTGTCGCTGTTCGACCCCAGTGGCCGCCGGGTCGCGACGCTGGTCGCGGGCGACGTCGCGGCCGGGCGCTGGACGGCGCGTTGGGACGGACGCGACGCGTCCGGGCGCCGCGCTCCGGCCGGGCTCTACCTCGTGCGGCTCGCCACGCCGCTCGGCGTCCGCACCGCCCGCCTCGTCCTGCTTCCCTGATCCGGGTTCCGCCGACTCAGACGGCGGGTTCGTCCGGCTCCGGCGTCGCGGACGGATCGCCCCCCGGCTCGTAGCCGCGGCAGGTGAGCACCGGCAGGCGCGGGTAGCGCGGGAACGACGGGTCGGTCGCCGAGCGCCGGCAGAGCCAGAACAGGCTCCGCGGAGTCTCGACCCGCCGGGCGTGCCGGCAGTCGCGGCAAAGGCCGGGGTCGCCGGCGCTCATCGCGGCGGGTGGGGCGTGCCGATCAGCCGCTCGTGCTCGACCCAGAGGCAACGGTCCATCACGACGATCAGCCCCGCGTCGCGGGCAATTCGGCCCGCGTCATGGTTGATCACGCCCAACTGGAGCCAGAGCATGCGTGCGCCGGCCGCGACGGCCGCACGCGCGACATCGGGCGTGGCATCGGCACGACGGAAGACGTCGACCACCTCGGCCCGCGGCGCCGAGCCCAGGTCGGGCCAGGCGGGGACACCGTGCACTGAGCGCTCGTTGGGATTGACCGGGTGCACCTCGTAGCCCGCGTCGAGCAGGTGGCGCATCACGCCGTGGCTCGGCCGCTCTGGCCGCGACGACGCGCCGACCATCGCGATCACCGGCCTGGCCAGGAGAATCGCGCGCAGGGTGTCGTCGGACGGGGCCATCGCCGGAAGGCTCATCGCCACACCGGGCACTGACGAGGTTGGGATCGGCGCCCACCGCGGGGCTCCCCCCGCCGCGGGCGCGGAACTGTCGCTCGGGCTAACAATTCCTCCGTGGCCAGATGGGACATCCACTGGCCCCGCCGCGATCCAGCCATGTCTGGCATCACCTTAGCTCCTCGCTCGACCTCGGTACGCTCCTTGCGAGTTGGTTCGGCCAGATTGATTCGGCTGTTCCCCTCGTACCGAAAGGCTTTCAGCATCATGAGGCAGGTTTTCGTGGTTGCAGGGCTGCTCCTCGCGGCGTCCATCCCGGCCTATGCCTACATCCAGCCGGGGCATGTCCGCACCGCCCCGCATACGAAGAAGCACGGGGAGGAAGTCCGGACCCAGAGTCCCAGCCCGGGCCTTCCGCTCCAGGTTCACCCCCGCAACAACGACCGCATCGACCCGTCATACGACCCGACTGAGGGGGCTTCCCAGCCCGTGCCGGAGCCAGGAACCATGGCGATGGCGTCTCTCGGGCTGCTGGCCCTCGGAGCCGCAGTGCGTCGCAAACGTCCCCGCTGACAGCGGATCTCCCTGCCCGCTGTTGGCCGACGGCGGTGAGGCCTAAAGCCTCACCGCCGTTCGCAATTTGACCCTCCGCCAACCACCATGCCGCCTTGGGCTTGCGCCGTTCCTGGCGCCCTCCATGGCGGGACCCCTCAGGTTTCGAGAGCGGCGCGACGATAACACGCGAGGCTGGCTCGCCGGCCCGCCGCACGGATCACGCCGCCGCGGCCGCACGGGATGGGACCCATACTGGGCCTCGCCCGCTACTCGGACGAAGGAGGAGTCGATGCGCAGCACCCTGTTCCTCGCAGTGCTCGCCGCCGCCGCGATGGCGGTCAACCCCATGCAGGCGTCTGCCGCCCCGCGTTTCGGCGGAGAGGCCTTCGGTGCGTTCAACACCTACGCCATGGGCGACGTCAACGACGCCATCGAGGGCCTGAACGGTGCCGGCTCCGAGTACGACGAGATCGGCAACGGCATGACGGGCGGGCTCGGTATCCGCATGTGGGCGAACGAGAATTTGATGTTCTCGGGCGTCTGGGAGCCGCTGTTCGCGACGTCGGAGGATGGCCAGGGCGGGCCGGAGCTGACCGCGGACGCGAGCAGCTTCCAGTTCACCGGCGGCTACTACTTCCCGTCGGCGACCAATGCCCGCTACGGCATCGGCGCCGGTCTGGGCTACTACAGCCTCTCCGAGGACACCGGAGAGGGCAGCGCCGTCGGCTTCCACGTGCTCGGCATGGGCGAGTGGACCGTCAGCAGCGGCTTCGCCCTCACGGCGGGCGCGGGCTACCGCGTCGCCGACGTCGAGGTCGATAACGCCGGTGGGGCGACGGTGGACTACTCGGGCTTCATGGCCCGCGTCGGTCTGGCCTTCTACATCCCCAGCAGCAACTGAAGTCGCTGTAGCGCAACACGTTCGGCGCCGCACCCACCCGGTGCGGCGCCGATTCGTTTGCTTCTGAGGGCCTGGTGATGCTATCTCCCTACCGGCCTGGCGGGAGTGCCCGCCCGGGCAGCTTGCCCTCGCCGCCATCGCTTCGGGGCGGAGGGGGGTGGGCGAGGGGCGTCGATCGAGGATGCCCCACTGACCATCACCAAGGAGGATGACGATGCAGGATGTTCGCAAGTTCTTCGTGATCGGGGCCGTCGTCGCGGCGGCTGCGATCCCCTACGCCGCCTCGGCCGCCCAGTTCGGGGGCGAGGTGTTCGGCGCGTACAACACCTACTCGATGGGCGACGTCAATGACGCCCTGCCGACCGGGGCCGACGAGCTGAGCGGCGGCCTCACGGGCGGCATCGGCCTACGCATGTGGGCCAGCCCGCAGTTCATGCTCTCAGGGGTCTGGGAGCCGCTCTTCCTCGAGACCGAGGACAGCAGCGGCGACAAGCACAACCTGGACGCGAATTCCTTCCAGGTCAGCGGCGGCTACTTCTTCCCGTCGACCACCAATTCCAAGTACGGCATCGGTGCCGGCGTGGGCTACTACACGATCGGCGGCGAGACTCCGGGACCCGGCGGCTCGACCCTCGACGTCGAGGGCAGCGGGGTCGGATTCCACTTCCTCGGCATGGGTGAATGGACGATGAGCCCCGGTTTCGGCGTCACCGCGGGCGCGGGCTACCGGATCGCGGACATCGAGATCGACAACGCGGGCGGCGCCACGGCCGACTATTCCGGCTTCATGGGCCGGCTGGGTGTGGCCTTCTACATGCCGACCAAGTAGCTTCAGCCTTTCCGCAGCAACGCGAACGCCGGGCGCTCGACCGCCCGGCGTTTCGCTTTCCGCCGCGATCGCGGCTCAACGGTCCCAGAAGTCGAAGCCGAGCTTGATGCTCACGATCGTGGCGTCGTCGAACACCAGGACGCCGTCGTCGTCACCTTCGTCGCGAAAGTCGAAGCGCAGCTCGCCGCGCAGGATGCCGTGGCCGTTCCCCATCCGGTGCCGGAGGCCGACGCCGACGCCCAGGATCGGCGCCATGGCGCTCACGTCGACGGCGCCCACCTCGATCCCCTGGTTCACGAGGCCCAGCCCGCCGGTGAGGAAGACTCCGACCCGCTCGCGGGTGGCGAAGTTGTGCTGGTAGTTGGCGGTGAGGCCGAAGCTGTGCGTGGAGAAGCCGTCGCCGTCGCTGAGGGCGTACGAGTTGTCGAGGTAGAACTCGTGCCGGGGGTCGTCCCCGTGGAATCCCACCCGCAGCCCGGGGAGCACGTTGGCGGGCCAGGCGAACGCGGTCAGATCGTTGTCGCTGTCGTCAGCCATGACCAGCGACAGGCCGAGGTTGGCTCCGAGGCTCCAGTTCAGCGCATGGGCGGGAACGGCGGCGGTGACCAGCAGCAGTGCGACGAGTGGCAGATGACGTAGACGCATGGTTCACACCCTCCGGGGTCGATGGTGATGGGCATGGGGCCGGG
>Ga0137455_1000487_pt1 | contig 10822 bp, 10 predicted proteins | sample EasRivERMGT600_2_FD_102334 | JGI IMG/M metagenome (GOLD analysis project Ga0137455, IMG submission 102334) | Soil microbial communities from meander-bound floodplain in the East River, Colorado, USA - East River MetaG ERMGT600_2 | ecosystem: Environmental > Terrestrial > Soil > Floodplain ... | reverse complement strand
CGGGCCCGCTCGGAACACTGCTCGCGATGGTCGCAATTGCGATTCTGATGCTCGGCACCGTGCTGCCCGCGCTCAGCGGCGTGATGCTGTGGATTGGCCGTCAGAACCCGGCGCGCATGTGGGCCGCCGAGCAGATCACGCGCGGCCGTTTTTTCGCGCCTTCCGTACCGGCGTCAATCGTCGTCGGTGTGAGTGCCGGCGCCATCATGGCGGGTCTGAGCGTGCTGGCCGATTGGGCGGCGCTAAGCGTGCCCGGCTTCGAGCCGTCGATCTCACGCGAGCTGAACATCGTCGACGCCGGAATCGGATCGGTCATCGGCAACACGCTGTCGGCAGCGATCTTCCTCGCGCTCGCGATTGCGTTCGCGATTGAAGTCTTCGACAGATTCAAGGTCCTGGCGATGGTGTCAACCATCGTCGTCAGCATGGCGGCCGGGTTCACGTCCGCATCGGATCAAGAAACGCTGCTGCCGGCATTGGCCTTGTCAGCCGGCTATGCGCTCGCAGCGGCGATTCTGTGTGTGATCTACCGCGGGCGCGGATTCCTGGCGGCGTTCCTGGCGAGCTTCGTCGCGTTCCTCCTGCCGGAAGCTCTCGCGGCGCGGTCGCTCGACGATCCGGAGTTGCTCCGGACCACCAACACGCTGTTTACCCTGGTCGTGGTGATTGCCGCGGCCGGCGCGTGGGGCGTCGGCCGCAGGCTGCTAAAGAAGGCGCCCGCGCTCGAGCCTATCGCGCGCCGTAGCTAATCCGATAGATGAAGCCCTTGTTGTCATCGGAGACGTAGAGAGCGCCGTCGGCGCCGGTGGCCAGGCCCGCAGGGCGACCGGACACCACACCGTCCTTGACCCAGCCCGTCACGAAATCGTCGAAACCATCGGGGCGCCCGTCCTTCATTCGAACGCGGATCACCTTGTAGCCAACCTTCGCGGGAATCGCCGTCGAGCCGTGCATGGCGAGGAACATCGCGTTTCGATATTCCGCGGGAAACTGCGTGCCGGTGTAGAAACGCAAATCGGTCGATGCCACGTGCGCTGGTAGTTCAAGCGCCGGCGCGACGGCCGACAATGAAGCAGGCACGCTTTCAGTGACAGGGGTTGGGTTTGGACGATTGTTGCCGATGAAAAACGGGAAGCCGTAATGCTTTCCCTCTTCGACGAGGTTGATCTCATCGGGAGGAAAATCCGGGCCGAGTCCGTCCTGGCCGTTGTCACCGGCCCACAAGCGGCCAGTAGAGGGATCAAAGTCGAAGCCGTTCGCATTGCGCAGGCCAGTCGCAAAGGGACGCCCCTTCCCATCGGCGTCGTAGACCTGAATCGTGGTGCGGCGCGGGTCGCCTTCCGTGCAGACATCGCACGACGAACCGATCGAAACATACAGGCGTCCGTCGGGACCGAAGTTGAGGGTTCGCGACGTATGGACCGCCGGTGTCGATGTCGGAAGATCGACAAAGACCGAGGGCGTGCCGTCGGGAGCACCGTTGGTCCATCGCACACGCATCACCGCCGGTGTCGTTGCGATGTAGAGATAGCCACCACGAAACGCCAGGCTGTGGGCGTTGGTCTGGCCCGTCAGGATCACTTCCGGTTCGGCGATGCCGTCCTTGTTCTTGTCGGGCAGCGCGACGACTTCATGCGTGCGGCGGCGCGCCACCAGCAGGACGCCTTCGGGACTGACGGTCATGAGGCGCGCGCCAATGAGTCCCGATGCGAACACGGAAATCTTGAATCCGGGAGGGACGACAAGATCGGCCAGCGGCGCAACCGGAGCCGGTGGTGGCTGTCCCTGGCCCATGATCGCGGGGAGGACAGACACCAGGATCGCCGCCAGGGCGACGCGTCGTCGGGAATCGCTGTTCATCGCGCTCACGCTTTCTTACATTCGCTGCTTCAATTCCGAGTCGATCGCGGCGAGGAATTCTTCCGTGGTCAGGTACGGATGGTCGGCACGGATCAGGATCGCGAGGTCCTTGGTCATGCGGCCCGACTCCACGACATCGACGCAGACCTTTTCCAGCTTCTCCGCAAACGCGATCACATCCGGCGTGCCGTCGAACCGGCCGCGATACTGCAGGCCGCGCGTCCACGCGTAGATCGACGCGATCGGATTCGTCGACGTCGGCTTGCCCTGCTGATGCATGCGATAGTGACGTGTCACGGTGCCGTGCGCGGCTTCAGCCTCGACGGACTTGCCATCCGGCGACATCAGCACTGACGTCATCAGGCCGAGCGAGCCGTAGCCCTGCGCGACCGTGTCGGACTGCACGTCGCCGTCGTAGTTCTTGCACGCCCACAGGTAGCCGCCGCTCCACTTCAGGTTCGACGCGACCATGTCGTCGATCAAACGATGCTCGTAGGTCAGGCCCTTGGCGTCGAACTGCGACTTGAATTCGGCGTTGAAGACGCGCTCGAACGTGTTCTTGAACGTGCCGTCGTAGATCTTGAGGATGGTGTTCTTCGACGAGAGGTAGACCGGATAGTTGCGGCCGAGCGCATACGTGAAGCAGGCGCGGGCAAAACCTTCGATCGAGGAATCGAGGTTGAACATGCCCATCGCGATGCCGCTGCCCTTGGTCTTGATCACCTCTTTCGAAATCGGCTGGCCGCCGCCGTCGGGCGTCCAGCTGATGGTGATCGTGCCGGCGCCGGGGAACGTGAAGTCCTGCGCGCGATACTGATCGCCGAACCCGTGGCGCGCGACAACCACGGGCTTGTCCCAGTGCGGCACGAGGCGCGGCACATTCTTGCAGATGATCGGCTCGCGGAAAATCGTGCCGTCGAGAATGTTGCGGATGGTCCCGTTCGGGGACTTCCACATCTGCTTGAGATTGAATTCCTTGACGCGCGCTTCGTCCGGCGTGATCGTCGCGCACTTGACGGCGACGCCGTACTGCTTTGTCGCGTTCGCCGAATCGATCGTGATTTGATCGTTGGTCTTATCGCGCGATTCGACGCCGAGGTCGAAGTATTTGAGGTCGATGTCGAGATACGGAAGGATTAACTGCTCGCGGATCTTGTGCCAGATGATGCGCGTCATCTCGTCGCCGTCCATCTCGACGACGGGATTCTTTACCTTGATCTTGCTCACTGAGGTCTCCTGAGAGACGGTGCCAGGCACCGTAAACAGGCAATTATGTCACGGTGCCTGGCACCCTATCAGCGAGGCTTCCAGTCGGGCAGGCGATCGTTGCCGGCGCCGGTCGTCAGCCGCCGCACCGGCGTTGCGCGCGTCGGATCGAGAATCGCCAGATCCCAGTTCTCGCCGTCGTGGTGCTCGGGGCTGCTCGAGATCGCGAGCAGGCGGTTGTCCGGCGACCAGTCCGGATAGTAGTGCCAGCGCCCAGCCTCGCCGGGCACGGGCTCCGGCGCCTCGCCGAAAGAATTGATCGTCTGGATGACGGACGGCTCGTTGATCAGCGAGACGTGCGTGATCGACTGGCCGTCGGGCGACCAGTTCGGCCAGCAGCCCGCCGCCGTCGTATTGAACGGCCAGGTCTGCTTGGTCGCGAGCTCGAGGACGTGCACCTGATTCATCCAGCCGTCGACGACGGGGAACGTCGTTGCGACAAACGCGACCCAGTTGCCGTCCGGCGACACGCTGGGCATGAACGCAAAGCCTTCGAACGAGGTCGTCAATCGCTCGATCGATCCGTCGGCCAGCCAAAGTCGATAGAGATCGAAGCGGCCACGGCCACGATCGCGATCCGATGTGAATACCATGCTCTGGCCGTCGGGCAGCCATGCCGGATCGTGATCGTTGCCTGCGTGCTCGGTGAGGCGCCGGACATTGCGGCCGTCAGCGTCCATCACATACAGGTTGTAGCTGCCGCCGCGTGTCGACTTGAACGCGATGCGCTGGCCGTCCGGCGACCATCGCGGCTGCTCGTCGTACCAGTCGCCTTGCGGCGTCAGCGCGGCGACGCGGCCGGTCGAGAGCTCGATCGTGTAGATCTTCACGCGCGAGTTCGGATTCGTCGTAGTGCGTTTGTCGGATTGAAACGCGAGCGTACCGGAGAGACCGCGCGGAAATGGCGAGACGGGCGTGGGACCGTCCTGCGCCAGGAGCGGCGAGGCTGAGATCAGCAGTAGAGCGACAACGAGAGCGGTTCGAACAACGCGATATTGCATGGCTAGCGCTTGCGGTTTTTCGTCTTTTGTTCAGGTATCGCGACGTACTTCTCGGCCCAGGCGGCGATCGAGCCGACCGCTTCGGCGAGGGCCTTGCCCTTCTTCGTCAGCGAGTATTCCACCCTGACCGGGGTATCGGGCACAACGCTTCGGTCGACGAGCCCTTCCTGCTCGAGCTCCTGCAGGCGCTCGCTGAGCATGCGGTCGGTGATGTCGGGGATGGCGTCACGCAGGGTCGCGAACCGGCAGGTCTCTTGCAAAAGCACGTAGATGATGGCGCCCGTCCAGCGGCGGCCAATCAGCTCGCTGGCGTGATGGAACCGCGTACAAAGCGCTGGCGGATGCGCGACGGCCTGTTTCATGGCTGATGACACCTTTAGGATAGCACGGCATCCCAGTAACTAATTGACTTATAGTCAATATATTTTGTATAGTTAGTGTCAGAAAGAAAGAGGATGTCATGGACGCTGGATTATTGATTGCTCGGGTGGTGGTGGGACTGTTGATGGCCGCGCACGGCTCGCAGAAGCTATTTGGCTGGTTCGGCGGCTACGGCCTGGCCGGGACCGGCGGATTCTTCGAACAGCTCGGCTTCCGGCCGGGGCGGTTGTTCGCTGCGGCGGCGGGCGGAACGGAACTCGTGGGCGGACTGCTGGTCGCGCTTGGGTTGCTCGGCCCGTTGGGCCCGGCACTAATCGTCTCGGTGATGATCGTCGCCATCGCGACGGTGCACTGGCAGCACGGCGTGTTCGCGTCGAACAACGGCTATGAGTTGCCGCTGGTCTACAGCGTGACCGCGGCGGCGATTGCGCTCGTCGGCAACGGCGCCTACTCGCTCGACGCGGCGCTCGGCCTGTCCTGGCCGGCCGAGGTGGTCTGGGTGGCCCTCGCCCTGGGTGTCATCGGCGCATTCGCGAACCTCGCGATCCGGAAGACCGCACCCACAGTGGCGCACGTCTAAAATGTCAGCATGAGAATACTGGCGGCTCTTCTGTTGCTCGGCGGTTTCATTCAGCCGCCGACCCTGCCAGGAGCCGTCAGTCCCTTCCCAACCGGTCTGTCGGGCCTCGTTGTGTTCATGTCCGACAGGCCGGGTGCAGATAACCCGCAGGGACGCAACCATATCTTCGCTCTGGATCTCGCCAGCGGCCGCGTCTCGCAACTGACCTCGGGTCGAGACCATCACGATCAGCATCCGAAGTGGTCGCCGGACGGCCGCCGCATCTCGTTCGTGTCGTCGCGCGGCGGCAATTTCGACCTCTACGTGATGAACGCGGATGGCTCGAACGTGACGAGGGTCACGGATCATCCGGCCAACGACTTCGATCCGATCTGGATGCCCGATGGCCTGAGCCTGATCTTCAGCTCGGAGCGCGACAGCCGCAGCGATCTGTATCGCGTCTGGTTGAAGGACCGCCGTGTCGATCGCCTCACCCAGCACTTTGTCGGCCGCGCCATCATGCCGAGCGTCTCGCCGGACGGAAAGTCCGTTGCGTTCGCAGCGCAGACGCTGCAGCGCCTGCAGTTCTGGGAGTTTCAGATTCACGTGCTCGATCTCGCGACCGGCAAGACGCGCGCGCTCGACAACAGCGGCGGCGCCTGCTGGCCGAGCTGGTCGCCCGATGGGCGGATGGTCGCGAACGTGCTGCTCGCGAAAGAGCCGTCGACGATCCAGGTGCGCAGCCCCAACGGCGGCGGCGCGCGTGAGCTGCCGAGCATCCCGAAACTCTGGTCGTACTACCCAGACTGGTCGACGGACGGGAAATGGATCGCCCTGTCCGTAAGCCCGCAGCACCACGAGGGCGAAGACTGGGACCTCGCGATCGTCCCCGCCGACGGTTCAGGCCCGCCAAGAAAGCTGACGACGGGACCCGGCAACGACCGCTTGCCGGACTGGAAACCGTAGGTTGCAGTTGGTGCCTGGCACCAACTACAACCCTAAGACGGCAAACGGCGCAGTTTAGATAGAATCTCTGCGATGTTGCTCCGGACGCTCGTCGCAGTAATTGCCATCTTCATCATCGGCGGCTGCAACCAAAACCAAGCCATCCCGGCGATCGAGAAGCTCAAGCCGTGCACCGGTTACGACACGCCGATTGACGCCTACTGCGGCACCCTCACGGTCTACGAAAACCGCGCCACCAAGCAGGGCCGCCAGATTGATCTGAACATCGTCGTGCTGCCGGCGCTCAGGTCCGACTCGCAGCCCGATCCGCTCTTCTTCCTCGCTGGCGGACCCGGCCAGGGCGCCGCCAGGCTCTCCAAGCAGGTGCGCGAGGTTTTCCGCCGCGTCCAGAACGATCGCGACATCGTCCTCGTCGATCAACGCGGCACCGGCAAGTCGAACCCGCTGAACTGCACCAACGACGACGACTCGCTGAAGGCGATCATGGATAGCAACGAGCAGGCGCTCGCGCAAGTCAAGGCGTGCATGACAACCTACGATGCCGACCTGACGCTGTACACGACGCCGATCGCCATGGATGATCTCGACGACGTGCGGGCGTTCCTGGGTTACGACAAGGTCAACGTCTACGGCGGCTCGTATGGCACGCGCGCCGCGCTCGTTTACATGCGGCAGCACGGCGATCGCATTCGCACCGTGATTCTCGACGGCGTGGCGCCGCCCAACATGCGGCTGCCGCTCTACTTCCCGCGCGACTCGCAGCGCGCGTTCGAGCTGCTGGCTAGGGACTGCGCCGCCGACGGCGGCTGCAACAAGGCCTATCCGAACCTGCTCGATCGCATGCGGACTCTCGTGGCTCGGCTGGAATCCAATCCGCCGACGGTCAAGGTGACGCACCCACGCACCGGCGAAACCGCGGACGTCCGTATCGATGCGCGCCTGATGGCCAACATCATTGTCCAGGCGCTCTACTCGCCGATGATGACGGCGCTCGTCCCGGCCATTGTCGTAGCCGCCGAGAAGAACGACTTCCAGAGCATGCTGGCGCTCGCGGGGTTCAGTGGCGGCGGCGACGAGCCCGCCATGGCCCTGGGCATGCAGCTGTCGGTGATTTGCGCCGAGGACGCGCCGAAGAATACGCCGGACGATCTGAAGAATGGATCCGAATCGACGCTGTTCGGCAAGTACGTGCTGACGATCCAACAGCAGGCGTGCGAGTTCTGGCCGCGCGGCAAGGTCGACGAGTCGTTCTACGAGCCGGTGACATCCGACATTCCAACGCTGGTGCTATCGGGCGAAGTGGATCCCATTACGCCGCCGACGTGGGGCGAACAGGTCGCGGCGACGCTCTCCAAGTCGAAGCACGTCGTGATTGCCGGAACAGGACACACCGCGGGCAGCACGGGATGCGGCCAGCGCCTGATGCGCGAGTTCATCGAGGAAGGATCGGCGGCGGATCTCGACACGTCGTGCGTCGACAAGGTCAAGCGGCCCGCGTTCTTCGTCTCGCCCGCCGGACCCGATCCCAATCGAGGAACGGCGAAATGATTCGCATCGAGAACCTCCACAAGCGATTCGGCGACGTGCGCGCGGTTGACGGCGTGAGTTTCGGCGCCGCGGACGGACAGGTCACCGGGCTCCTCGGACCAAACGGCGCCGGCAAGACGACGACGCTGCGCATGCTCTACACGTTGATGCTGCCCGATGAGGGACAGATCCTCGTCGACGGGATCGACGCAGTCGTGGATCCGCAGGGCGCGCGCTTCGCGATGGGCGTGCTGCCCGATCAATCGGGCCTGTATCCGCGCCTCACGGCGCGAGAGCACATCGAATACTTCGGCGAGCTGCAGGGCGTCACCGGCGCCGACCTGCGCAGCCGCACCGATCAACTGCTCACGATGCTCGACATGACGGCGATCGCCGATCGCCGCGTCGCGGGCTTCTCGCACGGTGAGCGCACCAAGACCGCGCTCGCCCGCGCCATCGTCCACAACCCGAAGAACGTGCTGCTCGACGAGCCGACCAACGGCCTCGACGTGATGAGCACGCGCGCGGTCCGCGAGATCATTCGCCGCCTCAAAGAGGAAGGCCACACGGTGCTCTTCTCCAGCCACGTGATGCAGGAAGTCTCGGCGCTCTGCGACACGATTGTCGTGATCGCGCGCGGGCGGATCGTCGGCTCGGGATCGTCGGACGATCTGCGGCTGCAGACGGGGCAGGAGAATCTCGAGGATGCGTTTGTGGCGCTGACCGGATTCGAAGCGGCAGGGATGCCGTCTTGAAATCGACTCCCGCCTCACAGGTGATCGTTGTCGTCCGCAAGGAGCTGCGCGACTGGTCGCGCGATGGCCGATCGATCATCACGGTGTTGATCAGCTCGCTGCTGGCGCCCGGCCTGATCTTCTTCCTGTTCAACAACATGGCGGAACGCCAGCGCTCGGTCGAAGACGTCACGATTCCAGTGGTCGGCGCCGCCAACGCTCCGGCGTTCGTCGACTGGCTGCGGCAACAAGCCGGCGTGATCGTGACGGAAGGTCCGACGGATGCCGAAGAAGCGGTCCGTACGCGCCGCGAAGATGCCATCGTCGTGATTCCCCAGGATTTCGTGAAGAACTTCAGCGCGTCGAAGCCGGCGCAGATCCGCCTCGTCGCCGACAGCTCCAGCCAGAACTCACGTCCCAAAGTGCAGCGCGTGCGAGGGTTGCTGCAACGCTACAACGCGGAGATCGGCAGCCTGCGCCTGATCGCGCGCGGCATCAGTCCCGCCGTCGCAACGGCGGTGCAGATTGAAGACATCGAGGTCTCGAGCTCGCAGCAAAGGGCGGCGCAGATCCTCGGCTTCATTCCATTGTTCGTGATGATCTCGGCGTTCACGGGCGCGATGGCAATCTCGACAGACTCGACCGCCGGCGAACGGGAACGCGGCTCGTTCGAAGCGCTGCTCGTCAACCCGGCGCCGCGCATCGCAATCGCCGCGGGCAAGTGGCTGGCCGGCAGTCTGACCGGGATGCTCACGGTGTTGATCACTGCCGGTTTGCTATTCGCGATGTTCAAGCAGCTGCCGCTCCAGGATCTCGGCATCCGATTCCGTCTCGGGACACCTGAGCTGATACGCACGCTGTCCGTCGTCCTGCCGCTCTGCCCGCTCATCGTCGCGATCCAGATGTACGTTGCGACATTCGCGAAATCGTTCAAGGAAGCGCAGAGCTATTTGAGCTTCCTGATGATGGCGCAGATGGTGCCGGGCATGATGGCGACGATGAACATCATGTCGACGAAGGCGTGGATGTATTACGTGCCGTGGATCGGCCAGCAGACGCTGCTCTCCGACGTGCTTGGCAACAAGCCGATCAGCCCGGTGGTATTCCTGATTGTTGCTGTGATTAACCTGACGGTCGCTGTGGCAGTCCTGAGAGGAACTTCAGGACTGCTTCACCGCGAGAAAATTATCTTCGGACGTTAGTTATTTGACGTTGACGACGATGTGAGCGGAGGTCCAGCAGCATTGGTCTCCGCCGCCGCCGTTCCCTGAGCTGTCGTTCACCTGCGCGCGAAGCCAGTAGGTGCCGGGCGCGCTGAACGTCGCCGTCGTCTTCGCTTCCACGAACTTCTTCGCATCGCCGCCGTTCTCGAGCGCGAGCGATTCTTCCGCGATCTTCACGTCGCCCGGGCCGCGAAACTTTCGCCACAACACCTGGATGTCACCGCGCGGACGCCGTCCTTCGGCGCCGGCGCCGCCACCGCCACCAGGAGCGGCTGGCGCGACGCTGACGACGCGGCCGCCGATGAAGGCCGGCGGCGGTTCGTTCGCGCTACTCGGACGCGCCGCGCCACCACGGCCGGCGCCCGCAGCAGGTGCTGCTGTGTCGCCACCTGGAGGTGTCTCTCCGAATAATCGCGTCGGCGGTTGATCGGCGGCCCACGCCGTAAGATCGAGCGGCTGTCCGACGGTCGCGGTCAACGTGGCCACGGTGCGCTCGCGCGGCGGGCCCATGTATTCGGGACCGTTCATCGCGAACTTGATCCGCGGCGGCTCGTTCTCATTCGCGGTGTTCTTGAAGAATTCGATCCAGTACGGCGGGTTCAGCCAGAACTGCACGGCCGTCTTGTGACCATTCGCGTTGATCGTCCAGGTCAGCTTCTTGGTGCCCCAATCCTTCGGAACGAGGATCGCGAACATGCCGTACTGGCGGCCGGTGAGGAAGTGCGTCGGCTGCCCCATGTCGGGGCCACCGGGCTCGATGCTGTTGTCGGGACCAATCGGAATATCGATCAACTGCGTCTTGTTGCGATTGAAGTAGCCAAGCAACAAGGCGTTGGTGCCGTCCTTCAGCGGCCCCCAGCCCTCGAACGTCGCATAGATGGGACCACCAGCGTTGCCGACAGGTTCGGCGAGGACGCCGTTCTGCGGCGCCTTCACCTGCGCGTGCGTGACCAGTACAAAACAAGCCGTGACCATGGTGAAGACCATGGTCACGGTGTTGAAACGGTTGTTCCGCATGTTATTGCTGCTGTGAGGCAGTGGTGTTCGTGCTGACCGCCTTCTTGCGTTCTTCGATCGCGGCGCGGTAATCGGTGTCGTTCATGTAGGTGACATTCACCCACGCGTGCGCCATTTCATCGACCGTGCGATCGCCGTAGCCGACCCACACGTTCGGATCCGGGTTGGCCTTGTTGGCCGTGGTGTTGTCGTGCCACGCGGTGACCTTGATGATCGTGCCCTTCGGCAGCAGCGGCGCCGAGGTCTCCTTGTAGACGTAGGTGTTGTGCCAGTTGAAGTTGAAGTCGG
>Ga0137455_1000486_pt1 | contig 10829 bp, 8 predicted proteins | sample EasRivERMGT600_2_FD_102334 | JGI IMG/M metagenome (GOLD analysis project Ga0137455, IMG submission 102334) | Soil microbial communities from meander-bound floodplain in the East River, Colorado, USA - East River MetaG ERMGT600_2 | ecosystem: Environmental > Terrestrial > Soil > Floodplain ... | reverse complement strand
GGACCCGCGCCGGCCCTTCGGGCCGGCGGCGAGATCGAGAGGCGATTTCCAAGAGCGCACAAACGGCAACGCTCTCTTGGAAATCACCTCTCGTTCTCGCCGACAGCGCCGGGCGAAGCCCGGCGTCGCGGGTCCGTGCCGCGCTTCCGTGGAATCCGTGCAATCCGTGGATTATTCTTGTGGCCGTGAAGCCGACGTTCTTCCCGACACCGGCCGCATTCCGCGCCTGGCTCAAGAAGCATCACGAGACCGCCGACGAGCTCTGGGTGGGGTACTACCGGAAAGACTGCGGCAAGCCGAGCATCACGTGGCAGGAATCAGTGGACGAGGCCCTGTGCTTCGGCTGGATCGACGGCGTGCGCAAGAAAGTCAGTGACGACGCCTATACCAATCGCTTCACGCCGCGCCGGGCTGGCAGCAATTGGAGCGCGATCAACATCGCAAAGGTCGAAGAGCTCACCAAGAAGAAACGGATGCAGGCAGCCGGCCTGGCCGCGTTCGCGAAACGCACCGAAGCGAAGTCGCGCATCTACAGCTACGAACGGGTCTCGGTGGAGCTCGCCAAGCCGCTCGAGAAGAGATTCATGGCGAACAAGAAGTCGTGGGCCTTTTTCCGGCTCCAGCCGCCCTACTACCGGAAGATCATGACCGGCTGGGTCAACGGCGCAAAGCAGGAGGAGACCCGACTGCGCCGGCTGGACAAGTTGATGGCCTCGTGCGAGAGTGGCAGGCGCTTCATGGCATGAAGAAGTACACCTTTGCCGACTACGGCTTCCAGTTCATCACGGTGACGGCCGGCGTATTGATCGCGCTCTTCATCGACGGCCTTGCCGAAAGGAACAGCAACCGCGAGCTGGTCGAAAGCGCTCGCGCCACCATCCTGCTCGAAATCGCCGACAACAAAAAAGATCTGGAGGCGACGCTATCGGGGATCGCGGCCGATCGAGAAGCCATGCTGAACGCGGTCAGGTTTGCTGATGAAATCCTGTCGAAGGGGAAGACAAAAATTACCTCGCTTCAGCTGCACTACAACGTGGCCGACAAAGTGTCTGACAGCAGCTGGCGAACCGCCGAACGCACTGGCGCTCTTGCTCACATGGACTATGCAGAAGTCCAGAAGTACTCGAGAATTTACGAATTCCAGGATTTGTTCATGCAGCAACAACGACAGGCCCTGTCACAACTCACCCTGGCCGGGGCGATCCTTAACAGCGATTTCGATCCGGAACACCCGAAGACGAAAGACCTGGAGATCTTCCGCGCGCGGGTGATGGACGTCAGCGCGTTGGTGAAGCTTCAGGAAGACTTCGGCAAGAAGCTCCTGGAAGATTATTCGGCAGCGCTGAAACCCTGAAAGATTCCAACCGTAATTATCGAGGGAGCGTCAGATGACCATGCATCGACTCGCCACTCTCGCCGTTACCACCCTGATCGTTGTCACACCGGCATACGCGCAACAGCCATCCGCGCGCCAGGTGGCCCAGGAGCGCGCGCAGGCGGAAGCCGATGTGCCGAAGCTGGTCGACGTGCTCGGCCTCAAGCCCGGCATGAGCGTCGCCGACGTTGGTGCCGGCTTCGGCGCCGTCACTGTCGTCCTTGGTAAATGGATCGGCGACGGCCACATCTTCGCTACGGACATCGGTGAGCGCCAATTGCGCGTCATCCGCGAGTACGTGGAGAGTGAAGGATTGAGGAACGTCACGGTGATTGAAGGCGCGGCGGCGGCAACCAACCTGCCCGCGGGTTGCTGCGACGCGATCTTCATGCGCGACGTTTATCACCACATCACGGCCGTTGAGCCCTTCAACAAGAGCCTGCTGGCCTCGCTCAAGCCCGGCGGCCGCCTTGCGATCATCGACTTTCTCCCCGATGTGGGTTCGAAGCTGCCGGCCGGGGTGCCCGCCAACCGAGGTGGTCACGGCGTGTCACCAGCGATCGTGGTGGAAGAGATGACCGCGGCGGGCTTTACTCACGTCCGCACGATTGATAATTGGCCTCCGGGTGACAAACCTCCGTTCTTTCATCTCTCGCTCTTCACGAAGAACGTGCCGCAGCCCGATGCGGCCCAGATTGCGCAGGAACGTGCCGAGGCGGAATACGACGCGCCACATCTCGTCGGGGTGCTCGGCCTGAAGCCGGGCATGGCCGTCGCCGACATCGGCACCGGCGGCGGCGCGATGTCAGTGGTCCTGGGAAAGTGGATCGGCTCGGGCCGCGTTTACGCGACCGACATCACCGAGAGCGCGCTGCAGACGACGCGCGAGTACGCCAAGAAGGAAGGGCTGACCAACGTCACCGTGATCGAGGGCGGCGCGGACCGCACCAATCTTCCCCCACAATGTTGCGATGCGCTCTTCCTGCGTCACGTCTATCACCACATCACCGCGATCGATGCGTTCAACATTAGTCTCCTCGCCTCTCTGAAGCCCGGCGGTCGGCTGGCCATCATCGACTTTGTTCCTCGGAAGGGAAGCCCATTGCCCGAGGGCGTTCCGGCGAATCGCGGCGGCCATGGCATTCCCCCATCGGTCGTGATCGAGGAAATGAAAACGGCCGGTTTTACCTACGTGCGGACTGTCGAGGATTGGCCGCCGGGGAAGAAGGGCGCCGCATTGTTCCTGACGTTGTTCACGAAACGTTGAAGGAATTGCGTCGCGTCGAGCCTTTCGGCATCGCAGATTCTCCGATGTCTGAGTGCCTCTGACCGTGAAACACGCGTGATTCTTCGCAAATAGCGACGGCAGCCCGGTTGCACCTGCGCCGGGCATGTCTGCTCCCGCTGATCTCCGCGATATCGCTGCTTGGCAACTCGCGCATCTTCTCAACCTGCGCGTCGATCTGTTCTTGCTGTCGCCCGATTTCAAACGCCACTACCGGCGCGTCGAGCAGTTGAGTGACGCAGTCCGATCGGGTCCGCGGAATATCGCCGAAGGATTCGCGCGCGATCGAGGGGCGTTTGCCGATCGCCTCCGCCTCGCCAGGGGATCGGAAGCACAAGTCCTGAATCACTTGACCGCTGCCTACGATCAGCGGTTGATCACGCTCGATGAGCTGCAGATCGCTGAGCGCTTGACGCGGAGGGCGATGAGGGCAGCGAACGGATTGATCAGGCAGCTGGAAGCTGCCGACCGCCCATCCGCGACACCGCGAGCGACGCGAAGAACCCGGCCGCGGAAGCGAGCAGGCCCCACAGATTAGGATTCAGCCAGCCTTTGTGATCGGTGCCGTAGCGAATCGCCAGGAACGCGATCATCCCGGTGGCGATTGACGTCAACGCTTCGCGGCTGGTGGCGCCGCGCACGAACAATCCGCCGACCACGGGAACCAACAGCGTCGCGCCGATGATCGAATAGAACACCGACAGCGCCTCGATGATGTCGCCGACCACAAAGATCGCGAGCAGCATGCCGGCGCTGCCGCCGACAAACGCGGCGACCCGCGCCACCGTCAACACCTGGGCTGGCGTTGCGGAGGGATTGACGACGCGTTTGTAGAGATCCTGTGAGAGCGACGTTGACAGCATGAAGAGAATCGCTTCGCAGGCGCCCATCTCCGCCGAGAACACCGCGGCGAGCGCCAGGGCGCCGAGCCACACTGGCAGTCCGTGCAGCAACAGCGTCGGCAGCACCAGATTGCGCTCGTCGATGCCGGGAAACAGCGCTCGCGCGGCAAGGCCGAGAAAAACCGGCAGGAACGCGAAGATCAGCAGCGCGATTGCGTTCGCGCCCACACCAAGCCGCACGGCGCGCGCGCTCTCGGCGCCGTACGTCTTCTGAATCAATCCCGGCGAGACAATAAAGTTCGGGCCCGTCAACAGCAGCAGCGTGAACCCGGAATTCGCGCCCGCCGAGAACAATGGATCGAAGAATGTGTCCGGCAACCCCGGCGTGTGCGCGATCGCCTCGAGCCCGCCGGCCGCGTTGATCAGGATGGGAATCGCGATCGCGAAGCCCGTGAACTTCACGATCAGTTGGACGGCGCTCACGCCGACCGAGCTCAAGAGCCCGCCCGCGCTGAAGTATCCGGTCATCGCCGCACCGCCGATGAGCACGCCTGCCCACTTGGGCAGGCCGGCGACGACGGAAAACACCGCGGCGCCGAGGAGCAGTTGACCGGCCAGGATGAATAGCGCGCCGAACCAGATCAGCGACGCGATGATCACGCGCACGCTCTGGCCGTAGCGATCCTCGAGAAAATCGCCGACGGTCAGGTAGTTGCGTTCGGCCGCCAGCTTCCAGATGCGGGGACCGACAAGCGTCGCGAGGATCAGCGATCCGATTCCCGCAGAAGCGTTCCAGAACCAAGCGCTGACGCCTTGCTGATAGGCGAGACCGGTGGCGCCAACAGTCGCGCCCGCGCCGATGTTTGCCGCCAGCATCGTCGCGGCGATGTACGGCCACGTCAGCTTCCGGCCGGCGACGAAAAAATCGGCGGGACCGCGGACCCGGCGCGCGATCCAGAGTCCGAGCGCGGTGAGCGCCGCTGAATATCCGATCAGCAGCGCGACGTAGATATTCACTCGCGCACAAGCTTACCCTCAACCGGTAATATTCGCGGATGCGGATCCTTCGAGCCGGTCTCCTGGCAGCCACGAGCGCGGCGATCGCGATCGCCAATTTCAGCGCGGTCACGCGCGTGCCCTCGGCGGACGGACAGTTCTGGGACATCCAGGACACCAGCCCGTGGGCGCAGGACAGCGGCGGCATCGCCACCGGCGGCCGATCGAATCCCTTCAATGGCTTCGGCTATCTGAAAGTGCAGGTGCGCCGCGCCGACAACTCGCTGTTGGCGCGCAATCAGTACCTGAAAGGCTTCGGCCTCCATCACGATGGCGCCGGGCGTTTCGATTCGATCACGCGGGTGCTGACGGAGGGCATCGTGGTGTCCCGCGATGTGACGACATCGAAGGAGACGCAGTATCTCCGTTACCTCGATACGTTCACGAACAGCTCGAACGAGGAGCGCATCTTCCAGGTCGCATGGGGCGGCGCTGCAGGCGCCTACGAAGACGGCGGCCAGGTCGCGGTCGCGGCCACGAGCAGCGGCGATCGGCGGATCGATCCTTCCGACACCTTCGTCACCGTGATGCAGAACGCGAAGCGCGTCACCAAACCCGCGGCGGGACCATCCGGTCATGGGCCCTCGGCGCACGTGCTCGGGCAGGGACGTCCGGGAGTCCTTACGTCGATCGGCGACATGTACGGCGATCCGTTCGTCGATGCGTGGCCGGGATTCGATCCCGCCCACATCGGCTACGTCTTCACGCTGCGCCTGCGCCCCGGCGAAACGCGCGCGCTGATGACGTTCGTCGTGAAAGGGTTGAGCGAGGTTTACGATCCGCGCGGCGGCTATCCGCTTCCTTTCAAGGATGCGTTGGTCACCGGTGAGGCGGTCTATTCAGGCGCCGACGCGAAGGTGCCGGCCGCGGGATCGGAGATTGCCCGCGTTTCGGAGATCGCGTCGCAATTGGCGAAGGCGCCGGACGTTCGCGGTCTGACACACCGGCAACTGGGGCAGATCGCAAATTGGAACATCGTCGAACCGCCGGTGAAGCCGTTTTCGGTGTTCGAAAAGACCATCACTGAATTGCAGGATGTCATGGCCTCGGGCGCTTTGACTGCTCAGGACATCACCCGTGAGTATCTCGCCCGCCTGTCGATTTACGATCGCAGCGGCCCAACGTTCCGCGCCGTCCTGGCGATCAATCCGCGCGCGATCGCGGATGCACGCGCCCGCGATGCCGAGCGGGCCGCCGGACGCGTACACAGTCCATTCCACGGCGTGCCGATCGTCCTGAAAGACAACATCGACACAACCGAGTTGCCGACCACCGGAGGATCGCTCGCGCTGCTCGATCATCGCCCGCGTCTCGATTCGAGGGTCGCTGCCGGGATGAAGCAGGGTGGCGCGATCATCCTCGGCAAGGCCAACCTCGATGAGTTTCCTTTCGGCGATTTCGGGATCAGCACGGTCGGCGGCACCGTTGGCAACGCCTACGATCCGTCGCTCAGCACCGCGGGATCGAGCGGCGGCAGCGCAACGGCGGTGGCGACGAGTCTCGCCGCGCTCGGCTTCGGCACCGATACCTGCAATTCACTGTCGAACCCCGGCGCCTTTGCGTCGCTGGCGACGATCCGCGTGACGCGCGGCCTCACCAGCCGTGCCGGCGTGATGCCGCTCAATACCTACAACGATGCCGTCGGCCCGATGGCCAGGTCCGTTCGTGATGTCGCTTTGGCGCTCGACCTGGTGACGGGATCGGACCCTGAAGATGCCGTGACCGCTGACGCCGCTCAGCACATCTCCGGATCGTTCGCCGCCGGCCTCGATGCCGCGACGTTGAAAGGCAAGCGCATCGGCGCATTCCGTCAGCGCTTCGTCGGCTTCACCGGTGAGCGTGAAATCGCCGCCAACATGGACAAGGTGATCAAGGAGCTGCAATCCGCCGGCGCCATCGTCGTCGACGTCGCGATCCCCGACTACGACGCGAAGTATGCGTCGGCCAGAGGCGCCGCCCCCGGATCGTTGCGCGCCGGATGGACCGCCTATCTCTCTCGCGGATCGAAACCCGGCGACAAGGTGCTCACGATTCAGGACCTGCTCGCCACCGGCAAGCTGGCGCCCGTGAGCGCTCGTCGCCTCGAGGTCGCGCTCGCGCCGGCGCCGGCCGGCGCCGCGCTGGATGAAGCGACGAAGCGATTCGTCACCGGTCGCGAAACCTTCCGGCAACTGTTTGTCGACCTGATGGATCAGCAGAAGCTCGACGCCATGCTGTATCCCGCGAATCACGCCCGGCCGCACACACACGAAGGCGGGCTCGAACGCTATGGATCGGAGCCGGGCACGTGCGAGGAGAGCGCCGCGACAGGGCTGCCGCAAGTGACGGTGCCCGCCGGCTTCATCGGCGGACGGTATCCGGTTGGGATTTCATTCCTCGGACGAATGTGGGATGACAAGCGGCTGCTGGAAATTGCCGCCGCGTATGAAAGGGCCACGCACCATCGCCGTCCGCCGGCGACGGTTCGCTAATACAAAACTTTCTCTTCGCCCAGATCCACGATCAACTTCTTGAAGTGCGCGACCAGCAGGTCGCGGCGCTTCATCATCGCGTCGAGCTCGGCGTTCGTCAGGTAATCCGTGGTGACGTCCTTCACCGATTCCCGCGTCAGCGATTCCATCTTCGCCAGCAAGCTGCGATCGATCTTCGCGAGATCCTTCTGGTGCAGCAGCTCCGGCTGCAGCCGGAACGCCCGCGAGAAGTCGATCATCATCACCTTCCACTGGTGCGTGACCAGCACGTTGGTCAGGTTGCGATCGGTATCGCGCACCAGCGACGAAAACGCCCGCATGCGATACATCTGCTGGTTCCAATCGGTCGGATTCGGCGGCTGGATCTTCTTTTTGAGACGCTCGCTTTCGTCCATCAGCGACGGCACGAACCAGCTGATCGAACCGGTCTGGCCGCCCCACTTTCGCTCGACGTAGACCGGCATCATGTAGTCGAGACCGAGCAACCGCGCGACTTCATAGGCCGCGATGTTGTACTTGTACGAATCGACGAAGTTCAGCTCCGTCGTCGACTGGCGTCCGCCGCCGCCAAGATTCATCACCATTTTGTGCTCGTCGACGGCCTGGAACACCGCGTCGTGTTCGATGTTGCCGTCGCTCAGCGTCAGCCGCTTCGGCGCGGTCACGCCCTTCGACGTGGTGCGCGTGCGTATCACCTTGGCGTCCTTGAGGAAGACGCGAATCTGATCGGTGGACAGCTCCGCCGACGGCGCCGGAGTCGTGGTTTGTGCGTAGGCGAGCGGCGGGAAGGCCAGTAAGACCAGGAGCGGAACGGCGAACGCGCCGCGGAGCCTAACCATACGACCTCTATCTATTTGTAGATCTTGGTGAAGTTAATCGATGCGCCGCCGGTTTGCGGCTGCACACCGACTTTGAACTTGCTTTTCGCCATCTGCATCGTCACGGTCCGTGCCGACGCGATACCGAAGCCTGCACCCATGACTACGTCGGTCGCGTGATGCCTGTTCCACGACATGCGCGCGAGCGCCACGTAGCTGCCGAGCGCGTAGGCCGGGCCGCTAACCTTCCATCCATAGTAGCGGTGCAGGACCGTGGCCGTGGCAAACGCGCTGGCCGAGTGTCCCGAGGGGAATGACTTATTGTTGGAGTGATCGGGACGGTCGCGCTGGACCGTGTACTTCAGCGTCTGCACCATCACCTGCGACACGACCTGCGCGCGGACGATGTCGCGGCCGGCGTAGGCGAGTTTCTTGTCGCCCATCGCCTTGCCCGTGCCGTAGGTGGCGAAGCCCGCGCCGATCTGGAACATGAAATTGCCGATCACGTTGCCCGACTGGAATACCGTCGTCGGGATGTTGAAGCCGTTGTTCACGCCTTCGCGATCCCAGGGCGCCGCAGCGACTGCGACGATCGCGACGTAGGTGAGCGTGCGGGCGGTGTCGCGGCTGAAGAAACTCTTGAAGTCGCCGGCGACCAGCTTGAACGGATTGCCGTCAACGAACTCGGTGCTGCTGGGCAGTGGAATCGTGAGGCCGCCGGGGGCCGCCGGCTGTTGGGTCGATGATTCGTCCGGTGCACTGGCCGCGACCGTATCCGGTTTTTCAACGGGAGCCGATTCCTGGGCAAACGCCGGGACGGCGACCGAACAAGCGAAGACAAGACTCGCAACCAGGCGAATAGAGGACATCAACTAGCTTTCTTGTTAATAACTATCGGCGGAAAACGCGGGTCCCAGTATCTCACGGCTGGCGCTCGAACCCAACAAGGGTCCAGTCCCCTGAACTCCGGCGAAAATACGCCGAAACAGGCTTCGTCCACGGCTCCGAGGCAACGGCCGTCTTCACGCGTCCAACATCCATTTCGTGCGGGTGTAAGCGATTCGGAATCCCTGGCGCTCGGCGTTGCGCTGCGAGGCGCTGCCCGGCGCGGCGACCATCATCGCAAGATCGCAGCCGTTGGCTGCCGCGGTGTGTAATCGGGCGTCGAGGAGGGCGTTCTGTGCGCCCTGACGCCGCCCCGCCGGCACCGTGCTCGCGCCGGCGAGCAGCGCCGTCCCGTTGTGCATGAACAACGCCGCCGTCGCGATCGGCTCGCCGTCGCGCTCGGCGAAAAAGCAGGTCGCGCAGGCCAGGCTCAACTTCGCGAACCCCTGAATGTATGGCATGACCTCGGGATGTTCGCTCCAACCCTGCGCCGCGACTGTGCCGTAATGCACAGCTTCGTGCGGCTGCGCCTGCCGGACGTGCAACGCCGGATTCGAGGCGATGCGCGTCGCCGCGTCAATGGGTTGATAGAGGACCGTCGAGAGCTCGACGGGGATGTAGCCGCGGCGCGCCAGCAGGGCATAGACGTCGACGCCGGACAGCGGGCAGACCTCGTGAAACACCGCCGAGCCGCGCGATCGAAAGAAGTGTTCGATCGTGTCGAGCTCTTTCTCGATGACCGGCTGGTGGATGCCGAGCCCGAACGTCTGCGTGATCATGGAGCCGACGCCGGCGAACATCGCCGATGTGCCGCCGACCACCGTCCAGATGGCGCCGGAGGCCGGATCGATGCGCGCCTGCGCGTCGACGAACGCGGCGTTGCCGCGGCCCTCGGTGGCTTCAAGCCGGCGGGCCAATGCGACGTCGGCAAAAACCTGATGCATCGTGAGGCGGACATGTTACTCCGCCCCGGAGTGGTTACGACTTCTTCGAGATGCGTACGGCTTTCGGACCGATGATCTTGTAGGTGAGGCCGTTGGTCCACGTCAAGATGCCAATCGCCTCTTCCACGCTGGCGTTGTTCATCCGAATCGGCTGTTTCTCCAGCGGGGCGCGGCGGGCCTCCTCCGTCACTGTCGCATCGAACTCGATCGTGATTCCGGCCTGTCGTGCGATAAACGACATCGCGTCCTGCAGCGGCACTTCGAGGAAGACGAGGTTAATGGGCGTCGTCGGCACCGCCAATTGCTGGGTCTGGGCCTGGGCCGCCGTCGCTGAAAGAACCATTACGCCGGCGAGGAGAAGATGTCGCATGTGCGCCTCCGGGTTAGACCGATTCGGGAACCGATGATCGCACTTCACCCGCTTCGCGTTCAACCCCCGGTGTCTGGCCCGCGACCGGCGACAGCACCGCCTCGAGCATCGGCCGCATCTGCGACAACTGCTTGAGGCGAATCACGAAGTCCCACGCCGGCTCGAACTTCTTCCAGCCGGCGCTGTAGGCGAGATGCTTCAGTGAATGTTTGGACGATCGATGTGCGCGCGCGGCCTTGAAGATGTTGCCCCAGCGATAAAACTCGCGATACGACCAGTCGTAGCCGACCTTGAGCGCCTGCGGCGAAATCCCCTGTGGTTGATAGACGACATGGCGGGTGTCGTAGAGGTCCCAGTTGCTGGTCGTCATCCGCTTCTGCGCGGTCATTTCCGAGTAGAGCTGCGTGCCAGGGTACGGCGTGCAGATGTGAAATGTCGCGGTCGTGATGCCGCTTGTCACGGCCCAATCAACGGTCCGCTTGAACACGTCGCGCTCTTCGCCGTCGAGGCCGAACACGAAGCTGCCGTTGATCATGATGCCGAGATCGTCGAGCCGCTGGATCACGGCGCGATAGTCGCGGCCGAGGTTTTGTTTCTTGCCGGCGCCCTGCAGGCTCGAATTGGACAGCGTTTCGAATCCGACGAAGATGCTTCGCAGCCCTGCCGCCGCGGCCAGCTCGATCGTGTCGTCGCGCAGGATCGAATCCACGGTCGCCGCGCCCTGGAAGACGCGGTTCATGCCGCGCATGCCTGTGAACAGCTCGCGCGAGAACCGGCGGTGGC
>Ga0137455_1000485_pt1 | contig 10830 bp, 14 predicted proteins | sample EasRivERMGT600_2_FD_102334 | JGI IMG/M metagenome (GOLD analysis project Ga0137455, IMG submission 102334) | Soil microbial communities from meander-bound floodplain in the East River, Colorado, USA - East River MetaG ERMGT600_2 | ecosystem: Environmental > Terrestrial > Soil > Floodplain ... | reverse complement strand
GCCGTCTGGAATCATCTCAAGAGCCTGGGCGACAAGTCCACCACGCCTGAGCAAGACGTGGCCGACGCGCTGCTCATCTTCGGCCCGGCCGCCAAGCCACCCAAGCCAAATCCAGCCAACGGTCACGTCCCCGTCAACCGGCTGACCGAGGCCGACGTTCGCGCCGCCGAGTTGGGCGGCGTGACCCAGCGTCGGGGCGGTGCCACCCTGGACCTGCGCGAGCGGCTGATCCAGCAGAAGGAACTGGAAATGCGCGAGATGGGGTACAACCCGCAGCGAGTTTACGACGACGACAGCGACCTTCCCGAAATTGGCCCCCGCTAACTTTAGCCTTCCCCGTAGGGAGTTTTTCATATGGCCGATCCCATCCTGACCGCCGGGCAAGTCGGCGACCTTCAGGTTTCCACGCTGCCGGAACAGAACCGGATGCAGATCGTCAATATTAGCGACGATTTGCAGAAGTACATCTTCTCCAACGAAATCCTGCGCCGGGGCAAGGTCAAGACTGTCTCCGGCGGACGGTCGTTCTCCTGGCGCGTCATGGTCAACGACACCGGCAGCGCGAGCCACCAGGGCCTCGCCTACCCGGATCGGACCTCGCAGGTGGACGTGTTGACCGAGGCGACCGCCGACTGGCGCCACAGCCAGGTCAACTACTCCATGATTAAGCAAGTCATCCAGATGAACTCGGACCCCGCCGCGCTGGTGGACCTGGAGTTGCTCCAGGAAAAGGCGGCGATGCAGTCGTGGGCCGCGCTGGTCGAATCGACGTGGTTTGGCCCTTCGGTGTCCTCGTCAGACACTGTGACCCCCTGGGGCATGAAGACCTGGCTCCAGCGGAACGCCTCGGAAGGCTTCAACGGCGGCAACCCCTCGGGCTATAGCACGATCGGTCTGGATTCGGACGCCAACGCCAACTGGAAGAACTGGACCGCGCTGTACACGAACGTCACCGACGACGATTTCATTCGCAAGATGTCCAAGGCGATCCTGTTCACCAACTTCACGCCATCAGTCGATGGTCTCCCCCTGCTGAACCAGGGCGGCGGCAACGATTACATGCAGTTCTCCAACTACGGCCTGATCCGGCCGCTGGAGGAGTACCTGAAGGCGTCGAACCAGGACCTCGGCGTGGACATCGACAAATACGCCGGCGCCGTCACCGTCAACCGCCGGCCGATCATCTGGTGCCCGGCCCTCGAAGCGGACACGACCAACCCGTTCTACTTCGTCTGCATGGCGGACGTGTTCCTTTATCGGCTCAAGAACTTCTGGATGCGGCGGACGATGTTCGAGAACTTGCCGGGCGTACACAACGTCAAGGCGACGTGGTTCGACTTCACCTGGCAGATCGTGTTTGTCAATCGCCGTGGCTCGGGAGTCCTGGCGACATCGACCACTGACCCCACCTAACTCGTCTACTGAGTCACATGACTCAGTAGGACCGCGGAGCTTCACATGGCAAGTACAGTTGGAGAAGACCGGCCCTACGTCCAAACCGACCTGGAAGCGGATTTCCGCGATTACATCCAGACGAAGGCGAAGGAGCCGGATCGACGTTCAGCGCTCATCAAGGCCCGGTCGAACTACCCCGGCGAAATCATCAACGCCTGCCCGTTCGACAAGAACATTGCGCACCTGGACAAGAACCAGTATTGCGAGCATCTGGTGGGTTTCACGGACCCCGAACAGGGCGTCAACCCGAAGAACCTGCCGACGTACTACTTCCCGCAGACCTACCGGCCGGACGCGCTCGGCCGCGTGCGGATGGACCGCCAGACAGGGCGCCCCACGGCTCCGCTGTTCACGGATCAGTTCAACCCGCAGCCGATCATCCCCGGCCGTCATCGTCTCGTTCTCGGGACGACGTGCTTCCGCGTGTACGACACGGCACCGCAGATCGTGGTGCAGCGCCCGCAAGAGGACGTGATGTACCTGGATCAGCTTCCGGCCCGGACGGCGGAAGTGGTCTCGGTCCCGGCGGCTGAGACTCTGAACGACGTAGACGACCCGGCGCTGGTGTCGGCCCGGACGGACTTCCTGACCGACGACGAAGAGTAAGCCCCCGGCTCTGGTCCGGGTTTGGAGATAAGCCATGAATTACGCGAATGCGTTCACCTACCGGGGCAACCGCTCGACGACGGCCAACGCCAATTCCGTGCGAAGCGGGTCCGTCTGGTACGACATCCCCTTTGAAGAGATTCGTAACGGCGACATCGAAGGCCATGCCCTCGAAATCGACTTCGCCAAGTTCAAACTCTCGGCCAACGTCAACGCCTCGGTCGCGTATTGGGACCAGGGCCTGGAACTGTACGGCTCGGACGGCGCATCGCTGGTGACGTTCGACGGGGTGGGCGGCGGCGTTACGTTCGCCTCGGACGGCGACAACGAAGGCGTGGCGTTTATCCAGTCGGTCAAGCCGTTCCTCCTGGCCCGGACCGTCCAGCCGTTTGCGATGGAAGTTCTCATGCAGACTTCCACGATCACGGACACCAAACATGGTTGGCTCATCGGTCTGGGTGATGCGATGACCCTTTCGGCCACGGTGCCGATTGCGGCGGCTGGCACGCTCGCGGATGAGAACTTCGTGGGCTTCCACCGGCTCGAAGGTGACGGGGACGCGGTAGACACCGTGTACAAGGCCGACACAGTCACCCAAGTCACGGTCGGCGCGGATGCGTTTACGATCGCGGCTGCGACGGACTTCAAACTGGCGATGCGGTTCGACCCGCTCCGCGACCCGTACATTCAGGGGCCGGACTCGACGGCGAAGTGGCTGGTCAGCTTCTACAAGGACGGCGTTCGCCACGCGACCACTAAGCAACTGCCGAGCGCCGCCGGCACCGACTTCCCGAACGACGTGAAGATGGGCGTCCTGTTCGCGCTCCTGAACGCGACCGGCACCACGCCGGGCACGACCACGCTGAAGAAGCTTTGGGCGGCCCAGCAGTATTGATGCCCCGAGGTGGCGGTGGGGCTCAAGGATAGGCCCTCTGGTCGTGTGACCAATATCCACCAGGCCAGCCCCTACTGAGTCTTTTGACTCAGTAGGGTTTTTGAACAGAGGGCCGCATGGACGACGACTTTGCTCCGCTGGAGGTGCCGGGTGTGGTCACTCGGCGACGACCGGGCGGGTTCGGATTCGGACCAATGAGGAGTCAAGCAATGGCTGGCAAGAAGTGTGCCCCAGGGATGCGAAAGGGCGCTAAGAAGCAAAAGGGCAAGAAGAAGGCCAAGGCGAAGCTGAAGGGGTACTAGGTTGGAATCGACGCTGGCTGTCACTGTGTACGACCTCGAAGCCGAATGCGGCGACTTCGCCGGGTTCGGCCGTGGCGTGCGCTTTGAGCAGGACGAATGGGACGCCATCCAGCGCGGCCAGATTGACGTGTGCGTGAAGACTTGCCTCCGCTGGGTGTACCAGACGCAAGAGGTCTTCGGCCCCGATGGAACGCCGATCATCCCCGCCGACTACGACTGGTCCTTCATGGCCCCCAAGAAGACGCTGACGCTGGCGTCCGGGGCCAACGAAGTGCTGTTGCCCGACGACTTCGGCGGCATCCGGGGCACGATCATTCCCGTTCAGTCTGGTCGCTGTTTCTACCGGGTCCGCATCGTCGGCGAGGAAGACCTGTACAGCCGCCGGAACAGCCTGACGAGCCAGACCGGGCCTCCGCAGATGGCCTACGTCGAGTGGATTCCGGGGACCACGATCCAGCGCGGCCAGCGGGCCAAGTTGTCGATCTTCCCGACCGCCGACCAGGAGTACCCGCTGCAAATCTGGTACGACGTTCTGGCCAACGCCCTCTCCTCGGCACTGCCTTATGTCTACGGCGGGGCGGCGCACGCCGAGACGTTCCTGGCGGCTGTCCGAGCGGCCTATGAGGACAAGTACCTCAAGGGCGGCAACGGCAAGGAAAAGGCGACCTTCTTGGAGCGGTTACGGGCGTCGATCCAAAGGGACCGGAAGTTCAAGCCGGTGCATATCGGCAAGAACCTGGATCGTTCGGACGAGAGTTATTGGGGCCGAGTGGAGCCGACGATTGCGTTCGATTACGAAGGCATTACCCCAGGGTGATCCATGAGCAAGATGATTGAAGCCGCCTACGCCGTCGTGATCGGATCGGACACGTTCATTGAAGTGACGCGAGTTGCGGCCCGCGGCATCGTTCGCGCCGTCAAGGCGGGCGCTCCCACGGCGTCGATTGCCGGCTTCGCGGCCGGGGCGTTCGTTCAGGACATCACCAACGGCGTGCTGTACTGGAACACCGGCACGACGACCTCGGCGACGTGGATTCAGATTTCCTCGCCCGTCACGCTCACCGGGTTGACCGCGACGGTGGCTGAACTGAACACCCTCGATGCCGACCTGGCGACCAATCTGCTGACCCGCGGCGCCGGCGTCGATACTGCCGAGTCCTACGCCGCCGGCATCAGCCGGGCCGGCTCGCTCATCACGACCCGGATCGTGGTTGACATTTCCACCCTGATCGGGTCGGCAACCGACCTCGACATCATCGGCGAGAGCGCGGCCGCTAGCTGCCACTGGGGCCAAATCACGACGGCTAAGAGTGGCACTCTGATTGGCGGCTCGGTGACATGCCTGGAGGTGCCGGCCGGCGGATCGACCGACATCGACTTCTACTCGTCGGATGTCAGCACCGGCACGCAGGACGTGATTATCACCGATGCGGCCCTGGGGACAGAGACGGCACTCGTCACATCCGGCGGGGCATGGACCGCTCTCTTAACCAAGGGCATGACCAGCCTGCCGACGGCCAACGATTACCTTTACATCATCAACGGCGCTGCCTCGGGCGGGACGTTCTCGGCTGGGAAGTTCCTCATCACGCTGTACGGCTCCTAAAGGCTACTGAACCATTTGACTCAGTAGGAGGACCAATGAACGGACAAATGCTCAATGCGGCGTTGGCTCAGGCCCAACAGCAGCCCGTTGGCGTGCAAGTCGCCATGCCGATGAACGACGCTCAATTGGTGTCGCTCATCGCGGCCCAACTCCAAGGCAACTTTGAAGGGCCGCAAGAGATTGTCGCGCTGGCCGTAGACATCGTGGCCCATTCCGTGGTCGCCGTGAACACAGGAATGCTGGCCAACCGGGTCAAGGCACTCGTCCGCGAGGTCGAAGCGGAGCGTCGGCGCGCCGCGGAGAGCAACTGAACCAAAGGGGCCGCTCGCCTCCGTTGCGACCGAACGCGAATCCCCCGGTTTGTTCGCTTGCGGGCGGCCCCTGGATACCTGAATCGGCCGGCCAAGATTCGGCCGGCCGATTCTTTTAAGAGGCGAACCATGCCAATCACCGCCTGCCCCCGCCGCCGAGCCTGGACGACGAACGCCAACACGTCGTCGTTCGCGTCCCGAATCCCGACGACGACCGAGCCGGCCAACGACGGTGTCATTGACCTGACAGTTGGCGCTCAGGGCAACGTCCGTAAGCGAATCATGCTCTGGCCCTTCGGGTTGGGGGCCGACAACGACGCGGCATCCCTGCGGGTCATTGGCTGGTCGCGGGCGTTGGACACGGCTTCTGCCCTGACGCTGTGGGTGCCCACCATCCTGATCGAAGTCGCCTGCACGTTCTCTGCCGTCGTGGGCGTTGCCGGGGCCGTGGTGCTCAACACTGAGCGGTTCGCCGACACGATCACGGTGGTTGCGGCCCGGCAAAGGACGTTCACCGATACCGACTCCGGCGGCGCGGCCTCGCGGGGCACGGTCGAAATCTTCTCGCCGACGAATGACCTCGTCGCATTCCTGATCGTGCCTCTGCTCGCGTCGGAGAAGGTCGAGCTGTGTTGGGACCAGACCACCAATACGCCCACTACGAACGCCCTGTATGCGTTCCTGGATGACTGATGCTAGAGCCGCCCAAGGACCAGTCATGCGCGACGTGCCTGTTCTGGATTCAGACAGGCACGGCGGGCGAATGCCGCCAGGCGGTTCCGATGTGGCGGCGTGGTGATTCTGGCCGGTTCGCGTTGTCGGTTCCGGTCTGCCCGCCGGAGTTCTGGTGCGGCCAGTGGAAGAAGGGATGAGACGTGCCGCGGATGGCTCTGCCCATGATCGACACGCTGACCTTCCCCGAGAAGGGCCTGGACGTGACCTCGGCCTACGCGCTCCAGCGCGAAGGCACGACGCCGATCGCCCAGAACGTGAGGCTTTTTGAGCCGGGCACCGATCGGGCGCGAGGCGGAAGTCGGCCAGGGCTCAGGAGTTTTGTGGACCAACAACTACCGCTGCCATGAGCATCATCCAGCCTGACGGCCCACACCTGATCCAGCACTTGAACGTGATCGTCTGGCAGGAAGTCGAGGCGTATGCAGGCGGCCCGGACTGGCCTTACCCGGACTTTGTGTACGACCCGTCAACCCCCGGAGATCCGTCAACGTGGCCGCCGATCCTCTACAACCCGGACGGAACGCCCTCCACGGTGACGCCGTACAGCCGAACCGCTGGGGGGCCGGATGGTACACCGCGCAAGACCCGCAAGGGGGGCACGGGCAACCCGCCGGCGCCGAACTTCCTCACGCGGGCGGGGGCCTGGGACGGCCCGCGGCAGTGCTTCGCGGGGAACCTGCGGGCACAGATCAGCGTGAGCCCCGACCCCTTTGGTTACAACGGGACGACTCTGGCTCTGCTCGGGGCGTTGTGCGCCCCGTACCTCACGCCGATCATCAACGGCCCAACGACGGCCTTGGTCACGAAGACGACGGACGACACCCCGCTGGGCCTGTCGCCGGGGACGGTGCCGATCGGCACTCTCCTTCCGGACACCATCGCCATCTTCCTCTCGGTCAACGTGGGGGCGACGGCGACCGCCACCGTGATCGGGGACCGGATCGAGGGGCCGAACGGGTCTTGCACTCTGGGCGGCGCCTTGTGCGCGGCCGCCGTCTCGGGAAGCGGGAACAACGGAACCGGCGTAGGAACGGTCATCACCGCGGCGTAGGGAGGCTACTGAGTCAAATGACTCAGTAGAAGGCGAGTGCCAGAAAGTTATGACGCGGCACATTTTCCCAAGGCTGGCGTTTCGCTGGAACGGGCTTTTTGGGACCAGCGCCCGCGACAGATTGAGCAAGGGCTGTGGGCGAAGTCAACGCCCATCGCCCAGAACGTCCGGGTGTACGAGCCCGGATCGGATCGTTCACGGGGCGGGAGTCGGCCGGGGCTGCGGCGGTCGATCGACGCCCGGACGGATGGCACGGACGGGCCGTGGTTGCTTCAGTTGCTCGGCGTCATGTCGGTAATGGGGACGAGCGTGCAAGTCAGCCAACAAGGCCGGCGAGTCATTGAGGTCGCGGTGGACCGCGGGCGGGTGTTCACCGCCAGCGCGGAAGACACGGCCTGGGTCGAAGCCACGAACCTGACCGGGAACACGCCCCCGCTGAATTACACGGGTATCGTGCGTTCGACCGTCCTGAACCAACTCATGTTCTTTTTCGACGGCGTGAATCTCTGTTATTACGAACCGTCCACGGACACCGTCAAAACGTGGGTCGCATCGTCGGGGACAATCCCGAGCGGAAGCGACAACGGCAAGTTTCGCCTTGGCTGCACCTGGCGCGGCCGGCTGGTGGGCAGCGGCCTCTTTGCCGATCCGGAAAATCTGTTTTGCAGCGCGGTGACGGAGCCCACCACGTGGAATTTTTTCCCTCCTGTCACGACCGCCACGCAGGCCGTCGCCCTGAACACAGCGCCCCAAGGAATCGTGGGCGATCCCATTTATTGCGTGGCTCCTTACAGTAACGACCTCCTCGTTGTCGGTGGATCGCAAACGCTGAAAGTCATCTCCGGCGACCTCATGGCCAATGGGCAAGTAGACCTCATCTCCTCAAAGGTCGGAATGGCCTGGGGTGAGCCCTACTGCATGGACACAAAGGGTAACTTGTACTTCGTGTCCAGTGATGCCAAGGTGTACGCCTGGCGGCCGGGGATGCAGCCCGAGATCATCAGTAACCCGGTGGCGCAAATCCTCAAGCGCGTAGACATGGGCAAGACCGGCGTTCGCGTTGGGTTCGACCCGTCAGGCCAAGCCATCCATGTGTTCCTCACGACCCTGGAGCAGCCGAACGCGGACGACGTGCATCTCACGATGGAATTACGCTCGGGGACGTGGACGACGCTGAAGTTCAAGAACAAGAACCACAACCCGCTCGCGCTGTGCAACTACGACGGCAACCGGGAACAGGACCGGGCCTTGCACATCGGCTCCTGGGACGGGTACTCGCGCTACTTCGACATCACCGCCGCGGACGACGACGGGTCCGTCATTGAAAGCGACGTTGTCATTGGTCCGCTGACCTCTCAGGACTTCGCCGAGTTGATGCTGGAGCAGTTGATCGCGGACCTCGCGGAAGACTCGGGCACAGTGAAGTTCAACGTGTACAAGGGGCCGACGGCCGAAAAGGCTTTGGCGTCCACAGCGCTGGCTCCCGTCGATCGAACGTGGAAGGCCGGACGGAACAACGCCAGCCCGGTCCATCGCGCCGGGCACGCGATCTACATTCGGATCACCTCGACGAACCGCTGGGCGCTGGAGCGTATCCGTGCGGAAGTGACCAAACAGGGCGAAACCCGCGCTCGGCAGAAGGGGGCCTAACGTGGCAGTCTTCAACGGCTACCAGGACGCGCTCAATCGGAGCATGACGAACTACGGCAACGTGATGAACGCCTTCCAGGGCGGGCAGGCCAACCTGTCCGCGCAGTTGCCGGGCATCTACGCCGGGTACGACGCCTTCGATAAGCGGGTTGGGGACGTGCTTGGCCAGAGCTACAACCTCGGCGCGGGCGACATCCAGAAGAAAGCGGCAGTGAACACGGCCAACGTCACCCAGGGGCTTGCGAACCGTGGGCTGTCGAACTCGACCATCTGGGGGAACCTCCAGAACCAGCAGAGCCAGCAGACGCAGCGCGAGTACGCCGGGCTGGCGCTCGGCGTAGCCAACCAAGCCCTCGATCGCCAGACGCAGATTCGCCTGGCGCGTCAGGCTGCGATGATGCAGGGCTTGGGGATGCAGACGAACCTGTACGGCCAGCAAGGCGGCGTCCTGGCCGGCTACCGCTTCCCGGAGTCGCCCTACGGGGGCGGCGGGTACGGCGGGGGAGGGGGCGGCGGGTACGGGGGCGGTGGCCACCTGGGCGGCGGCGGGTACGCCCAGACCAATTGGGGCCGCGACCCCAACAGCAACGTCGGCGGCAACGCCTACTCGTCGGTGAGCCCGTATCAGGCGAACAGTTACGGCGGGCAGGGGATGAACATTCCCAACTACGGCCAGTCGTTCAGCCCGGACAACCCCGACAACTTCACCGGCGCGGGCTGGAGCAACGGGAACTTTTACGACTCCTACGGCAACAACTACACGACGGGCACGACTTACGGCGGGGGTGCGTTCGGCGTTGGCACCGGCGCGGGCTGGGAAGGCGACACCTATTACGAGTTTTAACCCTACTGAGTCTTTTGACTCAGTAGCTTTTTTGGGGTCATCCCATGCGAATGTATACGGTCAACTTCGAGAACGTGTCCGTCACGGCGGCGCAAGACCTTGTTCAAATCACCGGCCCATCGGCCGGAAAGATTATCAAGGTGCATCGCGTCTGGCTGTCCAACGTGGACACATCCCTCATCACCGGGCAGGCCGTTCGTCTGCGCTGCCGGTATCTCCCGGCGACCGTCACGGTGGGGTCGGGCGGAACAACCGGCATCACGCCCTCAAAGAAAGAGGATCAGGGGGACGCCGCCTGCTCTTCGACGACGGCCGCCACGAACAACACCACGCCGGCCACGACCAGCGGCACGGCGGTAGTGCTGATGGGGCATGGGACGCACCTGTACGTCCCGTTCGACCACGTCTTCACCAAGCCGATCATCGTTGGCCCTTCGACGGCGTTCGTGTTCGAGCTGCTTTCGACCGTCTCGGCGTCCGCCAAGATGAACGGCGGCTGCGACATCTCCGAGGAGGGCTAGTGACATGTCGGTGTCAACGAAGCTAGCCTATGGGACGGTGACGGCGTTGACGGTCACGAACCTCCATTCGTTGGCCTCCAGCGCGACCGCCGGCTGGCAGTCGGCCGTCATCGACAACTCCAGCGACCTTTTCGAGGACGCCGCAGTGCAGGTTGTGCTGGACTTCGCCAACACGGCCCCGGCGAACGACAAGGCGGCCTACGTCTACGTCTACTCCGGCTTGGAGACCACCTACACGAATCCGGCTTCCGGAAGCGAGGGGACGGTTACGTTGACCTCGGTTGTCACCACCGCTCAGAATCTCGCGTTCCTGGGGTCGATGCCTTACAACACGGCAGACGAAGTGGTGGAATCGAAGGTTTGGTCCGTGGCCGCCGTCCACGGCGGAATTATGCCGATCAAGTGGGGCATCATCATCATCAACTTCTCCGGTGCCGCGCTGGCCGCCTCGGGCAACACGGTCAAGTACGCCGGGGTTTACCGGACAACGACATAGATGCCAACGCGGCTCCGAAAGCCTGGGCAGTTCGTCCTCAACGGGGGAAGCTGGCAGGCGCAAGGGTTGGCCGCCTGGTGGCCGCTCGTTGCGGGGGGACAGGTTCTCGACCTGGCCGGCAATTACAACGGGACGATGACCGGGAACGTCGCCATCACCGCCTCATACGACGGCGGGTACGCCTTTCGGTCCCAAGGCGGCACGGGCGACTATGCGGACTTCGGCGACGTAGGGCTGCTCGAATCAGCAACCACGCTCTCGGTGTGCGTCTGGGCGACGATCCCGGTATTGACGGACTTTGCGGCCTTCCTGGGAAAGCAGACCTCGGCGACTTCGGATACCAGCTTTTCGATGGGCG
>Ga0137455_1000484_pt1 | contig 10836 bp, 9 predicted proteins | sample EasRivERMGT600_2_FD_102334 | JGI IMG/M metagenome (GOLD analysis project Ga0137455, IMG submission 102334) | Soil microbial communities from meander-bound floodplain in the East River, Colorado, USA - East River MetaG ERMGT600_2 | ecosystem: Environmental > Terrestrial > Soil > Floodplain ... | reverse complement strand
GCGCCGAAGCGCGCGAAGGCCTGCGCCAGCTCGCAGCCGATCGGCCCGCCGCCCAGCACCACCAGGCGCCGCGGCAGCTCGCGCATCCCCCACAGCGTGTCTGAAGTGAAGTAGCCGGTGTGCTCGATGCCCGGGATCGGCGGCACGAAGGGGCGTGCGCCCGCCGCGATGATGATGGAGCGCGTCGTGAGGACCATGCTCTTGCCATTCGGCATTTGAATTTCCACGATCCACGGCGAAGCGATTCTTGCTTCGCCGTGGACGCATTCGACGCCCAGCGCCGTATAACGCTCAATCGAGTCGTGCGGCTCAATTGTGGAAATCACCCGCTGCACCCGTTCCATCACCTCGGCAAAGTCGAATTCTGCGCTTGCAGTCTTGAGGCCATACTCCTTCGCCCGCCGGATGGTCGAGAGCACGCGTGCCGTCTTGATCAGCGCCTTCGAGGGCACGCACCCGGTGTTCAGGCAGTCGCCTCCCATGCGGTGCTTCTCCACCATCGTGACCTTCGCCTTCACCGCAGCCGCGATGTAGGCCGACACCAGCCCGGCCGAGCCGGCACCGATCACGACCATGTTGCGGTCGAACCTGTCCGGTTTCGGCCACTTCGCGTACACGCGTCGCGCCTTGAGCACGGCAAGCGCCTGCTTCGACGCCAGCGGAAACAGTCCCAGCAGCGTGAACGCGATCACCAGCCCCGCCGAGAACTCGAACTCGCCCAACCGCGTTCCCGCATAGACGTAGACTACCGTGCCGGCGAGCATGCCGAGCTGGCTCACCCAATAAAACGTCCAGGTGCGCATCGGCGTCAGGCCCATCACCAGGTTGATGACGACGTACGGGAACGCCGGCACCAGGCGCAGCGCGAACAGGTAAAACGCGCCCTCCTTCGCCACTCCGTCGTTGACCGGCTTGAGCCGGTCGCCGAAGCGCGCCTGCACCCAGTCGCGCAGCAGGAAGCGCGAGGCGAGAAAGGCGAGAGTTGCACCCATGGAGGAGGCGAAGGAGACGATCAGCGTGCCCCAAAGCAGGCCGAAGACGGCGCCGCCGAAAAGCGTTAGCACTGCCGCGCCCGGCAGCGAGAGCCCGGTCACCGCCACGTAGGCGACCAGGTACCCGAGCGCCGCCTGCCATGGGTGCGAGGCGTAGTACTGCTGCAGGCCCGCCTGTTGCGCGCGCAACTGCTCCAGAGCCAGGTGGCGGTGGCCGCCAAGGGCGAAGAACACCGCCACCAGCACGGCGATAACTGCAACGACGAGGAGGCGCGAGCGGTTCACGCGGCTTGAGTCGCGCGCAACCGCGCGCGACTTACGGCTGGCCCGCGCTGAGCTGCCCCTGCTCGTCGAGCAGCTGCATCAGGCGGTCGCTGGTGGCGCGCAGGCGCTGCGAGAGCATCAGCACCAGCTCCATCATGAACTTGGCGCCGATCAGCGGCTGCTCGACGATGATGCGCGCCAGGCTCTCGCGGCCCAGCACCGCCGCCAGCACCGGTTCGACCGCCACGCAGGTGGCAAAGCGCGGCGCGCCGTCGATCATCGACATCTCGCCGAGCGTGTGGCCGGGCTCGACCATCGCGATCGGCTGCGGCGTGTTCCAGCGGTCCTGCTTGCGCACCTCGACGCGGCCCTCGACCAGGATGAGCATGAAATCGCCGCCGTCGCCCTCGCGGATGACCTCCATGCCGTCGGCAGCGCGGTACACGTCCATGAAATGCGTCAGCAGGCGCACTTCGGCCGGGGTGAAGTTCTCCAGCAGGGAGCACTTCGGAATCAGCGCGTGGATCTGGCCGGCGAAGCGCGTGGCGTCGCCGAGGTATTCGAGGTGGGCGAGTTGCTGGGGACGTTCGGCCATGGCGGCGTGCGGGCTGCGGGGAATTCTAGCCGATCAGCCACGCCACCGTGGCCACCCATCCCAGCGACGCCGCCGCAAGCAGCGGGTCGCGCAGCAGCTCTTGCGTGGGATCGCCGCCGCCGCCGCGGTAGTGCAGGCGAAACAGATAACGAAAGCTCCCGAGCAGCACCCAGGGCAGCGTCCAGATCAGGTGTTCCGTGCCATGCAGCGCCACCGTGTCCGCCGACACGGTGTACAGGCCGTAGGTGACCACCATGCCGACCACGCAGGCGAACGCCGCCTTGTCGAGGAACGCGAGGGTATAGGACTCGAGCACCGCGCGATGCTGGCCGGCGTCCTCCGCCAGGCGCTCGAGCTCGGCGCGGCGCTTGGCAAAGGCAAGGAACAGCGTGAGCAGGAAGCCGCAGGCGAGCAGCCAGCGCGAGGGCTCGATGCCGATGCCCCAGGTGCCGGCGAGCAGCCGCAGCATGAAGCCCGCGGCGATGGCGAACACGTCGAGTACCGGCACGTGCTTCAGGCCCAGGCTGTAGGCCGCATTGAGCACCAGGTAGGCGCAGACGGTGGCCGCCACCTGCCAGGCGGTCCAGGCGGCGATGCCGAGCGCCGCAGCCGCGAGCACGGCGGCGATGCCGATCGCGGCGGCAACCGAAATCGCGCCGCGTGCCACCGGCCGGCGGTTCTTGTCCGGGTGCTCGCGATCGGGCTGCGCGTCGAGCGCGTCGTTGAACGCGTACACCGCGCTCGAAGCGAGGCAGAAGGCAAACGTCGCGGCGATCGCCGCGGCGACGTAACCGGGCTCGTCCCAGGCGTGCCCGAACAGGAGCCCGGCCAGCACGAAGCCGTTCTTCACCCAGTGGTGCGGGCGCAGCAGCTGGAGGACATCGCGCGCCGTCACTGGAAGCCGTAGCGCTCGAAGAAGTAGCAGCGGCCGACCGGCAGCCCTCGCGGGATGCGGTACCAGCGCTCGCGCACGGGCTTGAGCACGCCCTCGCGGTAGGCGGCGTAATCGAAGCCGCGGCCGAGCACCGCGTGAAAGGCGGCGCCGCGCACCTCGATGCGGCGCGCCTCGACTTGCCGGAAGTAAGGGCTGTAGCGCGCCAGGTCCGCCTGGTCGCGGCCCAGAATCGTGAGATCGCGGCCCTGGTAGGCGCGCCAATCAGTCAGGATGTCGTCGTGCCGCGCGTGCGACGAGCCGGGTCCGAACACGGGCACGGTTCGCTTTGCGTGGAACGACATTACCGCAGCCATCGAGTAGCTCTCGTAGGCGGGCGTCGCGGACGGCAGCGCCGCCTCGAGCGCCTGGAGTATGGTGCGTGTTTCCTTCAGCAGCACCAGGTTCTGGTAGAAGCGCCGGCCCTGCCACGTCTCGAGCGGCAGGGCAACCAGCACTGCGAGCGTCGCGATCTGCACCACGGCAATGCCGGCGAACCAGCGCACGCTGACCACCAGTGCGCGGCGCTCGAGCGCCAGCGCCACCGTCAGGATGATCGCCGGCACGAAAGAGAGCAGCCAGTGCAGCCCGATGCGCCGCACCGGCGAGAGGAGGGCGAACACGACGAGCGGCACGAGCCACGCGGCGAGCAACGCGCCGTGCGCGGGCACACGCAGGCGCGCTCGCCCCTTCCAGGCGAACCAGAGCAGCGGGCCGGCGAGATAGGCGAGCGACGCTGCGTATAACGCAGGCGTCTCCCAGGAGAGGCCCGCGCCCTCGTGCCGGTTGATGGCGTTGAACATCACGTTGCACCAGCAGGCCTGCCAGTTCCAGTACAGGTTGACCAGTCCGAAAGGCAGCGCGCCCGCGAACGCCAGCGCAAAGGCGCGCGGGCGCCGCGCCGCGATGGCCCAGGCGAGATAGGCGATGCCAAGCAGCACTGCGAAATACTTGGAGAGAAAAGCGAGGCCGAGCAGCACGCCGGCGAGCAGGAATCTCGCGCGCGCGAACGCGAGCAGCGAGGCCACCGAAAAAAGGATGAGCGGCGTGTCGGTGGTGATGAACACGTTCCAGACGTTGAGCGGCACGAGCAGCACGGCGATGGCCGCGAGGTCCGCGGTGCCGGCGTCGCGCTCGAACCAGGCGATGAGGGCGTGGCGCACGAGGAGCGCCACCAGCACCGGCAGCAGCAATACCGGCAAGCGCAGGACCCATGGCGCCTCGGACACGCTCAGCAGCGGCGCCAGCAGCCAGCCCACCATCGGCGGATGGTCGTAGAAGCCGATGTCGGGGGTGCGCCCCCACAGGATGAAGTACGCCTCGTCGCCGGTGATCGGCAGCGCCGCGGCGAGCCAGAAGCGGAACGCGAGCGTCGCGACGAGCGCAAACGCCAACCACTGCCGCGGCGTCAGAGAGGCCACGGCGGCGATTCTAACGACTAGCTCAGCGTTTGGCCTTGGCGGCCTTGCGCCTCTCCTTCACCGCGCCGGCCAGTGTCTCGAGCACCTCGAGCGAGTCCTTCCATCCCAGGCAGGCGTCGGTAACGCTCTGGCCGTACTGCAGCGGCTTGCCCGGATTCAGCTCCTGGCGCCCTTCCACGAGGTGCGATTCGACCATCGTGCCGATGATGCGCCGCTCGCCGCCCGCGATCTGCGCCGCGATGTCGCGCGCCACGTCCAACTGGCGCTTGAACTGCTTGGCGGCGTTGGCGTGCGAGCAGTCGATCATCAGGCGCTCCGGCAGCTTGGCCTTGATGAGCTCGGCGCAGGCGGCGGCCACGCTTTCCGCGTCGTAGTTCGGCGCCTTGCCGCCGCGCAGGATGATGTGGCAATCGTCGTTGCCGCGCGTCTGCACGATCGCCACCTGCCCGGTCTTGTGCACCGAAAGGAAGTGGTGCTTCTGGCCGGCGGCGAGGATCGCATCCACGGCGATCCTCACGTTGCCGTCGGTGCCGTTCTTGAAGCCCACCGGCGCCGACAGGCCCGAGGCGAGCTCGCGGTGCACCTGCGACTCCGTGGTGCGTGCGCCAATCGCACCCCAGGACACCAGGTCGCCCATGTACTGCGGCGAGATCACGTCGAGGAACTCGCAGCCCGCGGGCACGCCGGCCTGGTTGATGCGCACCAGCAGGTCGCGCGCGATGCGCAGCCCCTCGTTGATGCGGTAACTGCCGTTGAGGTAGGGGTCGTTGATCAGCCCCTTCCAGCCGACCGTGGTGCGCGGCTTCTCGAAGTACACGCGCATCAGGATCTCCAGCTCGCCCTCGTGCAGGCGGCGCTCGGCGGCGAGGCGCCCGGCGTACTCCACCGCCGCGACCGGGTCGTGGATCGAGCAGGGTCCCATCACCACCAGCAGGCGGTCGGACTTGCCCTGCAGGATGGCGCGCACCTTGCGGCGCGTTTCCGCGATCAGCGTCTCGACGCTCGTGCCCTGGATCGGGAAGAAGCGGATCAGGTGCTCGGGCGGCGGCAGCGGGACGATGTTTTCGATGCGTTCGTCGTCCGTGAGCGAAGTCTTGTCGGCGGGCACGGGGCCGAGGAAGGAATCGGTGGGCGCGGTCATGGTGTGGGCTCTCGTGACGAAAATGCGGTCGAAAAAAAACCGCCAGGCATTTCTGCTCTGGCGGTTTCTCGGTTTCGCTGGATTGCGGCTAGCCGATCCCCTCCGCCAGAAGGCGCGGGAAGCAGAAGAAAAAGCCGAAGAACCAGCGATGCATGCGACGGGATTGAAGCATGGGTGCCCAAAATTGTCTACTTTCGGCCACTGGACCATCTGGGTGCAGCGGAACAGGGCGACTTCCTGTCGTTGCCCTCCAAGTGGAATGAAGACATGGGGGAAATCTGGCACTCGGCAATGCGGACTGCCAGAAAGCTGGCGCGGGAGTTGCTTCGCTTATCAGCGTCTGCTAGCGTCTTCGCTCGGGTAGCGGTACCGGCGAACAACAAGCGGCAAGGAGGCACGAATGTCGGCCAACGTGGCTATTCCGATCGCAGGATTCAGGGACGTCTACGACGTCCCCGCCGTGGAGAAAGCGCTGCAGGATCTGCCTGCCGGCGCGAACGAGGCGCTGCGCGCGCTTTACGACAAGATGCTGCGCGTCGGCGGCCAGCGCTTCACCGTGAAGCCCTCCGCGATGCCGGCGATGGACGAATTGTTCGACGCGCTGCCCAATTTCGGCGCCGTGCTCGAGGACATCCGCAAGCAGCTGGCGCTGTGCATGGACTCCGAGGATGCGATCGAGCTGCCGCCGATGCTGCTGCTCGGCGAACCGGGCATCGGCAAGACGCACTTCGCGCGGCGCATCGCGCACCTGCTCGGCACCGGCTACGGTTTCGTGCCGATGAGCTCGCTCACCGCCGGCTGGATCCTGAGCGGCGCCTCCTCGCAGTGGAAGAACGCCAAGCCGGGCAAGGTGTTCGAGACCTTCCTCAACGGCGATTACGCCCACCCGGTGATGGTGGTGGACGAGATCGACAAGGCGAGCGCCGAGGGCCAGTACGATCCGCTTGGCGCGCTCTACGGCCTCCTCGAGGTGGACACCGCCATGCGCTTCGTGGACGAGTTCGCCGAGGTGCCGATCGACGCCTCGGGCGCGGTATGGTTCGCCACCGCCAACGATGCCGCGCGCATCCCCGATCCGATCCTCAATCGCATGCACGTCTATGAGATCGAGGCGCCGGACGCCGAGGGCGCGGCGCGCATCGCGGTCGCCATCTATCGCGAGATCCGCAGCGCGCATGATTGGGGCAAGGGTTTCCCCGAGGTCCCGGGCGCGGTGGTGGTGGAAAAGCTCGCCGCGCTCTCGCCGCGCGAAATGCGGCGCGCGCTGCTCGCCGCATTCGGCAACGCCAAGCTCGCCGGCCGCGGGGAACTCCGCCCCGAGGACGTGCAGGACGGGCGCGCCAACCGGAAGCGGATCGGTTTCTAGGTATAGGCCAGCAGGCGGCCGCAGGCGATCACCGACACCCACAGGAGCAGGGACAACGCGGCGGCCATGCGCGCCGCCGCGGGCGGCATGCGGTTCACGTCCCAGTCGGACGCGCCGCGGAACACCCCGGCATGGAACACCGCCGCGTTCACTCCCGCGGCCAGGATCAGGCAGAGCTTGAGCACGAACACCGGGCTGGCGATGAAATCGCGCGCGTGCGCCACGAACATGGAGAGGCCACTCGGCACGATCAACAGGAAACTTGCTGCGGTCCACGGCAGGATATGGGCTGCGAGGCGCCGCACCGGCACCGAGTTCGACAGGCCCAGCAGCCGCAGGTCGAGCATGGCGATGGAACCCACCAGCAGCGCGATGCCGGTGAGGTGCACGATCTCGACGATGGGGTAGAGCCACAGCGACTGGCGCATCGCCACGCCGAGGGCGCTCATCTCGATGGCGCCCATGGGGTGCCGCGGCTTACCTGAGCTCTACAGTCTTGCCGCCTACCGTGATGCGCTCGGCGCGCATCTCCTCCGGCTTGTTGCGATTGGGGTAGCCCTCGAGCGCCGCCGTGGTGCCCGGCTTGAGCATGTCCTTGGTCAGCCCGCGGTTTTCCATGCGCGAAGGCGGCGCGAGCACGCACAACCAGGTCTTGCCCGGGGTTTCGAGACGCACGTGGCCGTGCGGATGCTCGTAGCCGAATTCCACGATCTTGCCCGTGAGCTTGAGGACATTGGCGGAGTCGTATTCGCTCCAGCCGTGGTGTGCCATCGCCAGCAGCGGCAGCGAAAGTATTCCAGCGAGAACCAAACGTCGTTTCATGCTTGCCTCCGTTTCAGCCAGTCCGCCACCGCCAGCCCGGTGCCGAAATCCCAGGGCCTGAGCTTCTCCGGCGCGATGCGCCGGACGTCGGCCAGTTCCTCGTTCAGCTGCACCGTGCCGGTGGCCGGCACATGGTAGGCGATGATGAGTTCGTTGCGGCGCGCGAAGGGGTAGAGCCCGACGAGGTGCGCGGCGGTGGCGTCAAGGTCCAGCTCTTCCTTTACTTCGCGTTTCACGCCCTCCTCCGGCGCTTCATCCTTTTCCAGGAATCCGGTCACCAGGCCGAACATCTTCTCGGGCCAATCCTTGTTGCGGGCGAGAAGCACAGCCCCTTCGTGCTCGACGATCGCCGCCACCACCGGCACCGGGTTGTCCCAATGCACGTAACCGCATGTGCAGCCCAGGCGGGCGTCCTCGGCGCGCACTGCAAGCGGCGCCGCGCAGGCCGGGCAGAACTTATACGCGCTGCTCAACCCAGCCCTTCACCGACTGCAGGGCCGCGGGCAGCTTGGCGGGTTCGGTGCCGCCGGCCTGCGCCATGTCCGCGCGGCCGCCGCCTTTGCCGCCAACCTGCTGTGCCACGAAATTCACCAGCTCGCCCGCCTTCACCCTGGCGGTGAGGTCGGCGGTGACGCCGGCGATCAGCGACACCTTGCCGTCCACCACGGCGCCGAGCACGATGGCGGCGCTCTTCAGCTGGTCTTTCAGCCGGTCCACGGCCTCGCGCAATGTCTTCGCGTCCGCCCCGTCGAGCGTCGCGGCGAGCACCTTGGCGCCCTTCACGTCCACGGCCTGGCTTGCGAGGTCCTCGCCCTGTCCCGAGGCAAGCCTGGACTTGAGCCGCGCGAGCTCCTTCTCGAGCGACTTCTTCTCCTCCAGCAGGCCCTGCACCGCCTTTTCGACCATTCCGCCTTCGGGCCGGGTCCGCAACTGCCGGGCCACCTCGTGGAATTCCTTCAACTGGGCGTTGATCAACGCCAGCGCATTGGATCCCGTCGTCGCTTCCACGCGGCGTATGCCCGCCGCCACGCCGCCTTGCGAGGAGATCTTGAACACGCCGATGTCCCCCGTGCGCTCGACATGCGTGCCGCCGCAGAATTCGCGCGAGGAGCCGATGTCGAGGACGCGCACCTCGTCGCCGTACTTCTCGCCGAACAGCATCATGGCACCGGACTTTTTCGCTTCCTCCATCGGCATGACCTGCGCCCGCGTCGGCGCGTTCTGCAGAATCTCGGCGTTGACCAGCTGTTCGACCTGGTGAAGTTCCTCTTCGCTCATCGACTTGTCGTGCGCGAAGTCAAAGCGCGTCTTTTCGGCGTCGACGAGGGACCCTTTCTGCTGCACGTGCGGGCCCAGCACTTCGCGCAGCGCCTTGTGCATGAGGTGGGTGACCGAATGGTTGCGCATGGTCCGCTTGCGCCGTTCAACGTCCACGCGTGCCTCGACCTTGTCGCCCAGTTTGAGCTCGCCGGTCCTGAGCGCGCCGTGGTGGCCGAAGACCTCGGGCTGGATCTTCTGCGTGTCGAGGACCGAGAACGTGCCGCCGGACCCCACGAGTTCGCCCTGGTCGCCCACCTGTCCGCCCGACTCGGCGTAGAACGGCGTCTGGTCGAGCACCACCACTCCGGTCTCGCCCGCTTTGAGCTGCTCGGCCGGAGAACCCTCGCGATACAGCGCAACCACTTTCGCCGGCAAGCTGAGGGTGTCGTAGCCGCGGAACTCGGTCTTGCAGCCCGAGTAGTCGAGTCCCGCCGTGGAGGTAAACCTGCTCGCCGCGCGCGCGCGTTCGCGCTGCTGGCCCATGGCCGCTTCGAATCCCGCGAGGTCCAGGCTGACGCCGCGCTCGCGGCAGATGTCGGCGGTCAGGTCCACGGGAAAGCCAAACGTGTCGTAGAGCTTGAAAATGATCTCGCCGTCGAGCAGCTTCTCGCCCGAGGCGAGCGCCGACTCGAGCACGCCCATGCCGTTTTCCAGCGTTTCGGCGAAGCGCTCCTCCTCCTGCTGCAGCACGCTCGCGACGCGCTGGCGTGCCTTGCGCAGCTCGGGATACGCGTCGCCCATCGCCGTATCGAGGTCTCCCACGATGCGGTGGAAGAACGGCTGCTTTTGGCCCAGCTTGTAGCCGTGGCGGATGGCGCGGCGGATGATGCGCCGGAGCACGTAGCCGCGGCCCTCGTTGCCCGGGATCACGCCGTCCACGACGAGGAAGCTGCAGGCGCGGATGTGGTCGGCGATGACGTTGAGCGAGGGGTTCTTAAGCTGCTTCTGCCCCGTCTCCCGCGCCGCCGCCTTGATCAGGTCCTGGAACAGGTCGATTTCGTAGTTCGAGTGCTTGCCCTGCAGCACGGCCGCGATGCGCTCCAGGCCCATGCCCGTGTCCACGCAGGGCTTGGGCAACGGCGTAAGCACGCCCTTTGCGTCGCGGTCGTACTGCATGAACACCAGGTTCCAGATTTCGATGTAGCGGTCGCCGTCGGCGTCGGGCGATCCTGGCGGGCCGCCGGCGATGCCGGGGCCGTGGTCGTAGAAGATCTCGCTGCAAGGACCGCAGGGGCCGGTGTCGGCCATCTGCCAGAAATTGTCCGACTGGTATTTCTGGCCACCGGGCTTGTCGCCGACGCGCACGATTCGTTCGCGCGGGACCTTGATGTCATCAGCCCACAAGCCATAAGCCTCGTCATCTGTGTGATACACCGTGACCCAGAGCCGCTCCGGCACCAGCTTGTACACCTTGGTGAGCAACTCCCAGGCGTAGCGAATGGCGTCTTGCTTGAAGTAGTCGCCGAAACTGAAGTTGCCCAGCATCTCGAAGAAGGTGTGGTGGCGCGCGGTGTAGCCGACGTTCTCCAGGTCGTTGTGCTTGCCGCCGGCGCGCACGCAGCGTTGGGACGTCGTGGCGCGCGGTGTGGCGCGCTTTTCCTTGCCGAGGAATACGTCCTTGAACTGCACCATGCCGGAGTTGACGAACAGCAATGTCGGGTCGTCGGTCGGCACCAGCGAGCTGGAAGCCACGATGGCGTGGCCCTGCGACTTGAAATATTCGAGGAAGCTCGCGCGGATCTGGTTCGATCGCATAGGCCCGCTATTCTAAAGGAAGGTCTGCGGCGCCCGGGCGCCGCAGACTCCCCGCCCGCCGGGCTACGCCGCGAGCCGGCCGTACTTCACCAGCCGCGCACGAATGCCCGTCTGCGTGCGCTGGTGCGCCACGGCCAAATCGCCGAGCGCATTCCCCGCGTCGAACGACGCGAGCAGCTTGCGGTCCTCGTCTTCCGACCACGGCTCCCCGGTTTTCGCCGGCAGCTGC
>Ga0137455_1000483_pt1 | contig 10860 bp, 7 predicted proteins | sample EasRivERMGT600_2_FD_102334 | JGI IMG/M metagenome (GOLD analysis project Ga0137455, IMG submission 102334) | Soil microbial communities from meander-bound floodplain in the East River, Colorado, USA - East River MetaG ERMGT600_2 | ecosystem: Environmental > Terrestrial > Soil > Floodplain ... | reverse complement strand
TTGCGGCCGGAAAGCCCCGTGCCGTCCTCGAAGCGCGTGCCCGTCATGCCGAGCAACTGGGCCTTGAGGTTCATCGCCAGCACGCACGAGTCTTTTCCGCCCGGGTAGGAACTCGCGAGCGCCGAGGCGGCGCGGTTTTCCGAAGCCATGAGGGCGAGGTGCAGCAGTTCGTCGCGCGTGAGCACGGTGCCGACCTGCAGGCGGGAGTGCGAGCCGCGTAGCCTGTCGACGTCCGCCTTGGTGATCGTCACCGGCTCGTCGGGGTCGAGTTCTGCGTCCAGCGTGACGATCGCTGTCATCAGCTTGGTGAGCGAGGCGATCGGCAGCGTCGATTCCATGTTCTTGCCGAGGAGGATCTCCCCGGATTGCTGGTCGATGACCAGGGCGGCCTGCGATTTCAGCGACGGCTGGCGCGGCTCGCGCGCGAACACCGGCGTCGAAACGACCGTCAGTGCAAGCAGCGAAATCGCGATGAACCGCACCCTTCCCCCCGGTTTCTTATTGAGCTGGTCAGTCTAGCCCTGGCTAAATTTATTTGCAACGAAAATAACAGGATACACGTGATACTTCACACGAGGTCGCGAAAACCGCTACGACGATGCCATAAGGGACCCGGGCCCGCCTCCACCTCAGGCCGCCGCCTGCTCGGCCTCCTCCTGCAGTTGCAGCGCCCACATCTGGGCGTAGGCGCCGCCTTGCTCCAGAAGTTCCCTATGGGTGCCACGTTCCAATATACGGCCTTGATCCAGAACGACAATCTGGTCTGCATCCATGACCGTGGAAAGGCGGTGAGCGATCACTAGCGTGGTGCGCCCCTTGGCGATGCGGTCGAGCTCGGCCTGGATGCCTTGCTCGGTTTCCGAATCGAGGGCGGAGGTGGCCTCGTCGAAGATGAGGATGCTCGGGTTTTTCAGGATGGCGCGGGCGATCGCGACCCGCTGCTTCTCGCCCCCGGAGAGCTTGAGGCCCCGCTCTCCCACGCGGGATTCGTAGCGGTCGGGCAGGCTTTCTATGAATTCGTGGATGTGCGCGGCCTTTGCCGCCTCGATCACCTCTTCGGACGAGGCGCCCGGCCGCCCGTAGTGAATGTTGTAGAGAATCGTGTCGTTGAAGAGCACCGTGTCCTGCGGGACGATGCCGATCGCCGCGCGCAGGGACGACTGCATCACGCCGCGGATGTCGGCGCCGTTGATGGTGATGCGGCCCGCGTTCACGTCGTAGAAGCGGAACAAGAGTCGCGCCAGAGTGGATTTTCCGGAGCCGCTCGCGCCCACCACGGCGACCTTGCTCCCGGCCGGGATCTCGAAGGACACGTCGAACAGGATCTGGCGCCGCGGCTCGTAGGAAAAGTCGACGCGCTCGAAACGCACGGTCGCGCTTCCCGCGCTTTTTCCAAGGGGCAACGGCGCTGCATCCGGCCGGTCCTGTATCTCGCGGTCCTCGGTGAGCAGGCGGAACATGCGGTCCATGTCGGCGAGCGCCTGCTTGATTTCGCGGTACACCATGCCCAGAAAATTGAGCGGGATGTAGAGCTGGATCAAAAGCCCGTTGACGAGCACCAGGTCGCCGAGCGTCAGGGTCTTCGCCACCACGCCCTCGGCCGCGAGGATCATGAGCAGCGTCACCGCGACGGCGATGATGCAGCTCTGCCCGATGTTGAGGAGCCCGAGCGAGGCTTCGTTCCTCACCGCCGCCGACTCGTACTTCTGCAGGTTCTCGTCGTACCGGCGCGCTTCGTATTCCTCGTTGTTGAAGTATTTCACCGTTTCGTAGTTGAGCAGGCTGTCGATCGCGCGCGTGTTGGCCTTCGAGTCCAGCTCGTTCGCCTGGCGGCGGATTTCCATGCGCCATTCGGTGATCGACACGCTGAAAGCGATGTAGAGGGCCACCGCGACAAAGGTGACCGCCGCGAAGCGCCAGTCGAACTTGGTGAGAAGGATGGCCGCCACCAGGCTGAATTCGAGGACCACCGGGACGATGGAGAAAAGCATGTAGGTCAGCAGCGTCGAGATCCCGCGCGTGCCGCGCTCGATATCGCGCGACACGCCGCCGGTATGGCGCTCCAGGTGAAAACGCAGCGACAGGCTGTGCATGTGGCGGAACACGGTGAGCGCGACGCGCCGGATGGCGCGCTGGGTCACTCGCACAAATACGACGTCGCGGAGCTCCGCGAACAGCGTCGTCGAAAACCTGAGGATTCCATAAGCGGCGAGCAGCGCGAGCGGCAGCACCAGCACCGCCGTCTGCGCGTCCAGCGAATCGACCACTTCCTTCAGGATGAGCGGCACGCCGACGTTGGCGAGCTTTGCGCCGATCAGGAACGCGAGCGCGATCGCCACCCGGAATCGGAATTCCCACAGATAGGGGAACAGCATCCCGACCGCGCGCCATTCGCTGCGCCGTTTCGGCGCGGCGGAATCCTTCAGCGGGACGGGCAGGACAAAGCTGCGGTGATCGTGGGCCATTGAGGACTGTCATGTTACATCGGGGCAGTGGAAAACCGGGGACAGACCACGGTTTTCGGATCCGCGGATCCTCACTGCCGTTCCCGCTGCCGTGCACCTTTGGATTTCTGCGCTGAAAACCGTGGTCTGTCCCCGGTTTTCCGGAGCGGCGTATCATGACGCATTGCGTTGGAGCGCCCAGAGAACATTCCGGAGGGCCCATGCCGCTCGCTGTCTGGATCGTCGCAGTCGTTGCCGTTTCTTTTGCGCTTGCCTATCTGAACTTCTCGGGCTGGACCTGGATTGCCGCGGGTGCGGTCCTGTTGCTCGCCGGCCTGGCCGGGGGAGCGTTCACACTGGATGCTTTTCTCGTTCTCGCGGCGATATTCACCGTCTGCAGCGTCGTGCTCGGCGTTTCACCGCTGCGCCGCCTGCTGGTTTCGCGCGCCCTTCTCACCTGGTATCGAGGGCAACTGCCGGCCATGTCCCAGACCGAGCAGGAGGCGATCGACGCCGGCACGGTGTGGTGGGACGGCGATCTTTTCTCCGGCCGCCCCGACTGGGGGAAGCTGCTCGCGGTGCCGCGGCCGAAGCTGACTCCCGAGGAACAGTCCTTCCTCGACAGCGAAACCGAGCAGTTGTGCGCGATGGCGAACGACTGGGAAACGACGCAGATCTATCAGGACCTGCCGCCGCACGTCTGGCAGTTCATCAAGGACAAGGGTTTCCTCGGGATGATCATCCCGAAAAAATACGGCGGCAAGGAATTCTCGGCGACCCTGCATTCGCAGGTCATCCAGAAACTCGGCACCCGCTGCAGCGCGGCCACGGTGCACGTCATGGTGCCCAATTCCCTGGGACCCGCCGAGCTGCTGCTGCACTACGGCACCGAGGAGCAGAAAAATCACACCCTGCCGCGGCTCGCGAAGGGCCTCGAAATTCCCTGCTTCGGCCTCACCAATCCGCATGCGGGCTCGGACGCCGCGTCGATTCCCGATTTCGGCATCGTGTGCAAGGGAATGTGGGAAGGCCGCGAGGTGCTCGGCATGCGCGTCACCTGGGAAAAGCGCTACATCACGCTCGGCCCCATCTCGACGCTGCTCGGGCTCGCCTTCCGCCTCCACGACCCGGACCATCTGCTCGGAGAGAAGGAAGACCTCGGCATCACCTGCGCGCTGGTGCGCACCGACACGCCGGGCGTCAACATCGGCCGCCGCCACAATCCCCTGAACGCCGTGTTCCAGAACGGCCCGAACTGGGGCAAGGACGTGTTCATGCCCCTGGACTGGATCATCGGCGGCCCGAAGATGGCGGGCCAGGGCTGGAGGATGCTGATGGAGTGCCTCGCCGCGGGACGCTCGATCTCGCTGCCCTCCTCGGGGACGGGCTACGCCAAGCTCGCCGCGCGCGCGACCGGCGCCTATGCGCGCGTGCGCAGCCAGTTCAAGACGCCGATCGGGAAATTCGAAGGCATCGAGGAGGCGCTCGCCCGAATCGGCGGCAACCTCTACACCATGGACGCGGCCCGCATGATGACCGCGGGCGCGGTGGACCTCGGCGAAAAGCCCTCGGTGATCTCGGCGATCGTCAAGTACCACCTCACCGAGCGCGGGCGCGCCGTGGTCAACGACGCGATGGATATCCTCGGCGGCAAGGGAATCTGTCTCGGCCCCAACAACTTCATGGGGCGCATCTACCAGCAGCTGCCCATCGCGATCACGGTCGAGGGCGCCAATATCCTCACGCGCAACCTCATCATCTTCGGGCAGGGAGCGATCCGCTGCCATCCCTTCGTGCTGAAGGAAATGAACGCCGCGCGCGAGGGCGACCTGAAGGGCTTCGACTCCGCGCTTTTCGGCCACGTCCGGCACGTCATGTCGAACAAAATGCGCGCCTTTCTCATGGCGATCACCGGATCGCGCTTCGTTTCCGTTTCGTCCAGGGCGGCGCCCGGGACGCACCGCTATTACCGGCACCTGACGCGGATCTCCGCCGCTTTCGCCTTCGTGGCGGATGTCTCGATGCTCGCGCTCGGAGGGTCGCTCAAGCGCCGGGAACGGATCTCCGCGCGCCTGGGCGACGTCCTCTCCATGCTCTACCTCGCCTCGGCGGCGCTCAAGCGCTTCGAGGACGAGGGCCGGCAGGAGGCCGACCTTCCGTTCTTGCACTGGTCGCTGCAGGACGCGCTCGCCCGCGCGGCCGAAGCGCTCGAGGGCGTGCTCGCGAACTATCCGAGCCGGCTGATCGGCCGCGGGCTGCGCCTCGCGGTCTTCCCGCTCGGCCAACGCTTCGCCCACCCCGACGACGCGCTGGGCCAGCAGGTCGCGCGCCTGCTCATCGCGCCTTCGGCCGCGCGCGACCGTCTCTGCGCCGGCATGTACCTGCCGAAAGCCGAGAGCGAGCCGCTCGGGTGTCTCGAGGCCGCGCTCGAGGCGACGATCAAGGCCGAGGCGGTCGAGGCCAAGATCCGCGCGGCGCAGAAGGCGGGAACGATACGCGGCAGGACGCCCGGGGAGCTGGCGCAGGCCGCGCTCGCAGCGAACGTCATCGGCGGCGAGGAGCAGGCTCTGCTCAAGCGCGCGGCGCTGTTGCGCGACGAAGTGATCCGCGTGGACGATTTCCCCCAGGATCTCGGACTGTCCGAAGCGCTCCGGCCCGCGCCGCCGCAGCGCGCCGCCGCCTGAAACCGGGGACAGACCCCTATTTTTCCCCGGTTTTGCCTTCATACGATGCGTAGTCAAAAATAGGGGTCTGTCCCCGGTTTCGTCGTGGCCAAAGACATCTACATCATCGACGGCGTGCGCACGCCGTTCCTGAAATCGCGCAACCGGCCGGGCCCGTTCTCGGCGAGTGATCTCGCCACCGCCGCCGGCAAAGCGCTGCTCGTGCGTCAGCCCTTCGCGCCGACCGAGCTCGACGAAGTGATCCTCGGCTGCGCCGCGCCCTCGGTGGACGAAGTCAACATCGGGCGCGTCGCGGCGCTGCGCATGGGTTGCGGGCAGAAGGTGCCGGGATGGACCGTGATGCGCAACTGCGCCTCGGGCATGCAGGCGCTCGACTCGGCGATGGCGAACATGCTCTCCGGGCGTTCGAACCTCGTGCTCGCGGGCGGGGTGGACGCGCTCTCGCGCGTGCCCCTTCTCTATTCGGACGTGATGGTCGTGTGGTTTTCGAACTTCATGGCGGCGAAGACCCCTCTGCAGAAGGCCGGCCTGTTCCTGAAACTGAAACCGACCCAGCTGCTCACCCCCATCATCGGCATCATGAAAGGCCTGACCGACCCCTACGTCGGCCTTCTCATGGGCCAGACGGCCGAAAATCTCGCCTGCCGTTTCGGGATCGGCCGCCGGCAAATGGACGAACTCTCCGCGGGGAGCCATGCCCGCGTCCTCCGCGCGCAGGAGAGCGGCGTATTCAACAATCCGCATGACGGTCTGGCGGCGGAAATCGCGCCGGTCTTCGACGACAAGGGCAATCTCTACAAGGACGACGACGGCGTGCGCAAGGACTCCACGGCGGAGAACCTCGCGAAGCTCAAACCCTTTTTCGACCGGAAGTACGGCAACGTCACCGCCGGAAATTCCTCGCAGATCACCGACGGCGCGGCGTGGCTGGTGCTCGCGAGCGAGGAGGCCGTGAAGCGCCACGATCTGAAGCCGCTCGGCCGCATCGTCGATTCCCAGTGGGCGGGACTCGATCCGGCGCAAATGGGCCTCGGGCCCGTGCACGCGGCGACACCGATACTCAAGCGCCATGGACTCGAGCTCAACGACCTCGATGCCTGGGAAATCAACGAAGCCTTCGCGGCCCAGGTGCTCGGCTGCCTCGCCGCCTGGAAAGAAGACAAGTACTGCCGCGAGGAACTGGGCCTCGACGGCGCGATGGGCGAGCTCGACACGGAAAAGCTCAACGCGGACGGCGGCGCCATCGCGCTCGGCCACCCGGTGGGCGCCTCGGGCGCGCGCATCGTGCTGCACCTGCTGCATTCGCTCAAGCGCGCAAAGGCCGGCAGCTCGGACCAAAAGCCGCGTCGCGGCATCGCCTCCATCTGCATCGGCGGCGGCCTCGGCGGCGCGATGCTGGTCGAGGCGCTCTAGTTGTCATGCTGGTCGAGGCGCTCTAGTTGTCGTCCCCGCGAAGGCGGGGACCCAGTGACGTGCAAAAGCTACCGTGCGTCTACATACTCGCCAGCAAGCGCAATGGCACGTTATACGTAGGCGTAACAAGCGAATTGGTAAAACGAGTTCACGAACACAAGCATGACCTCGCGGACGGCTTTACCAAGAAGTATCGGGTTCACGACCTGGTCTATTTCGAACCGTGCGAGGACATGAGTGCAGCGATTCAACGCGAAAAACAGATCAAGAAATGGAACCGCACGTGGAAAGTGCGACTCATTGAAGAACGCAATCCTTACTGGAATGATCTCTATAGTCAAATCCTGTAACGTCGCTAGATTCCCGCTTGCGCGGGAATGACGACAAAGAAATGCCCGGCACACACAAACACTGGAAACTCGAGACCGACGGCGACAACATCGTCTGGCTGTCGCTCGACAAGGAGGGCGCCTCCACGAACGTCCTGTCGGCCGACGTGATGGCCGAGCTCGACCGCATCCTCGACGAGCTGGGCGCGAAGACTCCGCGAGGGCTCGTCATCCGCTCCGGCAAGGACTCCGGATTCATCGCGGGCGCCGACGTCGAGGAGTTCACGAAGATCAAGGACGCCGATGACGTAATGAGAATGGTGAGGCGCGGCTGGGACCTGTACAACAAACTGGCGTCCCTGCCCTTCCCGACGCTTGCGCTGGTGAACGGCTTCTGCATGGGCGGGGGCCTCGAGCTCGCGCTCGCCTGCCGCTATCGCGTCGCGGTGGATCAGCCGGGAACGCGCTTCGCTCTTCCCGAAGTGATGCTCGGCATCCTCCCCGCCTGGGGCGGCGTCAGGCGCCTGCCGCGCCTGGTCGGCCCCACTGCGGCGCTCGACATGCTGCTCACGGGCCGGGCGGTGGATGCGCGCCGCGCCAGGCGTCTGGGTCTGGTGGATGCGGCGGTGCCGCCGCGCATCCAGGAGAACGCCGCGCGCATGATGGTGCTCGAGGCGCCCCGCCCGAGAAGGCTGCCCCTCGCGCAGGCGTTGATGAATTCGTCGCCGCTGCGACCGCTTGTCGCGTGGATGGCGCGAAGGCAGGTCGCGTCCCGGGCTTCGCCGGATCACTACCCCGCGCCTTACGCGATCCTCGAACTCTGGCGGAAATACGACGGCGATCCGTTCGCGCCGCGAGCCGAGGATCCGGCGTCGGTCATCGGGCTCCTGGAGGGCGACACGGCGCGCAACCTCATCCGCATCTTTTTCCTCCAGGAGCGCCTGAAATCGCTCGGCAAGGACAGCGACTTCAAGGCGAAACACGTGCACGTGGTCGGCGCCGGCGTCATGGGCGGGGACGTCGCCGCCTGGTGCGCGATGCGCGGCCTGACGGTGACGCTGCAGGACCAGAGCCCCGAGCGCCTCGCGCCGGCGATGAAGCGCGCGGCGGAGCTGTTCAAGCGCCGGCTGCGCGAACGATCCCGCATCCGGGACGCGCTCGACCGGCTGATTCCCGACGTCGCCGGCGACGGAGCGCGGCAGGCCGACGTCCTCATCGAGGCGATCTTCGAGAACCTCGAGGCCAAGCGCGAACTGTTCGCGAAGCTCGAAGCGCAGGCGAAGCCGGAGGCGCTCCTCGCCACGAATACGTCGAGCCTCAAGCTCGCCGACATCGGCGCGAAATTCAAAGATCCGTCGCGCCTGGTGGGAATCCATTTCTTCAACCCGGTGCCCCAGATGCAGCTGGTCGAGGTGGTCAAGGGCAAGGTCACCGGCGCGGAGATCGCGAAGCGGGCGGCGGCCTTCGTGCGGCAGATCGACAAGCTGCCCCTGCCGGTCAAGGATTCGCCGGGCTTTCTCGTCAACCGCGTGCTCGGTCCCTACCTCAACCAGGCGCTGCGCATGGTGGACGAAGGCGTCGCGCCGGAGACGCTCGACGCGGCGGCCGCGGCGTTCGGCATGCCGATGGGGCCGATCGAGCTGGCCGACACGGTGGGGCTGGACATCTGCCTCGCGGTGGGCAAGGAACTGGCGGGCGAGCGCGCGGAACCTCCGAGGAAACTCGCGGAACTCGTCGCTGCGGGAAATCTCGGCAAGAAGACGGGGCGCGGCTTCTACGTCTGGCGGGACGGCAAGGCGCGCAAAGGCGCCGGGGGCGGCGCCACGCCCGAGCTGACCGAGAAGCTCATCGCTCCCTACCTCGAGGAAGCGCAGGCGGCGGTCGCCGAGGGCATCGTCGCCGACGCCGATCTCGCCGACGCGGGGCTCATTTTCGGAACGGGTTTTGCGCCCTTCCGCGGCGGGCCGCTGAACTACCTGAAGAGCAAGGCCGGGAATTCCTGAGCGCCATGCCGGCCATGCAAGGCGTGGGCAGTTTCGTTATGGACTCTCAGGAATCGATTCGTGACGAAGCTGCCTGAAAACAGGGAGCCGGTGCTGCGCGTGGTGCCGATGCCGGCCGATGCCAACCAGCACGGCGACATTTTCGGCGGCTGGATCATGGCGCAGGTCGATATCGCCGGAGGCGTCCTCGCCGCGCGCCACGCGCGCGGCCGCGTCGCCACCATTGCGGTGAACTCGTTCCAGTTCAAGCAGCCGGTGTTCATCGGCGACGTGCTTTCCTTCTACGGCGAAATCGTGCGCGTGGGCAACACCTCGATCACGGTCAACGTCGAGGTGTACGCGCAGCGCAATCCCACGGACATCGAGACCGTCAAGGTGACCGAGGCGACGCTCACTTACGTCGCCACCGGCCCGGACCGCAGGCCGCGCGCCGTCCCGCCGCTTCCCGATCCGAAGCGATGAAGGAGCCGGCCGCCCGGCCGCAAGTCGCCTTCGCGGCGCTCCGTCACCGGAGCTTTCGCGCCTATTTCGCCACGTCGGCCGCCGCGATGATGGCCGACAACGTCGAGCACGTCATCAGCTACTGGGTGATGTTCGAGAAATTCCATTCCCCGGCGCTCGCGGGGTTCGCGGTGCTCAGCCACTGGCTGCCGTTCCTTCTCTTCTCGGTGTACTTCGGGGCGCTCGCCGACCGCTACGACTGCCGGCGCGTCATCCAGTTCGCGCTCGTTCTCTTCATGGGGGTGTCGCTCGCCTGGGGCCTGCTCTTCCTCACCGATACGATCGAGCTGTGGCACGCGATGGTCCTTTTGACCGTGCACGGGATGGCCGGGGTGATGTGGGGACCGGCGAGCCAGCTCCTCGTCCACGACATCGTCGGATCCGAAGAGCTGCAAAGCGCGATCCGCCTCTCCGCCACCAGCCGCTACCTGGGCCTGCTGATGGGGCCCGCGGTGGGCGGCGGGCTGATGCTGGTCCTCGGTCCGCCCGCGGGGCTTCTGGTCAACGTGCTGATCTACGTTCCTTTGCTCCTCTGGCTCTGGAAAGTCCCCTACGACGGACATCGCCGTCAGGCACAGGGGGCGAAGCGGAGCGCAACCGGTCTCGCCGACACGGTCGCGCTTCTGCGCGGTGTCTCGGGCAACCGCACGATTTTCTCGATGATCCTTCTGGCGGGCGTCTCTTCGTTTTTCGTCGGCAACGCGTTCCAGGCCCAGATGCCGGAGTACGCGCACGACCTGGGCACGGACGACGCCGGCGTGCGCTACAGCATCTTGCTCGGAGCCAACGCCGCCGGAGCCCTCACGGGCGGCCTCATCCTGGAGAGCAGAGGACTGCTTCAGGCGCGCCCGCAGACGGCGATCGTCTTCACGGTGCTTTGGTGCCTGGTCATTGCGGGATTCGCCGCGGCCACGAACTATCCCCTCGCCGTCGCGCTCATGTTCGTCGCCGGATTCCTGAACCTTGCCTTCAGCGCCATGTCGCAGACGCTCGTCCAGCTGAACGCTCCGGCGCAGCTGCGCGGCCGCCTGATCGGCCTGTACAACACCGCGAACAACGGCCTGCGCGCTTTCAGCGGCGTCACCGTGGGACTGGTCGGCAGCCTGATCGGCATCCATTGGTCGCTCGCGCTCTCCGCGCTCGCGCTCCTTGCGTGCGCCCTCGCGCTTTGGGCGTTCTCGATGAGGGCTTAGGGTCGCCCCGCCCGTCATTCCGGACGCGCGCAGCGCGAGCCGGAATCCAGCGGCTTCTTAGAGACACTGGATTCCCGCTTTCGCGGGAATGACGAACCTAGCGCTTCGGCGCCTTGAAGTGCCTGGACAACTCTAGCTTGGCGATGGCGTTGCGGTGCACTTCGTCGGGTCCGTCGGCGAAGCGCAGCGTGCGCGCGCTGGCGTACATGTAGGCGAGCGGGAAATCCTCCGACACGCCGGCGCCGCCGTGCGCCTGCATCGCCCAGTCGAGCACCTTGCACGCGACGTTGGGC
>Ga0137455_1000481_pt1 | contig 10878 bp, 11 predicted proteins | sample EasRivERMGT600_2_FD_102334 | JGI IMG/M metagenome (GOLD analysis project Ga0137455, IMG submission 102334) | Soil microbial communities from meander-bound floodplain in the East River, Colorado, USA - East River MetaG ERMGT600_2 | ecosystem: Environmental > Terrestrial > Soil > Floodplain ... | reverse complement strand
GCCCGAGGAGTTCCTCGGCGACGTGATGGGCGACCTGTCGTCCAAGCGCGGCCGCATCCTCGGCACGGAGTCCGACGGCCACTACCAGAACATCAAGGTGCTCGTGCCGCAGGCGGAGATGTACAAGTACGCGACCCACCTGCGCTCGATCACCCAGGGCCGCGGAGCCCATTCGGCGCGCCGCTCCCACTACGAAGAGGTGCCGCGCGAGCTCGCCGATCGGGTCATCGCCGCGGCCCGTGCCGAGAAGGAGGCGGGCGCGCACGCCTAGGGCGCCCGGCACCTCATGTCCGGTCATTCCAAATGGGCGACGATCAAGCGCAAGAAGGCCGCGACCGACCAGGCCCGCGGCAAGATGTTCTCGAAGTACATCAAGGAGATCACCCTCGCCGCGCGTCAGGGCGGTGATCCCGAAATCAATCCACGGCTGCGCACCGCGATCGCGGCGGCCAAGTCGGTGAACATGCCGGCCTCGAACATCGAACGCGCGGTCAAGCGCGGCACGGGCGAGGTCGAGGGCGTCGCGTACGAGGAGACCCAGTACGAGGGCTACGGGCATGGCGGTGTCGCGCTGCTCGTCGAGGTGGCGACCGACAACCGCAACCGCACCGCCGGCGACGTCCGCCACATCTTCACCAAGTTCGGCGGCAAGATGGGTGAGGCCGGGAGCGTGGCGCATCTCTTCAAGCCGCGCGGCGTCATCCTCGTCGAGCGGTCGGCGCTGGGTGAGGACGCGATGATCGAGCTCGCGCTGGAGGCCGGCGCCGACGACGTCTCGACCGAGGGCGACACCTACGAGATCCTGACGCCGCCGTCGCGCTTCGAGGCGGTCAAGGAGGCGCTGGCGACGCGCAAGGTGGCGACCCAGAGCGCGGAGCTCACCAAGCTGTCGTCGCTCCAGGTGCCGGTGAGCGAAAGGGATGCCGAGGCGATCCTGCGGCTCGTCGACGCGCTGGAAGACCACGACGACGTCCAGAAGGTCTACTCGAACTTCAGCGTCCCCGACGAGGTCCTCGCCCGGTTGTCGCGCTAGGGAGGCGTCGCGATGAAGGTCCTCGGATTGGACCCCGGTAGCCGCCGCACCGGATACGGCCTGGTCGAGCGCTCGGGAAACCGCTTCGTCGCCCTCGACCACGGGACGGTCGCTCCGCGCGCCCGCCTGGATCTGCCGCACCGGCTGCTCGAGATCGCCGAGAGGGTGAGCGAGCTGGTGGAGCGCCACGCCCCCGACTGCGTCGTCGTCGAGGAGGCCTTCTACCACGAGAGCGTCCGCTCGACCCTGGTCCTCGGGCACGTACGCGGCGCCCTGCTGGTCGCGGCGCTACGACATGGCGTCGAGGTCTCGGAGTACAGCCCGCGCGAGATCAAGCAGAGCGTCGTGGGCACCGGCGCGGCGACCAAGGAGCAGGTGGCCTTCATGGTGCGCCGGCTGCTCGGGATCCGCGGTGCGCTCCCGCCGGACGCCGCCGACGCGCTGGCGGCCGCGATGTGTCACCTCCACCGCGCGCGCCTGTCCCCGCCGGCGCGGGCCGCGACCGACGCGGCGCGGCGGCTCGAGGCGCTGCTGGCCCGGCGGGGGCGCGCGTGATCGCCTCGATCCGCGGCGTGCTCGCCGAGAAGACCGGGTCGCATTGCGTGGTCGAGGCGGGGGGCATCGGCTACCTGGTCGGCGTGTCGACCCAGACCGCCCGGGCGCTGCCCGAGCCCGGCGAGCCCGTCTTCCTCCATACCCACCTGGTGGTGCGCGAGGACGCGCAGCTCCTGTTCGGCTTCGCGGAGCTCGAGGAGCGCCGGTTGTTCGAGCTGCTCATCACCGTGAGCGGCGTCGGACCCAAGGTCGCGCTCGCCGTGCTCTCCGGCCTGCGAACCGCCGATCTGGCGCGCGCGATCCGCGACGAGAACCTCGCCGCCCTGGTGGGCGTGCCGGGCGTCGGCCGCAAGACGGCGGAGCGCCTGGTCGTCGACCTGCGCGACAAGCTCGAGGTCGTCACCGCCGCGGCGCCCGCGCCGGAAGCCCGCGGCGTCCTGCCGCGCGCCGGGCGCTGGGACGACGCGGTCGCGGCGCTGGTCCGTCTCGGCTACAGTCAGCCACAGGCAACCCAGGCGGTGCGCCGCATCGCCGGCGACGACGAAGCCATGACGGTCGAGGACGTCGTTCGGCGCGCGCTCGCCCAGCTCGGCAAGCAGATCGCCGCCACGCGCTAGGAGGGCTCGTGATCGAGGGAACGAAGCCTCGCCCGCAGGGACGCTCCGAGCACCCGCCCCGCATGGCCGACCCCGAGCCGTCGGGGGAGGATCTCCAGGAAGAGACCCGGCTCCGCCCTTCGCGCCTCGATGACTTCGTCGGGCAGCCGGCCCTCAAGGAGCAGCTCCGGATCTTCCTCGAGGCCGCCCGCCGGCGCGGCGAGGCGCTCGACCACGTCCTGTTCCATGGCCCGCCCGGGCTGGGCAAGACGACGCTCGCCGCCATCCTGGCGCACGAGCTGGGCGTGGAGGTCACCCAGACGTCGGGTCCGGTGATCGAGCGTCCCATGGATCTCGCGGGGCTGCTCACCAACCTGGGTGCGCGCGGGATGCTGTTCATCGACGAGATCCACCGCCTGAGCCCGGTGGTCGAGGAGTACCTCTACCCCGCGCTCGAGGACTTCATGCTCGACATCCTGCTCGACCGCGGCCCCAGCGCCCGATCGCTCAAGCTCAACCTCGAGCGTTTCACGCTGGTCGGGGCGACCACCCGGGCCGGCCTGCTGTCCGCGCCGCTGCGCGCCCGGTTCGGCGTCACGCTGCGGCTGGACTACTACGGCGCCGACGACCTCGCCAGCATCGTGAACCGCTCGGCCGGGATCCTCGACGTCGCCGTCACCCCCGAGGCCGCGGTCGAGATCGCGCGGCGTGCGCGGGGCACCCCGCGCATCGCCAACCGCCTGCTGCGCCGCGTGCGCGACTACGCGTTGATCAAGGCGGACGGCGCGATCACGCTGCCGGTCACCCGCGAGGCGCTCAAGCTGCTCGAGGTGGACGGGCGGGGGCTCGACGAGATGGATCGGCGCCTGCTCGAAGCACTGATCCACAAGTACCAGGGCGGGCCGGTGGGGCTGGCGACGCTGGCTGTCGTCGTGGGTGAGGAGCCCGGGACGCTCGAGGACGTCTACGAGCCGTTCCTGATCCAGGAGGGCTTCATCAAGCGCACCTCCCGCGGCCGCGAGGCGACGCTGCTCGCCTACACCCATCTCGGCCTCCCCGGCCCTGCCGGCATGGTGCGCGAGCCGTCGCCCCAGCCGGAGCTCCCTCTGCCCTGACCGCGGCGAGCTCCGCGGCCGATCGCGCCGCCCCCACGTGCGTCTCGCCGATCTCGACTACGAGCTGCCGCCCGAGCTGATCGCGCAGCACCCTCCGCAGCGGCGTGAGGACGCGCGACTCCTCGTCGTCGACCGCGGCCGCGACGCGCTCCACGACACCACCGTGACCGACCTGATGGCCTGGCTGCGTCCCGGCGACGTGCTCGCGCTCAACGAGACGCGCGTGCGCCCGGCGCGGCTCGAGGTGCGCCGGCCGACCGGAGGCCGGATCGTGCTGCTGGTCGTCCGTCCCGCCGAGCCGCCGGGCCATTGGCGCGTGCTCGCCCGTCCGGCGCGGAACGCGCGCGCGGGGACCCGGCTGGAAACCCCCGACGGGAGCCTGGCGCTCGAGGTCACGGCCGAGGAGCCGGACGGCGCGCGGGTCGTGCGTGTCATCGCCGGCGACCTCGACGACGCCCTGCGCCGCCTGGGCGAGGTCCCGTTGCCGCCCTACATCCACCGCGCGCCGGAGCCGGGCGACCGCGAGCGCTACCAGACCGTCTTCGCGCGCGTCGACGGCGCGGTCGCAGCGCCCACCGCCGCGCTGCACTTCTCCGAGTCGCTCCTGGCACAACTCGAGGGCGCGGGCGTGGGCGCCGTCCGGGTGCTCCTCCACGTCGGGCCCGGCACCTTCCGGCCGATCGTGGAGGAGGATCCACGCCGACACCGGATGGACGAGGAGTGGTACGAGGTCGCGGCGGAATCGGCCGAGGCGCTCGCCGCCGCGCGCCGGCGTGGCGGTCGCATCGTCGCGGTCGGAACGACCGTGGTGCGAGCCCTGGAATCGGCCTGCGACGCCAACGCCGGCGTGCTCGCCGGGGCCCGCGGCTGGACCCGCGCCTTCATCCATCCGCCCCACGCCTTTCGCGCCGTCGATGCCCTGGTCACCAACTTCCATCTGCCGAGGACCAGCCTGCTGCTGCTGGTCGCCGCTTTCGCCGGCCAGGACCTGGTGCGCCGGGCCTATGCCCACGCGGTGGCGGAGCGGTATCGCTTCTACTCCTACGGAGATGCGATGCTGATCGTCTGAGGCAGCGCGGGTTGAGCGATCGCGGCGCGGCCCGATATAATCGTGCGCTCGCGATCGGGGGATCAGCCCGCCTATGACCGGGTGGGCTTTGACCCAAGTCTATCAACGTCTTACAGCGGCGGATTCCCGTGCTTCTTGAACGGGAGACTCTGCCGCTTGTTCTGCAGCATCTCGAGCGCGGCGATCAGCCGGGGGCGCGTGTCCACCGGGTCGATCACGTCGTCGAGGTAGCCGAGCTCGGCCGCGATCCAGGGGCTGGCGAAGCGGTCGTTGTACTCGGCCACCCGCTTCCGCCGCTCGGCCGCCGCATCCTTGGCCTTCGCCAGCTCGTCGCGATAGAGGATGTTGACCGCGCCCTCGGCGCCCATGACCGCCATCTCGGCGCTGGGCCAGGCGACGTTGTAGTCGCCGCGGATGTGCTTGCTCGACATGACGTCGTAGGCCCCGCCGTAGGCCTTGCGGACGACGACCGTGAGCTTGGGCACCGTCGCCTCGCAGTAGGCGTAGAGCAGCTTGGCGCCATGGCGAATGATCCCGCCCCACTCCTGCTGGGTGCCGGGCAGGAAGCCGGGCACGTCCTCGAAGGTGACGAGCGGGACGTTGAAGGCGTCGCAGCAGCGCACGAACCGCGCGCCTTTGACCGACGAGTCGATGTCGAGCACGCCGGCCAGCACATTGGGCTGATTGCCGACGACGCCGACCGGGCGGCCGTTGAGCCGGCCGAAGCCGACGATCAGGTTGCGGGCGAAGTGCTCGTGGACCTCGAAGAAGTCGCCGTCGTCGAGCACCCGTCGCACCAGATCCTTCATGTCGTAGGGCTTGTCCGGCGAGTCCGGCACCAGGGTGGCGAGCTCGGGATCGCGACGCTCGACCGGGTCCCGGGGCTCACGCCGCGGCGGATCCTCCGCGTTGTTCGACGGCAGGAAGGTCAGCAGGCGCTTGACGTGCCGGATCGCGTCGGCGTCGTCGCGGGCGGCGAAGTGGGCCACCCCGCTCTTGGTGTTGTGCGTCATCGCACCGCCGAGGTCCTCGAACGAGACCTCCTCGGACGTGACCGCCTTGATCACCTCGGGCCCGGTCACGAACATGTGGCTGGTGCCCTCCACCATGATCGTGAAGTCGGTGATCGCCGGCGAGTAGACCGCCCCTCCGGCGCAGGGGCCCATGATCGCCGAGATCTGCGGCACGACCCCCGAAGCCAGCGTGTTGCGCAGGAACACATCGGCGTAGGCGCCGAGGGAGAGGACGCCCTCCTGGATCCGGGCTCCCCCGGAATCGTTGAGCCCGATCACCGGCGCGCCGTTGTCGAGCGCGAGGTCCATGATCGCGCAGATCTTCCTGGCGTTCGCCTCGCTCATCGTGCCGCCGAACACGGTGAAGTCCTGGGCGAACACGTAGGCGAGGCGCCCCTCGACGGAACCCCAGCCGGCGACCACGCCGTCCCCGGTGATCCGGCGGTCGTCCATGCCGAAGTCGCGCGCGCGATGGGTGACGAAGCCGCCGATCTCCACGAACGAGCCGGGGTCCATCAACAGCTCGAGCCGCTCCCGTGCGGTGAGGCAGCCCTTCTCGTGGATCCGGGCGATGCGCTCCGGGCCCCCGCCGGCGAGCGACTGCTCGCGGCGCTTGCTCAGTTCGGCGAGGCGCTGCTCTCGATTCACGCGGTCCTCCGTGGCCCCGGGTGTCGGGCGGGCGCGAGGGTAGGGACGCCGTGGGAGAGGGTCAAGCGCGAAGCCGGAGCCGCGGCGGCGCATGCGGGACTTCGCGCGTGACGATCACGCCCTGGGAGCTGCTCACGCCCTGGCTCGCGCCCCCGCCGGGGCCGCTCGCGCTGGGCGGATGGACGCAGAACCTGGTGTTCGTCGTCCTTTTCTGCGGCCTGGTCGACTTCGTCAAGCTGCTGGTCGAGCTGCTCGGACGCAGCCAGGAGCGCCGCTTTCGCTCCGATCCGACCCACGTGAGCGCCGTGATCCCGAGCCGCAACGGCGGGGCCGTGCTGAGGGAGACGATCGGCGAGCTGCGGCGAACCGTTCCCCCGGAGCGCATCCTCGTCGTCGACGACGCCAGCACCGATGAGACGTCGCAGACCGCCCGCGACCTCGGCTGCCAGGTGCACCGGTTCGAGAAGCGCAAGGGCAAGGCGGCCGCGATCAACTTCGCCGTCCATCGGGTGCGGACCCCCTACGTGCTCCTGCTCGACGACGACACCCGCATCGGCACCGCCCGGGTCCCGACCTCGCTGCTCTCCGACGACGGCTACGACGCGGTCGCCTTTTACGTGCTGCCGGACCGGCGCGACCGCGACGGGGCGCGGGGCAACAACTTCCTCGGCCACGTCCAGCGCTACGAGTATGCGAAGAGCATGGAGATCGGGAAGCGGTTCCACGACGTCACCCAGTCGGTGAGCTGCGTCTCCGGGGCGGTCGGATTGTTCCGCACCCAGGACCTCGACGCCTTTCACCACGGACACACCGGCGTGTTTCAGGGCGAGGATCTGCAGCGCACGATCATCCATCTGCTCCATCGGCGCCGCATCGTCTTCGCGGCCGAGTCGGTGTGGACGGTGGCGCCGAGCACGATCGGAGCCTGGGTGCGCCAGCGGTTGTTCGGATGGTATCCGGGCCTCTACCACCAGGCCGCCAACTTCGGCCGCCTGCTGTTCCGCGAGGGCGCCTCGTGGCGCCTGCGCTACGAGATGACCTACAACCTCTATACCCTGGTGAGCGACCCGCTCAAGACCTGGTCCGTGGTCGTGCTCACGCTGACGCCGGGCTTGCGCTGGTGGGCCGTCGTCCTGTACTTCAGCTACCTCGCGTTCGAGTTGTATCCGTGGTGGGTGATCCGGATTCCCGGGACGGGCCGGCGCGCGCCGATTCCGGTGCTCCTGTTCTACCCGATCTACGGGGCGGCCAACACGGTGGTGCGCACGCTCTCGCTGTTGAGCTGGTTCTGGCTCCGCTTCGTCACGGGTACGATGCGCCCGCGGCGCGGCCCCAAGGATCGGATCGAATGACCGCGACCCGGATGGTCCTGGCAGCGGCCCTGGCCGCGCTCACCCTCGCGAGCCTGCCGGCGCCGGCGACGGCGGCGGGACGGCTCGGCGCGCTGGCCCGGTACTGGGAGTTCAGCGACGGCAACGACCTGCGCGACCTGATCGGCTACTGGGCGCCCGGTCCCTTCCACGTCCAGCTCGAATACTGGGACTTCGTCGACGAGGACACCGACGACCAGTTCCGCCCGGAGGTCGGCATCCATCTCCGCGACCGGCGCCGGTCCGCCTACAACTTCCAATACCGGCACGAGGGCCGCCGGCAGGACCGGCTCTGGGTGGGGACCGACCAGGTGTTGAGCAACCACTTCGTCGGGCGGGTCCAGGGGAGCCCGATCTTCTCCTCGGAGAACAAGACGCTCTGGGTGGTCGACGTCGGCCTCGACTACTACTGGGGCTCCTGGAACTTCGCCTCGGCGACGGTGGTGCGCGATCCGCGCAGCGGGGGGCTGTGGGTGGTGCCGGTGCGGATGCGGCTCGCCAACGAGCGCAACGACTGGATCCAGGCCACGCTCGCACCGGCGAGCGAGCGCTCGCTCGGCTGGGCGCTCGACGCCAAGTGGGGCTGGGCGATCGTCGGCGTCGAGCGCAACAGCCGCTACGATTTCACCGACGTCGACAATCTGATCTTCACCGCCGGCGTGGAGTTCGTCGTCGGACAATAGCTACGAGCCGCGGAATCGCCCCCGGGACGGCGGATGGTGTAACGTCGGCCGACCCCCAATCCCGGTGCGGAGGCCCATGATTCCGACGCAAGTCGACAGCCTGTGGTGGAACGCATCGTTCCTCCATGGGCTGGAGCTCACGCCGCTGGCGATCGTCCGCGTGGGCCTGATCTTCGTCGGCGCCTACCTGCTCTCCGTGCTCCTGCGCCGCGCCCTGTCCCTGACCGCGATGCGCCAGGAGATCGACCCCAGCGTGCGCTACTCGCTGGGGCGCCTGCTGAATCTGGTCTTCCTGCTGATCGCGGGGTTGATGTCCCTGCGGACGATCGGGCTCGACATCGGCTCGCTCGCGGTGATCGGCGGCGCGCTGGGGATCGGCATCGGCTTCGGGCTCCAGGGCATCGCCGCCAACTTCGTCGCCGGGCTGGTCCTGCTGTTCGAGCGGCCGATCCGGGTGGGCGACCGGATCTCGCTGGGCACGCTCGACGGCGACGCCGTGAGCCAGATCAACGGCTACGTCCGGGCGATCCGGCTGCGCGCCACGACGGTGCTGACGCCCGACAACATCACCCTGATCGTGCCCAACCAGGACCTGGTGACGCGTACCGTGGTCAACTGGTCGCTCGGCGAGCTCAAGATCCGGATGCGGCTCGGCATCGGCGTGGCCTACGACAGCAATCTCGAACAGGTGCGCCGGGTGATGACCGAGGTCGCCATCGCCCACCCGGAGACGTTGAAGGACCCTGCGCCCGAGATCCGCGTCATCGACACGGCGAGCTCCCATCTCCAGTTCCAGCTCCTGGTGTGGATCGGCGACCCGCGCCGGCGCGGCCGGATCGAGAGCGACCTGCGCTGGGCGCTGATCGAGCGGTTCCACACCGAGGGCATCGTCATTCCGTTCCCCAGGAGCGACGTTCGCTGGCTCGGGGGCGAGCCCCCGGCCGGCGGCCGGCGCCCGGGCGATTCCTGAATCGAGGAGGCTCTGATGCCCCCCACACTGATGGAGCGAATCCAGGTCGACCTCGTGGTGGCGATGAAGTCCCGCGAGGCGGAGACGCTGAGCACGCTGCGCATGCTCAAGTCCGCGCTGATGGAGGCCAAGACCAGGAAGCCGAAGGACGCGATCCTCGGCCCCGAGGAGGAGCTGGACGTCGTGCGCCGCTACGCCAAGAAGCGCCGCGAGGCGATCGAGGAGTTCCGCCGGCTGGGTCGCGAGGATCTGGTCGAGCGCGAGGAGCGCGAGATCGTGGTCGCCGGGCGCTACCTGCCACAGTCGCTCCCGGATGACGAGCTGCGAGCGCTGGTGACGGCGGCGGTGCAGAAGACGGGCGCGTCGGGACCGAAGGACGCGGGCAAGGTGATCGGCGCGGTCATGGCGGAGGCGAAGGGGCGGGCGGAAGGTGGGGCGGTGTCGAAGCTGGTTCGCGAGGCGTTGGGCGGCGGTTGATCCTCTTTCCCGCGCCGCAACCCCTCGTTGTGGGGGCAGGGGCGCGGCGTGGGGCATGGTCGTCTCTCGCCGCCGTTCGGAGCGCGCATCCCTGCGCGCTCCTCACTAATTGCGCGGCGGCGCTCGCCATCCTGGCTCGCAGGCGCGCCGCCGCTTGGTTGCGGCGAGAGACGACCATGCCCCACGCCGCGCTCCGCTTGCGTCGATGGGAAAGCACCTCGTTGCGAGGCCCCGCCGCATCTACGGCAGGCTGTCGGCGAACGAGGTGTCGGGTTCTGTACCTAATTGCTCTTCTTCGGACTCCGACTCGTCGCTGAGATCCTGGACGGTGTCGGGTGGGGGTGGGGCGCCGAAGAGCCATTCGGCGGCGGAGGGGTGGGGGGCGTCGCCTCGGGCGGCGCGCAGCTCGTCTTCGGTGATGAACCCTCGCCGAGCCATGCGCCCCAGGATGGTCTTCATCCGGCGCTCGATCCGCCGCGAGGGCTCGAGCGGGGAGTAGCGGCGTGGATTGATGATGATCGACGCGAGCAGCGCGGCCTGGCGCGCATCGAGCTCCGAGGCGCCGACGCCGAACCAGTGGCGGGCGGCGGCCTCGGCGCCGAAGATCCCGTCCCCCCACTCGATGGTGTTGAGGTAGAGCTCGAAGATCCGCCGCTTGCTGAGCGTGGCCTCGAGGCGCCGCGCGAGCAGCACTTCGCGGAGCTTGCGCGTCAGAGTGCGCTCGTTGCCGAGGAAGAGGTTGCGGGCGAGCTGCTGGGTGATCGTGCTGCCGCCGCGGACGATCCGCCGCTTCTGCCAGTTCCGGCGCGCGGACTCACCGATCTCGTGCCAGTCGAGCCCGCCGTGCGCGTAGAAGGCGTCGTCCTCGGCGATGAGCACGGCGCGGCGGAGCAGCGGCGAGATCGTGGAGTAGGGGACCCAGCGCTGATCGATCCGGTAGGGCCGGGGTCGGGCCTCGGCCTCGCGGTGGCGCATCAGCGCGGTGCGTCGCGGGGCGGTGCGGGCGAGCGCCGCGACGTCGAAGCGGGACACGTCGGCGGCGAGCACCATCACCAGCGCCACCACGCCGACGACCGCGGCGAGGGCGAGCGCGAGCAGCGCCCGCTTCACGATCGGCGCGAGCGCGCCCCGGAGGCGCGCGGAGCGCTCAACGGGCCGTGGCGGGCCCGACGACGACGGCGGTCATGTCGTCGCTCTGAACCGCGCTGCCGCGGAATCGCGCCACCTCCTCGAACAGATGCCCGATGACCCCCGCCGAGGGCAGAGGGCACGACTGCCAGATCGCCCTGATCCGGTCCTCGCCGAACTCCTGGCCGCGGGTGTCGAGGGCCTCGGAGATGCCGTCGCTG
>Ga0137455_1000480_pt1 | contig 10904 bp, 10 predicted proteins | sample EasRivERMGT600_2_FD_102334 | JGI IMG/M metagenome (GOLD analysis project Ga0137455, IMG submission 102334) | Soil microbial communities from meander-bound floodplain in the East River, Colorado, USA - East River MetaG ERMGT600_2 | ecosystem: Environmental > Terrestrial > Soil > Floodplain ... | reverse complement strand
TCGAAACCCCGGCTCGCAATCATGAACGCGGTCCACGATCTGCCCGTGCTGGTCGCCCGCGACAAAGGGTTCTTCAGGGACGAGGGCCTGGACATCGAGTTCGTGACCACGCCGGGTATGGCCCAGGTCACGACCTCCCACTCTGTCAAGTTCGATACCGTATTCGACCGTCCGCTTGACTCGGTATACAACGAGGGTGGCATCGACCAGTATCGGATGTGCGAATGGGGCATCATGAAGCGCGCCGTCGAGGCCGAGTGCTCGGGGCTCCGCCGGCGCAAGATCGTCGCGCTGGGCGCATCGATGTCGAAGTTCGCCATCGCGGTTGCCCGCGACTCCAGGATCTACGAGCCCGAAATGCTCAAGAACATGGAGATTGCGGTGACGCCGAATAATGGCTCGCACTTCACCACGCTCAAGCTGATGGAAGGGTTCCTGAAGCCAGAGCACGTCAAGACGACCTCCGCAGGCTCGATGCCCAAGCGCATCGAGGCGTTGAAGCAAGGCAAGGTCGCGGCGGTGAGCCTCATGGAGCCCTGGATCAGCGTGGCGCAGAAGATGGGACTGCGCATCCTGATCGAGTCGCATTCGACACGCAGCGAGGCGGCCAGCGACGATCTCGACGGCAAGACGCTCGCGGCGATGTTCCGGGCCCAGGCGCGGGCGGTCAAGGAACTCGAAAAGGACCCTACCCCGTACGTCCACTACTTCGTCCGCGAGACCGGCGGGCTCCTGGAGCCCCACGAGTTCCAGACCTGGCGCCTGCTGCACGCCGCGCCACAGCCCTACACGCGCGAGCGCTGGGAAGACACCTACAACTGGTCCGTCAAGTGGAACATGACGGTGCCCGGCGCCTCCTACGAGAATATTGTCGACAACCGCGCCTGGCAGTAGTGCAATCACGCGCGGAAGGGCGTTGATTAGTACTCTTCACTCCTCGCCAGGCCGTACAAGAAAAACCCCGCCGCAGCGGGGTTTCGCACGTAAAAGCAAACTTCAAGCGGCTTTCAGATTGGTCGCGGAGACCTTGCCGTTGCTGCCCTTCTCCACGTCGAACGAGATTTTCTGCTTCTCGCTCAGCGTGCCGAGGCCCGCGCGCTCGACCGCGGAGATGTGCACGAACACGTCCTTCGAGCCGTCATCGGGTTGAATGAAGCCGAAGCCCTTAATGGTGCTGAAAAACTTTACGGTGCCGGTAGACATGATGTCCTCCAGATATGGCGTGGCCGCGCGCGACAGCGCGCGAGGCATCAAAATTACCTGTGGGAGAGGACCGGAAATGCCAGCCGGACTCGAACTGCAGACAGACCCAAAGCGCATTCGACACCGCCATTGTAACACCTCAGTGTTTCGTGAGCGCCGAGTGGTGAGCGGCGCCCTTGGTAAATAGACCACACGAAGCCGCTGAAGCTGCGCCGGCCTGAGCCGCCTCTTCCCCAAAACTCTTGCCAAGAACGCCGGCAGCGCCCATACTCGCGGGTCACATCGGCCGCCGGCAGTCAGTCGCCTTGTTTCCGGACGGCCTCGTAATCTCCCTGATCGATGCCGCGCCCATCCCGGGCCCGGGTCCCAGGAAGCTCACGCGCAGGACACACGACCGCGGGATGGCGGCAGCGCCGCTTGGACCTGCCAGGGGAACTCGCATGGCAAAGGAAGAGCTGATCGAATTGGTGGGCATCGTCAACGAAGTACTGCGCAATGCGGTATTTCGCGTGACGCTCGACAACGGCTGTGCAGTGATGGCCCACGCCTCGGGCAAGATGCGCCTGCGCCGCATACGCATCCTCGCCGGCGACCGTGTCACCGTCGAGATGTCGCCTTACGACCTGACAAAGGGCCGTATCAACTTTCGGCATAAGGACGCCAGCGCCCCGCCGCCGATGGCACCGCGGCCGTCGTACCTGCGGCGGCGATAACGCGTCAGGAGATAGACCACAAAGTGACCGTTTCAAAATGACTGAACGTCATGGGCGCTGAGAAAGCCTCTGGTTCGCGGTCTTGCGAACCGCCCGCCAGTCACCCGTGGCGCTGCCCTTCAAATCGCCGCTCATCGTGTCGCCATTCACGCGGCCAACATAGTCAGCGCCACCAACGGTGAAGCTGATTAGATTCCCGTGCAGCCGCCCATTCAGAATCGGCGCGCGGGTGCCGCCCGAGGACAGCGTGCCCGTGAGCTCCTGGAACTTCTGCTCGAGCGCAAGGTGTCCATTGGGAAGGCGCCAGGTGCCCGCCACCCTGGCCGGCACGATGTACAGGTAGGCGGTGCACCAGCTTTCGCATTCGCCGTCTGCCCTGCCGATCTCGTCGGCTTTCCAGTCGTCGATTTCGAAGCCATTCACAACGATGCGGGATCCAGGGCTCAAGTCCAGGAACTTCGGGACCAGCCGGTTGAGGTTCTCGGTCAGCAAGAACAGCGCGAGGACCGTCGCCTGCGAGATGTCAGCCTCGAACATGTCGCCTTGCACGAACATCGCTTTGTCGGCCACGGCCTCCTTGGCCGCGATACGCCGCGACAGCTCGACCATGTCCGGGTTGTATTCCACGCCCAGCGCGTGGGCCCCGCGCTTCGCGGCGGCAATCACGTTGCGGCCGTCGCCCGAGCCGAGGTCCATGACGTAGTCCCGCGGCGTCACGCGCGCCATGTCCAGCATTTTCTCGACCAGGACGGGCGGCGTCGGCACCCACACCACGTCCTTGCCTGACTGGCCCGAGATGGGCTCGTAGGGATTCCGGATCTCCTGGGCCGGCACTGCGCTTGCGGCAATCGAGATGAAGCACGACGCCAATATCAATTGGATCACGCGACGCGAATTCTTCAAGAGAAATCTCCCTTCAGTCGAGCTTGTTCATCACCACTTTACATCACCATCATTCATCACCGCTTTTCATCGCTCTCAGGTTGGGGCCGCGGCGCGAGCCTTGTCCAAGAACTCCAGCACCCGCGCTGGAGCTGTTTCCTCCGTCTGGCCAGCGGGGGGGACGTCCCAGTACTCCGCCCGGGGCAAGCATTCTTCCAGATACCTCGCGGCTGAGGTCGCGTGCGACGGGTCGCGGCCGGGAATGACGAGAGCGGGAATCTCCAGCTGGAGCAGGTCCTCGGGTTCGGCGCCCGGCGCGGTATCGCGGTCGAGGAGCGCCCGGCCCATGGCTTCCACGATCGACTTGTATTGGTCGATGTCCTGTCCTGCATAGGACTCGGCAAAGGCGCGATCACGCTGGATCACCGAGGCCCAGGGTCCGCCTCTCGGGTCCTCGCCAAAGCTCTTTCCCGAGCGGGTGGCGAGCGCAACCACTTCCGCCAGGCCGTGCAGCTGGACAAAGGCTAAGTGCTGTGCGAAGCGCTGCAGGCCGTTGATCCGGTACTTGGCGCCGCCCACAGGCCAATAGAGGACCATGCTCAGCACGGCTTCAGGGTAGGCGACGCCCAAAGCGATGACCGGGCTGCACCCCATGCAGCCGCCCATCAGGTGCGCCCGCTTAATGTTCAGGTGATCGAGCAATCCCTTCCCCTGCGCCACATAGTGGCTCCAGGTGATGCGCTCGACGCGGCCGCCCGATTGCCCGCACTCGCGCCGGTCGAAGACGATGCAGGTGTATTTTTGGGGCAGGTAGTCGAGCGGCTTGATCCTGGCGTAGACACCGAGCGTGGTCCATTTCCCAACGGTCGCGTCGAATCCGCCAGGCGCGTACATCAACAACGGGGGCCCGGAGCCGAGCACCTCGTAGCGCGTTGTGATGCCGTCTATGAGCGCGGTGGGCATGGCGCGAAGCGGTCAGCCCTTGATCTGCCGGCCGGCGCGCACGTCCGCGACCAGCGACGTGAACGCCTCGAGGCTGAGCTTCGCGGTGTTCGCGTAGGTTTCAGCCTTGGAATCGAGCCATTTCGCGCCGTACCCGATGGCCGTATGCGCCAGGCGCACGCGGCCGTCGAGCCACGGCCCGCCGCCGAGTCCGCCGATCACCGGGATCGAGACGGCCTTCGCCACTGCGGCGCCCGCCACCGGCCCGGAATGCCTGAAGTCGAGCAGCGAGGCGCCGGCCTCTTCCAGCCGCTTCGCCTCCTCCACCAGCTTGCCGACGGGAATTTCTCTTCCTCCATGAAATTCGGCGAAGACAGGAATCCCGGCGTGGACGATCGCGCTTACGGTCTCGGGACCACCCAGGATCTTCACCATTCCTGCGCCGCCCTCTTTCGCGAAGCGGATGGCGGCGCTCACCGCGGCCTGGGTACCCGCCTGTACGGGCCCGTACGGGATGTCGCAGCTCACCAGCGCGCGCTTCGCCCCTCGGCTCACCGCCTTGCAAGCCAACAGGATTTCTTCCACCGTGACTTCGGTCTCCGTGGGCTGGCCCCACAGATTGACGCCGACGGAGTCGCCCACGGAGATGAGATCCACGCCGGCGCGGTCGGCGATTTGCGCGGTGGGGTAGTCATAGGCGACCACACCGACAATCTTCCGCCCCTCGCGCTTCATCTGCTGAAGCGCCGCGACGGTCACCCGCTCCATGGTCAGGAACGCCCGGCGAGCGAGCGCGCCTTCTCGAGAGTGGCGAAGCTGCGCGGAGCGGCGCACATCAGGTAGCGGTAGCCTTCCTTGATGATGCGCTCGGCGTTCGCGACCTCGACGTGCGGGTGGCCAACGACGACGTTGTGCTTCTTGCACGTGGCGACGACCTGCGCCATCGCGTCGAGCACCACTTTGTGCTCATACTGGCGCGGATAGCCGAGCTCCTGGCTCAAATCGCCCTCGCCGATCAGGATGGCGCCGATGCCCGGCACGTTCTTCAGCATGTCGGGCAGGTTGGCGATGCCCGTGGTGTCCTCGATCATGAGGACGACGAAGATCTCCCCTTGCGGATTGAGCGGCCACACGTCGGCGCGCTCGTAGTATTCCTGCAGCGTGATGCCCCAGTAGCGCACCGCCTGGGTCGGCCCGTCGCCACGGATGCCCGCCGGTTCGTAGAGAGGCTTGCCCTTGAGGCGCGGATAGCGGCAGGCGGCGACCGCGTTGCAGGCCTCCTCCACCGTGCTGACGTGCGGCCAGATGATGCCGTAGTAGCCGAGGTCCAGCGCCTGCTTGGCGAAAAACTGGTTCTTCTCGTTGCCGTTGGGCGGGATGCGCACCGTCGGCGTCACCGCGGGCGCCACCGAGCCTGACTTGGCGATCTGCCCGCGATTCAGGAGGTATTGCAGGCAATCCCTTAGGGTGCGGATATCCCAGGCATTGTGCTCGCCCTCGAACACGACGCCGTCGTATTTCGAGGGTTGCAGCGCGATCGCGGCCTCGACGTCCGGCGGCATGAACGTGGTGAAGGCGTGCTGGCCGGATTCAAGCGCGCGGATGATTCCATTCAGACGTGGGAGAGCCATGAAGTCCTCTTACGGGTGATGAGCGATGGATGATGAGTGTTAAGTGGCTAATGACTGTAAAGCTTCACCGCGGAGGACGCAAAGGACGCGGAGGAACAAGTACGACGGGTCGCCAAGGACGCCAAGGACGCAAGAAGATCATTCATCAACATACAAGGACGCGAAGACAACGCCAAGGGGGAAACAGGACATACCAGCGAAAATATTGGGAATTTGGAAGTCGACCCGGCTTTCTTCCGGTGGCAGTTGTTCCAGGCGCATCGCCAATAGTGGCCTTAGCGTTGTCTTGGCGAACTTGTATTTATTATTGAATTATTCGCGGCCTTCGCGTCCTTTGCGGTGAGGCCTTTTTCCTCCTTTGCGACCTCCGCGTCCTTGGCGGTGAGGCTTTTCTTTCTAATCGCGCTCACTGGTCACGTGTTTCCCGGCTTGCCGCGCTTCTTGAGCAGCGCATCAAGCCGGGGGTAGACGCGGCGGGCATTGCCTTCGAAGATCTTGTAGAGGTCCTTCTCGCTCAAGCCCTTCAACTGGTCGATGTAGCGCTTGGTGTCGTCATAGTGGTGGCCGGTCTCGGGGTCGATGCCCTTCACCGCGCCGACCATTTCCGAGGCGAACAGGATGTTGTCCACCGGGATGACCTTGGCGAGCAGCTCGATGCCCGGCAGGTGGTAGACGCAGGTATCGAAGAAGACGTTCTTCAGCAAATGTTCGGCGAGCGGCGGCCGCTTCATGTCCTGGGCGAGCCCGCGGTAGCGCCCCCAGTGGTACGGCACGGCCCCGCCGCCGTGCGGGATCACGAATCTCAACGTCGGAAAATCCTTGAAGAGATTGCCCTGGATCAGCTGCATGAAGGCGGTGGTGTCGCCGTTGATGTAATGCGCGCCGGTGTGGTGGAAGTTCGGATTGCACGACGAGGACACGTGGATCATCGCGGGCACGTCGAGTTCGCACAGCTTCTCGTAGAGTGGGTACCAGTACTGGTCGATCAGAGGCGGATCGGTCCAGTAGCCGCCCGAAGGATCCGGATTCAGGTTGACGCCGACGAATCCGAGCTTCGTCACGATGCGCTCCAGCTCGGGTATGCAGTTCTTCGGCGATACGCCGGGAAACTGCGGCAGCTGACCGACGCCGATGAAACTGTCGGGCAGGAGCGTGCAGATGCGGTGAATGAGATCGTTGCAAAGTGTCGTCCATTCAATGCTGACCGCCTCGGTGCCGACGTGATGGGCCATGCCGCCCGCGCGCGGCGAGAAGATGGTGAGATCGCCGCCGCGGTCTTTCTGGAATTTGAGCTGCGGCGCGACGCTCTTCACCAACACCTCATCGCTGATGCCGAGATCGGTTGAGGCCGGCTTGCGCGCGGAATCGGCGAGCCCCGCGAGCTGCTTGTCGCGGAAGGTATGGAGCGCCTGCGGCTCGGTGGTGTAATGGCCGTGGGTGTCGATGATCATTGTAGCTCGCGCTCTCGCGCAAAAAGTGACGAATAATGGTGACGATTAAGGGAGATGAATAATGGTGACGAAAGGCGGTATCAGATTGTACGTCACCCGTATCTCGTCACCCGCACCTCGTCACCGGATTTTTCAAATTTTATAGGCTTCCATCGTTTCCGGGGCGAACATGTCCTCCGGCTTCAGGCGCCGTTTCGACAATCCCTGTTCGTGGTGGTAGCCCAGGAACGTGTCGAGCACGTGGCGGTTGCCGTGGAAACCGTACGGCCACCAGTCCTCGCCGAACTCGCGCACCGCGTCCTCGACGTGAGCGTTCTGCCACGGCAGCATCGCCTTGTGCGCCGCGGTTTGCGCGAATCCCTCGTAGACTCGGCGCTGCGCCTCGACGAAAGCCTTGTGGAGGGACATCGCGATCCAGCGGTTCTTCTCATAGACCTCGCGCCGGATCGCCACCACGTGCATGATCGGGAAGATCTTCGTGCGCCGGTAGTATTCGCGCTCGACCGCGACGAAGTCCGGGAACAGGCGCTTGACCGCGCCGGGCATGGAACGGAACGTCGAAGGCGCGCGCGCCGTGTGCAGCGCGTCGATCTCGCCTGCCGCAATCATCGCCGAGAGCGTCTGGTCCGGCCCGATCGGGCGCACCTTGAAATTGGGAGGAAGGTCGAGCTTGATCTTCTCGTCGCGCCGGGTCTCCTCCTCGCCTCCCGTCCAGTACTCGACGCTGTCGGGCTTGACACCGTAATCGTCGGCGAGGATGCCGCGGATCCAGACCGGCGCCGTCATCTGGTATTCGGGCGTGCCGATCTTCCTGCCGATCAGGTCTTTGGGCTCGCGAATGCCGCTCTTCGCCGAGACGTAGATGCACGAATGGCGGAAAAACCTTGAGGGAAACACCGGGATCGCGATGAAGGGCTGCGGGTCGCGGTGGAGCGACACCGTGTACGACGACATCGACATCTCTGCGACGTCGAACTCGCGATAGCGCGCCATCCGGAAGAAAGTCTCCTCGACCGGCAACTCGAGCACGTTCAGCTCGATGCCTTCGGGCCGCACCGCGCCGTCGGCGAGCGCCCGCGTGCGGTCGTAGTCCCAGATGGACAGCGTCAGGCGCAGCTTGGCCTTGGCCACTTTGAATCCCAGGTGACGATTGAAGGTGACGAAAAATGGTGACGATTAATGGTGACGAAAAGCAGCGAAAGGTTGTACGTCACCTGTATCTCGTCACCCGTATCTCGTCACCCCTTTCTTAGACTGTGACCGGGTCGGTGTTAAGCGGCCGGAACAGGCCTTCCCGGGCGCCGTCCTTGAACTTGACGTCCTTCGGCAGCTCGATCGCGCAGGAGCGCACCCGCTGGGTATCGGGCTTGAGCCCCGGCAGCGGCTTGCCTTCGCGGTTGTCCTTCCCCGCCTTGAGCAGCAGGCGCCGCGCCATGATGATGCCGTTGTCGGTCGAACAGAGATTCTCCTTGGTGCGGTCCTGGATCAGGCCCATGCTCTCCTGCAGCGACGCATCCTGCATGGCGATGCCCTCGATGCCGCTGTAGTTGGTGCCGATCTTCTGCGTGGCACGGTCCATCAGGTAGTTGTTGCTCTTGTTGGCGAGTGGCATGAAGGTGCCCGGCACGTATTTCACGTGGATGCCCTTGCCGTCCGCCATCGCCTTCACCTCGGACGCCGACAGCGCGCGCTTGGGATGATAGTTGATCGACCAGGCCCAGCAGTTCTCGTCGTCGATCGGCACCCAGGCATGGCCGCCGATCGGGTGACCCGCGCGCGGCGGGATGAGCGTATGCCACGGCATGATGAAAGGCGTGATGCGCCAGTACCAGCGGTCGTTGTCCGCCTGGCGGCGCGCGCCGATGAGCAGCCCCCCTTCATACTCCACCACGTCGAAGTGCGGCATGCGGTCGGTCAGGTTGTAGCGGTTCGCGCGCTGCTGGCCTTCCTTGAACAGGGGATCGCGGTTGAGCGCCCCGCTGTGCAGGAACGAGACGTGGCTCGAGTCGATGCCGCCCTCGATCGCCTGCAGGTAATTGCATTCCTGCACCCGCTTGGAGACGAAGCGGTTCTCCGCCGGCACCAGCGTCCACTCCAGCGCGGGCGGCTCAGGCTTCAGCTCGGGCGGGCCCATGTAGATCCAGATGACGCCGCCCTGCTCGATGGAGGAGTAGGACTTGAGCTTGATGCGGGAGCGCATGCCGCTTCCCTCCGCCTCGGAGGGAAGATCGACGCATTGCCCGCTCACGTCGTATTTCCAGCCGTGGTACGGGCAACGCAGTCCGCACTCCTCGTTGCGCCCGAACCACAGCGATACGCCGCGGTGCGCGCAGAATTCGTCGATCACCCCGAGGCGGCCGTCCGTATCCCGGAATGCCACCAGCCTCTCGCCCAGCAGCTGCACGCGGACCGGCGCGCCGTCCTTCTCGGCGACTTCCTCAGCCAGGATCGCGGGAATCCAGTAGCGCCGGAACAAGTCCCCGAGCAGCGTGCCGGGGCCGGTGCGGGTCAATTGCTCGTTCTGCTCGCGGGTCAATGCCATATCTCGCTCCTTCGCCTCATTCCTCGTCTCGTCGCCCGCGGCCTCCGAGTTGCCAGCGCCAGATTCGGCGGTATCGCGTCGGCCGCTCTGCGCGCCACCGGGGGTCACATCCCCGAGAACTACCTCGGGGCCCCTGTTCCGCCCCTCGACGCGCTATCTCGTCACTTGTGCTCTGCCGGATCGATGCACACCTTTCCATCGACGACCTGAACCTTCCACACCTTGAGCGGTTCCGTCGCCGGTGCGAAGGTCGCGCGACCGCTCCCTAAGTGGAACCGGCCCTGGTGGAACGGGCACTCGACCTCGTCGTCGAGTAAGTAGCCCTCCGACAGCGATCCCGGGCCGTGGGTGCACTCGTCCTGGGTGACATGGATGGTGCCCTCGACATTGAATACGGCGTAGACGTGACCGCCGCTTTCCGCGCGCAACGCGCAGCCCGGAGCAATATCCGACACGCCGCAAAGCGGCACCAGTTTCCCTTCCTTCATGCCTGGGCGCGTATTTTACCCTCTTTGATCTATGTCAAAATGGCCGATAGCAACGGCGGATGGAAGCGATGCAGCCTACAACACGAATCCAGGTTGCGATCATCGGGGCCGGGCCGGCGGGGCTGCTGCTTGCGCACCTGCTGCACCTGCAGGGCATCGGCTCGGTCGTGCTCGAAAACCGCAGCCGTCGGTACATCGAGGAGCGGATCCGCGCGGGCCTCCTCGAGCAGGGAACGGTAGACCTCCTGGCCGAATCGGGCGTCGGCGAGCGCCTCAAGCGCGAAAGCCTCGTCCATCATGGCATCGAGCTGCGCTTCGGCGGTCGCGGCCACCGCATCGACCTGAGCGGGCTCACCGGCGGTCGCGCCGTCACGATCTACGCGCAGCACGAAGTCGTCAAGGACCTCGTCAAGGCGCGACTGGACGCCGGCGGGCAAATCCTGTTCGAGGTGAGCGACGTCAGCGTGCACGATTTCACCGGAGCAACGCCCCGGGTCCGCTTCCGCCGGAACGGCGTCGCGCAGGAGCTGAAATGCGATTTCATCGCCGGCTGCGACGGCTTCCACGGCATATGCCGGGATTCCATCCCCGCGGGCGTGCTCACCGTGCACGATCAGCACTACCCCTTCGCCTGGCTCGGGGTGCTGGCCGAGGCGCCGCCGGTATCACCCGAGCTCATTTACACGCATCACGACAGAGGCTTCGCGCTCTTTACCATGCGCACCACCCGGGTATCGCGCCTGTATCTCCAGTGCGCGCCGGACGAGGACGTTGCCAACTGGGCCGATGACCGGATCTGGCAGGAGCTGCGCACGCGCCTGGGCAACCACGGCGGGCTGAAGCTGCAGGACGGGCCCATGCTGCAGAAGGGAATCACGGCGATGCGCGGCTTCGTCGTCGAGCCGATGCAGTACGGCCGGCTGTTCCTCGCGGGGGACGCCGCACACATCGTGCCGCCCACAGGGGCGAAGGGACTCAACCTGGCCGTAGCCGACGTGCGCATCCTGTCGCGGGCGCTGGCCGAGCACTACCGCAACGGCAGCACGGACCTG